>Ga0209702_10008930_pt1 | contig 11420 bp, 11 predicted proteins | sample FRY01_FD_187210 | JGI IMG/M metagenome (GOLD analysis project Ga0209702, IMG submission 187210) | Freshwater microbial communities from Lake Fryxell liftoff mats and glacier meltwater in Antarctica - FRY-01 (SPAdes) (version 2) | ecosystem: Environmental > Aquatic > Freshwater > Ice > Glacier... | reverse complement strand
AAAAGGTCACGCATCGTCTCGATGAATTGAACAAGCCAGGAGGATCGGGGGAGGGAGGTATCTGCATTCGGAAGACAAAGCGAACCTTGAAGAGATTTATTTCATGAACCTTAACTAAATGGCAGTGGGGCAGCGGTGGCGGTGTGCTTCTTATCGCCTCACGAATTGCAGGTTCGGGCGACGTCTCAGCCTATGGCGGTTGGGGAGGCTACCATCCAAGCGGAAATCCTCAATTAAGAGGAGGATCTGGACGCATTCGCTTCGATGTTCTCGAGAACAACTTCAGCGGTTCTATCGGCGGGGCCTTCACCCAAGGCTTCCAGCCCATTATCATCCCTGCATCCGGCCAAGGCGTGCAGCTTGCGATTCAGAGCATCGGCGGTGTTTCGGTAGCGGGCAGCCCGAATGGAGTTCTCGTGAATCCTGATGTTATTCTCCCGGCACAGCAGCAGAACCCAATGAGCGTGGTGGTGAACTGCTCCAACTTGCCGCTCAACACGACGATCACCGTCACGGTGCGACCGGCCAATGGCGCGGACATCGTCGCCACGGGCACGAACAGCGGCGGCACACAGACCAGCAGCACGGCGACGATCCCGGTGAACATGCCGCGCGGCGGTGGCATCATCTTTGCCAAATGCGTGAGCGGTGTGGCTGGGTCGGCCGCGGTTTCCGGTGAGGATCATTACAAGAACATCGCCGAGACCGGCTGGACGGCGGATGGGGAGCGGTTTGCGCAAATGGAAATCACCGCAGGCATCGGCAGCAGCCAGCAGGTGGCCTACATCACGGAAAGCGGGAAGCGCTACACGCTGCCGCAATGAGTGACGCCCATCCTTGAAGCCTGATCTCACGGCACCATGTCCTCCCACCTGCTCAAACGTCTTGCCACTGCCCTGCTGCTCGCTGGGTCGGGCTGCGTCTGGGCGGTGGAGCCGGACACGTTTTCCAAGGTGGTGAGCTTCCAGTATGAAAGCACCTTGGAAGAGCCGGGAACGCCGATTTTCAGCCGGGTGGTGAGCTTTCAATACTTCGACACCCTGGGCGACGAGAACGTAACGTATGCCACCACGCCCTCAGCGAGCTTCTTTTATCCTGATGGTGTGTCTCTCTACACCAGCGGCACCGTGAAAACGCCGGGCGGCGCTCCTGTGGTGGGTGCCAGCATCACCTTGAAGCAGTCTGGCACGCTATTCTGGCAGGGGGTGAGTGATTCGAGTGGTGCCTTCGTGACGCCAGGACTCGGCGTGGCGAAATACTCCGTGACGGCGAAGAAGACGGGATACCAAACGCTTTTTACCAATGTGCTACAGAGCACATCGGGACTGCAATCCCTGGACCTGCGCATCCTCCCGCTGCCTGCGCCCCCGGCTAGCTCGGACGTGATTCGTGACGCGACAACGGCGGAGAAACAGAAGCCTCAACCAGCCACCTCTGACGACATTCCAAAGCTGCTGATCTACAACGGCAGTTCATTCGTCCCGGTGGCAGCGAGTGGTGTGAACGCTCTGCGGACGGACCGAATGACAGTGGTGATGAGCCACGGCATGGGAAGCAGCCCGACGGAGTGGGCTGTCCCGCTGGCCGAACTCATCGACAACCATCACGCCTTGGGAACGAACACTCCGAACATCGTCGCGTGGGACTGGCATTTCCCCGCTGGCATTACCTCGTCGAATGGCATCATCCCCATCGACAACGCGGCCCGTCAGGGGCCGAAGCTCGGTCAGGAACTGCTGACGCGGCTGGGGAGCGGCTATAGCCAGCGGCTGCACTTTATCGGACATAGTCTAGGCACGATCGTGAACCGCTATGCCTGTGATTTCGTGCATGCCCAGATGCCAAGGGCGAGCAGCAATCCGGCGAGCTACTGGAACAGCTTGCAGACGCAGCCGCATATCACTCTTTTGGATGAGGCGGAGGTCGCCAGTGTCGCGGGGACTCGTGTCATCAACTCGACCAAGGTCGCCTCAAAGCTGGCGGGAACGCAAAGCGGCATTGCTGTGGGGGTGGCAGCGGCCTATTTGGACTGGAAAGGCCCGGTGCCTGCGTCTGCCATCTGGGTGGACAACTACATCTCCCTGGTCGGTGTGCAGCATGCGGATGCCGTGAACGTCTGCCTGCTGAAACAAATCAAGGACTACAATCTCGGCGATCCAGCAGCTAGTGTGATCTTTGCCCACAGCTATGCCCATCTGTTTTACCGCCAGACCGTGGTGCCTACGGGCACGCCACCTGCGGTCGGTTTTGCCTTGTCGCATGAAAAGAGCGTGAACCTGCCACCAAGCGGAACAGGGCTGAGTCACGGCAGCCTGTGGTATGAGGACGTCTCGACACCGGCTCCGCTGGATTTGTTGCACCAGCCCAACCCCCAGCCACATGAAGCGAATGCGGTCATCGTGGCGGCAATGTTTGCGAAGACGAAAGCGGCGCTGAACAATGCGAGGCAGAACGGGGTGCTGGAGGGCTATGAAACAGGCATTCGCTGGCCTGGGGACATCGCGAATACCCTCATCACAAAAACCCAAAAGGTCGCTGTCAGCATCAAGCAGAAGATTGGCAACTTCTGGGATGCTCTGAGCGACACAGAATCAGATGCCTTGAACACCATCAGCCCGGACAGCCAACTAAATGGCAGCTTTATCCAGCCGGTGTTCTCGATGTCGTTCAGCAATCAAGCCGCGCCAGCACCGGCTCCCTTCGCGATGAAAGGCGTGAGCGTGCAGGATGCCGCCGCAGACGCAGAAGCTGGTGGGGAAGCTTCCGCATGGATCACGGTGAACGTGCCAGCGGACGCGGGGATGATGGCCTTCGACTTCAAAGTAACCGGTGAGCCGGTGGATGACGAGGTGGTCTGCGCCATCAACGGCCAAAACGTCTTCGCGCTGCCTGCGATGTTTACCCCGAATGGCGTGACGGTGAGCACGGACATGATGGATATCTCCGCCTACGCCGGGCAGCAGATCGAGGTGTTCTTCGGGCTGGCGAGCGGCACCTCCACGGATTGTGTGCTGGAGGTGGACGGCCTCCGCTTTGTGACCGTGCCAGTGCCGAAACTGGCTCTCGAAGACCTGGGGGCCAATGTGCGCCTTGACTGGCCGGTGGCCGCAAGCGGCTGGGTGCTGGAAACGTCCGAGACACTGGCACCGGGTAGCTGGCAGCTCGTGACAGGTTTGGATCAGGCAGTTGCACAAGATGGTGTCGCTTCGCTGATGCAGGCGAAGGCATCCACCATGCGCTTTTACCGCCTGCGTAGGACGCCGTGAAGATGTATGGGCTACTCAAGTGCGCAGGAGAGTACGTTGTTTACGCTTTAGCGTGTTCAGTGCTCCCTGAACCCTGAACACGCTGAAGCGTGAACAACGTACCCCAACATCATTCCGGCGACAGACCCAAGCCAAGACCGAAAGACAGCAATCCTCTACAGAGAACTAGTCATCATCTTCATCGCCATCACAGGGCCAGATGTTGCCGTTGGTGATGGCTTCGCCGAGGTCTTCGTCATCGTCTCCAACCTCGATCCCAACCCAATACAAGGTTCCGTCGTCATCCTCGAGCTGGACGAGTTTTGTCATGCCGAAAATGGAGTTTGTGAGGTCAGGGAATCGGACGACGCCTGTTTTAGTGTAGCTACTCATATTTGCTAAAGGTGGAGTTAGTTGCCTGATTATTTTACATTGGCACCCATCGCATTCTTTCTCGCATCCAACAGCAACCCATTCGCCGCCTCGTAGTCGGGCCTTTCGGGAAGCTTTGTTTCCATGAGTGCCTGCTCGAAGTCGCGGTGCAAGTCCTGCCGCCAGGCATCGACTTTTTCCCAGCTCAGCTCGCCGCGTTTGACGGCGAGGAGTTGATCGCGGCGATCACCGACATGCACAGGGACGCGGGCTTCGCGGAGGGTGGCGGCTCCGGTCATGAGGAGGCGGAGGAGGTGCATGGCGTGCTTCCAGCGAACTTCGCCGTGGTTGCGGAGGTTTTGCTCAATCTTCTTGAACTGGCGCAGCGCGTAGCCGTTGAAGGTCTGGAAGATCATCTGGGAGAGAAAGCGGTCGCGGATGGCGAGGAGCTGCTGGCCGATGGGTGTGACCTTGTCCACGAGGGGCGAGTAGAGGCACTCCAGGATGTTCGGGTTGGCCTTGAGGGCCATGACGAGGAACTTTTGCAGCTCCCAGTAGCAGGTCTGCTTTTCGTTGTCCTCAAACTGCTCCGGGGCGCCGTAGAGCGACCAGTGCAGCTCCGCCGGGGCGAGATAGATGCCGCGCAGATCGGTGTCGGAGGCTTCCGTTTCGAGTCCATAGGCGCGGGAGCCGACGATGCAGCGGTAGATGACGTGCTGTTCGAGATCGAAGTCGCGGTCGCTTTGGGAATCGATGCGGTCTTTGAAATGCTTCAGCACCTCCAGTTCGTCTCGAAGCAAGGACGCTTCGAACCCATCCGGGAACCGGACGAGAAAGTGCTGCTCATGGCCGCATGGCGTGCGCGTGACAATGCCCACCGCCCCGCGCGGATGAACCAGCGCATTGTTGCTGCCATGCACGCCGACCTTGGTGACGATCTGCGTGCCGGCATGGATGTTGAGCGGCTGGTGGGACATGCGGACACTGAATTCACCTGGAAACATGAAGAGGCAACACGAGGCTCGCGGCAAAGCGCTTCTAAGCGACGAATCTCAACTCCCTTCCGGTGCCTCCGCCGCGATGCGGCGGTAGATTTCTTTCGCCTCCTCAAAGGTTCGTTTCGTCTCCTCGCGCTCGGCAAGGGCGATGTTTTTCTCCCGCACGCGCCACAACTGCTCAATGCGGGCGATGCACCATTGCGCGCTCTGTTTCGAGGCGCGGATGGGTTTGTCCGCGATAATCACACTGACTGGATTCGTGTGCATCTGTGGGAACTGGCGTACCGCCACCCAACTGCTGCGCGCAATGTCGGCGGTGAAGGTAATCTCATACACTTGGTCATCAGCAGGTAGCTCGCGTGTGGCGACGGGCAGGCCGTTCACGATCAGCTCGACCTTGCGCTTGCCTCCGGCATAAGGCTGCGCGGCGGTAGCGTCGTGATAGTTCACCGTTTCGCCGGTCAAACGTGCGCCAGCGACCGGCACCGCGCCGCCATAGGCGATCTCCAGCGGCGTCTCGGAGCTGAACGCGACCTTCACGCGCACGCTCAACTTGCTCGGCTGTGCGAGGCGCACTTCGCCGCCGGATGGCTGGTCATTGACGGTGAAATCGAGCGCGTGGGCGTAGCCATCACTGACGTAGCTCCGACCCTGCGCGAGTCCCTCGCACCACTGGGTGAAATCCACGCTCTCCACCTTGCCGAGCTGCACATAGGTGCGCCCCTGACCGACGCGCGTGCCGCTCATGCAGGGAAAGTCCGTCTCACCAGCGCACTTCAGCGGAAAGCCACAATTCATGAGGTGATACCACGCGTTCCACTCCAGCAGACGCGCGGTGTCCATCGCGCTGATGAAATCGCAAACGCCGAGCGCGGTGGTGACGAAGATCTCATGCCCGCCCGCGTCGGGAATGGCGACGTTTGGCAGCAGATCAATGACGCGCTCGTGGCTGCTCGTCAGCTCGGCTTCGTTCAAGCCGCCGTCGTGATCCGTGTCGATTTTTTCAAACGGCTCCGGCAGCAGCGCGTCCTTCGTTTCGTTCAGCGTGAGCCGCGCATCCTTGTTTGTGTCGAGCAATCCGAGCATTCGCTTCGCCGCCGTGCCCGCATTCACCTGCATGCCGCTGCCGGAGTGCGGATAGCCGGTGAAACCGCCCTGCTGCTTCGCCCAACGGAGGGCGGGCGTGGTCCAGGTCGGCCAGCCCTTGATGCCGTCCGCGCCGGGATAAACGAGCTCGCGCAGGTTCAGCAGGCACACATGGCCGAGCGCGGCGGAACCGAAGCCGCTGACCTCCATGTCGTATTTCATCTGCGTGAGCGGCTCGCTGATACTCGAAGCCGTAGCCCCATGACAACACGCAGCCCACGTTCAGCCCCTCGCCCTTCACCTGCTGAAACATCTGCTCCGGCAGCATGCCCTCCGTCGGCGAGGTGTAGTGAGCGCAACCTGCGCCGTGGATGTGATGGTCGCCGCTGTAGTAGCCGAAATCAGCCGCATTGATCCAGCGCTCGAGTTTCACCGGCAGCGTCGTCTCTTTCGCTGCTGGAATCACCACCTTCGTCTTCACCGTGCGATATTCCGGCCCGCGCGACGCCTCCATCGTGAACTCGCCCGGCGGCAGCAGCACCGTGCTGCCATTCGCACGATACAGATGCTTCTGGAAAAAGAAATCCGGCGCCAAACGCCGCGCCTGCGGTGGGAAGACATGCCCCTGCGCGTCGGTGAAGGTCAGCCGCGCCGTCGTCGGCTTGCCATCGAAGTCCTTGACATCAAGCTTCACTGTGACCGCCGGTCGCACCTCAAGCAGCACCGGCACCTCCGCACGAAAACCCAGATCCTGCGTCCCCTGCCCGATGTCGAACGCGAGCGTCACCTCGCGTTTCCCCGATTCGCTCGAATAGATGAGCGCGATAGCGTATTCGACCTCGAGTCCGCTCAGGTTCGCCGTCATCGGCGGCGACTCAAACATGCTGACCTTCAGAAAGCGGTCCTCGCCTTTCGTGTTCTCGTTCTCGCGCAAATGCGTCTGCCGCTCGCGCTCCATCGTGCTCTTCGCCACACCCGCATACGACGGTCCGGCTTGAGTGCTACGGATACGCAGTTTGGCCACGCTCGTGGCGTGATTGATCACTTTCATCAACACCGGCGTATAGCCTGCCTGCTGCACCTTCGCTGCCGCAGGACCGCGCTGCGCCTTCACGCGTGACTCAGGATTGATGTCCACCACGCACAGCACGAATGGATCAAGAGCCGCCTGCACACCTGCGGCATCGCGTTGGGTGATTGCCGATTGTAATTTCGCACGCACATCATTCGCCAGCGGTGCGCCAAGAAAATCCAGCGCCTGCATCAGCCGCTGCGCATTCGCCGCCAGAGGCTGGCCCTCGACCTCGATCACCTCCAACGGTTCCGCAGTGGCAGCGAAAGAAAGAGCAGCGAGACAGATGCAGAGCTTGTTCATGATCTGAATTCGCCACAAGCACGCGCTTCTTGGATCACGGAAGTGTGCTCAGGTATACTGATGTTAAAGGCGTGCCGACTTGAACGGTGTCTGGGGCACCGCGCCGCTGGCCTTCGCCCGCAGGCGTTGCTGCAAATCCTGCATCGCCTCCTGCCACTCATCCACCCCAGCCAGATTTGTGAATTCCTCCGGGTCGGTCGTGTGATCGTAGAGCTCGGCACCCGCCCTGCCCTCATCCCATTCGGTGTAGCGCCAGCGCTCGGTGCGGATGCTGCGGCCCATCAGCGGGGTGCCACCGCCAGGGCGGAGAATCTGGGTGATGGCACTGCTGTCCCATGGTCTGGCAGGATCATCCAGCAACGGTGTCAAACTGCGGCCAGGAAGTGCGTTTGGCGGCGTGAGTCCACATAGGCTGGTGACGGTGGGATAGATGTCCACGAACTCGACGACGCGGGAGCAGCCCACGCCGTTGCCCTTTGCTCCCGGCGCACGAATCAGCAGCGGCGCGCGGGCCGACTCTTCAAATAGGCAGCGTTTCTGCCACGCACCGAGATGCTCGCCGAGATGGTAGCCATGGTCACTCCAGACGACGACGACGGTCTTGTCGGCAAGCTTGAGCTGGTCGAGCGCATCAAGCACGCGGCCAATTTGAGCGTCCACAAACGACACGCTGGCATGGTAGGCCTGCAAGGCCTTGCGGCAGGTCAGTTCATCAAGCCCGTAGTTCGGCGTGGGATTGTTATGCGCGAAAGCGGCGGGCGGAATATCGTCGCGGTCATTCGCCGGTGCCTGCGGGAGCCGAATGTTTTCGAGTGGATAGAGATCAAAATATTTCTGCGGCGCCACAAACGGCGTGTGCGGCCGGAAAAAGCCGACACCGAGGAAGAAGGGCTCCGCCTGATGCTGCTCCAGCAGGCGAAGAGCCTCCGTGGCAATCATGCCATCGGTCTGTTCCGTGTCCTCGCCCACTGCGGCCAGCCAGCTCAGGGCGGCGCTGACGGGTTTTTCCGGCGTGGGGTTGATGATGAGTTTTTCGTCCGTCACATCGCGACCTTTGGGATTGACCACCTGCTGCCATGAGGGCGCGTCATCCAGGCCATCGGTGCCGATGCCCTTCGGCACGTCATAGTGGTAGATTTTGCCCACCCGTGCCGTGAACCAGCCGTTGTTTTTGAAAAGCTGCGGCAGGGTGACGGCAGCGGGCACCGCATCGCGAAAATGGCGGTCTAGATCAAACACCGTCGTCGCATCCGGTCGCAATCCGGTCAGGACTGATGCCCGACTGGGATTGCACAACGGGATCTGGCAGTAGGCGCGGTCAAAGCGCACCCCGCTGGCTGCAAGGCGGTCCAAATGCGGTGTTTTGATCCCATGCTGCCCGGCGGAACCCAGCACGTTTCCCAGATCATCCACCGCGACGAACAGGACATTCAGTTTCGCCGCATGGGCATCGAGGCAAAACGCCACGAGCAGGAGCGTGAGGATGCAGGGGCAGACTTTGTTCATGTGGTGGTGTGGCTCAAGGCTTGAACTCCACCGTCGTGCTCACCATCGCATCACGATCATCGGTGATGGTGATGTACCAAGTGTTCGCTTCGGCGGGTGGTTTGGGGGCGGTGACGTCGTTGGATTGCCACATCGTGGCGCTGTTGCTCTCCAGGACATCCATGGTGGAGATGGTGGCGGGGACGGAGGTCCAGTTGCGCTTGGAGCGCAGACCGGTGTCGGTGGTGTAGTGCAGTTCGGCTTTTTTCCAGGACGTGGGCGGAGCAGCGGTGACGGCGACTTTGACGGAGCCGCCTTCGACGACCGGCTTGCCGAAATGCGGCAGTGGTTTCCCGGCACGGCATTTTGAGTCGATGAACAGACCGATCTCCTGCGGTGCCCAGCCGGGCGGGTGGCCGTGCGGCATCTTGATCTGGATGCGGAGGTGCTTCTCGCCAGGCACGGCGTTGTAGCTCTTCATGTAGCTGTCGAGGACGTAGTGGACGTCGTTGGTGCCGTTGACGAAGAGGATCGACACGCGGCAGCGTGGCAGCAGGCTGCCGGGATCGTATTCCTTGATCCACTTCGCCTTGTGGTCGCCGAGCTTGTCGATGCTGGGCTTCTGCACGGATTCGCCTTCGTGGAGGAAGCCGCAGCCATAGACGGGCACGGCGGCTTTGAAGCGATCATCGAGCGAGGCGACAAGGCAGGTCGTGTAGCCGCCCCAACTGATGCCAGTGACGGCGGTATGCTCCGCATCGACCTCTTTGAAACTGCGCAACAAGGTGTGCGCGCGCATCACGCTCGCCGCGGCGTGGAAGGGCCAGTCGTCGCTCGTGTCCGGGGTGATGATGCAGTCGAACTTTTCAGGATGGCCATGCGGCGGGCCACCGTTCGGCAGGCGAGTGCGAGTGCCACGATGGCCATTGCCGATTGCCATGCCGGTCTTTGGATCGAACTCGGGATCGGGCGGGCGCGAGCCATTCAAATCCATCGCGATGGCCGCGTAGCCGCGTTTTGCCCATAGATGCGCCCAATCCGCGAAGGCGGTGCCGCCACCGCCGTGAATGAGCACGACGCCGGGGAATTTCGTGCCGGCCTTGGCTTCACCCAGCGTGATCGGTGACGCGTAAAACGCGAACACTTCGGTGTCGTGGCCCTGATACTTCTCGCCCGCGTAGGTCAGCGATTGAATCGGCTGATCCTGCCGCACCCACTTCATCGCGGGCACGTTGTTTTTAAGAGCATCAAGATCCCACGGGCCGACTTTCTCGGCGTGGAGCGATGTGACGAGACAAACGGCGGCGGTGAAAGGAAGGAATCTCATGGCGGGCTACACTAACACCGCCATGAGGTTGAATCCGAGCTGAAATTTGAGCGAAGATTACTTCTTCGGAAGGCCGAGCACGTCGTCCTTCGTCGTCAGTGCGACAGCGACGACCTCGTCGATGAGTGGCTGGCTGATCTTGAGATCCTTGAGCGTGTTCACGAGTTTTTCGGCGATGGCGTTGAAGTGAACTTCGGTGAGGTGCATGCCGTCGTGCGCTTTGCGCATGTCCTTGCCGGTCCATGGCAGCGGTCCGCCGAAGGCGTAGGACAGGAATTCCTTCTGCTTCCGGCGCTGCTTGTCCATGCTCACGTCGTCGAAGAAGTGCTTCACACGGTCGTCGGCGAGTACTTTGACGTAGAAGGCGTCAACCGCAGCCTCCATGGCAAGTTTGCCACCGAGTCTTTGATACAGGCTGTCCTCGCGTGCCTTCAACCATTTCGTTTTGCAGGCCTCCTTGGCAAAGGACCACTTCAGGCCCTCATACTCGGTGGTGATCGCGGGATCGACGGCCTTGCCGGTGACGGGGCAGACGGTATTCGTGGCCGTTTCAGAAGCGACGGCTGCGGGATCAGCGGCGAGCGCAGCATTCACGAGCAGTGTCATCACGGCAGTGATGGTGGCGAGGGAGGAGAGGATGAGTTTCATGGTTTTGGTTGGGCTATTTAATAAGATGCTCGCCGATGCATCAATCCGCCGATCCTGCGCAGAGATGCGCAACGATTGCGTCGAACAGGGAAAGCCAAGACCTGCGCACTCGGGCGCAGAATGAGAGGAGCACCGTAGTCGCTTATAGTTGCATGGTGCGTGCATGTTTGAAACCAAGCCTGACATCCGGGGCCGTGCGGAGATCGAGATACTCGTGAACACCTTCTATGATCGCGTCCGCACCGACGAGGTGATCGGCCATATTTTCGACAAGGTCGCGCAGATCAACTGGCAGGCGCATCTGCCGAAGATGTATGCCTTCTGGGAGACGGTGCTCTTCCGCAGCGGCGGCTACACGGGCAATCCACTCGCCTCACACGCGAAACTCGTGCCGCTGACCGACATGGGCCGCGACAAGTTTGACCACTGGCTCACGCTGTTTCGCGGCACCGTCGATGATCTGTTCGCCGGTGAAAAGGCCGATCACATCAAGAACTGCGCGGAGGACATGGCGAATGTGATCTACTCGCGCATCAACAGCGTGCCGGATCCACGCTTCGATCCCGCCAACCTCACGCCGGAACAACGTGAGCGCTACGCCCAATACAAATCTCAACCTACCAACCCATGAAATCGACCATCCACCTCACTCTGGCGGCCTGTGCCATCACTTTGCTCACACACGGGTGCATCGCCGGAATGATGTTTTATTGTAAATATAACTGTACCCCTTAAATAGGCTGGGTATAGAGTGCGGATGCAGTTGAGTATCACGACCATTCAAGCCACCGACGAAATCGAAGTTAGCGTCGTCTTTCGCATTCCCGCCGCCGGTGGCAAGCTCACCTCCTTTGAACAGGCTGAAGAAGCTTTGGCACTACGTC
>Ga0209702_10008928_pt1 | contig 11421 bp, 12 predicted proteins | sample FRY01_FD_187210 | JGI IMG/M metagenome (GOLD analysis project Ga0209702, IMG submission 187210) | Freshwater microbial communities from Lake Fryxell liftoff mats and glacier meltwater in Antarctica - FRY-01 (SPAdes) (version 2) | ecosystem: Environmental > Aquatic > Freshwater > Ice > Glacier... | reverse complement strand
CTAGCGCTGCGAGGTCAGCCATGCCACCAGTTCGCTCGCCCGGTGCAGTCTTGAACTCATCTGTAGTAAAAAAGTTCTTGACGTCTTTGCCGGTGTTTCTGGCGAACTCACCAAAGTTTGCATTGTAGGATCGTGGCTCTGGCGCTGAGGGCTGCTCTGTAGAGTAGTTAGTAGTGCCCCTACCGCTACCGCCGAAGCCGTAGTTGTTTTGTTTGTAGAGGCCGCCCTTCATTAGTCTTTGTTGCTCTGGTGTAAGTGCCATTACATTATCCTAACGCCGCTAGTTCATCTGTGTAAGTCTTTATCTTCTTTTTTGCGCCAGTTACAAATTTTTGATTGCCTTTTGCTTGCTGCTGACTAAGGTATCTGTTCCCTGCTGCAATGCTTGCCTCAATTTGTTCTCTTGTCCGGCCAGTCTCGGTTGTGCTGGCAGTAGTCTCCGGCTCTTCCATTAGCTCCTTTGGAGCGGTAGGGGTTTTGTCAACCTGAGTTAAGCCATAGTTTTGAGGAAGCGATTGTAGGCCGCCGATTGCAGCACGGCGAGCTTGTGCGCCTATTGCGCCAAAAGCTGCTGGGTTAGTAATAAAGCTGCCTTCATCTGCCGTAGTCTTGCCGTATAGCAGTTCTTGTGAGTTCTCTAGTCCACTGATTTCTTGCTGGGCAGCTGTCGTTGCACGCTCTGTAGATTGCTGAATTGGATCAATGCCCTCAGTAATCATCTTTGGAGTTCGTAGCCCACGGGAAGCGTAATCCCCTGCAACGTTTCGGACAGCTCTGCGCTGAGCTTGTTGGCGCAATACTGAGTTTTGAACCTCAGCGGTACGCTTTGCATTTACGTTATAAGTGGATTGGGTAAGCCCTGGCAAGTAATCGGTGAGGTATGCGCTCTTGATCGCCTCGCTGTAAAGAGGGCTGTTGAGAATATTGCTAAGTAAGTTTGCGTTGTCAAGTGGAGCATTGCCGGTTGGCTCATCTACTTTGACTTCTTCTTCTTCTTCTGCATCGTCTTCTGGATTTGCTTCTTCAGAAGTGCCGCTATTGTACTTCTCATCATAGTCTTCATTGTATTCGGCAAGCTTTGCTGTTGCACCTGCTACGGTTTCAGAGTTACCCTTTGCGCTTTCCTGCTGAATGTACCGCTGAGCTCGAGCTATCTGTAGCTGATCCTCGTACTGCTCGATCTTTGCGCTTGCGCCCGCTGCCGTCTGAGAGTTGCCTTTTGCTTGCTGACTGGCAAGGTACCTCTTACCATTAGCAATTCTTACTGCTATGTCATTGACTATTGAAGCGGATGCCATTAGAGGTCTCTCATAAAGTCGGGGCTAGCGTAATTCTTTGTAGACATAGCCTTTGTTTTCGCTCGCAAAGCGTTTAGCTTTGCGCGGCGCTTTAGGTCTCGCTCTCGGTAACCAGCCTTGTCAACGGGACCACTAGTAGGGTTCATTCTTCCGCCGCCGTACATACGAGCGCCCGCAGAAAAAGGGTTGAACTCTGGGGTGCCTAGTGCACCTCTCTCAACGCCTGCCATTAGCTAACTCTTTCCGAAATCTGGGCCTTCATTGCGATCATTGGCGTGATGCTAAAGATCTGCGCTGGGGCCGTAGACGCCGTCCCGTCCGTGTTGATGTACAGTTCAAAGTATACCCGACGAAAACGCATTGCGTGATCCAACTTGAGGTTTATGCGCTCTGGCCTGTTCCAGGTAAAGGTAGTTTCAGTCGTTACGTTGAACGGGAAGGGCGCAGGATTGTCTACGCCGTCTACGGATGGTAATAGCTCGTCCCAAGTAAAGGTAGACATCCAATCCCACGTCGATTGCGTTGTAGTCTCCAGCGAAACAGGGAAAATCTTAGCTGTAACAGTGCCTACTGCAGCTACTTCCGCAGCCCACCAGTACAGTCTTTTCCATTCGTTAGGCGTATTGAAGTCGTATATCTTTGTTCTGACCGAGCAAACCATCGTCTCAGGGCCATCGCCTTCGTGAACATAGTCACCTACTCGGTAGACAGAGCTTACTCCGCCAGCTGCAGAGTTTGAAATTGCCCAGCCTTCTAGGGCTTTGTCAATAACATCCGAAGGACTTGGTACCACTCTGGTATACGCAAAGCCAGTGTCAGTAGACCAAGTAGACCAAGTCCCGGTCTTTAGCTGTAGCACGTAGATACTTGCAGCGTAATTGACTATTAGCCTAGCTCCCAGGATTGACAGAGAGTATGGAACAGCAAGTGTGCTGGCTGCTACCTTTCCTTCAAACCTGACCTTCTGGTCATTGAGGCTTGTAAAGACACCGTTGTAGTAGGTGTAAACCTGATCGGCTGAAAGAACCAAGATAGCGTTCTCGTAGCGAACGATGGACCTTTGGTTTTCTGCACCAATGCCTTCGACGATCTTTGACATGGAACCAAGCTCAGGCAGTGAGCTAAATGTGTATCGGTAAGTTGAGTCATTTCTAAAAACTGTAAGGTCGTTGTAGCCAGCGACAAGCCCCGTGATCCATTGTCCGTCACCAGTGTTTACTGCAGCAAAAGATGTTGCAACGTCCCAGTAGCGGTAATCCTGTTCAGGTGACCCGTCTGTTTCGCCTGTTACGTTTGACCAGTACATTGTGGATTGGTTTGCTGTCCCGCGAGGTCCGGATGCAAACAGTCTTTCTTGGTGAAGCGCTAAGTTTGAGGCTGCGGGAAGCGTTGCAATTGTTTCAGTAGCCTCGCCTGTTACCCAAGCTGAGCCGCTCCATGTCTCAGCACCGTCAGGCCCCCAGTATGCACCGGCACCATTTGTGCGGCACATGAATACGAAGCCGTGAAACTGAACAAAGTCAGCGGCCTTGTGTGCCCATATCTCAACCCAAGTATCAACAAGGTTATAGGTGTAAGTCTTGGTGGCTGAGGTGTAGATACCAAAGCGTGCGCCGTCTTCTTTTACAAAGAAACCAAGCAGGTCAAAGTGCACGTCATCTTCAGGCAGTGTCTCATCACCATCTACCCATACGGGAGGTCTTGATGTTAGGGCACCTCTAGGTGTGAACTCTAGGTTTTCCAAAAAGGGCAGCTCATTATCGGCAATAACCGATTGGTCCCAGAAGTTGTTCAGTCCTCCTGAGAAATCCTTCAGTACCGCTGAGCGCGTCCTAGCGAGCTCAGACATAATCGTCTATGTCAGGGGCAACTGAGGAGTACATGTCATTTTGCGAGACGTTTTCGCTGTAGCTCAACCTGTCTAGGCCATCTCTAAACTGCGCCATCTTGACCTGAGCGGCGGCGTAGTTTTCGTCGTATTCAAGGGCTTGCATTAGGCAGTAGTTGACAAGGTTTGTCAGGTACCTATCAGGGACACCTAGTGCGCTACTAGAAGACGTAACAGACGTTGGCATCTTGACGTACTCGATCTTTAGCCCGTCTGCAATGTCGGTATCCGGCATGGGGTAAAAAGTTATTACGCCTGCTCGCTCGTACCAACGCAGCGGGTACTTTTGAGTTGCCTTGCCCTGAGGGTCCTCGGAAAGGATAAACTCCCTGTAAACCTGAGGTGAAAGATTCTTGATTGGCCTGCCCTCGACAAAAAGTGCCTCAATTAGCTGGACTCTGTTTGAAGGGAAAGTGTACTCGGCTTGGCCTGCAATTATGTTTGTAGTGGTTGTGGCTTTTAGAATTGGGTTGTTATTGACAATCTCCTGCTGCCCGTCATTGATCCAGCGATAAATTACATCGTCAGTTAGCTGGGCTCCGGAGTTGTCACCGAATTGCGTCTTGACTCGCTCTACTACGTCGAGGGCTGTGTATGAGAAGATTTCTGCTGGCATTAGCGCTTAAGCACCTTTCCGTCATGCTTGTATTCGTTCTTCTTTGATTTCATGATTGATTCCATGACATCGCGCCGTCCCTCTTGCCATTCTAGCTCACGTTTTGCTTCTACAGCCTTATTTGCCATAGCTAAGATGTGAAGCCTGTTTGTCTTTGAGTTTGGATCTGAGCTGTTATTGTCTAGCAACCAAGCAACTAATCTGTGGTCTAGCTCTGATTCTGGGATGGTTCTAATTACGTAGGGCGGCATTAGGTGCGGCTCATCTACGAGAGCAAAGGGTTCATTGGGGTTCCAGCTCGGGTGCAAGCTATCTAGCCTTAGCAATCTCACAGTTGGAAAAAGGTCTTTTATTACAGCACCCACCCGGCGCTGCAGGTCGGTGTAAAGGCCGTCAATTTTGTCAAATGATATATAGTCCATTTTGGTCTCCTCTTGTCTCTACCTATTATAATAAAAAACTTGCTGGGCTAGGTGAGACGGCCCTAGCCCAGCAAGCATTTTTTACGCTATTTTTATAGTTCAGCGATGTTAGATAGTACCGCGTGTGCATTTCTGCGGTAAGTACCTAGCTGGCTGTACTGGAAGTAGCGAGCTTCGTATGCGTCGGTGTTTGCAACGCGTGACCACATTGAGCCATCGCGGTCCATCCATGACCAGTCTTTCTTCCGGTTGAGTACAATCTCTTTCGAGGAAAGAGCGTAGAGCGTACCCTTTGGAGCAGCGTAGTCAGAAACGAACTTGATTGGCTTACCCAATGAGTCGAATGAGAATGCACGCTGTCCACCGGTCAGTGTTGCACCGTTAGTGAACTGACGCAATCCTTGTAGCAAGTTCCAGTAAGCGTTGAACACTCCTGGGCTTGCTAGCATGACGTCAACATCTCCACCTTGCTTGTCAACACCCTGTACGAGGTTGATCAAGTTCAGCTCAGTTAGGGTACCTGGGCTACCCTCAGTGCCTAGTGTCTTAACTGTTGACTTCCAAACTGGGTACTCAGTTGGGTTGATGTCGTGAAGGGTACCTGTGTCGCTAACGATACCCGCAAGACCTGTCCACTCCTTGCCGAAGTTGTTCACTCCGTTAGAAGAACGAACAAGGATGTCATCGGCTGAGATGTTGGTGTCGAAGGTTCCAAGTACAGCGCCTACGGTAATCACCTTGGTTGTTTCGTTGATTGCAGTGATCTCGACTGAAGATGCGGCACCGGACTGTTGCTTTACTCCCGATGTTGGATCTGCAACATCGATTGTCATGCCAACCTGTAGCCAGTGAACGCTGTCAACTTCAAGCGTAGTAGTTGTAGGCTGATCGACAACAACGGCTAGCTTACCGGTTCCATCGCCATAAACCTGACGGTTTAGGTCAACGGATAGGTCGCGCTTTAGGCCAGTGATTTCCATGTCAACAACGTTGATGAAAGCCTGGTAGTCATCTGCGGCCTGCTCGAATAGCTGACCGTCTACCTCAATTGAACCGTAAAGGTTGGTTAGGAATAGGTGAGCTTGCTTGTACTTCTGTGCCCCAGCTGCGGGCAATACTTCACGAACGCCACGTGCACCAATTCCTTGGTTACGCCCGAGGTGAGTATCAAAGATAACTTCCTTACCGTTACGAGTAATGTTTGACGCTGACGATTCAATAAGCTGAAGCGCAGGGTTCTTGTCCCTGAGCTGCTCGTGAAGGTCACCATAAACAAGCTTAATCGCTTCAGAGGCGAAAGTCAGTATGGACTGTCCTGCCATGAGTTTTAACTCCTATTATAGATATGGGTTTTGGATCGCCACCGTGCCCTGACCCCGAGTGTGGCTGTATCTTGTGTTACTACTAGAATACCACACAGAACATACAAAAACCCGAGCCAAACGAGGCTCGGGTTAGTGTACTGTCTACTACAAACTGTTTGCAGTTCCTTTGAGCTGAGCCTGGAACATTTGCTCTAGCATCTCTTTTTTGCCTTTTCCATCCTTAGGGATGGTTATAGCGTCTGAAGGCATACCTGCGCCGCCGTCAGTCCCTAGTACCATTGGAGCTGCTTCTCTTGGGAGATCGCTACGGGCCTTGTACTTTACGCCAGTGATTTCTGCCAGCTCTCTAGCTGCGGTGTAGATAGTTGCATCTTCACCACGGTCGAGCTGAACCTCCATAAGCTTTAGGATGCGATCCATAGTTGGCTGAGGAATGTCGTACTTGGAGTTCACTTCCTGCACCTGAGATTCTAGGATTGCTTGTTCTTTGACAACTTCTGCCTGGAACTTGCTGTCATCCATGTACCTTTGCTGTTCGGCTATTTTTGCGTCGCGGCTGTCAAACTCTTTCCGGATAGCTGGGTCCATCTCGTAATCGCCTGAGTTGACATCTTCCTCAATAGCGTCTGCAGTTTCTTCAGCTGCCTCAGCTTCATCGATCATGCCCTGGCTGCGAAGGTGCTCAGCTAGGTTTCGGTAAAGTGAGACTGGGTCATTCACTGCGACGTCTGCAAGCTTTAGGCTGTCCCTAATTACTGTGGCGTCGTAGTCCATGAACTCTTTGAACGGCGTGAACTTCTCTAGCTGCGATTGAAAGTCTTTATCCTGCTCTTTCAGGTGCGGCATGATCTTTGCATGCCACGCTTCTGGGAGCTCTGCAAGTATCCTCTCGTAAGCAGGGTTGACCTTTTCTGCCACTTCGGGTGCTTCAACCTCTACTTCAGTTTCAGTAGATTCTTCGTTTTCTTCTGGGTTTATGTTTATTTCTTCGGACATGCGTCTCCTATCCTAATTGCTGATCTGTCATCCCTGATTGGGCTGGGGCCTCAACGGCTGATTGCTGCTGAGGAGCTTCTCCTTGTGCTTGCTGCATTTGTTGCTGCATTAGTTGCTGAGCCTGTAAGGCTTGCTCGTGCATTGCAATATGCTTCTGGAACTCTGCCTTTACGATGTCAGGCAATAGCTGGAAGGATTGACTCTTCCGGAATCTGTTGTGTACCTCGACGTGGACAGCGTGGTTATCCCACACGTTGACGGCAACCATAGGAGGAACCTGTAGCGGCTCTCCTGTTTCTGGGTTTATCTTGTCCTCATCGCCGTTAGCTGCGCCTTCGTTCCAGTTCTCTTCTAGCTCCTGGATCATCTCTTCGGTAACCTTCTTTAGCATTAGGTTCTCTCGCTGAGATGAGTTCTCGTCGATCTTAATGATGTTGTAGTACTGCTTTAGCATTCCCATTTCGAGTACACGTAGACCGTCCTCTGGTGGGATAAAGCCCATCTTCATCCATTCGGTAACTAGGGCCTGTCGAGCTGCCTTGCTTGTAGGCAATGCTGAGCCAGACTCAACCCGGATATCCGTACCAGATGCAATGTCTGCGCCTGAAAGCATCATGGCGTCAAACGAGCCATCGGAGCCAGTGATCTTGATTAGTCTTGCCTCGTCAACGTACTGGACAAAGAGACCTAGAGACTGCTTGGCCATTCTCTGAACCCCAGCTTCGATGCTGTGGAAGATTGTAGTCAAGTAAGCATCGTCACGCTCACCAAGGTAGGCAATGGCAGTTGCAGCTGTTAGTCCACCGCTTTCGCCACGGGATACTTGGTGCTGACCTGAGATGTCCTCGAAGTCAGACTGCAGCTGCTGAATCTCTTGGATTACGTAGTTAGGCAACGGCTGAATTGGAACAGGCGATGGCCTAGCAAATCCTGGGCGAACTGGAATCCAGATTCCGGCACGAGCTGTAATCTTTCGCGGGTCAACTGAGCCTTCGTCATACATCATCTGAGGCTTAGCCATTAGGTTCTTGGCGTGAATGATCTGTGAGCGAGTGCGGTTGTATTCTCTCTGCAACGGAATCAAGCTTTTGACAACCGAGCGGCGGTAGAACTTACCGTTAGCGATACCAGTTAGGTGAGAGAAAGGATACTCGCCGTGGTGGTAAGGGATGCCGGTTTCAGCGAACTGGACTATCTCAGTGTCAACGATTGTAATCAACCCACCGTTAGGAACTTTTGAGTTAGTGTTCGGCTTGATCCACATCTCAATTACAAGGACGCTGTCAGGCTTTGCGTTTTCAACGCCACGCAGATCCATCAGCGAAGCATCTTGGATCTCGCTAGCTGAAACTTTTGCTGGCTTGAAGTCCTTAGGCAATACGTTGCCAAAGCTTCTCTTTACCCACTGCTCGCTCTTAGTGTAAACATTTAGGACGTAGGGCTGCTTTTGCAGGTCTTCTTGCGACAAATCCGGTACGAATAAATGGAACGGAGAAATGGTTTCAAACTTCACATCGCCCATGGAAGTAACTTGGCGATCTATTGTCTTCTGTCCGGTCATCTCATCTACAACTTTTCTTGAGGAGTAGTACTTGACGTTAGGATCCCAGAAACATTTGATAAATCCGTTACCGCATACTGAGCGCCAGAACTCTGCCTTTTGCAGGATGTCAGTTTGGAAGTTGTTGTCTTGGTAGATTGACTCCCAGACTTGTTCGCCAGCTGTGGCCGAAAGCAAGTCATCCTCATCGTTAGATGCTGGGACTACAGTTGCCGATGGCTTCTGAGCAGTTGTCTTGGCGATCTCAGTTCGCACGATCGGCTCGATGCGGTTGACTGTAATGCGTGGTAGCTGAGCTGGGTTTGGCTCTTCAGCTAGCCCTTGCTTGCCTGCTACTGTTCGCCAGTCGTGATACTGGTAGCCGTTGTAAAAAGCTAGCTGGATGTACCAGTCATTCTCTTCTGCTTTACGGGCACTCTTGCACTTCTGGTATTCAGACTTCACCCAAGCGACTAGGTCCTTAGCTCTTTCCTGCTTCTTGAACTTGTTGAGTACGCTATCTTCTAGCATCTCTCCGTCCTGAGCCGGAGGTGCTTTTTCGTACATCTCAGATTGACCGGGCTGCTCGAAATCACTCGTTGCCATCGTCTAGACCTATATCTTCCCAGAGCTTATCTTGCTGTTTTTCAAACTGCAATAACTGCTCATATTCTTCGCCTGTAGTGTAAGGCCCATTATAGCGGTCAAATGGTTGACTTTCGGGTGTGCCGGCCTGTAGCATTTGATATGCCATTGGCTCCTTACTTGCCAAAAGGTTCAAGGCTTGACTAAGCGCCTTCCCTCTTTCTTTGTCTTGTTTGAGCTGGAGGTCCAGGCTTTGCTTCAATGCTTCCAACGTCGGCTTTATCACTTTTGACGCTAGTAGGGCGATCGTTACGAGGGACGCTAGCCAGAGCAGCGACGAAGTCAGTAAGAATACTGTTGACATTTATGGTTAGCTCCTTTAGTAGTAACGGAGCTGCGCCAATTTGGCTTTCGAGCTCCTGAACTCTTGCTGTAAGTTTTGCAGTTTCTGATTCGTGAATCTGTTTAGATACCATACCTGTAAAAGTTGCAATTTCTACGAGTATGTTGTCGCTAAGTAATATGGGCAGAGCTTCGCCTTGAATTACCAGCGAGCCAACTTCCCAGAGGTTTGTTGTCTGTCCGGAAAAAACACAAGCTGCCGGGTAGGGGGCTCCTGCTTCGTAAAAACGAAAAGCGGGTTTCATTGTAGTCATCTCTATCCTTCTAGGTTGATTGTTGAACCTGGCACCGACCAGCCAGATCCCCAAGAGTCACGGTCATCAGTTTCCTGAAGTGGTGTAGATGGCGAGAACCTTTCGGCAAACATTGAATGGAACTCTTCTCGAACTACTGCGCCCGATAATTCTTCCGGCGTCAAATCGTCCATGAATGTCATGGCGTACTTCAACGCATCGTAACAATGATTGTCCTTATCTCTAATATCTTCTTGTCTATTATGCTGCTCAGCTACTTTAGCAGATGCCCACTTCTTCCACTTCAATTTTGGCATTTCTGCTATTAAGTTTGGGCAGTCATCTGTGAACATCAGCCGAGGTTTTTTGGTTTTAGGGTGCTGCCGTAGATACTTTTGGATACGCTCAAGTCCGATGCGTCGGTCACGAGGAATCGAATCTACCGATATATAGATCCCATGCTTTTGGTATTCCTGAAGAATGCTGGTCCCAGTTTGTTCCTTAGTCTGCTTGATGGCAGGGTCACCAGTAGTAAGCCAAACCTCACAGCCATACTTTGCTTCAATCTCTTTCGTAATTCGGTTGACGATAACCGCATGCTCCTCAACCGTTTTCTTAGAAGCATAGTGCTCTTCAAAAACTGTAATCGTTCCGTCGGCGGCAATGGCAAGCCACAGCCATACGGTTGGATTGGTATAGCCAGAATCCATCGTCCGAACAATCCTGTGATCAGGTGTGGGGGTAAAGTCCCCTTTGGGGATGCAATGTGTAAGTGGAGAGAAATCCGGGAAGACCGAGCCACCAAGATGCACGTATTGCCCTTTGGATCTAATCTCTCTTTCCTCGGGTGGTAGCATGTCAAGGAATCTAGTGATGGCCTCTGATGTAAGTGTGGGGTTGTCAAAAATCTGCGCTTCGGTGACTCCAATATCTTTTTTTCCATCCTTAGCGGGTAAGTAGATCTCATCGTAGATCCACTCCATACCCTCGACGGGCGTTTGCGACATCCACCATACGCCGTTGGTGTCAACCAGTCGGGCAAGGCACTCTTTGAAAATTGAGTGTGGGCACTCCTCGTCGTAGTGAACAAAGTGCCTGGAGGATCCCGCAAACTTATCAAGGTCCTGATCTTGTGACATAAACTCTACAAAGCTGCCGTTGTTGAGAGTTAGCACGTGCCGCTCTTTTGAGTAGCTATCTGACCAGCTCCCATTAAGAAGGTATGTCTTTGGAAGCCATTGCTTGTAGAGCGGCAGGATAATTTTGTCGACACCGTTTAGGAAGTCAACTGCTACTACCCTTCCTCGGATTGGTCCGTCAGGGGTACTTCTAAAAGGATGCGTATGGGTAAGCCACCAAATCGCTTCGATAGTACTCCCAAGACTCTTTCCTGATCTGTTCCCTCCAATGTACAAACGGTCATGGTGAGTATCTGCGTGAAAGAGTTGTTGCTTGTCGCTAGGGATGTAGTCATACAGATTAGGGATACGGGACGCCTCGCCGAGCCCCTCGCCGAGTTCAAGAAGGACGGACGCCAAATCATAGCCTTCCTTAGCCACTGACTAAGCTCATTAGATCGCTGACTGTGACGCGAACCAAAGGACCAACATCAGACAGGCTAGCGTTATGAAGATGTACCAGATCTCCGAGTTTCGCGTATGCCCACCATTCTCCCGCTCTCGGGTAACCAACCCCAGCACGCTGAGTAACAAGAAAACCAAAATTAGCGTTAGCATTTTTCTTCTCCGTCTCTGCCTCTAGGAACCACTTTTTCACTTGCTCGTAGGAAGCGTCCTTGGCAGCCTTGCCACCTTTTACTTCAAATATTATTAGACCCAAACTTGGGTGACGTAGCCAAACATCGCCTTCGTCGGCAGATCCGGTGAGTACGTTTCGATGAGCTTCTAGCTCGGTGTAGCCAACGGACAAGATGTAGTTACGCAAAGCGGTTTCCGCTTTTGTCCCAATTGATTTAGATTTACTCATTATCGTCTCCTTACAGCTAGAATGATACCATGAAACCCAATCCGGCAGAGCGAAGTGCATACGACCAAGTAAAGTCGCTTCACCAGAACTCTGACATTGACGAGTCTCCTATCGCTCAGCATCACACGCT
>Ga0209702_10008926_pt1 | contig 11422 bp, 15 predicted proteins | sample FRY01_FD_187210 | JGI IMG/M metagenome (GOLD analysis project Ga0209702, IMG submission 187210) | Freshwater microbial communities from Lake Fryxell liftoff mats and glacier meltwater in Antarctica - FRY-01 (SPAdes) (version 2) | ecosystem: Environmental > Aquatic > Freshwater > Ice > Glacier... | reverse complement strand
GTCGAGGATGATGGCCGGGATGATGGCAAGTCCGACGTGGGAAGAATCCACATATAAGGAGTCGTCCGAAGGTGCGAGGCTTGCCGCCCAAGCCCTGCTCGCCGAATGCGCGAAACATGAGCCAACTGTCAAGGAATCGTTGACGGTTGCGCCTGAAATCCCCTGGATCACGCACGACGGCGGGGAAATGCCGTGCGAGGCGGGGCAGAGGGTTGAGATCATGTTTCGGAACAAAACCACAACCACGACCTGTTTTCCCAAGCAGTGGGAATGGGAAGATGAGGGATACCGCCACAACATCATCAAATGGAGGCCGGTGTCTTGAGCGTTGTCCACACTCAGAGCATCACCTGTTCAATTCTACATAAGTGCAAATAATCCACTAAGCCGAAACAATTCTCCTTGACCGCACCCCGCATATTCCCGTTCTTTGCGGAATGCCGTCGCCAGCCCAACAAATCCGCGTAAAGTCTACGCACGTATCCCCGCCCAGTGGCTGGTCCGTCGTTGTGGTGCAGGCGGATGAGCGGCACCTTGATTCAGACTCAAGCCTTGATGCCCTGCGCGTGAGATTGGAGGAGTGGCTGGTATCTCAAGGCAAAGACCCTGCCCCCGCCTTGGCCATGATCCATGAGACAACGGCAAAGCGCCTTGTCTCTGCCGGTCACAAGGATTTGATTGAGTTTGTCGGCGGAGATACCGTCCGCTCAGTTGGTCAGTATGCTTCCGGCGCAACCGCTATGATGCTGAAATGGTGGATGGAATCGCCAATCAAAGGGCTGCTCAAGGGCAAGTTTGAGCGGGGTGAATCCGTGTTTGTTGAACCCGCCGAGGCAAACAGGCGTGCGGCTATCTGCCTGCTATGCCCTGAGAATGTCATACCAACGGGCAAGAACTGGCTCCAGAACTGGACGGACGGCAAGATGCTTGATGCCGTGATGGGCCGCACCGTTGAGCGCCAAGCGGACCTTGGAGTATGCCGCGCCTGCACCTGCGAGCTACGTGCCGCCGTGCATTGGCCCGCCGATATACTGGCTGCAACAACTTCCCGCGAGACTCGCGAAAGGCTTCCTGAGAAATCCGCCTGCTGGAAAGCGGCGATTCTCAATTAAACCAGACAACCCAATAGCAACAGCACCATGACAGACGAATCAGAACCAACCAACGTATCGCAGTTTACGACCGGCGAAACCACCGTATCGGACGCACCCATTCCGGCCCCGCGCACCTTCATGCAACTGAGCAAGGAGGAAAAGGTAATCGCCACGCAAAACCACCTTGACGCCTTCCGCATGGAGGCGCTTATCATCGCCAGCCGTATGCAAAAAGCCGTGGCGGAATCCCTGTTTGGCGAGGCGCAAAGCGAGGCTACGGCCAAGAAGTGCATCGCCGTCTATCGGGAGTTCGCCGCTGCCGGTGAGAGCATGGCCGCGCTTCTCCCTGCATGGTATCAGGATTGCCCTTATCCCGATCCCTATTTGAACCACCTGCAAGCCAACACCGACGACCGCAACGAAGAGGCGTGATCGTTGATGAGAACCCCTAATTAACATGAGTAGCCTCACCCTTAACGGAGCTGCCACCGATGGCGAGCAGGAACTGCGGGTAAAATCCGCCGAGGGCGTTAGAACCCTTGTCGTGCGAGCCATTCAGGCGCAGTCCGGTAAGGGCATGATCTACAGGGCGATTGCGGACGCGTACGACCGTATGCCTCCCGATACGCTCGCCGAGCTTGAAGAGGACGGGCTGGGCTGGACTACTAGCGTCGATTGGGGTGGGCTTGAGGCTGGCATTGACGACGCAGCCGAGAGCATCCTCAACCTGATCACTGAACCGGCCCCATTAGTGCGGTTCCATTCTGACGCAGAGATGCAGGACAAGGCCAAGATCCTTGCTGACGTTGAGATTGAATATTCCAAGACCCTCAAGCGATGGCCCGAATATGAGGACGTGAACACCCTGCTAGCGCACTACATTTCCGCGTACGGAGTGGGCATCCCTTACTTTCCCTACCCTAATTCGTGGCAGTACCAAGCGATTCACCCTATCCGGCTGGCACTCCCCAAGAACGCCAAAATCAACCCCGAGACGTGGCCATGGGTGGGCATCCAGACAGAGTTTGAATTGACCGACCTTGTAAACAAGCTGGGTGCCGGTGAGAAGGCGACCAAGGCGGGCTGGAACATTGATGCTATCAAGGCGGCAATCGAGAAGTGGAATGAAAGCAACGGGTCGGTGCATTTCGGTGAAGGGCTGACCGAGCAGATTGTCCACGGCTTCTCCGGCATGACAGGCTCAGGCTATGCTGATGAGTCCATGACAATCACGGGCTATGTCGTGTATGTGAAGGAGTTTGATGGGAAAATCTCGGAATACTACCTGACTGACCAGCCCGAGACAGACTTCCTCTTTAAGCGTGAGAAGCATTACGACGCCATGACGGACCTTGTGCCGATCATCCCACTCAGCCTTGGCGATGGCTATTTCCATAAGCTGAGGGGATACGGGCAGAAGGCGCTCCCCTATCACGACATGGAGAACCGGATGTTGAATCATACGGTTGACGTGACCATGCTATCATCCAACATCACCCTGCAATCTGATGAGGATGTCCTACAGCGCCTCCCTGAGCTTGTCTTTGGGCCGATCACCATTCTCCCCGAGGATTGGTCAATCCCGCAGCAACAAATCCAGAACGTAACCGGGCAGTTGATGGAGCTTCGCTCTGTATTCCGCGATCAAAAGGCGGGATACAACAAGGCCATGGGCGGGAGTATTGACCGCACCCAGCGCAGCGACCAGAGCGCGACGGCGGCACGGCTTGAGTATCAGGAAAACTCCAGCCTTAGAGACAGTCAAGTTGCTCGCATCTATCGCCGCCTAACAATTTTCCACCGCGCCTTGTGGAAGCGGTTCAACGGCACCATCACCACTCAGGACAGGGGCTACAAAGAGCAGTATGATTTCTGCAAAAGAGTGGCGACATTCGGAGCGTCGAAGGAATTTCTCAAGTCCATTAATGAGGTGACCGCAAGGACCATCTTTGGCGATGGCGATCCCCGCAACATCTTCCTGGCCCTCATGGACCTGATGCCGTTTGTCGGATTCATGAGCGAGGGAGGCAAGCGCAAGTTTGCGGAATGGGTGCTCAAGGCACGGCTCCGCAACACCGATATGGTGAACGAGTTCCTTGGCGAGCCGATGATGGACGATTACGACGCTCAACAGCGCAAGTGGGCACAGCTTGAGAACGCTGCATTCCAATCGTCTGATGTGCGAATTTCAGCAGGGCCGCGAGACAATCACATGATCCATGCTGGCGAGCACACCGTCTTTGCCGAGGATACGATTAGCCAAGTCGAGGGCGGGCAGGTGCAAATGGAGCAGGGCTATCCCGTTCTCTTGAAATATCAGGAGCACATGACCGCAGGCGAGGATGGGGTTGGGCACCTTGAAGCATTGCAAGCGGACCCGCTGAGCAAGCCCGTTTATCAGGACGCATACAACCGCTATCAAAGCATCGTCAATACCATGGCCCGTTATGCTCAGATGCTACAGGCCAAGCGTGAGGCCGAGCAACAGGAGCAAATGGAGGCAATGCGTAACCCCCCGCCTGACCCTGCATCAGTTGAGGCGGCAAAGACCGAGGAATACAAGCGATTCATGCTTGATCGTGAATCCAACGCCAAGATTGAGCGGGATGACAAGGCGACAAACGCACAGATTCAACGCGACGATTTCCGCGCTCAGATGGACGCATCGAGGCGGGCCGGGGAAGTGACCCCACTTAGAAATGTTCCCAAGGAATGAAAAAGCCCCCGCCACCACTGTTTTGCGAGAACGCTGAGGAAAAGCTATGGCAGTTCCTTAAAGAGATGCGGGAATCGCAGGCAAGAAGAGACGTTCCCAGCGATCACGACCCCGTGAACCACCCCAAGCACTACAACTCGCATCCCTCCGGCGTCGAGTGCATTGAGATCACCGAGCACATGGGCTATTCCCTTGGTAACGCCATCAAATACATTTGGCGGGCAGGAAGCAAGGGCAGGCAGGTTGAGGACTTGAAGAAGGCGGAATATTACATCCGCCGTGAGATTTCCCGCATCGAAAGAGCCAACGCCAACGCAGTAAAAAACCAGACTTATTAATCCAACAGCAACAGCAACATGAGCACCGAACTAGCCGACATGCTGGACTCTCTAGGAGAATCCACCGACACCGACAACAAGCCAAGCGCAAAGCCTTCGGCAGATAAGCCAGCAGCAGGACCAACGATGGTTCAGCGCCCCGAAATGGAATCCTTCCTTGATGATATTGCCGGTGAGGCGGGAGAGCAGGAGGACGAACGGCAGGAGCAAGCCAGCACACCCGCAGCGACAGCGGGAGACGCTTGGACAATCGAGAAGTTCCTTGCCGGTAAGGTGGCGGACCCCGAGAACTTCCTCAAGGGCGATGAGCAAATCGCCAACTGGAAAGCTCAAAAGTCCCTGCTTCAAAAGGCATTGACCGAGAACAAGGCCCTTTCCATGGAGCTACATGAGGCGCGTTCCGTCAAGCCCGCACCGGTGCAGGCAACAGAAGGTGCAGCAATGCCCGAAACGGAGGCTGTGACGGCGTTGCAGGCAGAGCTGGAACAACTACGCCCCCTCGCCGAGAAAGCCCGCTCAGTGCAAGCGCGTGAGGATCTACGCAACAACCTCGCATTCCAGAAGCAATTCGACAAGCCCCGCGCCGATATTCTCGCGTCACTGGAGCAGACCGCTAAAAAGATTGGGCTTGATAAGGATCTGGTCGAGCAGTTCCTTCGGTCCGATTCGGAATACGATCAAGCCCGGTGGATCGAGGACAATCTTGGCGATGACCGCGCCGCTTCCAAGATATTTGAAGCCAAGGGCGGCACCTTCCTGAGTCTCACCACTGACCGCACGCAGGTCGAAGCAACAGCGGACCCGATCAAGACTCTTCGCGAGTTCCAAGACATGGAGCAGGCGTTCGGCGCGCATTTGGCGGGCAAGTTCTCGGAAGGAGTAGCCAATCAATTCAGGGCGGCACTCCCGCAGGCACGGGCGGAATTGCTCAGTGACGATGAGGGCGATTCCTTCTTCTTCTCCTCCGCCCAAGGGCAAGAGGTTCTCACCGAGGTTTGGCAGCACTTTGACGACGGGCGCGGCATCGTTCCCGCCGATGTTATCCGTTCTATGGCCCTCGCTCAGACCGCGCCGGTTTACAAGGCGTTGCTCCTGCGTACGAAAGACCAGCTCAGGGCAGCGCAGGAGGAATTGCGAAGCATCAAACGCCTGGACCCGGCTGAGAGTTTCAGCGGCTCGCTTACACCGTCCGGTGGAAACGGCAGCGATGATCCGTTCGGATTCACCACGGCGCGTAAGCCAATGATCACGGCGGACCAACTCAAGCGGTAATCCTTTATGACAGCAGCACAATTCAGGGAAAACCCCGCCTTTGTGGCGGCACTGGCAGAGATTCTAGGCGGCGTTACCGGCACAGCGGCGCTTGATGCGCTCCGTTCCGAGCATCCCCTAGAGCGCATTGCCAAAGGACCGGCGGACAAATCCGCAATCCTGCTAGGCGATGAGGCGCGAGCCAGCTATATTCTAGGCGAGATAGCAGGGTATGAGAAAGCCCTCCGCACCCTCCAATTATTGGCGGAGGGCAGGGAGGGCAGGGCGGAACCTCAGTCGTTGCGCGGGGGGAAGACTAGGCCGGTGAGGTAGGGTTAGTTGTCATACCCCTGCTCATCATGGGCTTGCCCCCAGCAGTCAAATTCATCCTCGACCGCCTGAATCGGGCACTCGGATGTGTCGCCGTTCACGTTTTCGAGCGCACTGCTAGAAAACTCCCACGCCACGCGCCACGGCAAACAAGCACGGCGGCGAATTCTGATTGTGTAGCGAATCTTCCAAAGTAGTGATTTCATGTTTTTGTCAGCGGTCATAATGTTGTCGTAATTCTCAATTCACAAGGGCGGCAATATTGCCTTGTTCCCCGCTCGCCAATACTGGACCGGCATTTTCCGCCACACTCAAGGCAAGTGAACCGGCGTGAGGGGAGGGGCAGCGATCTGATAGCAAGTTCAGCCTCCTTGGTTATCTCACAGCGGCTTGTCTCGCGGTCACTGATAGTCCCTTGGCGGACTCCAACAAGGGCAGCGAGAGCGTGCTGCGTGAGATTGCGGGCAATGCGCTCCGCTTTGTAGGATTCGGCTGCGGTCATGCGGTGAGCCTTACTGATTGTGATGCAGTTCCGCACATCTGAAATCTCGCGTAAAGACCGGCCCCGTAACCATTTTGCCGACCTTGCCCATAATTTGGGTTTGAAATCCAAATGATGCTGATTCCCGGTTTAATCTTAATTTGCTCAGGATCACCATCGCAATTTAAATTGCTGCGAGCGGAAATCTCAAGCTGCTCAATCGTCTTTCCAGTGGCTAATTGAATTTCGGCTTTTATCTTGGCGTTCTTCATGTTGGAATTATACGGCTATCGTTAATTGGCGCAACTCTTTTTTATCCGTTTGCCGATTTATCCCCCTGAGTCATGGCGCGTTCCACAAGTGCCTGCCTGATCCAGTCCTCTTGTTTGTTCGGATACGCTGCCCGCCTGATGAGGTTTTTCTCCCATGGCCAAAGACGGCAGGTAATCACCGCCCCCCGAGTCACTTCTGATGGGAAGGCGGTGGCAAGGATGGCAAGTGCAATCTCGGATGGTGTCCAGTCCCATGCGTCAAGGGCGGTCACTTCCTCCAGTGCATCCCGGCCTACGTCTGAGGCTAGGCGATTAATCCAGTGTGCGCCCGATTTTAGGGCTAGGGTTTCAGTGTCGTTCATAATGTTCAGCCCGTGGTTTAGGCGGTAGCGGGGTCGTCTTGACTCCCTACTGCCCTCCCGGTTGTTCCAAGAGGGCAGGCGGGAATGAAGGGCGGGCGGTTAGCAGCCCTTGGCGAGAAACTCGGCCCTGTTTTCAGGGCGATCAATCACGACGATTGCGCCGCCATTGTATGAAACAATGATCGCCTCGGCGTGAGTCTCAGAATCCGCGAGGGCGACCCGCTTGTATTTAACCGAGTCGGTCGATCCGGTTTTAGTTTCTCCTTGGATTTCCGCGAAGGATTTGGCTGCTTTGAGTTCGGCGATGGTGTATTTCATATTTTCAATTCTGGTTTGGTTTGGTTGAAGCAGATTGCTCCCCGCTACTCTCTCCCCGCTATCGGGAAAAGGGCAGGCGGGAGGAATCAAAGAAGCAGCCCCTGGCCGAACAAGTCAGCCTGCTCCCCCTTGTCATAGCCGATAAGCGCCGTTCCCTGCCGTATGGCAATCTCACCGGCATAATCCCGGCAAGGCTCTGTAGCGCTCTCCTGTGAGCAGGAATCGAACAGCCAGCCCATCCCGGCATTGTCCCGCAGTTCCTCAAGCTCGGCAATATCGGATTGGCCGATTGTGCCCTCGGAAAAAGCCCGTTCCAAAGTATTGAGGCGGATGTGGTCGGATTCGTTCATGATGTTTAGCCCGTGGTTTAAGTGGTGGTTGGGGTTATTTGCGGATTGTGACGATCACGGCGGCGGTTTTCGTGGTGCGGATCGTGCCGGAAAAGGAATCCTCCGGCGCTGCTTCAACCTCGGCCCCGATTGAATCGAGCCAATCGCGGAAAGCGGGGTATTCGCCATCGTTGCGGAATTGGATGTTTGCGCACATGATAGCAACAAGAATCCCGCCCGCCGTCAAAAGGGAATGGGCGGCTTGAACGTGCGCCATGTCTTGCCCGCGCTCAAAAGGTGGATTCATGATGATACGGTCGAACTCCTCCGGCGCTCCTTCAATCTCAGAAAAGGCGTCTTCGTAGTCGAAGAAATCCATGGCCCCGATATTGCGGACGGTTTCAGGGTGGCCCTCGGCGATGATGTCAAGCACGGCGGAAAGCGTTGGAACGGTTTCAATGGTCCAGACCTTTGATTGATTCGCCCCGATTTCATCAATGATAGCAAGCGCCAGGTTCCCGGTCCCGGCGGATGGTTCAAGAATTTTTAGAGCGTGCCCGGTTCTAAGCTCGGCTTTTTCCATCATGATTTTCGCGAGCTTGTCCCCGGTGGGGAAAAACCCGTCATATTTCGCGCCTATCAATCCGCCCAGCGCCGCCCGATACCTGCCTTTCCAATCGTCGCGGGGTGCGGTGGCTGCTCCCGCCCGTCTCATTGCATCCTTGATCTCGTCCTTGTGCTGGCGTGCGTATTTGATCGCGGCCGCTTTGGTTGTGCAGGTGCAGATTGAAGGGCGGGCTTCAAGTTCGCTAATCCAATCCTCCGCGCCGCCGTCCTTGATCTCGGCAACGGCGCGGAGGATGATTTGAGCGGTTACCAGTATCGCGCCATCGGCCCGCATGCTTTCAGCGATTGCATGACGGCGGCGCGTTGGGTTCTGGTTGCTAATGGCCGGGTTCATCTTCGCTTCAATCTCGGAATCCATGCCATCGGCGAGGGTGCGGAGTCGATCAGCAAGGGCGGCGTTCTTCGTTGGCGCGTCCTCGTCGTCTTCCTTGGCGTCTCTCGGCGCTCTAGGTGCGCGGGGCTTTGTCGGGTCCATTGGCTCAACCTGCTCGGCATGGAAAAGGTAGGCTAGGGGGAAGAGTTTGTATTTCCTCGCCTCCTCGTCTCCTCCGCCGTCTTCCTGCCCAGCGGTGGCGGCGCGGGGCTTACCCCATACGGGGAAACCGTGCGAGCCTTTGACCACTTGAAAGCCTTCCTCACGCCAGCGGGCGAAAGATCTGAAGTCGGTTTTCCCAGTGCGGTCCCGGTAAATTGACACAATGCCGTCGTTTACCTTTTCCGCCTCGGGGAACTGTCCCGACTCCATGCCCTTTTTCACGATCTGAGATAGGGCGATCAGCTCTGCGCGTTTGGCGTGCGCGGCTGCTTTCTGCTCTGGTGTAGCTTCTTTTTTTCGTTTGGTTTTCATCTTGTGGTAATTCCCGGTGCGCCGGGGCGGTTGTTTGGAATCGTCTTAATTCCCTGCTGCCCTCCCGGTTGTTCCAAGAGGGCAGGCGGGAATTAAGATTTAGGGCTGACCGCTTTCGTGTATTCCGGCGACCCCTTGCGCCCTATCACGCGCTGTTCCCTCGGGTCGTAAGCGTACGCCCCCCCTACGCTTGGCCGGATCTGCAACCCCCGCGATTCCGCGTTTTTGCACTCTTGGTTAAATGCCGCGATTTGGCGTTTGAAGTGAGGCCGGGCGGATAGTTTCATTTCAGACGTTGCGACAAGCGATTTAATGCGTGCAGCGTTTCCGTTGACCCATTCCGCAAAAAGGGATTCTAGGAGAGCGGCTTTTTCTGGTTCGGTGCGGTCGATTTCGGTCTTCATTTTCTTATTGCGTCCGCAAGTGATCCGGTGCGGGCCGGTTGTTTTTGGTGGGGTCGTCTTGACTCCCTACCGCCCGCCCGGATTAACCGGGCGGGCGGGCGGGAAACAAGGGGCGGTTTAGATGGCGGCTTTGATCTGGTCCATGATTCGGGAATAAGAAGCGGCGGCGGCTTCCTCATGGCGCGGGCGGCTGATTAGAACGTAATCGACTCCCAGCGCCTCCGCAGTGGAATCGTCTATTCTCCCGCGCCCGTGGTTTTGGCTTGTCCCTTCGTAAAAGTCTTTTGGGCACGTATCCCAAAAGCCAAAAATGAGAGACCGGAAAGCGGCGGGGTGGCAGAGCCAAAAAGCAATTTGATTTTGGTCGATCGGTTCATGGGCGCGTTTAAGGGGGAAGGTCGTAAGGGAGCTGTCCCTATCGGTCGAGGTGACAAACGCGGAAAGTTCCACATTAATCCCGGCGGCGGTGAGTGTATCAATCACGGCAACGGCAACGGCTCCCGCAAGCTCCATGGAGCGGGTGCTAGTGTTTGCGCTAGCACCGATTCCAACGGCGATAGAAATAACCCGTGGGGCGGGTTCATCCAAAAACTCCAGCATACACTCGGGATGTCCCTCAAGGTATCGCGCTACGTCCACAAAAGCGCCAGCAACGGCGTGTTGCATTTGGTGAGCCGTTCTAGTTTCGGCGGGCGCGATAGTTTCGGCGATTAAGCCAAGATCAGGCGCGTCTCTCCATCCGGTTTCAGCAAGCTCGATAGCCTCCTCATGGGTGCACCCTGTCCACGTAGCGCCGTTTGGCGTTATCCGTGCGCGGTTGCGAGAGTTTGCGGAATACTCGGGAAGTTCCAACCGGGACGCGGCTGTAATCTCCAAAGGGGAAGAAAGTCTAAATTCGTGGGTCCAGTTCATTTTATTGATTCCGGTTAATGGTTAGCGGGCGGCTGCTTCAATCTTGCGGATTTCCTCGGGAGCGGTCCCTTTCCAGATTTTCAGCTTTTCCACTTTGGCGCGGTCCATTCCGGCGGCGAGCAGTCGCGCACCTTCAAAGGTAGCACGGGGCGAAATGATGATCCTAGAGCCGATAGAAGCGGCGGCGGCACGGAGGGAAATAACGCGATCCGTCCATGTGTCGTTTCCTGCTATCTCGCGCTCTAGTTCCTCGTCATAGGTCCAATCAATGAACGTGAAGCGGTCGAGTGTCGCGCCGTCCAACTGGCAGCGCCCCACATATTGAGCATTTCCACCGTTGCCGTAAGTGTTAGCCGTAGCAATGAGGCGGAACTCGGGGTGGCGTGCTATCATGCCATCAGGAAAGGCGCAATGGCCGTTTGCGAGCGCTGAGTTGAGAACGGCGATCACGTTCGCATTGCCGTTGTCGATCTCGTCGAGCAGGAAAACCCCGCCTTGCTCGTAACGCTGGCGAAACTCGGTTGTCACATACTGCCCGGTGGCCTGCATGTAACCCAGCAAGGAAACCTGTGTGGTTTGCTGGCAGATTGAGATAGATGAGAACTCAAGGCTAAGGGCGGTTGCTACCTTTTGCGCGGTCGTTGTCTTGAATGATCCGGCGGGACCGGTAAGGAAGGCGTGAAGGCCACAAGAAACGACCGTGAGAAGGTCGTCAAAGTCTTTGTGCGACCTGCCAATATCGCGAGCCTCACCGTTTGGCAGGATCACGCGAAGTTCACGGGGTGCGCGCGAGCCGATACGCGCGGAAAGCGCTTCAAGCCTGGCGGTCAATGCCTCACTATGAGAGGCGAGCGCGTCAAACTGCTCTTGTGATACAGTAGCGGGGTGAGCCGTTACATGGGGAGCGATAGCGGCGGCGATCAGGCTAGCAAGATCATTTCCGCCATTTGGGACAACATAGGAGTGTCCGGCGTGCGCCTTCGCATGGCCGTTGCCGTTGCTTTCCGTCTCGTTTGCGGGAGCGGTCCCAGTGTAGCCGTCTGACTCCGCATCCCAACGGGACAAGAGCCGATCAGCATCATCATTCGTCATGCCGGCAATGACGACGCCAGCCGGGGCGGAGTGAGCGGGGATTGTCCCG
>Ga0209702_10008924_pt1 | contig 11427 bp, 12 predicted proteins | sample FRY01_FD_187210 | JGI IMG/M metagenome (GOLD analysis project Ga0209702, IMG submission 187210) | Freshwater microbial communities from Lake Fryxell liftoff mats and glacier meltwater in Antarctica - FRY-01 (SPAdes) (version 2) | ecosystem: Environmental > Aquatic > Freshwater > Ice > Glacier... | reverse complement strand
GCTTGATGAAGAAGATGGCAATCGAAGCCATCTACCGCCGTCCGAACACTTCGAAGCCGGCGCCGGGGCATAAGATCTACCCCTATTTGCTGCGCAGGCTGCCGATTGTGCGCCCCAATCAGGTCTGCCCGATAAAGCCAGATTTGATGAAACGTGTTGCTGATGTTTTGGAATGTTTGCCTGTTGATCTTCTTACCCTTGAGGCCGGTGGCTTGTCAGATGAAGAGCGCGAAATCATCAATCTTATGCGCGATCTCCCGGAAGCAAATCGGCTGCTGATTGTAGCTGGTGTTGAAAGTCAGAGGCGATTTATTGAGCCAAAAAACTGACGGATCGTTTGTAGACTAGTAGTTAGACGACGATGCCTCAAAATACTCTGAAATACTCTGAAATGCTTGGAACTCTGGGATTTCCGCTAAAAAAGCTGTGCGACGAAGGGCCGTTTTTGGGCTTCCGTCGCACAGGAAGTCGCACCGTCGCACAGTGGGAAGGTGCTTGACCCGCAGAAAACTGCCGTTTAATGGCGCTCGCTCCTGCCCTGTCGTCTAATGGTAAGACTACGGACTCTGACTCCGTTAATTGAGGTTCGAATCCTCACGGGGCATCCATTTTCCCACACCATAGGTCAGTTTCAAACAACACAGGATTGCGGCAAAACACGCTTGCCCTTGGTGTTGCGCGCCCGTAACTGAGTTGAATGAACGAAAAAGCACATGATAACGAGCTAAGCGCTCGCAAGTTTTACCCCGCTGAAAAAGAGGCGGAATTTTCAAAATCAATCCCAAACAGCACGCCACAGACTGAACATCCGGCCTATCGGCTGGCGTTTCAGGATACTGATTTTCTGCTGCGCGAAGAATTGCGGCCGGTACGGTTCCAGCTGGAGTTGCTGAAACCGGAAATGTTGCTTGACGAAGCTGGCGTCGGTTCGACGCTGGTGATGTATGGCTCTGCGCGGATACCTTCGCCCGAGGCGGCGGACGCGCTGGTGGCCAATGCCAAGGGTGACAAGAAAGCAGTGGCCGAACGTCTGGCAGCAAAAGCCAAATATTATCAAGTGGCCTATGATCTCGCCCGGATGGTCAGCGAAAAATCAATCATCCAAGACGGCAAGCGGCAATTCGTGATCTGTTCGGGAGGCGGGCCGTCGATCATGGAGGCGGCCAATAAGGGCGCGAGCGAAGCCGGAGCGGAATCAATCGGCCTCAATATCATTCTGCCGCATGAACAGGCGCCCAATGCCTATGTCACGCCGTATCTGTCGCTGAATTTCCACTACTTTGCGCTGCGCAAGATGCACTTCCTGCTGCGGGCCAAGGCGGTGGCGGTATTCCCCGGCGGGTTTGGTACCTTCGATGAATTTTTTGAGCTGTTGACCCTGATCCAGACCGGCAAGATGAAGGGAATGCCGATCCTGCTGTTCGGCAAGGATTTCTGGAACCGGGTAATCGATTTCGAGGCCCTGGCGGATGAAGGCACGATCAACCATGCCGATCTGGAATTGTTCAAATGGTGCGAGAGTGCCGAGGACGCCTGGGCGCATATTGCTGAATTTTACGAGCTGGACCGCTAGCGGGTGTTGCGCACCGCCTGATGTCCCATCGGCCCGTTACCGATACCGAATCCCGGAGCGTTTTCCATGGCGCTGAAGACGAATTTACGGGCAATCCGGACAGCATCTTCGAGCGGTAAATCATAACCCAGCAAAGTCGCAATCGCAGACGATAGGGTGCAGCCGCTGCCGTGCGTATGCGGCGTGTCTAGCCGCGGGTGTTCGAATATCGTCGGTACGCCTTCGGGATCAACCAGCACATCGATAACTCGTTCATCACCGGTATGGCCGCCCTTGGCCAGCACGTGACAACCAATTTCCCGGGCAAGTTCGCCGGCCGCATCCTGCATCAGTTCAAGCGTGCGCAATTGGCGGCCTGCCAGCAATTCCAGCTCGGGCAAATTGGGGGTCAACAGGGTAGCAAGGGGAAAGAGCCGGGATCGCATCGCCAAAATGGAGGCCTGATCGACCAGCGTATCGCCCGATGTGGCAATCATCACCGGGTCGAGGACGATGGGAAAGCGGCCAGTTTCGGGCGGGGCGTTCTTTGCCGCATGCCCTGCCGCCGAGCGCGCATTTATTTCCGGCGCAGCGACCAATGCGGCGGCTACGTTGCGAACGATATCTTCATTCGCCAACATCCCGATCTTGATCGCATCCGCGCCGATATCTTCGATGCAGGACGCGATCTGTTCGAATACAAAACCGCCGTCAATCGGCGTAATTCCTTGAACCCCGATGGTGTTCTGGGCGGTCACCGCCGTGATTGCGGTCATTGCGTAACCGCTGAGCATGGTGATGGTTTTGATATCGGCCTGAATGCCTGCGCCGCCCGAACTGTCTGAGCCGGCGATGGCCAGGATGCGCGGCGGCGTGCGGGCCGGAGTCGGAGAAGTACCGGTCATCCCTTAAACTTGCGCGCCATGGATGCCGGGAATTTTTCCTGTAACGCCTTGCTACGCGATGGGCGGTCCATCAATTCGCCGCCGCAATTGGGACAGCGGTCGTCCAACTCCTCGGCGCAATTCGGACAAAATGTGCATTCAACGCTGCAGATAAACGCGCCGGGCGATTCTGCCGCCAGATCCTTGCCGCAGCGTTCGCAATCAGGGCGCATCTCCAGCATCAGGCGGCGTCCCCTACGGCATCGCAAATACGGTCCACCACTGCCAAAACCTGTGCTTCATCGTCGCCTTCTGCCATTACCCTGATGACCGGTTCGGTGCCGGAAGGGCGGATAACCAAGCGGCCTTTCCCGGCCAGTTCCGCTTCAGCCTGCGCGATAACTGATTTGACCGTTTCATTTTCCAGCGGCGCGCCCCCAGAATAGCGCACATTCTTGAGCAATTGCGGAACCGGATCGAATAAATGGAGCAGCTCGCTCGCCTTTTTGCCTGATTGGACCAGAGCGGCCAGCACTTGCAGCGCGGCGATGGTGCCATCACCGGTGGTCGCATGGTCGAGCATGATCATATGGCCCGATTGCTCGCCGCCAACATTGAACCCGCCTTTGCGCATTTTTTCGAGCACGTGGCGGTCGCCCACCTTGGCGCGTTCCAGCGTCAAGCCGTTTGCCTCCAAAAAGCGTTCCAGCCCGAGATTGGACATCACTGTGGCAACAATTCCGCCGCCGGTCAGTTCGCCGCGGGCGGCAAGGCGCGTTGCGATAAGGGCCATCAGCTGGTCACCGTCCACCGTGCATCCCTTCTCGTCCACCACGATCAGCCGGTCAGCATCTCCGTCCAGCGCGATCCCGATATCGGCCCCCTCCTCGACCACTTTGGCCTTGAGCGCATCAAGCGAGGTCGATCCCACCCCGTCATTGATATTCTTGCCGTTAGGGGTGACGCCCAGTGTGATGACATTCGCGCCTAATTCCCAGATCGCGGAAGGAGCAACTTCGTAAGCTGCGCCATTGGCGCAATCGACTACAATTTTCAGCCCATCAAACCGGATATCTTCCGGCAGGGAACGCTTGATCGCGTGAATATAACGCCCGCGTGCATCGTCGATCCGGCGCGCGCGGCCGATATCTTCGGATGGTGCGAGTTTCTGCTCGGTCTCGATCGCCGTCTCGATCGCCAATTCGTCTGCGTCGGACAATTTGAAGCCGTCCGGCCCGAACAGTTTAATCCCGTTATCTTCGAACAGATTATGGCTCGCGGAAATCATCACCCCCAGATCGGCGCGCATTTCGCGGGTCAGCAGTGCGATGGCCGGTGTCGGCAGTGGCCCGGTCATGATCACATCCATGCCCACGCTGGTAAAGCCAGCCACTAACGCGCTTTCCATCATATAGCCCGAAAGTCGGGTATCCTTGCCGATCACCACCCGGTGTTTGTGATCGCCGCGCAGAAAATGGCGGCCAGCTGCCTGCCCCACGCGCATCGCGGTGGCGGCGGTCATAACCCCTTCATTGGTGCGGCCCCGAATACCGTCCGTGCCGAAAAATTTGCGTCCCATACAATTCTCGCTTCGAATTTGCTCGCAGCCGATGCTGCCACTTGCCACGGACTACTGACGCGTTAAGCCCAGAAAGGGAAGGGCCCAGCGCAAGGGCATATCACACAGGGACTGGAAATTTGCCGGATACGACAAAGACAAAGGCGGGCGCTTCAGGCGATCTGATTGCGATTCGTTTGCCAGTGTGGTGGACGTTTGGCGGGTTGGTGGCTGGATTGTTCGCCGGACTAATGCTGGCGGATAGTGCGCGGCTGGACACTGCACTGATGGTGACGCAACCGGTCGGGTCGCTGTGGCTGCGCGCCTTGCAAATGACAATTATTCCGCTGGTCGCGGCGTTACTGGTGCTGGGCATCACGCAGATGGCTCAGGCCGCCACTGCCGGCAAAGCCGCGCGGCGGATGTTGGCCCTGGTGTTTGTGGTGCTGGCGATGAGCGGAGCGATTGCCGCTATCGCCATGCCGGCATTGCTGGCGGCATTTCCAATCCCCGGATCAGCTTCGGGGATGTTGGCTGCGGGCCAGGTAGAAGCGCAGAAAGTGCCGGTTATCGGCGATTTTGTCACTCAGTTGATTGCGCCAAACATCATCGCCGCCGCGGCAGAAACGGCGATGTTGCCGTTGACGATTTTCTTCGCGATGTTTGCGCTCGCGATGGTTCGCCTGCCGGATGAACAGCGCGAAACCTTGCTGCGGTTCTTCCGCGCGCTCGCCAACACTATGCTGACGATTATCGGCTGGGTGCTGTGGGCTGCGCCGGTCGGGGTGTTCGCGCTGGCACTGGGTGTTGCGGCGCGCAGCGGGGGTGAGGCATTTGCCACTTTGGCCCATTATATTCTGGTGGTCAGCGCAATGGGCGGCTGCGTGTTGCTGGGCGCATATCTGCTTGCGTCGGTCGGCGGACGTATCAGTCCCTTGCGCTTTGCCCGGGCAATGATCCCGGCGCAGGCGGTCGCAATTTCTACTCAAAGTTCTCTCGCTAGCTTGCCTGCGATGCTCGACAGCGCGGGGCGGCTGGGCCTGCGTGAACGGACGGCGGATTTTGTCCTGCCGCTGGCGGTGGCGATTTTCCGGGCGACCAGTCCCGCAATGAATCTGGCGGTGGTGATCTATGTCGCCACTTTGTCAGGCGTCCAGCTATCACCGACCCTGATGATCATCGGGATAGGGGTGGCGTTCATCATCAGTGTCGGATCGGTCAGCCTGCCCGGATCGATCAGCTTTGTCGTATCCATCGGGCCGATTGCGATTGCGATGGGCGTTCCTGTTGAGCCGCTGGCACTGCTGGTGGCAGTGGAAATGCTGCCCGATATTATGCGCACACTGGCCAATGTGACAATGAATGTTGCCGTGACAGCGACTGTCGACCAATCTACGCAGGATTAAACCCAAATCCTGCAACTCTTTCGCGCGCTGTGCGTTAACGTTACAGACAAGAATTGAAATCAAACCGAATGAATGGAGACACCATGGCTTTCAACGTAACTCCCCTCCCTTATGCCGATACTGCATTGGCCCCGGCAATTTCTGCCGAGACATTGTCGTTCCACCACGGTAAGCATCATCAGGCCTATATCGACAAGACCAATGCAGCGATTGCTGGCACAGACCACGCCGATGCGGTGCTGGAAGATGTGATTGCGGCAGCGCGTGGGTCAAATCAGGGCCTGTTCAACAATTCTGCACAGAGCTATAATCACGGGTTCTACTGGCATTCGATGGCCGCCGAGAGCACTTCGCCATCCGAAGAACTGGTCGCGATGATCGATGCTGCATTCGGCACGGTCGATGCGCTGAAGACCAAGCTGGCTGACGGCGGCGCAGGCCACTTCGCCAGCGGCTGGGTCTGGCTGGCGGAAAAGGACGGCAAGCTGTCGATCGAAGAGACGCATGACGGCGACACGCTGGCCGATAGCGATTTCAACCCGCTGCTGGTGATCGATTTGTGGGAACACGCTTATTATCTGGATCACCAGAACAAACGGCCCGCCTATCTGGATGCAGTGATCAACCACAAGCTGGACTGGGCCTTCGCCTCTGAAAATCTGGCGCGCGGCACTACTTGGAAATACCCTGCCTGATTTGAATCTCTGACTAAAATGCCGGCACGAAAAAGGCCCGTCCTGCTGATGCAGGGCGGGCCTTTTGCTTAGTGTCAGCGGCCTGTCAGGCTGGCGGAGCCTGACTGTCTAAATTATGTTCGGCCCCACCATCACCGGCGAAAGCCAGTATATTGCCTGCGAACAGGGGCTCGCCAAAGATAAAGCCGACCAAATTGGGCCGCCCGACATTGTCGAAAAAGGCGGTTAGCATCAGCAGGATCGGAACTGATAATAGCGCGCCGAATATGCCCCATATCCACGAGAAATAGCTGAGCGCGATCAGGATCATTACCGGGTTCATCGTAAACTTCGCACCCAGAATTGACGGGGTGACGACATTGGCCTCGACCGTATGGAGCCCTAGATATGCCGCCGCCGGGACCATCCCTAGCAAGGCTGTTTCAGCTGTGCCGATGCCGAACAGGGCGAGCAGTGCTGTCATGACCAGCGGACCAATATAGGGAATGAAATTGAGCAGAGCCGCCAGCCCGCCCCACATAACCGGTGCCTCCACGCCCATCGCCCACGCGCCCAATGCGACCACCACACCAACACAGCCATTGATCCAAGCGACAGTGAAAATATATGCCGCCACCCGGTCCTGCATTTCGCGCATCGCCCGGGCAGCCTTGATGCTGGTGCCGAAGGATGTCCGGTCGAACAGCAGATGCTTGCGCATGCGCACGCGGGCCTCGATCATGAAGAAAGTCATCAGCAGCGTCAGCAGAGATTCCAGCACCACACTCGGGGTTGCGAACGCCAATTGCTCGATCACCGAAGGGCTGGCTAGCACCACCTCGCGGGGCTCGGACTGGCCCATCAAATCAGTCAATTGCTGATTGACCATGGTGACCCATGCGAATTGATCCTGAAATTCGCCAAACCGCTGGGCGGCTTGCTTTGCCATCGCTGGAACTCGGTCGAACAGATCAACTGCGGGCTGCAGGATCAGCGCCAATGCCAGCAACAAGATCGCGAAAAAGGACAGCAATGCCAAGAAGGATGCGAGGATATTGGGTAGGCCCCATCCAGCCAATTTGTCTGCCAGCGGGGACAGGATGATGGTCAACACGATCGCTGTCACTACCGGCAGAAACACTACCGACCCGATGGAAAGGACAAATGGCAGCGCCAAAAATAATCCCACGCCGAGGATCAGTACGAGCGCCGAGATCAGGCGCAATTCCTGTTCAGCAAATGCCTTGCGCTTGCTTGATTTTTCTCGCTGAGGTGCGCCGGTGTCCGCCCCATCTATTTGGCTGGAGCTCGGATCAGGATTATTGGTTGAGACGGGCTTGCTCATCGCAAATGGGTGTCCTTAACGGGCAGAATTCGCAATTTACCGCATCCTCGATATATTTATATAGATATTTGAAGGGTGTCTGCCCGGCCATCAGGACTTGGCTGAGATGCCGTTCCCTGCTGCGACCATATCCAATTCTTGCAGAATTGCCTTGTGCGCCGATTCGTCACCGGTGGATCGCCGGGGAATAGTGCCATCTTCCATCATCGTGGTCAGAGCGGCGCGGGCACGGCCCACCCGGCTCTTGATCGTGCCGACCGCGCAGCCGCAAATGCTGGCCGCTTCGTCATAGGAAAATCCGCCCGCCCCGACCAACAACAGTGCTTCGCGGCGTTCTGGCGGCAAGGTTAGTAACGCCCGATGCATATCGGATAGATGGATCGGTTCTTCCTGCCCTGCCGGCGCTGTCAAAATCCTTTCCGCAACATTTTCGTCATATTCACCGCGGAACCGGTTCCGGCGCATATCGGTGAGAAAGGCGTTGCGCAGAATTACAAATGTCCATGCGCGCATGGATGTGCCCGGTTCGAAGCGCTCCTGCGCTGCCCAGGCCTTCAACATCGCTTCTTGCACGAGGTCATCGGCCATATCGGGGCGGCCGCATAGACCGCGGGCGAAGGCGCGCAAATGAGGAATTACCTCAGTTAGTTCTCGCTTGAAATCGGCCCTCTCGGTCGGTGTGCGTTCACTATCGCTCATCAGGATTTGTCATCCAACCGGGCGAGCAAATCCTTGAAACTGTCGGGCAGAGGTTCTTCCACGACCGAATCGTATAATTGGCGCAGCCCATTGGCCCATTCCGGTTTCTGGCCAGTGCGGTGCCCGGACTTTCCGCCAGTCTGCTGCGAGGACAATTCCGCGTTGTCCGAACAGTCCTTGCCCACCTTATTTTTGTCAGATTTCATAGGATAACTGCCATGATCCTGTTTTGTGCCCCTGATTTAGTTCCGAAACTGGATATAAGCGACATTTGCGCATTAGGTCGACATAATACTCTTGTGTTACGGGGAACGAAGGGCTCTCTCTTTTGTTCCCTGTTTGACACAATAGCTGTTTGACCAGTTGATTGTTTATAAGTTGACTAATTATCTGGCTGCGAAGTTACCGGCCCGACCAGAAGGTTTTTATCCGTGGTTAATGCGGGACATAGCGAAAGGACAGCACGCAGCTGGCTCGTGTCGTATCCGCGCGCTGTGCCCATCGCAATTTTCTTGCTGATCGCCGCGATCACCGCGCTCAGCGTGTTCGTGATCGAGCGCGGAGAATATCAGCGTGAACGGTCCCGCATTCAGGCCTTTTCCCAATCAGTTGCTGCCGCCTTGGAACGGCGCGGCAGCACCAGTTCTGCCTATTTGCGAGCGGGCGCAGCATTGTTCGGCAGCGTTGACGAAGTTGACCAAGCCCTGTTTCGGCGGTTCGTGACCGAATTACGCCTCGACACTGAATATCGCGGCGCATCCGGTGTTGGTTGGGCAGAAGCAGTAAGGCCAGAACAATTGGCGGAATATCGCGAGCGAGTAGGCAGCGATCAGCCAAGCGGCAACGGCATCTTTCCGGATTATGATGGGACCCGCAAATGGATTGTGCCGGTAACCTACCTCGAACCACGGACTGCGCGGAACCGCGCGGCATTGGGCTTTGACATGTATTCCGAGCCAAACCGCCGCTCGGCTATGAAAGAAGCTGAGCGGGCCCTTCAGCCCACCGCCAGCGGGCGAATAATCTTGCTGCTGCCAACGGGCAAAGGGGCCGCCGCCGGATTCTTGATTTACATGCCGGTATTCGGAAATACTGGCATCGCGAATAGCGGAATTGCCCCCAGTCTTAAGGGGTTTATCTACAGCCCGTTCAATGCGCAGGAATTTCTGAATTCTGTGGTCCAGCTCGAGAGGCGCGGGCAAAGCGGTATCCGGCTGTACGACCGTGAAGTGTCTCCAAACAATTTGCTGGCAGAAATTCCACCAGAGTTATCTACCGGGAATATCATCAGAAAACCTCTGCTGATCGCCAATCGGCCGGTCGTGCTGGAAGTCGAATCTTCTCTCAGCGGGTCATTTTCGCAACTATCGATGGCGACGTTGATCTTTGGCCTGATGGTTGCCAGCCTGCTGATGGTGATGGCCCGCTTGCTAACCCACCAAGCGCTGGAAGATCAGGCATCACTGAAAAGGTTACAGGAACAAAATTCGATCCGCGATTCGCTGACCCGTGAACTCAATCACCGGGTAAAGAATACTCTGGCCAACGTTTTGTCGATCATTGCACTAACCAAACGCCGCGCCAGTTGCATGGATGATTTTGCCGAGGACATTGATGGCCGTATCAGGGCGCTGTCGGCCACTCATGATCTGCTGACGCAATCAGAGTGGGGAGCCACGCCGATTGCCGCCGTGATAGAGGCGGAGTTGGCCCCTTATGCCCAGGATAGCGACCATGTTCTGACTGTGGCAGGCCCGCCGATTGAATTGGCGCCAAATGATGCATTGTCGCTAGGCCTGGCGATCCATGAACTTGCTACCAACGCTGCCAAATACGGCGCGTTGGGTGACGCGGGCGGGCATGTATCTATCAGCTGGACGGTAAATGAGGCTGCGGAAAAAATGGCTGGCGGGCAGAATCGATCTGCCCGCGTGGTGTGGCAGGAATCGGGCGGGCCACCAGTGCCCGGGACCCGTACCCGCGGCTTTGGCACGGACTTGATCGAGAAGATCGTTGCACATGAATTGAACAGCCCGGTGGAACTGGATTTCTCACCAAATGGCGTGCGCTGCGCGATCACTGTGCCAGTCCGGACCCACAGCGATTTTGCAATCCGCGCAAGACGCTGAGCGTGCATTCAAACCCGTAAATCCGCCTATGTTAGGGAAGCGTTCTATCAGAAAACGCTATGGGTGATCACTTCAGCGGGCTGCTGGAACCAAAGAAAAGCGCTTGGGATATCGCCGCGCGTACCGAGGCTTCCTGAAATGGCTTGGTTACCAAATAGGTCGGTTCTGGCCGGTCACCGGTTAGAAGCCGCTCGGGATAGGCCGTGATGAAAATCACCGGCACGCTGCCGATGGCCAAAATGTCATCCACTGCATCAAGGCCCGAAGACCCGTCTGCAAGTTGGATATCCGCAAGCACGAGGCCCGGAGTTCGCTCAGCCACTACAGCCTGCGCCTGCGTGCGGGTCGCAGCGGTGCCGCAGATTTCATGGCCAAGCGACGTCACCAAATCTTCCAACTGCATGGAGATCAGCGGTTCGTCCTCGATAATCAGCACGCTGGTTAACGATTCCCGGTCGATTTCGTCGACCGCTTCCTGAACCAGTGTGGCGATATCTGCGGGATCAATATCCATGATCACGCCAGTCTGTTCCAAGCTGAAATCTTCCAGAGTGGTCAGCAGCATTGCCTGCCGATTTAGCGGAGTGATTGCTCCCAGGCGGATATTAGCTGCGGCTTCGTGCCCACTGCTGCCGGGCTCGGCATCACTCGGATCAAGTTTGTCTGATGCGGCACTGGGTACCTCCAGATAAGCGCTGGCCCATACTTTGTTGAACGCACGGCACAGTGCGACACGGCCTTCGCTCAGGGAAGCTTTTACGTCCTCGTCAGCCAGGGCTGCCTCCAGCGTGGCCCGCACAAAAGCGTCGCCGGTAGATTGAGAACCGGTAAGTGCGCGCGCATAACGGCGCAAATATGGGAGATTTTTTGAGACCTGTTCACCCAGTGACATGGCAACCCTTCTTTATGATCAAACATTCCTTAACGCTCCCAAAGGGGTTAAGTTCCGCTGGCTTACCACCCGTCATTTTTCTCATTCCCCCTGATGATGTGGCCAGACGGCCCATAGGGCTGGGATCGGCAGCGACATGGCTCTACATCGTCGCAGGTAGCGCAACCCGGCCTTGAACAGCGAGGTAAGCGAGCGGGCGAGTTTCTTCAGAGTCCCCCTTTTAAGCCGCTTTCGGCGGTTTCGTGTTCGTCAAAGGCCCCGCAAGAGACCGCCCAGTAAAGGGCGATG
>Ga0209702_10008923_pt1 | contig 11430 bp, 11 predicted proteins | sample FRY01_FD_187210 | JGI IMG/M metagenome (GOLD analysis project Ga0209702, IMG submission 187210) | Freshwater microbial communities from Lake Fryxell liftoff mats and glacier meltwater in Antarctica - FRY-01 (SPAdes) (version 2) | ecosystem: Environmental > Aquatic > Freshwater > Ice > Glacier... | reverse complement strand
CCCGTTGGCGTTTGTGTTCGCGTTGATCGCTGCTGCCGCTGCAGCGATAGTCACGGTCTCAGACGCGCTGATGGATGCCGCAGCAACCAGCAACCAGCCCTCTTGCCCCTCGCCACCACCGCCGCCTTTGGCAAGAACACTAGAACCGCCACCAGAGCCACCACAGGCTTTGACGTAGATGAGCGCGGCACGTAATCCAGCAGGCTTGATGTAGGTGCCAGACGCGGTGAATTTTTGAATGGTGTGTATCTGTGGACCAGTGAGCAAGCCGAGCGTGATCCATGCGCTGTTAGCGGCGTTGCGAATCTTCAGCAGCCCCGTAGTCGTATCCGCCCACAGCTGATAAGCGAACGTCGTCGCCGGTGCAGTCACCCCGCTATTGTTGCTAACAATTGCGGCTAGTGCAAGATTAACATCCTGGCGGAAAGATGCCCCTGCTGCATTTACTAGATCGTAATCATGTTGTGCCATCGTTTATGATCCCAAAATTAAGTGTGCTTTCTGGCCGCTCACCACCATCGCCTTGTGCGGTAATACAGTTCTGTCAGGTCGTCATCAGTCATTATATTTTTCCTATTGATTGATATTTAAACAGAGGATGCTGGGCGACCCGGCTGCTCCGCCAAGAATGACAGTATTCCCTGCATCGCTACTCTTGAGCATCACCTGGTATGTTGCAAGTCCGTGATCCAGATTCCCAGACGGGACACGGATGCAGAAGGGCGTATAGTAATTGTCGGCTGTCACCTGATAACCTACCCAGCTACTTGGTGTGACTTCTCCATTTATAGAGATGCCAACGAAGCAGCCAGCGGCGCCCAAGCTCCCCCCGATTGTTCCGGCAAATGTGACTTCCGGCTCACCCCCGTCACCCCACAGCCATCCCTGCAGCAACCCATTCACCACTCCAACTGTAGTCCATGCCGTACTGGCTGAGTTCCCGGTAACGTTGGTTTGCAAATTAAGCCGCTGCCGATGATAATAACTTGCCATGTTGCTTTGTTTTACACCAAAGGGCACGTTCCCGCCGGACGACCAGATGACCCCGGCTGAGTCTGTTGCTACCCCGCCGATCAGTCGCCGCGTGATATCTCCGGTTTTGAACAGGTAGCCTGTTACCCTTGTCGCGCCAAGCGGATCGCCTTCGGCGGGGGCCGTTGTTGAATGGTCAATGGCAAGCACCCCAGCCGCAACATATGCGTAGATGAAATAGCGAGTTGAAACAGCAAGCGCCTGCCCTGTCGCTCCATTTATCGTGCAGTTCGCAGTGTCAATAGTCAAAAATGACCCCGGCACAAAATGCTTTTCCCAAGCGCCACTACCAGATTCGTAAAGCCACAGGCCGTTCCCAGCAAAATAAGTCACAATGTATGTGGCCGCAGTGCTAGGACTGGCAACCCGCACAGAGGCGTCATTGCTCATGCTTTGGCCGCTGGATTGCGGCGTGGAGGTCATCACGTAAACACCATTTGTATACGCAACCTCGTAATAATGCCCGGCGTTGATGTCGTAAGCATCGATCAAGATGCCGTCTGGCCGATAAACACTTTGAGCTGCGTCTGCCGCAGTGATCTTGATCGTGACTGCGCCGCTCGATGTATACGTTGCAACAAAACCATATTTCTGGAAATTTACGTACGGGACAGAGGTTACGCCGGCGGAGGGAGTGAGAATAATTGCGTTGGCCGTGCCCGTAACGGTGCAGGGAATCGGTGGCCGGGCAATCCCGAGAGTAGCGATTGCGGTCACTGCATCCGCATCATCTAGCACCGTAGCCATGTAGGCGGAGATGCCGACAGACACACCCGTAGCCAAAGTCAACACATTAACCCATGCCGCATTCGCCGCGTCGCGCTGCTTCAATATTCCGGTCGTGGTATCGGCCCACCATTGATAGGCGAATTTAGTAGCCGGTTCGGTAGCGCCGGACGATTGGGATACTATCGCCAGCAGCGCAAGGTTCGCATCGGCGCGAACTGCTGCGCCAGATTGGTTTGCTAGATCAAAATCATGTTGCGCCATTGGTTACTCCAAAAATTAAGCGGGAATCTTAGTTACGACCCGCAATTCGGTTACTAGGATATTGTGCGTTGGCGAGCCGGAAATAAAATCCAGCTTGAACTTGGCGGCGCGTCCGGTGAAATCGGCCACAAAAAACTGCGTCCAGGCGCTCCATGTCGGAGCCCCTGCCGGGTCGTCGTCTGTAGTGCTGGCATACAGTGTCACGTCGCAGTCGTAGATCACATCGCCATCGAAGTCATCCCACGCATCAATCAGGGTGAGGCGGTAATCAAACAAATCTCCGGTACCGTAGGAAAGCGTTTTGATATCAGACTCAAAGCGCCGTGTCGCTACTGTGGCCAAGTCGAGATAGGTGTCAAACGCATAACTCCCGGTAGCCGACACGCCGCCGATGGCGTCTATAAACGGCCAGTCGTCAATGTTTGTCACCATCGAGTCTACCAGCGTAGTCGAATCCAGCTTTATCCCGACGAGCGTGGTATCGAGCGCGACATTTGTTTTCGCCCCGGTGAAAGCGGGGTGCTGGGTGCTGGTGCCAACAGTCGTGAATCCGGTCACCATGCCCTCGGTCGCAACGAAGCTAACCGCGCCCGCAGAATAATTACCGGAACTGTCCCGCGCCTTCGCCATGTAGGTGCCGGTAATCAACGGCACAATCCCAGATACCAGCCCGCCGGGGAACTCTTCAACGATGATGCCGTCATTCCACGACGCGCCAGATGTCAGTTGGGAATGGCGAATGATGATCGTGCCATTGATCTGCACGTCGAGATCAGGATGCAGAGACCATTGCGCGATTCCGATACCGGAGTTTTTTATTATCGAAAATCCTGATATAGATACAGGCGCCGTAGTCTTCCCAAATACCTCCTGCGATACGGCAACACTTTGTGACCGCCTGCCGATGGAATTAATAGCGGTCAGGATGAATTCATAAACACCGGGGTCGGCTGGCTGAATGTCAACCGACGGACTTGATATGCTGATCATTACCCAATTATTTCCCACGCGCCGATACTGCAACTCGTAACGCGGAGCATTACCAGACCACGACGCAGTTACGCGAGTTCCGACAACGGTGTTAGAAACCAGATAGAGTGATTCTGAGGCGCTGAAATCTGTAGGCGTTGCCTGAGCAACATCAAGGATACTGGTGCGCAGCGGCTCCAAAATAAGGTCTTGCTCAATCGCGCCAAACTTGTCAGCGCGGAAAGCCAATGCCGTGATGCTGGCCTGCGTGTTTTCCACTTCCTCGACAGAGATAACGCGCCATGTCTCAGGCACCAGATCGGACGCTGCCAGCACCCATACGGCCAGAGCAAGCGGCGCGGCGGTGAAGTCAGGCGATACGGCAAGCGTGTCCGTCGTGCTGGCCCCCGTAGTCACAGCCCGACTCTGCACCGTGCCATCTGGCAGAACAGCCCACAGCGTATATGCTTTGCCGGCGTCTATCGTTACCGGCGCGTCCAGTACCACCGCTGCAGAAGTTGCAGAAATAAACCGGCCGCCAACGCGCACGCCAGCGCGCACAGGATCAGATGTCTGAATAACCTCTCCCGGCGCGACGGACAAGCCATCCAGCCCGGCGCGGAAATTGATAACCTCTGTTTCCATCCTTTCGGCAAACAGGATTCTACGGCCCAGACGATGCGCCTGCCCACGGGAGGATGAGCCTATGGCTATCACCTCAGTCTGCACGATGCCGTATTTCGCTATGCCTTCCGTATCCTCGACATATTCGACTTTCTGCTTGTAGCGATCGGCAGGGTCATTCCACGTCACGAGCGCAACCGTGTGGCGTGATTTCAGACTTGATCCGGTATAGCTGAACGCTCCGGCGCCGGTATTGATGACGTTGGCCGGGGTGAACAATGCCACCGGATCAGAAGGAGAATCCTGTGTTGCCGTTACAGATCCGCTTGACCAGTACGCCAGGCCTGCGAATATCGACGCAAACGAAACGATTACGTTGTAAGCCTCTTCCCGCGTCTGCAAATACAAGTTGCAAGTGAATCTCGGTTCGAGTCCGCCAAGCCCGTCAGAAACAAGCTCATCGCAATATTGCCCGATGGTGAACAGTGCCCATTTATCAACCTGCGCGATGTCGATAAAATCGCCCAAGCCGTAGCGCGGCGTTGTCAGCAGATCGAAAAAACACCATGCCGGATTATCCGTCCACGAAATTGTAAACGTGCCGTCCCACACACCCGTGTAAACACGCGTCACAGGATTATAATTGCTCGGGATGCGAACGAGCACGCCCTTCAGTTCATAACCCCTGCGCGGAATTGACGAGAATTTTTCCGCATCAACAGACAGGGCGGCCAGCGCAGAGTTCGGGTATATAAGTTTTGCGTCGATGATCTCGGTGAAGCTGTCCCAGAACGTAGCGTTTTGCAATGCCACCGATGTTGAGTCCGCAGTTACCCGGCTTACGCGAATGTCCCACGGCCCTGCGCCAGCTAGCTCGATGCGGTACGCCCGCTGATACCGGCTCGTGGTCTTGCCGCTGATCGTGTCGTTGATCGTCGGCACAAAGCCGCCGCCCGCCGTCTGCACGTCAATCGTTATGTTTACCGACGTTCCGCCGATGTCCCCGTTCGTTGTATTCTGAAATGACAACTGCGGCACGGATACCGTGACGCGTACCGCATCGACGTTGGCATTTGTGATCGTTCGCACAACCGGAGTCGCGGCTTTGACCGCTACAGATACGGCTGTTTCAGCCTCGACTGATTGAAAGCCAGGGATATAAGTCTGCGACTGCGTGCCGGTGCGAGTGTCGAGCGTGATGCCGGTAAAATTAAATGAGCCGTCCGTATTCTGCACGGGCGTATCATTCAGAAATACGGATTTCAAACCATCGACAAGTCCGACGATCTCGCCCTCAGATACCAGATCGAGCACTCGTGCAAATTGTTTTGAGCGAAGGCTGTCGGGTGATTCAATGGCGACACGTGCGCTCGCACCGCCGCCGCCCTTGCCACCACCGCCTGAGCCGCGAATCATTTTCATATCTGCTCGACCGATAGCCCGGCGCTAATCACCTGACTCCCGACAATCAGCTTGCCGTATAAAATGGATACCGGATTACCCTGCGCCGCTGTATTCACCGCGCCGTCAAATCCAAATGATGGCCTGTTTTCGGGACGATCTGCCGGGCCTTGTGGCTTCGGCGGGGCAAAGAGGAATTGAGATACGCCGCCTAAAACTAGCGATATGCCGATTGCGGTAAAAGTGCCCGCAGTGATGCCAGCAAATCCAGCCACCCCTGCTGTTGTTGCGGTTGCTGCTGTCGCACCAAAAACAGGCCCGAGATAAGGCGCCGCAATTATCAACGCAGCACCGATTATTATCTGGCCAAATCCACGCCCGGCCCCGGCCACAACAGGGACAATCCTGATCGTCTCACGCTCGGATGTAGGATGAGGCAGCCGGTCAGCCGATAGCGCATCCTTGCCGCCAACCAGCACCCGATACGCCCCGCCGTCTACGATTGCCTTGCGAAACCCTCGACGTGTGGCACACAGGGCGCGCACAGCCTCGGCGGGACTCCCGATAGCGTAGTGGTGGACGCGGCCAAATTGACGCCCAAGGAAGCCGTAAAGCAGTACCGTGATCAAAGTAGGCTCCTGTGACGTAGCGTGTGCGTCGTTACCTTTTGAACATAACCTCCAAAAATATCTTTCGAGCTTAAACGTCCCATCTGGTGATGACCGATCAGGCCGTCGCCAAGATGCACGGCCGCATGGTTCGGCACCGGGCTGGCAACGCGCATCAGCAGCACGTCATGTTGTTTCATATCATCGACCAGCACAAAACCAGCCGACGCAAAGCCATCCAAATACAGCGACTGCCCTTTTAACCACCACTCATCCGGCCTGTCGAAATCCGGTAATGTGATACCAAGCGTCTCTGAAAAATAGGACTGGATGAACGAATAGCAATCAAGAACGCCGTGACTGAAAACGCGACCGTAAAGCGGCGGAACATAGCCCGACGGCTTAAACTCATGTACCGCGCCTGTCGGCCAGTTTACGATTCCCCACGGCACGCCCGAACGTTCACAGCCCACCAGATCAGCCTGTGACGGTACCGCCGGAATGTTTGGGTGACTGTGGACAACCATAACGATCTCGCCAATATCCTCCGCCGCGACCTGGTCCTCGGCATGAATGATAAAGTGTTCGTTGCGTTCTGCCACATTGCGGCACGGGATATAACGCTTGCGACCCTTGCGCACTACGATCAGCCCGCATGACTCCCGCGGGAAGTCGCGTTCTGCATGTGAGCGTATTTCAGTGAGCAGTGTTTCGTTCACCGAATCAATCCAGTACCGGGGAACCCGCCGAACGGCAGCGGGTTATTTTCGCCAAATCTCAGTTTGCACGATACCAGTCTTTTGCCGCAAACGTCCAAAGCCAGCACCCCCGTAGCAACATCGTTTTTAGTCGCCACCGCGCCGCCCGTATAACTACACTCTGCGCTCCGGTAAACCCACGGGCACACATTCTGTATCGCCTGCCGACGCGGAAGTTTAACGCCGCGAACGTCGAAAGCCGCGGATAATTCAAACTCGATGAATACACCGTTTTCTGCGGACTTGCGATCAACGAACCATATTTCATTCGGAAACGCCACGTTAGGGTCAGCCTGCGCATTGATGCCGCCTGTAAAGTTCACGGCGTCGAGGTATTTCAGGAACGTCCTGCGCCGGGTCACCTTCGCGCCCATCAGATCATCCAGACCTCTAGCCATCGCTCCGATCAACCCTGAGATATTCGCCACCGTGATCTTTGGCCGCGGCAGAGTGCCTTTTCCAGATCGTTCGAACCCAGACGCCTGAACAGGGAAGCGCGAGTAAGTCAGCGTTTTCCAAACTACATCGTTGCCAAGCTCATTCACGCCTGAGTGCCAGCGCAGAACGTCGCCGCCGATAGCCGTGGCGTCAAGTTCAAACAACTCTACCAGCGAACCAGGATTAAGTTTTTGGACGTCCGAAGAAATCACATTATTCTCCGAATACTTCCTCGAACGTTGCGGTGATACTCTGCACGTTCAGCGCGGGCACTGACCGCGACCATGACTTGCATATCCATTTTCCAGTAGCCCCAGACGGCGGCACCCAATCGAATGACTCCGCGCCATTACGGGCGATCAGGAAATTATCAATCTCATCAATTCTCGTGGTCGACCCGTTGAATTGCAGCGACCATGACCGAGGCCGGTTGTTGATGCCATCCCCTACGCGCTGCTGGTAGCCATCGCCAAAAATAGCAGCCCTTACACGCGGCTCCTTTGCCTCAGTTGCTCCGGGTGCCGGGCTAAATGTGAACGTGGCCATGTCGATTCCCTTTTATTGTTAGGCCAAAAGTCCGCCAGGCATTTTTTCCTGCAATAGAACCCCACGGATTGCGCCGCCGATCATGCGCCCAAGAGCGGAAGATTGCGCACTGTCGCCCTCGGCCTTGGTGCCACTCGCGTCAACACTGACGCTCACCGTTACTGCCCCGCCACCGCCACCAGATACGCCCAGCTTGCCATCAGATCCACGCTTGAGCGGTAGGATTGCCTCGGCCCCAGCCTCACCCATCAAGCCGATGCCGGACGCGAAGGGGAACAACGTGGGTCTGCTCACGACGGAACCTGAAAACGATGACAGCCCCGGACTGTTGAATACATTGCCTTTTGCCGACTTGACTGGCGCGCCCGGCAAGAATCCACCGATGAAAGCGAATAACGGCTTTGTAATTGCTTGTTGGATTGCCATTTTTGCGAGGTCGGCAATTACTGATTGGGCAAAACTCCCGAACGATGCTTTGCCAGTTACGACGAAGTCAACAAGCGCCTGCGCAGACGCGTTCCCCCACCCCTCAACAGCCGCCTGCAAATCCGCAAATGTGTCCTTGCCCGTGTCTTTGAGTTTGCCTAAATCCTCGATTTGATTTTGAATGGCGAAGCGCGCCGCGTCAAGAATTTCAGGGTCGATGAATCCCTCAAATTTATCGAACTCAGACAACTGCCGCAGCAGGCTCGCCGTAGGCTCGGCAAGATCAAGCATCGCCTTTCTTGCATTTTCAATCGACTCTGATTGCGCCGCAAAAGCATCACCCTCCGCAACGGACTGCGCTCGCGACAGATTCCGGGCATCAGACAGTTCTTTTTCCGCGTCGATCTGCGCTGCCTGCCCAAGCACCAATTGGCGCACACTCTCTATTTCGCCAGTCTTGCCGATGGTGTTTAAGAAAATACCGGCCTTTTGTAAGGCGTTAAATTCGGATTGTTTTTCGATTGATGCCTGTTGCGCGTTTAGGAATTTTGTAAGGGCATCTTCCTGCTTCTTGATCCCCCTTTCTGTTTCTTTTGCCCTTGCTTCTGCGGCCACGCGGTCTACTAATACGCGACTGGACTTTTTATCGTTCAGGACAAACGGCGGATTTAATATTTTTTCTAGTTTGGCTATCTCCGCCTTTCCTTCTGCCATTCTTTTTAGTAGATCGTCTTCAATTCCTACTGGCGCAGAGATCGCACCGCGCTTCCTGGCATCTAGGATGCGGTCAACCGCCTTTTGATTTTCGTTTAATTGGATGGTCAGTTTTTTAAGTTTATCGGCATTGGTGTCAAAGGTTCCGGTAAACAGAAAAGCGCCGACACCGCCAAGCGCAACCAACGCTGCCATCAAAAAACCAGATTCCTTTTGAGCTAGAATCATGGCATTCGTGATATCGGTCAACGGGCCAACCATGCCGCTTGCTACATTAACGCCGAATGTTCCTACTGACTTTTTCAGTCGATACAAATTGTCGTTGAATTCTTCGGCCTTAGCCGCTGACTCTGCTGTCACTGGGTTGAGTATTTTGCCCTCTTCAGTCAGCTTACGCATGCCATCCGCACCAAGAGAAACAAGAGGAACCAGGGCAGCCATTTTGTCGCCCAGGACGCCAGTTAAAGCGGCGGCTCGATCTTCAGTCCCGAATTCTTTAATAGCGTCAGCGAGCTTGAAAAACTGTTCTTCTGGCGAAAGGTCTTTTAATTTTTTGAAATCTAATCCGAGGTCCTCAATCTCGTCTTGCGCCGTCTTCAGCCCTCTGTTTGCGTCATTGATCAGAACAGAGAACTTGCGAACCGCCTTGCCTACTGTATCAACGTCAGTTCCAGACAATTCTGCGGCAAAGCCAAGCCCGGTCAACGATTCAACAGCAATGCCGGTCTTTTGCGACAGCTTTGATATTTCGTCCTGCGCGTTGATCGAGCTTTTAACAAGCGCAGCGATGCCTGCAATGCCAAGTCCAACGCCAAGCGCCCCAAAAACGCTTTTAAGATTGCCGGCAATGCGCGACGCATTCGACTGAAACTTATTTAATTTCGATGTGGCTTTGTCAATGCTGGATGTGAAACGCGCTATGTTAGCGTTGAAATCGATCGTTACGCCTTGAGGCATTATCGCAACCCTACCTTTCGTTTAACCACTTCGGCCCCGGCAATAAACGCTCTGACTATCAAATCAACGGCAGCTATTTTTGTCCGGTTGAATGAATTGCGCATGAAAAATTGTCCCGGTATATCTCGCTTGCCGGGTAATGATTTTCGGCCTTTACCACGCCCTCCGGCGCCGCCCCTGGACTTGCCGCGAACGTTATACCCGCGCTCTACCCATGCCCCGTAAAAGCCGTCCTTTGGATCCTTCTTGCCCTTGCCTCGACGAATGGCAAGGAACACGCCAATTTTATTACTGCCACGTTTCGGCGAATTAATTTTAGATCGCTTTACAACAATCGCCCGCGCAAGTCTACCTGTGCGCTTCGGAGCGGTCTGCTTTACCGTTCGCTGCACGAAGCGCGCGCCGACAGATAGCGACGCAAGGGTAACCCTATCGCCAAGCTGCTGACTGTACGAGAATAGCGCCTTTTGCACGCCCTCTATACCGGTCAGTTTCATTTCTATGCCATCAGCCATTTTTAGCGTCCTGGTATTCTTTGATTTGCAGGAGCGCAATCACAAGCGCCTCGACATCATCCGACCCGATGATCTCTGCAACGATAGGCAACGCTTGCCAGTCAATGCCGCCCATCATGTTCCAAGCACGCACAGCAGATGAATTTATTGCACTGAGTTCCGCTGGTTTGAGACCAGGCATTTTCGATGCTAGGCTGATTCCCTCAAGCCAGCAACTCAGTTTTTTTCCGCTGTGCCTAGCTTTTTGATGTGCTCATTCGTCGCAGTGATAAGCGCGCCCACAATCTCGCGCCAGATTTCCGGCAGATCGCCGACAGCCTCACTCCACAGATCGGCGTCAAAGGCTATCTGCTCATCGCCGCCGCCTGGGAATAAGTCTGATTCTTTCACGTTTTCCCATCCAGCGACGAACCGCCGCGCAATGTCAGGATCACGCGTCGAATCTTTAGCAAGGATGCTGTATTCCTCCACCGTTGGCCGGCGAGCAATAAACGTCATCTCGCCGACCTTGATGCGAAGAACTCGCGCCTGCTTGATTTTTTCAACGAGTGACATTACGAGGCCAGCCATTGCTCATCCGACAGCAACGTGAGCGATGCGCTTGCTGTGGCTACTGCACCAACGCCACCATCAAGCCCGCGACCGCCGGAAACGAACGCGTTAAGCAGCAGCACGTTTCCGGTCTGAAGCGTTATGCGGAATGCCCGCGATGCTTTGGCCAGCGATGCGGCCCGGATGTTTTTAACCGTTACGCTTAGCGGGTCAGCATTCATCGGGAGCGTTATCTGCGGCGCTTCGTCCAGTCCGAACACTTCTTTTTTTATCGTGTCGTGCACGGTCGTGGTATCAAGCCGCGTGGGGGCAGGCTCCGGGAACGAAAACGACGTGACGTTATCGAACGAATCGAATGCAGTTATTTTGGTGGCGGTGCCGCCGGATACATATGTCGCGAAGTTGGTTGAGTCGATTTCCTCTGCGACGAATGAAACTGTAGTCGATACCGATTTCACGCGGACGACTCGATCATTCATCTTAACCATGCCGACAACGGCAGCGATCAAGATAAGGTCGCCGATACTGAAATCGTGCGTGCCCGTGATAACAGCCTCAGACGCCTTGCTGATCGCGGTGATTGTTTTCGTCGAGCCGAGCGTTTTTTGAACTTCGATCTTCGTATTTAAAAGCAGGATTGGGGTTGCCATCGTATTTCCTTTCGGTTGAAACGTTGTAAATCAAGAATGCCAAAATGAGTACGTGACACTTTCAGAGAACTCATCAGACTCCGGGCTATAACCGTTTTCCGGCGCCGGCTCTCGCACCCAAGTAAGCGTCGGTATCTCAAGCGCCACACGAACGGCGTCTGCTGTATCCAGTGCGCTTAGAGCGGTGCCGGCCCAGCAATCGAAAACGAACTGTGAACGCGTCAGCCCGGAGTACCCGTGAACAGTCATG
>Ga0209702_10008922_pt1 | contig 11430 bp, 7 predicted proteins | sample FRY01_FD_187210 | JGI IMG/M metagenome (GOLD analysis project Ga0209702, IMG submission 187210) | Freshwater microbial communities from Lake Fryxell liftoff mats and glacier meltwater in Antarctica - FRY-01 (SPAdes) (version 2) | ecosystem: Environmental > Aquatic > Freshwater > Ice > Glacier... | reverse complement strand
CGCCCGCCTGCGACCGGTTTCGAAGGCTATTTTCGCTTCATCCACTTGTTAATCTCTGCAACCTCCATGACCACAGAACTTCCAAAGCAATACGAACCGGCCGCCTCACAGACTCGCTGGGTGGAACATTGGCTGAGCCAGGGCTATTGCAACGCGGACCCAACGCCGGGCAAAGAGCAGCACACGATCATGATCCCGCTGCCAAACGTGACGGGAGCCCTGCATATGGGCCACTGTCTGAACGGCACGATTCAGGACCTGCTGACTCGCTGGCGTCGCATGCAGGGCCGAGAAGCTCTATGGATGCCGGGCACCGACCACGCAGGCATTGCGACTCAAGCGGTTGTTGAACGCCGCATGCTGGAAGAAGAAAAACTGACGCGACATGACATTGGTCGTGATGCGCTGGTGGCACGCATTTGGAAGTGGAAAGACGAATACGAAGCCCGCATTCTGAACCAGCTCAAGCAGATTGGTTCCAGCTGCGACTGGCGGCGAGTCCGCTTTACGCTGGATGAAGTCTGCAGCAAAGCCGTGCGCAGAACGTTCTTCAAGATGTTCAGCGATGGACTGATCTATCGCGGCAAGCGACTTGTGAACTGGGACACGTATTTGCAGACGGCCGTTGCCGATGATGAAGTGTTTACAGAAGATATCAACGGCAGTTTCTGGACAATGAATTATCCGGTTGTGGAATCCGTGAGCGGCAAGGCGCTAGCCGCCGGTGAGTCTACTTCTGCAACTGAGACACCGGCGGCTAGCGCCCTGCCGCTCACAAACGAAGAATGGCGACCGACTGGTCGCACAATCAGCTTCTCGACGACTCGACCTGAAACGATGCTGGGCGACACGGCGGTTTGCGTCCATCCTACTGACGAACGCTATACGGACCTCGTTGGCAAGCATGTGATGATTCCGGCGAACGGACGCATCATTCCGATCGTGGCCGACGCATTGCTGGCCGACAAAACGCTGGGCACGGGAGCTGTCAAAGTCACTCCGGCTCACGACCCGAACGACTACGCCTGCTGGGGGCGCAATAAGGACAAGATGGGTGAGCCGATCAGTATTCTAAACGCCGACGGCACGATCAACGAAAACGGCGGCGAGTACGCTGGACTGGATCGCTTCGAAGCTCGCAAGAAGATCGTGGCGAAGATGGAGTCGCTCGGTCATCTCGAAAAGGTCGAAGACCGCATCATCCCGATGAAGTACAGCGACCGATCGAAGACGGCGATTGAGCCGTTTCTCAGTGATCAGTGGTTCGTGAAAATGGACACGCTGGCTCAGAACGCCATTGATGCCGTTGAAGACGGCCGAGTGCGTTTTTTCCCTCAGCGCTATGCGAAAACGTACATCGACTGGCTCGCCGAAAAGCGCGACTGGTGCATTAGCAGGCAACTGTGGTGGGGACATCGGATTCCGATTTGGTCGAAGACTATTCCAGCGACCAACGAACAGTGGGAAGAGAATGCAAGGCTAGCGAGAGAGTTGAATACAGACTTGATACCCGACCATTTCAAAAACGGCCAAGGCATCGAACGAGGTAGTAGCAGCACTGTCGATCCATCGGTACAAGTTGATGATTCCCGACACTGGGCTGGCGGAATATCTGCGGGTGGTGCAAGTATCAAAGGCGTGCAGTATTCCTTTGTCGAAGATGAGCTAAACAACACGCGTACTATTCTGATCTGTGTTGACGTTGGCCATGAAGACTATGAATTACGACTTGCTGAAGCAGGGTACGTTCAAGATCCCGACGTGCTCGACACGTGGTTCAGTTCCGCCCTCTGGCCGCATGCGACTCTGGGCTGGCCAAATCGGGAACACAATCCGCCCATGGTTGCATCTTCTCTCCCCATCGCTAGCGGAGAAGGGCAGGGGGCTGCGGCGGAAGCGTCAGCCCCCTCATCCGGCCTTCGGCCACCTTCTCCCCCGATCTCGGGGGAGAAGGGACGCAACGAAGTCCTCGACTTCTTTTACCCCGGCTCCGTGCTCGTCACATCGCGCGACATCATTACTTTGTGGGTTGCGAGAATGGTTTTGACCGGCCTGTACAACATGGGCGACGTGCCGTTTAAGCATGTCTACATCCATCCGAAGATTCTGGATGGACTTGGGCAGACCATGTCCAAGTCCAAAGGCAACGGCGTTGACCCGCTGGAGCTGATCGAAAAATACGGCACCGATGCTGTTCGCTTCACGATCTCATCGCTGGCCGGGGAAACTCAGGACGTGCGATTGCCGGTCGGGTACGAATGTCCGCATTGCCAGGCCATCACGCCGCAGACCAAAGAGCATCAGGAAATGCGGCCGATGGGCGGAGCGACTCCGTCGATCAAATGTGCGAAGTGCAAAAAGTCGTTCCAATTTCCGAGCCCGTGGTTTACACCGGACGAAGGAGCCCCCGTGGCTCGGATCGTCAGCGAACGCTTCGAGTACGGCCGCAACTTCTGCAACAAGCTGTGGAACGCGTGCCGATTCGCGTTCATGAATCTGGAAGGTTACACCGCCGGCCCGGTTCTGGAATCGGAGCTGCAGGTGGAAGACCGTTGGGTGCTCAGCCGACTGGCGACGACCGTTCGTGAAGTCACTACGATGCTGGAACGTTACCAGTTCGACCAGGCGACGCGCGCGGTTCGCGAATTCACCTGGAACGAGTTCTGCGACTGGTATCTCGAAATGCTGAAGCCTCGCTTCCGCAACGAAGCCGCTCGTCCGGTGGCTCAGCGATGTCTGGTTGTTGTGGTCGACACACTTCTGCGGCTGCTGCATCCGTTCGCTCCGTTTATTACGGAAGAACTGTGGCACAAGCTGAATGAAGTAGCCCCACAGCGGAGCGTAGCGGAAGCCGCCAAGGCTTTCGGCAATTCTACGTCCGATGCACAAAGCCGAAACGCTACGCGCGTTCCGCTACCGACCGAAAGCGTCATGGTCGCACCATGGCCCGATCTGCCCGTCAATGTGATTGATGCGGCTCTGGAAAAGCGGTTTGAGCGGCTTCAGGAAACCATTGTGGCTGTTCGCAATGTGCGATCGGTTTATGGGATCTCCCCGGGGGCACCGCTGAAGTTGTTTATGCGATGTGCGCCGGATGTGGCTGAACAGCTGAAAGCCGTCGCCGGACAGTTTGACTTCCTGTCGAAAACGATGCTGGAAGCGGCTGGACTGGACATCACACCACCCACCGGCTGCGTCAGTTTTTCTCTTGGAGACGCTGACGGTTATATTCCAGTCGGTGATCTTATCGACCGCGTGGCCGAGAAAGCTCGCAAGGAGAAGGAAGCCGAAAAGCTGCGCGGCTTTATTCAGAGTGCCGATAAGAAGCTTATGAATGAAGGCTTTATGGCGAAAGCTCCGGCCGATGTGGTCGACGGTATTCGAGCCACGAAAGCCGAGCAGGAAGCTCAGCTGGAAAGCATCGAACGCATCATCCGAGAGTTGTCATAGTTTTTTGGGCAGGACAAACCCGACTTGGGGACAGGTCGGGTGACAACTTACAGAAACTTATCTGCATCGTGCACCAGCAAATGGGCCGAGCCGAATCGTTCGCGAACGGTTGCAGCCCGTTCGCTGATCACCTGCACGGCGATGCGAGTTTCCCGCAGCAGCAGCACTGAGCCATGAACAAGAGAGCCTACCGCAACAAGACCGGCAAAAACGCCGGCGACTTCAAGCGGAAGAACAACCGCCATCAATTGCACGGGAGCAGCAACGGCGCCCAGCAGGGAGGCAAAAGCCGCAATCGCGAACGCTCCCAGTGCCACGTAAAAACTGCGTAACGCCCGAAGCAGCAGCAGAGTACGATGTTCAGAAGCTGACAATTCACGAAGCCTCCGCAGGGCTTCAGGACCTGCGAGATCGGCCGTGCCCTCCAGTTGCTTGGACAGTTCACGAGCCCGATCGACTCCGCGAGCCAGTCGGTTGCTGGTACTCATGATCAGAACCGACGACGCATTTGTCAGAATCGCCGGGGCCACAATCAGGGACAATACGGCGAAGGGATTCTGGTCCATAAATCGGCAACTTTGCGGCAGGGATGGGAACATCGTCCCACGAAGTCCAGAGATAAAGACAGCATGCATTCTACCTGTTGCCCCGTGCTGTTGACAGAGGTGCTCATACCAGGTTGCACTGCCTGCGGTTCTTATCGTAACTTCAGCCAGGAAATCGATGTTGGAAAACGCAACGGTCGAGCGACTATGGCCAGGAATACCCGCAGTCTCGCAGGCCGGACACAGAATTCAGCCAGAACCACGCCTGAGCGGCTTCCTTATCGGATGTCGAATCAAGCGAGATCGGGCGCCGGGCATAATGTCCGTCTTCCACGCCCTCCGCCTCGTCGAGGGTTTGGAGACACTCGGCGTCCACAAGGTAGAGTTCACCCTTCACCGCCAGTCCGTCGGGCCATTCGATCAGCCCCGGATACGAACCCAGATCGAAGATTCTGTACAGCGGGGAAGTCACGGCGTGGCCAAGGCTAAGCTGTGACTCAAGCAGATGATGAAGTCCGTAGCCTCGTTTGAGGGAGCCGTAAACAAAAATGCGAGTTCGCCTGTCGTGGGAATGAACAGGTGAGTCAGTTGACGCCGCGGACACGTTTGAGAACCTTCCGTTGAACGGCTCAGGATGAGTGTTATCTGAACGAGTCACCGCAGCTTCGGCGACGGAGTGGCCTGCCAGCGCGGGCAAGTAAAGCTGCGAAATTTTATCGACTGGCTGATTCCGGGAAAGCGACATGATCAATCAACATGCCACAGAGATTCGCGTTCGTTACAACGAAACCGACGCGATGGGGTTTCTGCACCATTCCAACTACCTGTGTTACTTCGAAGTCGGGCGGACCGAGCTGTTTCGAGCTCAAGGGGGAAACTACCGGCGGATGGAGGAACTGGGCCTGTATTTCGTGGTCGCCCGGATTTCGGTTCGCTATCGGCGACCGGCCCGATATGACGATTTGCTGACGCTCCACACGCAGATTTCTCGAGTAACCCCGGCCAAACTGGAGCATTCTTATCGTCTGATGCGAGGCGACGAGGTCCTTGCGGAAGCTGATTCCGTGATTGCCTGCGTCAACGGAAACGGCGAAGTTCAGCGAATTCCTGAGGACCTGGTCAGTCTGACCACTTAGTTGGGATTGTTCTGATTGTGAAAATTGGGCGGGTTGTTTGACAGGGGAGTGCTTGTGAAGATAGGGTATGCTGGAGTTTCAAGGGGTCCGCACGGGATGGAAGTGTTTTCCACTGGCCTGTCCGGGCTGAAGGCTGACTGTCAGCCATGTCGTTACAAAGGGTTTTACGATGCGAACAATTGGTCTTATCCTCGCGTTGGCAGCCATGCTGCTCACCAACAGTGCTGATGCCGGTCACAAAGGTTGCAAGCCAGCAAGGTGCAAGCCAGCCAGGGTGAAGTGCTGCAAGCCAGAGCCAACCTGCTGTGCACCAGCACCAACTTGCTGCGAAACTGCTCCAGTCTGTGAAAGCGGCTGTGGTTCTTCTTGCGGCACAAGCAGTGGATGTGCAACTGCCGCTTGCGGTGTAGTTGCTCCAGCAGCGGCAGTTGAAGTTGCACCAGCGGCTCCAGCAGCAGCAGTTGAAGAAGCACCAGCAGCACCAGCAGCACCAGCAGTTGAAGAAGCTCCGGCTCCTCCAGCAGCAGCAGAAGTAAAGTAATTTCGGGCGTCGGAACAGCATGGGCCTTTCTTCGACTCGCAATGCTGTTCGACACGGAACTAAAAAATGATCCCGACGCCGTCCAGTAAACCTTGAGTTTTCTCTGGACGGCGAGTGTGGGACTCTGGATGAATATCTGAACGGCAGGGATGCCGTTTTTTTATGCGCCGACGGTTGTCTTGACAAGTGTCGTCGAAACGGGCATGCTTTCAGGATGACATCATCCATAAAACCGAAAAGCGGAAAGCGATTTGATTCGCCGGAGCAGGAAACGTTCCTGAATCTTTGGCGAACGTACGACTGTCTGAAAGCCCTGGAAGATGAACTGTTTGGGAAGGTCCAGCTGTCAGCGCAGCAATACAATGCCCTGCGACTTTTAAGATCGGCTCATCCGGCTCCGATGCAGACATTGGCTCTTGGGAAGCGGTTGATTTCCCGAGGCCCCGATACGACCAGAATGCTGGATCGGCTTGAGCAGCGGCAGTTGATTGTTCGGGAGCGTCGTGTTGAAAATCGACGCGTCGTGGAAATTGCCATTACTCCTCAGGGTGTTGCGCTGCTGGACGAAATGGCAAAGTCCGTTCGAGAAATGCATGAGCGGCAACTGGGACATCTCAGCCGTGTAGAGCAGCGGGATCTGATCACGCTGCTGAAGCGAATTCGTGAACCTCATGAGGATGCCAGTTGCGACTGGCTGGATGAATAATTCAGCGGCGACAGGGCTTAGCTTGCGTCTCCGGCCATAAACCACCAAAGCCTGTTCTTATGGAAGCGTTGAGAACATCAGTTCCAGCGGAGGATGAACTCTATGAAAAACTCGATCCTGACGATTCTGAGTATTTGCGTTGTGAGTGCGGCAGTTGTCGCCGAGGACTGGCCGCACTGGCGTGGGCCTCACAATGACGGGCATTCGTTTGAGACGAATCTCCCGGACATTTGGTCAACGAAAGGCGAGAACCTGCTGTGGCGCAAGGAAGAATTCGCAAGCCGCTCCTCACCCGTCGTGATGAATGACCGAGTGTATCTTGTGTGCCGAGCTTTTCCGGAGACGAACAAAGAGGGTGAAAAAACGGTTTGCGTCGATGCCAAAACAGGCGAGCTCATCTGGGAAAGTATTCATAACGTTTACCTGTCGGATGCACCCGCAGAGCGTGTAGGCTGGTCAAGTGTCGTTGCAGATCCGGCCAGTGACACCGTCTACGTGCTTGGTCTCGGCTGCGTGTTCCAGTGCCTGGACGGCAAGACCGGCAAGGTCATCTGGGAACACTCCATGAGTGAAGAATACGGGATGCTGTCGACTTATGGCGGCCGAACAAATTTCCCGGTGATCTTCGAGGATCTGGTGATCATCAGCGGAGTTATGACGGGCTGGGGAGAGACGGCCCTTCCTGCTCATCGCTTTGTGGCGTTCGACAAAAAGACGGGCGTTGCTCAGTGGCTGAAGAGCACAAAACTGCGACCGGAAGACACGACCTACAGCACGCCTGTGTTGACAACGTTCAAGGGACAGGCGGCCATGGTGGTTGGTGCCGGTGACGGCGCGTTTTACGCCATTCAGCCGCGGACCGGAAAGACGATCTGGAAATACCAGGCGTCAACACGTGGTCTCAATACAAGTGCGGTTGTCGACGAAAACGGAATCGTTTACTGCGGCCACGCAGAGCAGAATGCCAATGATACCACGACGCTTGGTGCCGTCTTGGCCTTTGATGGCAATGTGGAAGGTGATATCACCGAAGACAAGCTGTTGTGGAAACTTCCAAAGAGGGCCGTGGGACGCAGCTCTCCGGTGAAGTTGAACGATCGTGTGTATTTCGTCGAAGACGGAGCCACGCTGGTGATTGTGGACGCGAAAACCGGTAACCTGGTCGGTCAGAAGAAACTTGGCCGCATCATGTTCGGCAGCCCGATCGTTGCCGACGGGAAGATCTACATTGCTGAGAATACGGGTCGCTTTTATATCCTGAAGCCCAGTGAAAAGGGTGTGGATATTGTCGGCGAGGCGAGACTGGGGCAGGGTGAAGAAGTCTTTGGATCGCCTGTCGTGTCCAATGGTCGCATGTTCCTGCCCTCGATTGACGCGTTGTACTGCATTGGCAAACCCGAGACCGTCGCAACAAAAGCCACGAAGTCACGACTCGCAGCCGAAGCACCGTCGGCCGGTGACAAGGCGATTGCTCAGATCATGCTGACTCCCGTGGAACTGATCCTGACCTCCGGTGAAAAAACGACACTGCAGGTCAAGGGCTACAATAAGAACGGGCAGTTTGTTCAGATCATCAAAGACGCTGTGATCACTGCTGCGGGCGGTGGAACCGTTGGCAAAGATGGAGTCTACACGGCTCCGGCATCAGGCATCGCCGCTGTAACGCTGACAGTAAAATCCGGCGAGATGGCAGCGACAGCCCGTCTTCGCGTCGTTCCGCAACTGCCATGGAAGTTTGATTTTTCGGACGACAAAGTGCCGTCAGTGTGGATTGGTGCCGACTATCGCCACAAGCCAGCACCACTGGATGGGGCGAAGGGGCTGGTCAAGATCAGCACAATTCCTAAGGGAACACGCAGCCAGTCGTGGATGGGCCTGACGAATCTTCATGACTACACGATTCAGGCAGACTTCAAGGGCTCTGAAAAAAATGGCCGACTGCCTGATATGGGGTTGATCAATCAGCGTTATACGCTGGACCTTCAGGGATCTCAGCGACTGCAGATTCGTTCGTGGGTCGCTCGTCTTGAACTGCGTTTTGCGAAAACCATTGATATGCAATGGTCGGCTGACACCTGGTACACCATGAAATTCCAAAGCGAAACGAAGGATGGGAAAGTCACATTGCGTGGCAAGGTCTGGCAGCGTGGTGACGCAGAACCGGCGGAATGGCAGATCGAAGGAACCGATGAAACTCCAAATCTGAACGGCAGCCCAGGCCTGTTTGGAAACGCGACTGATGCTGAGTTTTTCATTGATAATGTTCAGGTCACTGCCAATAAATAGAAAACCGTCTGCGAAAGGGGCGAAACAAATTTCGGTTCGTTCCCCTTCTGCTCTTTTCTTCATCTGTGAGCTATCGACTCATAAAGTGTTCAGTCCTGGCCTGTCATTGCCAGACTGGAATGTCCCGAACGGGCTCATTTCGGGAAGCTGAACCTGGCTTCCTCAATAAGGAATATTTAATCATGCTGAGACTCAGGAATTGGTTCACCGCCGGGCTGTTGCTGACAGCGACGACGTTGTTGCCCGTGTGTACCGTCGCCGGTGAAAACCCAACGGAAGCGGCCATCAAGAAGATTTCGAAAATGAAGGTCGGGGGAAAAGACTGGCCGCAATGGGGCGGAAGTTATTCCCGCAACAATACGCCGGACGGCAAGAATATCCCAACCGCCTGGGATGTGAACACTGGGGAAAATATTTTGTGGTCCATGCCGCTCGGCTCCGAAACCTACGGCAACCCGGTCGTTGCCAACGGGAAAGTATTCATTGGTACCAATAACGGAAATGGGTACGTGAAGCGTTACCCAAGTTCCGTGGACCTTGGCTGTCTGGTTTGCTTCGATGAAAAGTCGGGCAAATTTCTGTGGCAGCACTCCAATGAAAAGCTGTCAACGGGCCGCGTCAATGACTGGCCGCATCAGGGAATCTGCTGTTCTCCTTATGTTGAAGGTGACCGAGCGTGGTATGTCAGCAGCCGTGGCCAGGTCGTTTGCCTGGATACAGAAGGGTTTCATGACGATGAGAACGACAGCCCGGTGGTCGACGAAAAAGCTGTAGAAAAAGATGAAGCCGATGTCGTCTGGGTTGTCGACATGATGAAGGACCTGAAGGTTTCGCAGCACAACATGTGCAGCTGCTCGGTCACCTGTTTTGGAGACCTGCTGTTTGTAATCACTGCCAACGGCGTCGACGAAGGGCACATTACGATTCCGGAAGAGGATGCACCAAGCTTCATTTGCCTGAACCGCAATTCGGGTGAGGTGCTGTGGACAGATAATTCTCCGGGTGCGAATGTCCTGCACGGCCAATGGTCGTCTCCGGCGTTTGGTGAGTTTGCTGGGGTGGCACAGGTGCTGTTCGGAGCCGGCGACGGTTATCTCTACAGCTTTGCCGCAGAAGGCAAGGCCGGAAAAGCGGAGATGCTGTGGAAGTTCGACTGCAATCCGAAAGAGTCGATTTATCTGTTGGGTGGTCGAGCGACTCGTAATCACCTCATCGCTACTCCCGTGGTTTACGACGGTCGGGTCTATATCGGTGTGGGAGAAGACCCTGAGCACGGCGAAGGGCAGGGCCATCTGTGGTGTATCGACCCAACCAAGCGGGGCGATGTCAGCCCGACTCTGGTTTACAACTCCAAAGATCCTAAAACCGTGATCGCTCACAAGCGACTGCAGGCGTTGGATGACAAGTCCGGCGACTTTGAGCGAGAGAATCCGAACTCAGCAGCCATCTGGCACTACAAAGGTTCGGACCCAGCCAATTTTGAAACCACCATGCACCGCACCTGCGGGACAGTGGCCATCAAGAACGATCTGTTGTTTGTGGCAGACTTCAGCGGACTGTTTCATTGTATTAACGCAAAGACCGGCGAGCCACACTGGACGTATGACATGTTTGCTGCATCGTGGGCGTCTCCTCTGATCGTTGAAGACCGCGTCTACATCGGCGACGAAGACGGCGACATTGCAATGTTTAAGCTGTCGGCCGAGATGGAAAAACTGGGCGAAGAAATCAACATGGGTTCTTCAGTCTATACGACTCCTGTGGTGGCCAATGATACAATGTTCATTGCCAACCGAAATCGAATCTACGCCATCAAAGAAGGTGCGAAGAGCGATCCTGCAAAGTAGTTTCTAAAGCCCGAAACGGCCGACCGGCATTCAGACCCTGGGTTGAGATCTCTCAATCCGGGGTTTTTTTTGTGCCCGACATGTTTAACGCGTTGAGAGTTGGCAGGTTGTGGATTCATCACAACCTGAGCCTGAGGCGCTAGCCGATTTGCTGTTTTCATCGTTTAACCCGTGGCCGACAGGCCAGGCCGAGTGACTAACCTGGCCTACTGGCCACGGGTTAAACGAAGATGATCTCTGTCGTGAAATCAACAGTGCGCATGCAGAATTGACAGTATGAAATCGGCTAGCGCCTCAGGCTCAGGTCGGATTCCGCCCCGTGGCACGAGCGATAGGCCGGCCCGGAAGGCGGCGTGCGGGGGCAATCCCTCGCTGACGCGTCGGGTTGGGATGGGGAAGTCTTATGTGGGTTGCATCTTTCATTGCTTGAGTGCGTGCAGTCGAGTACTCTGTTGTGGCCGGTCTCCTGACCGAGCCACGCGTTTTGTATTCTGTTGTGGCCGGTCTCCTGACCGAGCCACGCGTTTTGTATTCTGTTGTGGCCGGTCTCCTGACCGAGCCACGCGTTTTGACCGGAAGGTCTCCCGTTGCACGTCGCTGAGGCATGCACGGGAGACCTGCGGTCAAGGCATGGTGCGGGGTCAGGAGACCCGCGCACAACAGAAAGCGGTGCGGGGTCAGGAGACCCGCGCACAACAAAGCGGTGCGGGGTCGGGAGACCCGCGCACAACAGGGGGCAGAATCGCAATCCCTCGGTGACGCGTCGGGATGGGATATTTTTAGATAAGAGAGAAGTCTTATGTTGGTTACATCTATCATCAAGGCCAGCGCGCACATTGGGACAATTTGGTAAAATAGGGGGTTGCGCTTTTGGGGGATTTAGAGTACACCTCTGCAGCATACGAACTGTCATCGCATG
>Ga0209702_10008921_pt1 | contig 11431 bp, 9 predicted proteins | sample FRY01_FD_187210 | JGI IMG/M metagenome (GOLD analysis project Ga0209702, IMG submission 187210) | Freshwater microbial communities from Lake Fryxell liftoff mats and glacier meltwater in Antarctica - FRY-01 (SPAdes) (version 2) | ecosystem: Environmental > Aquatic > Freshwater > Ice > Glacier... | reverse complement strand
TATTCTGTTGATGGAATTGTTGCGGCGTGTGCGAAGGTGCGCGAATCTTTTTCTACCACGCCGATATTGATGGGTGGCGCGGGTGGGTATCTTCCAGATACGCGAACGCCAGAGGTGTGGGCGAAGACTGCTTTATTAATTGCTGTGTAAACGTAGAAGAAGTAAGGGTTGAGTATGAAACTTTTGCCCGATAGGAGGACAAGATGGCTAAGAAAGGTTACAAAGTAGAGATAAAAGGTAAGTCAACTAGACCCGTGATAATCAAGTTGCCAAAACCAGCCAAGGAAATGACCAAGCAGGAAGTGGACACTTTGGTGGAGGAGATGGTGGACGCTCTGTTGGAGAACCCATAAACGAAGTCATCATGGGTGAAAAAGCCAGTGATATTTACCCGTTAAGAGAAGAGGAGATCAAACGAGATGCGTTATTTTGCAAGAGTGAGTTATGGGAAGCCGAACAAACACATCCGCCTTTACCGCTTAAACATAGATAATAAGAACCAGACTATTGCCGAAGATGTGTTCCAAAAAGACGGATGGGAGCACGATTCGGACGCTCGCATTATGGGTTATCTCTGCATAGGCGAAGGTGATTATGACGAAATCACCGAAGAGTACGCCCGAGAGACATTTCCTGAAGCCTTTTTAGGTAACGGTGAATCTAAGAGTAGTTAGCAAATCCCCGAAACCGATAGGCGAAACGGGCTATGCGAAAGGAGTTAGTGATGGCAAAAGCGAAAGATAAATTAGTGCTCATCCCCATGGGCAAGAATTTGATGGATATGACTGACGGAGAGATAGACGAGTGGGCAGAGAAGATTTGGGACGAGTTACCCAAACCCTCCTATTTGCCTAGGGACTCCACCCATCCCTCAAGTGCCTAGAAGGTCAACACAACCAAACCAGTCAGGATCATGGGCAACGCGGAAGTCTGACCGATTGAAGTTACCTATAACTCGTTCAAAGAGTCAGGTTTTTCGGTCTGTTTTCTGTATTGTTCACGGAATTTCAATTGTTCCCGCAGTCCTTTGACTACAAGATCCGCTTTCTTGTTTTCTTCATCCGTTAGTTCATTTGGCGCATTACTGTATGCCAAATACTGGTCGTCAGATGTAATTCGGTCGCCTCTTAGGGTGAAATCAAGCAAAATTTTCATTTCGTTTTTATCGGCTAGTTTGGCCGCAATCTGAATTCTGTAATCAATGGGCTGTAACTTAAGGCCAAGAAAGGGTGCCCCAAATTCTATGAAGTGTTGAGATGCTTCGAAACCCCGGACGGCGAAGACACCGGGTAGAGATCTAATTTGACCGGGGGTAGGCGCCAATGTGGTGAAACTTGCCGTCCATGGAAATGGGAATATAGAGTCTGGCTCATCGGGGAATTTCAAACAAAGATCCTGAACTACGATTGGTTTTGCTCCGCTATTAAAAAGCACGATTGGGAAGCGAAGGATTAAGGCGGTACTTCCACCCGGATAACAGGCAAATGAATGAGGTTCATAGGCTTTTAGTTTCCCATGACGAAAGTAGAGCCACCAGGATGAAAAAATGGTGAAGGCTAAAGCGCAAAGTGCCACAATTCCCGATGCCAGCGAGATCCATAGAGTCGGCGTCCAGATGTCTAATCCTCGAGCAATAGGCAGGTAATGCATTTCTAAAGGGTAGTCACATTTGACTCATGTTTACTTGATACAAAGGCTGGGACATGCGCCTGTAAGGACTTAACTATTGTTGGCTCTATTGAAAATGAAAAGTTCGCAATCGTGAAGGCATCGGTCGAGTCCTGGTACCAATGTGCTAGAAGCAAGAACAGGTTTCACTGGCATTTTCAAAGAGAGTCACTCTAAGTAAAGCCTTAAAACTAAAAGAGGTCGGTGGCAAGGACCAATTCTTGCCAGACTCCCGTTATCGTTGCCCCATGTCGGAACTGCTAAGCCCAGAGGCCAAAGCCAGAATCCTGATCGATGCTCAGTTGACCCAGGCTGGATGGAGCGTCCAGGATCGTTCGCAGACCAACCTCGTCAATCATGAGGGAGTGGCAATTCGAGAGACGATTCTCTCTAGAGGCGCGGGTAGGGCTGATTACGTTCTCTATCTAAATCGCCGAATCGTCGGAGTAATTGAGGCAAAGCCCACAGGAACTGCACTCTCTGAAGTTCATTGGCAGTCACGCAGATACGCGCAAGGTCTTACCGCCGAGCAAAAAATCATCGCTGTGCTACGTCTGGAAGAACTTCCATTTATCTTCGAAGCATCTGGGAGTGAAACATATTTCACCAATCTTTACGACCCAGAACCTCGTTCTCGTTCAATCTTTAATTTTCCAAAACCTGATTTTCTTGCTCGAGTCATCCGAACCACAGAAGATGAGGAATTCCCTACATGGCGTGGCAGAGTGCGCTCGCTCCCTGATACTCAAGGCTATGACCTACGTCCTGCATCGCGTAGAGCGATCATCGCCGTTGAAAAATCACTGGTAGAGAATCAACATTCTCGCTCTTTGGTTCAAATGGCCACCGGTGCGGGCAAGACCCGCATGGCCGTTACTGAGTCATACCGATTAGTTAAGTTCGGTGGCTTCCACCGCGTCCTCTTTCTGGTTGACCGCAATAACCTTGGAGACCAAGCACTCCGTGAATTTCGTGATTTTGAAACCCCCGATGATGGACGCAAATTTACCGACCTCTATAACGTCGACAAATTAACCGGCAGTGGAATGGTTGATTCATCAACCGTGGTTATCTCAACCATCCAACGTGTGTGGTCTGTTCTTAAAGGTCAGGCCGTCACTGAAGATGATGACCCAAACCTTGATTACTATCAACCTGATGTGCCAATCGAGGTGCAATACAACCCAGACCTACCACCTGAAGCATTTGACTTAGTTGTCGTTGATGAATGCCATAGAAGTATCTACGGTCTATGGCGTGGTGTCATCGAGTATTTTGACGCCCATATCGTTGGACTTACCGCGACTCCAACGAAGCAGACTCTGGGGTTTTTCCAGCAGAATCTTGTCTCCGAGTACACCTTCCCGCAGTCAGTAGCAGATAAGGTGAATGTGGATTTCGAGGTCTACCGAATCAAGACTCAAATCACTGAAAAAGGTTCACAGATTGAGGCAGGAACAATCGTCCCTATCCTCGATAGGCGCACACGAATCCAACGTCTTGAAGAACTTGATAGCGATGTTCCCTATACCTCAAATCAATTAGATAGAAGTGTGGTCAGCAAGAATCAGATTCGCACGGTGCTCGAAACATTTAGGGACAACCTCTTCATCGACGGAGGAATCTTCCCAGGTCGCAAAGTGGTTCCTAAAACTCTTATCTTTGCAAAAGATGACAACCATGCTGAAGAGATAGTCACTCAAGTCAAAGAGGTATTCGGTAAAGGTAATGATTTCGCGGCGAAGATTACCTACAACTCCAAAGATCCAAAGAAGTTGCTGCAAGATTTTCGCAACTCTCCTATCCTGCGTATCGCTGTGACGGTAGACATGATTGCCACGGGGACAGATGTGAAACCCATTGAATGTGTTTTTTTCATGCGAGATGTTCGCTCTGGCACCTACTTCGAGCAAATGAAAGGCCGCGGAGCCCGAAGCATGGACGATGTCTCCTTCACTGCGCTGACACCAGATGCCACGCACAAAGAACGATTCGTTATCGTTGACGCTGTTGGGGTTACGGAACATGACTTCGTGGATGCTGCCCCTCTTGAGAGAAGCAAGAGCGTTTCCCTGAGGTCCCTTCTTGAAAAGGCAGCAACATTTACAATTACGGCAGATGAGACGGCATCTCTTGCATCTCGTTTTGCGAGGTTGAGTCGCGAACTCACGCCATCAGAGAACGCAGAACTTACTCTCCTTGCAGGCCAACCTCTTGAGGACATTACCCAGGGACTTGTCAGGATCGCAGACCCAGATACTTTGGCTAACGTCATTGAGAGTGCCCCGCTGGATGCTGAAGGAAAGAAGGACACAAAGAAGGCAATACGGAACTTCATTGAAGAAATCGTTGCCCCTATCGCATCTAATCCGCAACTTCGCCAGAGGATTCTCGAAATCCGCCTGGCCCATGACCTGATCATCGACGAAGTAAGTCGAGATGTTCTCCTCGATGCCCATGGAGTAGTCGATATTTCTAAGGCACGAAGCATGGTCGAATCCTGGTTGGCATATTTACTGGAAAACAAAGATGAAATCACTGCTATTCAACTTCTCTATTCCAAACCAAAAGGTGTGAAAATCACATTTAAGGAACTTAAAGAATTAGCAGAGCGAATCCAACGACCACACCCAACCTGGACTATCGACGTTCTTTGGAATGCCTACCTTGCCCTAGAACCGACCAAGGTTCGCAAATCTGCCGTTCATACAACAACTGACCTCGTGTCACTGGTGCGGTTTAGTCTGCACCAGGTGGATGAACTTATTCCATATACGGACCTGATCGAGGAGCGTTATGCCGCATGGCTACTCCAACAGGAGAACATTGGCGTTAAGTTCACCGAAGACCAACATTGGTGGCTAGACCGAATTAAAGATGCCATCTGCCAGAGTGCCTATTTCGATGTCAAGGATTTAGATATGTCTCCGTTTAGTGAACGCGGTGGCACCGATGGAGTTATTGCAGAACTCGGTAAACGCATTCCCGACATCATCGAGAGTTTGAATAAGGAACTATCCGCGTGACTGGCATGATCTCGGAATATAAAATTAGGAACTTAGGCGATATTGCTGAAGTAATTCGGGGTACAACAATCACTAGAAGAGAAGTTACTGAGGGTAAAATACCTGTTATCGCAGGCGGTCAGACCCCATCGTGTTTTCATAATATTGCTAATCGAATAGGAAAGACAATAACCGTGAGCGCATCTGGAGCATACGCAGGATTCGTGCAGTATTTTGAGACGCCGATTTTTGCTTCAGATTGCTCTACTATCAAAGTTATAGATGAGAAAGAACTTAATACCAAATTTCTCTACTACATGTTATTGAGTGTTCAGACTGAGATTTATGGCTTCCAACGCGGGACTGGACAGCCGCATGTATATCCAAGTCAACTCGTAAATTTACAGGTACCAATTCCTTTTCTTAATGAACAACTTAAAATTGTTGAAATTCTTGAAGATCACCTCTCCCGTCTTGATGCCGCACTTGCAGATGTAAAGCAAGCAAAGTTGAAGGCTGCACAATTCCGCGTCTCTTTTCTCCGCAGCATCTTCAAGGGGGACGAAACATGGGCCACTGTGAAATTGAAAGATGTCGGCAAATGGCAAGGTGGAGGAACTCCTAGCAAGTCAAATTCTTCTTTCTGGACGGATGGCGTCATTCCTTGGATATCACCCAAAGATATGGGTCCAAGCGAAATATGGACGACACAGGATCTAATCACGGAGGATGCAGTGATGAATTCAACCGTTAACAAAGTGGACGCAAATTCCATAGTTATGGTCGTCCGTTCGGGAATATTGGAACGGATTCTTCCTATCGCATTAACCAGGATGGTTTCAACAATGAATCAAGATATGAAGGCGCTGACTGTTAACAGTGACTTGATGCCCAAATTTGCCTTCTATTCTCTCTTTGGATTCGAGCAAGATATTCTACAAAAGTGTCGGAAGACTGGTACTACAGTCGCGAGTATCAAGACCGAAGCACTAATGAATTATGAAATTAAAGTACCTACAAAAGTGATTCAACAGTCAATTCTTGAATTCGTTGAATCGCAGGTATCACTTCTAGATGCAACGGTGACCCCCATAAATATGATCGCGAAAACAGGTGAAAATCTCCGCCGTTCACTTCTTCAAGCAGCATTTACTGGGCAACTAACAAAAGAGGAAGTCAATGTCTGATTCATCGGCACTTGTAAATAAACTCTGGGCATTTTGTCATGTGCTTCGTGATGATGGAGTGGGAACTCTCGACTACACAGAGCAGTTGACCTATCTCTTGTTCTTGAAGATGGCACATGAACGCGAAACTCGTGCACTAAATCCAGAAGTTATTGTTCCAAAAGATTGCTCTTGGCAGAAACTTTTGGATACTGAAGGGGATGCACTTGAGAAGACGTATAAGGACATTCTTGAAACCCTCTCCAAGCAATCAGGCACCCTTGGGGTGATCTTCCGTAAGGCTCAGAACAAGATTCAAGACCCTGCAAAATTAAAGCGGTTAATCGTTGATCTCATCGATAAAGAAAATTGGTCTGCAACTGGTGTTGATATCAAGGGTGATGCCTATGAAGGTCTATTGGCCAAGGGCGCTGAGGACATTAAATCTGGGGCAGGTCAGTACTTCACGCCCCGGGCATTGATTGCAGCGATGGTAGAAGTTATTCAACCAACCGCGAAAGACACAGTTCATGACCCTGCATGCGGTACTGGTGGATTCTTACTTGAGGCATATGCACATGCGACCAAAAGCGAAAATCTATCAAAGACAGACCGTGAGCATTTGCGAGATAGTTATGTCAGTGGCGTTGAGTTGGTGGACAGCACTGCTCGTCTTGCCGCGATGAACATGCTCCTACATGGGATGGGTACTCCGAATGGAGAAAGTCCTATCCAGGTAAAGGATGCACTAACTGCAGACCCAGGTAAGCGATATTCAGTTGTTCTGGCTAATCCTCCATTTGGAACGAAATCATCGGTAACAATGGTGGGAGCAGATGGGCGCGTAAGTCGCGGAGATTTAGAGATTGTCCGTGATGATTTCTGGGTGACAACATCTAATAAGCAACTGAATTTCCTTCAACATATCAAAACGATCATGGGTATCAATGGTCGGGCAGCAGTTGTTTTGCCAGATAACGTTTTGTTCGAAGGTGGCGCAGGTGAGTCGGTGCGTCGTCGTTTGATGGCTGAATTCGATGTTCACACCTTGTTGCGACTTCCAACAGGAATATTCTATGCAGGTGGCGTGAAGGCAAATGTTCTATTTTTTGATAAGAAACCCGCCGCAGAGAAGCCCTGGACTACAAACTTGTGGGTCTATGACTTCCGCACAAATCAACATTTCACACAGAAGACAATGTCAATGAAGCGCCACCACTTGGATGAGTTCGTGGAGTGTTACAAACCAGGAAACCGCGGTGAACGCATTGAATCTGAGCGATTCAAGGTCCATGCATACGAGGAATTAATCGCCAGAGACAAGGCGAATCTCGATTTAATCTGGCTAAAAGATGACTCGTTAGAAGATGCGGCGAACCTACCTGCACCTGAAGTTATTGCGAGAGAAATTATGGAAAATCTCGAATCGGCCCTGAGTGAGTTCACGGCGATCGTTGAAGCCTTGGAAGCAGGAAAGATTACTGATTAGAGTTCGGCAAAGCACTCTTATCAATCCTATGCAGTTTTGGATTCAACAAGTTTTTCTTTAAGGGCACTTAGAGGTATTGGTCCTGTATCTGTGTCAACAACCCAGAAATCCCAGCCATCAGAGATCTCATCACCCAGTGCTCTTGTAGCGCGAGTCGGGGTGTCATAGAGCCTGTCCTCAATGAGGATCTCACCATCATCAGTAATTTCACCAATCGATGGACGTTCGGGGTCAATTGATTCAATAAGGTCACCAGAATTTAAAAACCCACTGCTTACTAATTGCAGGAGAGTTATCTCGGGTTCATCTGTACTTTCACTTACTGCATGCAATCCTGACAGATCTGGTTGATAGGCAGGGTCGGTCAAACGCATGTATCCATCCCGGATGATTAGAGCAATTAGTTTGCGCCGTTCGGAAAGAAATTCTTCGTATTTCATTGTGGTCCACGCCGGTGGAAGTGCATGCCACTTTTCCTGTGCCACGAGAAGTTCGCCCGTCATCCCTCTATCGCGCACGAGGTCCGGCCAATACTCATGCGGAGGTCGGTCAGAAATGATGTTATTTGTGTGCCAATCTGTTGGCGCGAAGTTGGCAACCTGATTAATTTTCTTGAGATCTTTATATCCGAGAACATCGCTCAAATATGCCCTAGGGAAGAGGTGGTGTCCTTCAACGCCTTTTATCGAAGTCTGTGATGGATCAGTCCAATTCAAGACACTGTTGTGAAGCATAAATAGGTTGGCATTCAGAATATTTAAGGATGCTAAATACGCTTGATATGAAGGTGATGCCGCTGTAGATGAGGAAATTAGGTTGTCCACGAGTCGTATACTCCAGAAGTCAGGAGTGAGCGAGTTATTGATGACGCCTTCAAGGACAGCAATGAATTCGTCGGCTGTCTTCACCCCATCAAGTCGATCAAGGTCCTGTTGAATCTGCGTCTCAGCCGCATTACTTGTGTAGTAACCAGTTGTTTGCGCCATAAAGAACCAACGCGCCATCAAGTCTCGCAAGATAGTTAAGTCGACCTTGTATCTTGTTCGCCCTATCAGCCAAAGGGAATAGGAATAAAGTAGTGTCGTATTTGAGGTGATCATCTTTCTCGAACGGAACCCAGATTTTGCCAGAACACGCATGAATTCGTCCCAGTTCAACGGATTTAGCAGCAATGGCACAGCCATCTTTATTTTGTCGAGTTCCTCATTTTGGCGCTTTGGATCTGCCATGCCAGTCTTGCGATCACGACCACGAAGGGCGCTGTAAGCGTCTGAAAGTCGACCACGATTTTGGCCAACCGCCACTGCAACACGGACGAGTTGGCCAGGACTTGGAGCCAGGTAATAATTTAAAGGTGTCCAACGGGTTTTTTTACCAGTAGTTTGCGTGATGTGCTCAGCGGTTAAGCGCGAATCTCGCGCAAAGTCTTCCATCTCTTCTCGACCTTCAGACCAGAAAACACTAAGCCAAGTCAAAATGAAATCCGCCGTGGTTAAGTTGACACCTTCCGAGTTAATTCGAACGAAGACGTCAGCAACGACCGCCTTCTCAACGTGATCTAAAATCTCAACAACTGTAAAAGCCACTGACGTCAAACCAGATAGTCGAACAAGTGCATCATGAATCTGTTGATCCTCTTCTTCTGTGATCGCAATGCCTTTGGCTGTTTCATACCTCTTAACGAATGTCTTATGTGCCATCAAAGATGACGCAAATACTGTTGCTACATCTCCAACCCAATCTGGTGATCGATCCAGGACTGGTTGCGCCACCTCAAAACGCTCTAAGAATGGGTTGAAAGAAATACGAATAAGTTTCTTTTTGTATTCGTCATCAACCACTGACTGGCCCGTAAGAATGACGAAAAGGCTTGTAAGTCGCTGCTGCCCATCAACAATCTGCTGCGTCCCAGAATGGCTTTTGGTGCCTAAGCCAATGGAACCACCATTCTCGTCAGCGGTTCGGTTCCAGAACATTAATTCTCCAACGGGATATCCACGGAACATTGAATCCAGTAGATCTCGAACCTTAGTAGCAGGCCACACGAACGGGCGCTGCAAATCGGGAAGACGAAGATCCCCCTTTGTTACCGCATCAACCAACTGCTGAACGGTCCATGTGACCGATTTATAGATTCCGTTCAATCTTGACTCCTTTGCTAGATTTAATAACACGAATGCAACGAAGAACTTGAACCATTCGGACTAGCAATTTGAAGATGTCAATGCTGGATAGACAATCAAGGTGGATACTCGCCCACCTTAACTCTGAAAATTCCTTGAACTGCGAAAACTAAATCTTCATGTCACACGGCTTAGCCTATGTGCACAGTCTCACTTCGACAATGAGCAATGAAGACATCCCCGTAAGTGGACTGCAGTGAATTCGCGGTTGGGAGTGCTGGAGGGCGCAAATATCTATCTAGCGTGCACTAATCAGCGTCCGTATCGTGGCGTACCTACACAAATGGACTGTCGGGTTATCCGGCTTACCCAAGTAAAGAGCCACTGTCGGAGACTCTAAGATGTTTTACTTTAAGGGTAATGAACGAGAGGGAAGTCAAGGATTTTTTGTGGCCTACAAGAAGAATCCAGGACATTCCCCACTCATGCCCATTTGAGCCACTCATGCCCACATTTTTGTAGGGCATAAGTGGACGGGTAGGGCACGAGTCAATGGGGTGTTTTGATAAAAACCGCTCCTTTGGAATCTCTCTCGATAAACTTTTGGGTTTAGCCTGTTTTTTCTCGCACTTGAATAGATACTTGTTAAATGACAGAACAGAAAGCGCCCAAAAGACACCATTACGTTCCCAAAACATATCTAAAGGCGTGGGCTAGCAAATCCGATCAGGTCGCCGCTCGCCGAAGGGGATCTCATGACACCTTTATCTCCAACATCACGGACATTTGCATGGAACGCGGATTTCATGGCATCGGTGACGAAGCGATTGAACGAGAGGCTCTATATAATCAATGGGAGGTGGATTGGAAACGACTGAGGGAAGAATTAGTTTCAGGTCAATCGCTTAGCAGTGAAGATTTACAAAAAGTATCCGAATACGTGGCACTGCAACACACGAGAACAAGCCAGAGTCGAGAAAGAGATGACTTTTACGAACTCGCTTCGAAGGTGATTAAGGAAAGGCCCTACCCATCTCAATCAGTGAAGGAATTCTTGATTGAATATAATTATATTAATCCAAGCCATAATGAAGTTAAAGCCCTCAAGAGTTTCCTAGATGGAATGCTAGACGTTCCTATTCCTAAAATGAGTCTGTCATTACAATTGGCACAATTGAATTCATCTGTCTCAAAGATCGCACCTATCCTCCGCACTCTAAAGTGGGCTGTTGAAGTGTGCCAAAAACCTCGCCTAATTACCTCTGATTCACCGGTCACGCTTTATGGAAATCCCAGTGCACGTGACCCAAAAATTGGGATAGGAATCGGAACGGCAGAAGAAATATGGTTTCCGTTAGACCCCTGCCATCTCCTAGTGATGACGAAAAAGCAGAGTAATGGGATTCTAATTTCGGTGCCTTCTGCTCGCTTTGCACAAGTAAATGGAGAGATCGCTTCTCAATGTAAAAATGCGATAATTACCCATCCAGAACAGAAGAACAGACTGAAAAGGTCAAAGATGCAATCAACCAAACCTCTGCTTAGGCACGCACTTTTAACTCCCGAAGAGGCTAGGTCCCGGGGAATAAACGTTGAGGATGATGCAGAAGTTCTCCACATTCGAACTCAGACTCGCGATGGCGAAGATTTTTATTTACCATCTGAGTGACGTCTCACTCTAACTATAGCCAAGCATCAAGTCGGAATTCCGCAGAGAAGAAATCCAGTAAATCGCCTCCCATGTAAAGTGTAAATTCACATCTATTTCGTGCCACATTCGTGCCACTTGTATTGGTAATGCGCGGTAACCATCGGACACTTAGGGTGTGTCTGACCTGCGGTTTTAAGTAATTTGAGTAAATCACCTGCGTACAGGATGGAACTCTGAAGGTGTCGCTGCCCATGGAGCAAGTATGAGTGATTCACGCAATTCTTACAGTGCCTCACGCGACTTAATTTATAGAATTTATATACAACCTC
>Ga0209702_10008918_pt1 | contig 11432 bp, 9 predicted proteins | sample FRY01_FD_187210 | JGI IMG/M metagenome (GOLD analysis project Ga0209702, IMG submission 187210) | Freshwater microbial communities from Lake Fryxell liftoff mats and glacier meltwater in Antarctica - FRY-01 (SPAdes) (version 2) | ecosystem: Environmental > Aquatic > Freshwater > Ice > Glacier... | reverse complement strand
TCATTCAATTTATTTTTGTCGTGAGTTGGCAAAATTCAAGCTCTTTTGGTTTTTTGTTTGGGCTTTGCGTGTCGGCAAAAACCAAATGTGCTTGAATGTGCGGCTGGCTTTCTACACTGACCGATAACGGTTTGGCGCTTGGCGAAGGTGGCGATTTTCACCACAATTGTTGATGCGGAGAACCAAACTTTGATTAACCACAAATGTGTCTGCGGAGTACTGAACCGCCACTTTTGCCAAACGCCTGTTATAGCCAGTGGTTCTTGTCCACTGTGCTTGTAAACTGTTGTCGTTGTTGAGTTGTCGTGTCATTGAGTGTCGGCTGTGCGTTGCGTTTTTTATTTTTTAAAGCGTTGGAGAAAAAAAAATTGGAATTATCTTTTGGGTCGGTGAGGTGGAAGCTCTTTTGCAATTTTTGGACTGTGAGTTGGCTTGTGCCAATTGCAAATGTGCTTACACCTGTGCGATGACTATTATGTACATGTTTTTATTAATGTCTTATAATTTCAAGTAACACCATACCTTTTTCATAATTATTATAATGTTCAATATTTACCTGGTAACCATGCTTTTTAAGGAACTCGATCCATTTTTCTACAATAATAATTTCATCGTTTCTTTTTGTATCATCAATCAAAATTAATACCCTATCTGAGAAATATTCATATAACAAAGGAATGGCGGGATATCGAGCTAAATTTTGGGTCGTTCTTGGTGGACCATCAATAATTAGCATATCTATTTTCTCAGTTAAATCCAAATTTTCTATTTGATACCATTTCCATTTTTGTCCATTATCAATATAATCATTAAAGGGGCAATGCTTAACTACTGAAATATTTTCAATACTATTTACTTCTAGGTTCTTTATCGTGATTTCGGCATAGTAACTATCGTGATCTAAGGATATTGATTTACCATAATGATTTAGTTTTAATGCTAATCCTATTATTACGGATGACACACCGCTACTTGCTTCCAAAACAAAAAGAGGTTTTTCTTTTAGAATCAACTGAACAATCTTTGAAAGAAAATCAGGTGATCCTGCCCATCCTCTAGTTGCAGGTAAAAACTTCAAATTTGGCAAAGAATTATAAATGGAGAGTAGAGATTCAAACTGCAAAAATTGATTTTCAAACCCTTCTTGTATTTTAGAAACTAATTCCTTTATCTCATATTCGCTTGACTGGTTCTGTTTACTGTTGTTGGTATTTGTTTGATTTTGTGCTAGCGTATCTAACTTTTTTAAAATTGAGTCAAAGTCCAAATCATTTAACTTATGATTTAAATCTTCTAATTTATTTTCTATTACTACTAAATTGTTCGACTGCCTACTAATATTAGCCAAGTTTCTTGGTAAGAAAATTATATTTTTAAATACTTCTAATATTTTTTTTAAAAATTTCATTTGAACTACTAATTTTTAATTTCTACAACATAGTCGGAACATTTTGAACATAATTTGTAGCATTTTCGTAGCCCTTGTCTAAGATCCATTATCTGCTTTTGCCTTATTTCTCCATACCAAATATCTATGATATTTTTATTTTTGATATTTCCAATTGTGTGAATGGCATAATAATCTAAGCAACACATTACAACTGAACCGTCATATCTGACTTCAAGCTTTTTTTCAATTCGAGAACATGCCGCTTTAAGTGGTAAAGAGAATTCTTCTTGTTTGTGTTGTACATAACCAGCTCTGTTACCGAAATTTTCACCTCCTTTGACTATGTAAAAGTCCCAAGAATATGCTTCTAACTGTAGTTCTTTGTTAAAGGCATCGCATTTCTCTTGAAATTCCTCATCAGTTTTCCAGTCATAAATTGAAAGGGTAAACTCCTTAATATTATACTTACTCAATCTTTCAATAACATCCTTAGTTAAGTAATCTCCATTTGTAAATAGATAATTGTTTAACCCCAATTCCTGACATTTTTCGAAGAACGAAAAAATCCTTTTGTCAGTAAAGACCTCATTATAGAAATGAAATGAGATAAGCCCCTTGTAATTGATTTCAGCTAGTTCATACAGCACTTTATGAACCATTTCTTCAGGCATACGAACTTTTTCTCGGTTGTCCAATGATCTAGTACAAAAAGAACATGCTCTATTACAATATGAATTAATCTCTATCGAGATTTTTTCAAAAATAGGGTATGGGATATTGTCTATCATTTCAATTAAATTTTGATTTGAATTTTTCTAGGTTGTCAAAATAGGTTATGTATTTCCTTGGTATTGCAAATGCTGATTTGGCATCATTAGCATACCCATTGATGCATGTCAAGGCATTATTAAAACCTGTTTGAGCAACTATTTCGATAACGTCTTTGTTGAAATCCCCGTGAGGAAAGGAGAACGAATTGATTTTATTACCTATGACTTGTTCTATTGTATCCTTACTTTTTTTAACTTCGTTAAACGCTGTTTCATTATCTACTTGGGTCAACTTAACATGATTCATGGTATGAGCCCCAATTTCAACCCCAAGTTGACTTAGTTCTAACAGCATACTTTTCGAAAGGATTTTAAGGCCTGAATATTCATTCCCGTTTATTATAGGATGTTTTCCCAAAAAACTGGCTATAGGGTAAATGGTTGAAGGAAATTTAAATTTATCCAAAACAGGAAAAGTTATATCATAAAACTTTTCGCAACCATCATCAAACGTTAGTACAACATAATTTTTATCGATAATTTTTGTTTTAAATATTATGTCTATTGCTTCATTTAATGATATCACTTTGTAATCTGAATTTTTAAGAAAGTCCATTTGAAGATAAAATTCTTTAGAACTGCAAAAGCAATCAAGATTTGTTTCAGATTCAGGAGCATCACCAATTTGATGATATAACAGAATGTTTATATTGGTATTATTCGAGTTAATCATCTAGATAGATTTATAATCGTTGTTAAGTTTAAGCAAGGCATTTATCGAGTTCTGAACACCATCAATGTTTAATTCAATTTTAACTGATTTTGCATCATCAATAATGCGTACAATAATATTAGGCAATGTTTCCTTTTTGAGATCATCTGGTTTTAAAATAGACAAACTGCCATGGTTTTCGAAAAGTGTAATTCTTAAATCTTGCTCTTCATTACCTCCAGAAAATCCTCTTTGGTAGACTAACATTGTTTTTTTTGCAGCTACGGACTCTATTATAGAATTATATCCACCGAGTGAAATAACTAATGAGGCATTTGATAGATATTTTAAATATTTTTTGCTATCAAAAAAATAGATTTCAATATCATCCGAATGAAGAGCATAAACCTTTTCTTTTAGACTACTAAAATCTTTTTGAAATGCACCAGAAAACAGGACTAGCTTATGTTTTATCTTTTGTTTAATTAATAAATGACTATTAATTAAGGCATCCAATAATTCATTGCCAAGACGACCAGCAGCAACCGATGCAAGAATAAGTGGATAATCAACTGATATTTGCTCTTTTGGAATGTGTCTTACGATATAGCCTGTATGAAAAATCGGGATATTTACTTTTGTGGTTTTGGAAAAACTAAGTGGTAAAGCTACTAATCTTTCATCTCCATGAACAAGGATTAAATCATACCATTTATTTATCAATTCAGATATGTACTCATCTTTTTTCCCTCCTTTACTAGATTCTATAATGTCACGAACGCTGGATACAATTTTGGATGATTGATTTAATTTCTTTACTTCAGTAATCAGTTCGATCACTTCATTTTCGAATAGTAAGCCAAAAGGAAAATGCTCTGTAATTAGAATGTCAGGTTTAACATCCTCTACCGTTTGTTTAATAATTGTTTTTCGTATTTGAAAGCATTCTTCTATAGTAATTGATGAATCTACTGATAATAATAAGGCTGAATTTTCCTCTTTGTATATAGCTGGTAATTGTATCAATTTCACTGTTTCATGCAAATCGAAGTTGGGTACGCTTTCTCCACCATTGATCATGTATACTTGAAAATATTTACTTAAACCATGAGCCAGTTCAATTGCTCTAACGAAATGGCCTATACCATAAACATATTGACAGTGAAGAATAATTTTGAGTTTTATATTTGCTTTTGAATTCATAAACTGTTTTAATAAAGGGAATTATAATCAACCATGCCGTTGATTATATCATTGTTGTAAAAGTCTTTTATCACCTTTGAAGCATAAGGTGCTTGGGTATCTGGTCCTATATATCCAGCAACATGAGGAGTAATTTTTATATTGGTGTTTTTATTAAATGGATGATTAAATGGAACTGGTTCTACTTCTAAAACATCAAGGCATGCACCAGATAACTTTTTGTTTTCCAAAGCAAAAAGAAGATCAGACTCAACAAGATGGGCACCTCTTCCAACATTCATCAAAAAAGAGTTTTCAGGTAAAAGATTGAAAAGGTGGTTGTTTAAAATTCCTTTTGTTGCGCTCGTTAATGGCAATTGACATACTAAAACATTGCATTTCTTTGCAAAACTTCCAAGCTCAGCCTCTCCAATATAAACATCTTCAATTACTCTTTTCTTTTTTGTTTTAACCCAACCTGACACTTCGAATCCAAAACTTATTAGTTTAATGGCAATTGCTGAACCTATTAGTCCCAATCCCATAATACCTACCCTAATTTTATTTTGTTGAATTGCTTGATATATTTCTGTCTGAACTTCAGTATTTTTTTCATGATTAATTTGAGGGAAAAATTTTTCTAAAATTTGTTCAACAACATAATTTGAAACACGATTTCTTAAATATTCATCAACAAGTCTTACTAAGGGAATATTGTGAGGAAGAAATGAAGAATCAATAATGTGTTCTACCCCGCTACCGCAGGAGAGTATCAATTTCAAATTCGGTAAACTGTTAAGGAATTTTGGTACATCAAGCCAAATAATTACAACTTCAATTTCTGACAACTCTGCTTCCTTTATTGAAGCAATTACATTGAATTCAGCTAAAGAAGTTCTTAAATAATCACGAAACTCCAAAGCACCTTTTACATCTGATTGAATTAGAATTGTTTTCATTTAATACAGGCTTTTACAAGACCAAAATTCGATTTCACTATATTATTATCTCCCCTTTTCCTTAAAATATTAGAAGAATAAATCCCACTCATAATTTGCACAGGAATAAGGTGGTCTTCAATTTGAGAATTGATTGATTCTTTGGTTTTTCTTCCTGTCAGATAGTCCGCAAATTCTTGTACAACTTTAAATTTCACCCATTCCATAGTAATCATCGATTCATCTTCTGAATTTTGTTCATCTATAATATCTTTAAGATGATAAACTTGGGGTTGCTTTGAAGTTTCTGCTACTAAAGGATTCTGGAAAATATAAATCTCAAAATGATTTTTCCCACCTAAATAATCCTCTTCTCCGTTATTTTCATCGTGTTTATCGTAGGCCTGATAGGCGTGGATTTGTATATTTTGAAATGGACCTTGTTGGATATTGTAGCTTTCGTGTTTAATCCGTCCATTCCCTTTATACAAATCATTTCCAGGTTTAAGCCATGTTCTCCCTGCAAAACCATTGTGTATAAGATTTACATTAAAATTAGCAATTGCTTCTTCATTCTTTTTTAACGTAATAATTGATGAAAGATCAATCTCGCCAAAGTCACTGCACATTTGTTTGAGCTGTACATCATTAAATTGATTGACTAAATTATATTTTTCGCCAAAAATGTTTAAGTAATCGTTTTCATTAAATTGAGTAAAAAAGCCATTAGGTTGAATCAAGGAACTCACAATTTCCATTGTGTCCGCAAACTTTTTATGAACATCTGCTGCTTTATAAAACTGATATATTGTATCAAAAATATGATACCCGCTATGTGATGCTTTACCGTAACCTGAACAATATGGATGATATTCTTGGGTGACTATTTCATTCGGCAATCGCCATTGACCATCAGAATGATAGGCTTGAATAAATGTTATCGGGCAATTGGTTTTTTCTCCTATTTCACGAATTTTGTCAATCACAAACTGAAACCCTTTATGAAATCTACGATGAGAATTAATCATAAATATGGTTTCTTTTTCAAACTGTAATTTTTTGTAGTTTTCTAGTAAGATTAGGTAATCATCTAGTATTCCTTCAGCACTTGAAAGATCACTTATTGCATTTGCCCTAGTTGTTATGGGTTTATCCATAAGAATATTTAGTCCATTTTGTAATGCCCATTCGGCATATGCTTTATGAACTAAAGGTTCTGTGGCAATAATTACACCTGATATTTTTCTTTCTCGAACAAAATTTGAAAGTCTGTACGCTACTTCAGAGGGCATAACATCTGTAAATGGTTGAATTAACCATAACTCTGTTTGTTCAAATATTTTTATGGCGTTTTGAACTGCCGAACCTTGACTTTCTAAGTCAATTACTAATTCTAATTTAATATTTTTAATTCTATACAAAGCTGGTAGGTAAACCCGTCTAGCGTGTGGACCACAACCAATCAGGATTATTCTTGCTATATTATCTCTATTCCCCATTTTATAATATTATCTAATTTCAAACAATAAAACATATTTTTTAATAAGGCATTTCCCCTCCAATAGTTACACGCTTTAAAACCCTTCTAATAATGGAATCAAATGATGGTCTATAGTGTATCGTAGCACGATTGTCCCAGAAAACCAAATCACCATTATTCCATTGATGTTCATATTTGTAGCTAAGGTTAATAATATGCTCATACAATCTAGAAAACAATTCATTTCCAATTTTATATGGAACATCAACAAACTCTAACTCATATGCAATATTCAAGTAAAGGATTTTTTCATGAGTAAGAGGATGTGTTCTAACCAGAGGGTGCTGAAAGGTATCCCCAGGAGGAATATCAATGTTACGATTAACATATTTCGCAGAAACAGAACCAAATGGTCTATAAAAAGGGTTGAATGTAATTGATTTAATTTCATCAATATTTGATTTAGTTTCAGGATCAAGCATGTTGTATGCCTGAACCATATCGAACCAAATTGTAGGTGCAGAATTCGTATGAATATCAATTGCATATAGTATCGAAGCTGATGATGGACATTTCAACCACTGATGATCCGAATGCGGAAGAACTTCTTGATGACCCAAATATGATTTTTCATATTCTTTTGCTTGATTTCCAACTATCACAATAGGATTGTTAGAATCCTGACTCCCCAACACAGGAAATTTATCATCAGGTACAAATAGAGCCCCAAAACGAAAAGCAAAATCACTTAATTGTTCATCCGATAATTGTTGATCTTTAAAAACGACAACTTTATATTTATTAAGTAAATCCTGGATTTGAAGTATTAAGAAAGAGGATAGGTCTTTTGCTAAATTGACTTTATTGATAGTAACTCCTATACCATTTTCATTTGCGGTAATATTAAAATTCATAATAAAGAGTCTGTTTTATTGTATTTATACGAAGGTAAAAAATGGCTCTTTGGGTTTTGCGAAGCGCTGGCTTGTGTGTTAGGCAAAACGCAATGTGCCATATGTGCGACTGGTACCATTTCATTTTTTTTGTGCGGTGGGGAAAAAATAAAAAACATAGCTTTGGTCAGCGTGTCGGTTAAGATGCTGTCCAGTTGCAATAGTGTTTCTATGTCTTTGGTCACCTGTCAAAATGGTTTGTCCTTGTTTTACTGTTTAAATTTTAGGTCGGTCTGTTGTCGTTGTAACGGTCGTCCTACCATTGGCTATAACGGTTTGCAGCTACAAGAAGTTGGCGATTTTTACTACAAATGTTCATACGAAGAACCAATGTTTGATTAACCACAAATGTGTCTGCGGAGCACTGAACCGCCAATTTTTTGTAGGTGCTGTTAGGTGCTGGCGTTCTGTCCACCGAGCTTGCAAACCATTGTCGTTATTGAGTTGTCGTGTCATTGAGTGTCGGCTGTGCGTTGCGTATTTTTTATTTTTTTAAAGCGTTGGAAATTTTTTTTAATTCAATTTTTCTTTTGGGTCGGCTTTGTAAGCTCTTTTAAAAACTTTGGTCTGTGCGGTTGCTTGTGCGGTTTTTAAATGTGCTTGCAAAATGCGTTGGATTAATTCAACTCACTTTTAAACCAGTCAAAATGTTCCCTAAAATTGGTTTTGCTTAATAGTTTGAATTCAATCTTCTCTTGTAAATCAAAAACAATTGGAATAGGTGGTACTATTGACGGATGTTTATCCATAAAGTCAATAAATGCCATATATTGGCTGAGTAAGTTTCTTTTTATCCGTTTTTTTAATAATTCTTTGTCTTCTGAAATTAGTTTAGATTGATTGATTTCTTGAATGAGTAATTTAATATCTTGGTAGAAGAATGAAACTGCATTAATTCCGATAGTAAACTCTGATAAGAATAATAATTTGCCAAAATAATTTCTACTCTTAAAATAATCTATGGTAAGTAATTCATTGTTCTCATATTTCGCATAATCTTCTAAATATTCTTTGTTCTGCGAAAGATTGATAATAGTATCGTTAATAGCTTTGATGTAGTTTAATGCGTCAATTTTTATTGGCTCGTCCTCATTTGTAATTTCTCCTTTAATTTTTATCTCGCGTGCTTGGGTCATCAGATTTTCAATTTCCTTTTCATAATGAGGTTTAATGTTTTGACTTAAAATAATTTTGTTTTGATTTAAGATAATTTTATTCTGGTTAACAGTATTGAATAATGCTAAGCCATATATTAATGTTGCAATGATTGCAAATATTGGCGTAATTATATTATTAAAATTGGCTGGGTCAAATTTTAAATTCAACCTATTCCAATACCATATACCAGTAAATAAATCCGTAAGTAATAATGCTATTGCAATAACTAAAAGAAATATAACAATGTGCCTGATTTTCATTTTTCCTCCACAATTTTTATTTCTTTCTTTCCTTTCCTTTGCTTCTCTTTTGTAAACAGGTCTGCCGTATATTTTTCGTATAGTTCAAATAAAAACACCATTCTGTTGGCTTCACTTGTAAATGCTTGTGGTCTGTAAGCCAAGTCAACGGCTTTATCCAACTCGTTATGTGCTTTTATTAAAACTGGTGGCATTGTTAAAGTGTCGTACAAGTCAGCAAGTGTGCTGTTTGGAAATTGTAGTCTTGCATCTAAAACTTTTTGTGTTGCTGTTTCTATTGCCAAACTTTGTTTGTCTGTTATACTGTCTGCCCAAGGGAAATTATTGTAAACAATATCTTTCGAATATCTAAAATCACTTTTTAATCGTCCGCAAATATATTTTACCCAAGCCATGTGCATCTTAGACATTAACACTCCAAAATGATATTTATTTCCATTTGGAATTGACATACAAGTGTCGCTAACAATGGAGTTTTTATCAAAAAATCCAAAAGGAATATAAGGTCTGTTTTCCGAAGATACGCGAGGGACAACAATAAATGTTTCAGGCCTATTTCTGTCACGAAACAAAGTGGGAGTAGTCGCAAATTTTTGTGTTGATGGTGCTACACTGTCAAGGCGAAACTGCTTAACTAATTCTGCTCGTTTTAAAACTTCTGGCATTTGTTTAAGTTCATTTGGTTCAGCATTTACAAGCCACAAGCACCATCTTTTCTTTCCATTTAAAAATTCAAAAGCTGAAATTAATGGTAAAATAAATTTTTCTGCTTTGGGTTCTTTGTTTAGAAATTCAATTTTCTCTTCGTCTGATAATAACAAGTGTCCTCCGTCTAATGGCATATTACCAAAACTCATTTTTGGAACATTGCAAAGAGGATTACTTCTTTTAGTAATTAAGATATCTTTCGCATCTACCAAATATGGATTGATGTTTTTTACTTTCAATTCGTGGGCTTCACCTTTAATATCTTCATATTCAAAAATGCTCTTGTTATTGGTGTCGTAGTTGGCGAAGCCAACTATCACACAATAAACTGCTGCATTTCCTTTTGCTTCGTTGCTCCATTTAAAAGTGCGGTGTGCAAAGTGAATTTTGATTTTGTATTTATTGAGCATTTGGTCCCAAAGAATGCTTGTTTGTTCGCCTTGAACAATTGAGTTTGTAGAAACAAAACCAACTTTAATTTTTGTATCTTGGATAAACTTAGCTGCTTTGATATACCAACCTGTTACATAGTCAAGAACTCCGCTACCGTCTGTTTTATCAAACTGTTTTACAATTTGGTCACGTTGGTTTTGTTTCATTATTTTAGAACCAATAAATGGGGGATTGCCAAGAATAAAAGAAAGGTCATTTTTTGAAACAATATTTTCCCAGTCAGTTTCTAAAGCATCACCGTGTATGATTTTAGCCGATTTTTTCAAAGGCAAACGAACAAAGTATTGGCCAAACTCATTGCTTATTTGCATATTCATTTGGTGGTCGATAAGCCACATTGCAACTTCGGCAATTCGTGCAGGGAATTCTTCATATTCAATCCCGCACATCATATCAACGTCAAGGTGAATTATTTCTTTAACGTCAAATACTCTTTGTCCAGTTTTGTTTGATGCTCTTAAAATTTCTAATTCAAGCAAACGTAATTCTCGGTAAGTGATAACCAAGAAATTTCCACAACCACAAGCAGGGTCAAGGAATTTAAGAGTGCTTAATTTTTTATGAAATTCGGGAAGTTTGTTTTTGTTGTCTTTTATACTTTCAAATTCTTTCCAAAGTTCGTCTAAGAAAAGCGGTTTAATAAGTTTTAAAATATTGGTTTCGCTTGTGTAATGTGCTCCCAAGTTTCTGCGTTCTTTTGGGTTCATTACACTTTGAAACATTGAACCAAATATCGCTGGCGATATTTTACTCCAGTCAATGTAACAGCAGTCAAGCAAGGCTTGACGCATTTTTGTGTCGAAGCTTGCCGTAGGCAAGTTTTCTTCAAAAAGTTTTCCGTTTACATAAGGAAAGTCGGCAAGTTGTTCGTCAAGATTTTTAAAGCGGTTTTCTTTTGCTGTATTTAATACTTGAAATAATTCTTGCAGTTTTGATGCAAGGTCGCTTCCGTCTTCGGCTGTCCGCTGTTCCAAATATTCTTGAAATTGTTGTTTGTTGAAAATTGTTGTGTCTTCGGCAAACAATAAAAATAAAATACGAACCAAGTAAACTTCTAAAGGATGCCCAATATATCCAATTTCTTCAAGTCTGTCGTGAAGTTTACCCATTAACTCTGCTGCTTTAATGTTTGCAGGGTCTTGTTCTTTGTAAACCTTTTTTTGATAACCTAAAATGTATCCAAAATGCTGAACGTTATTTACAAGGTCATTGAGTTTAAAATCTACAGTCTTATCTTCTTCAAGGTCGTAAAGTCTAAAATTTTCAAAGTCAGAAATGAGAATGTATTTCGGTAATTCGTGTTGTTTCAGTCCGTGTGTGTAGTCTTTGGCTTGTTGATATGCTTTGTCGAGGTTTTTACCTCGACTTTTCATTTCAATTAAAATTGTTCCTTTCCAAAGCAGGTCAATATAACCGTCTTTGTCGTCC
>Ga0209702_10008909_pt1 | contig 11440 bp, 9 predicted proteins | sample FRY01_FD_187210 | JGI IMG/M metagenome (GOLD analysis project Ga0209702, IMG submission 187210) | Freshwater microbial communities from Lake Fryxell liftoff mats and glacier meltwater in Antarctica - FRY-01 (SPAdes) (version 2) | ecosystem: Environmental > Aquatic > Freshwater > Ice > Glacier... | reverse complement strand
GTGGTAAGTGTTCATGGTTCAAGTCTAAACCAAGACAATTTAATCATGAAGCCGGACGCCAAGGCAGATTGGCGGGTACAGCAGGAAAGGAAGCTTTCGTCCTCTTTCAATTTCAAAAGCAACATTTTTGAGGAGACTTTGATGATTCAGAATCACATGTCAGCATTGCGCGAAAAGCATGAAGCGCTGGAACGCAAGATCAATGAAGAAGAAACCCGGCCGCTACCCGACACGATTCGAATCCACAGCCTTAAAAAAGAGAAGCTCCGACTGAAAGAAGAATTGCTGAATTAGCCGTGAGTGGGCGCCGACGCCCACGCTGAACTAATGTCTATAAATCTGCTTTGGTCGAGGCTGCTTTTCGACATCGCACTCCCGTGGCCTTTCTGCTAGGCAAAGATCATGCCATCAACAGACCCCTCGAGTACCAAGACCGCTCGCAATATCCTAACCGGCCTGCGGTCGATCATGGCGTCGCGTGGCAATGCCCAGACCAAATTGAATCAGGTCGTCGAAACCGTTGCCGAAGCGGTCAGCAGCGAAGTCTGCTCAATCTACTTGCGCCGCGACGGCCTGCTGGAATTATTTGCGACCCGCGGGCTCAACGCAGAAGCGGTTCACGTCACCAAACTGGCCATGGGGGAAGGGCTTACCGGCTATATCGCAAAGAATGTCGAGACGCTGAATCTCGACGAGGCGGCGAGTCATCCCGATTTCCAGTATCGGCCGGAAACCGGCGAAGAAAAATTCCACAGCTTTGCCGGCGTGCCGATCATCCGCAATCAGCAGGCAATTGGTGTTTTATGTGCCCAGCATGTCGAACCGCGCCGCTATTCCGAAGTGGAGATCGAGGCCTTTCAAACGGCCGCGATGGTCCTGTCAGAATTGATTACCAGCGCAGAATTGGTCGATGACAATCTGGCAGAAGAAATTGCGTCGCTAGACAATGGCGCCAACCGTCTGAGCGGCTTGCAACTGGTCAAGGGCAAGGCCAGCGGCCACGCGGTCTTTCACCAGCCACGGGTAAAAATCGAACATACGGTGGCGGAGGATACCGAGGCCGAACGGCACCGGGTCTATTCGGCATTCGACAAGATGCGCGACCAGATCGACCAGATGACCAGTCAGGCGGAATTCGGGGTCGGCGGCGAGCATGAGGAAGTGCTCGAGACATATAAGATGTTTGCCTATGACGAAGGCTGGAGCCGGCGCATCAACGAAGCGATCGACAGCGGTCTGACCGCCGAAGCGGCGATCGAACGCGTGCAGCAGCATACCCGGATGCGCATGCGGCAGATTGATGATCCGTTGTTGGCGGAGCGCATGCATGATCTCGAAGATCTCGCCAACCGTCTGCTGCGCACCGTTTCCGGACAAATGGGTACCGCAGCCAAAATGGGCTTGCGGCAGGACACGATTTTGATTGCCCGTAATCTGGGACCGGCGGAACTGCTCGAATATGACCGGCGCAAGTTGAAGGGCGTGATCCTCGAAGAAGGCTCGCTGACCGCCCATGTCACGATCATCGCGCGCGCGATGGGCATCCCCATCCTCGGCCAGGTCAAGAATATCCGGCAAGTCGTGCGGGAAGACGACCATCTTCTCCTCAACGTCGACGAAAAAGCCGTGTTTGTGCGACCCAGTCCCTCGATGGAGGAGGCGTTTGAAGCGCAGCTGGAGCTGAGTCAGAAAAAGCGCGCCGCATATTCCGAACTGCGCGACAAGGAAGCCGTGACAAAAGACGGTGTCCGGATCACGGTCAATATCAACGCCGGCCTGCGGGACGACCTGGCTTTGCTCAACCTGACCGGTGCCGACGGTATCGGGCTATTCCGGACCGAATTTCAGTTTCTGGTCGCCGCAACCATGCCAGGACGGGCTGGCCAGACTCGTTTCTATCGTGATGTGCTGGATGCAGCCGGCGACAAGCCGGTCGTATTTCGCACGGTCGATATCGGAGGTGACAAGCCGCTCCCCTATTTTCAGACCAGTGATTCCAAAGAAGATAATCCGGCCATGGGCTGGCGGGCAATTCGCATTGGCCTTGAACGGGATGCCCTGATGAAAGTGCAGGCGCGGGCCTTGATCGAGGCAGCGGCAGGACGAAAACTGAATGTCATGTTCCCGATGGTCGCAGAACCCTGGGAATTTGATGAAGCCAAGGCGGTATTCGAAAACCAGCGCGCCTATCTGCACAGCCAGAAAAAGCGACTGCCTTCAGCGATCCGATATGGCGCAATGCTTGAGGTTCCGGCGCTGGCAGAATGTCTTGATCTGATGGCAGACCGGCTCGACTTTCTGTCGATCGGGACCAATGATCTCACCCAGTTTCTCTTTGCCGCAGACCGGAGCAATCCGAAATTGGCAGAGCGGTTTGACTGGATGAGTCCGGCCATTCTCAGATTCCTGCGCCGCGCGTCAGACAATGCGGAACGGTTCGGCATTCCTCTCGGCGTGTGCGGAGAAATGGGTGGCCGCCCCTTGGACGCTCTGGTGCTATTGGGATTGGGCATTCGCAATTTGTCGATCACGCCTGCTTCGGTTGGCCCGATCAAGGCGATGGTCCGTTCGCTCGATCTCGGTCAGGTCAAACTGGAAGTTGAAGCCATTTTGAAGGAAGCACCTGCCGAACCGAGACTGCATCTGGAACAATGGGCAAATCAGCACAATATTGACTTGGACTGATCCGTTTTCTGCCAATCAGTCGGCAAATTTTCCACTGAATGGCCCAAAATGGTAAAATGCAGCATCTCAACCATGATTGTCATTGACTTTTGCTGCCCAAACTGGCTTTTTTCCAAGGAATATCCGGGAAGTGCGAAAAGGGTCGCAAAATGATCCGGCCAAGGGAGTTTTGAGTGGCCGAAGAAACCAATGACGACGAAAATGCCGAGCTGCATCTGCACAGCACAGGTGAATTGTTGCGCCGTGCGCGGGAGCAGAAGAATCTGTCGCTCGAAGATATCGCAAAAAAAACCCGGATTCCGCAGCGCCATCTGGAATCGATCGAGAGCGGCGATTTTGACGCCCTGCCCGGACGAACCTATACAATCGGCTTTGCCAAATCCTACGCCCGGACGGTCGGCCTGGTCGATGCTTCCATCGGCAGCCAGCTGCGCGCGGAAATGGATGAACAGGGCCACGCGGCTTACCAGCCCGAAGTCAGCGGATATGCTCCGGCCAACCCATCCAGCATTCCACCCCGCTATCTGGCATGGACGGCCGCCGGCATCGGGATATTGGTGCTTGTCGGCTATCTGGTCTGGCGCACGTTGATCCTCAATCCCGGTGACCTGCCGGAAATCACAGACAGCGAATCTGCGACACCGATGGAAACCGTTTCGAGCAACCCCAATCCGCAGACCCTCGAGAATGTCGGCTCGGCGCCGTCAAACGAGGGAACCGTGGTGCTGACAGCAACCCAGCCGGTCTGGATAAAAATCTATGGTGCCGAAGGCAAGCGCCTGTTCGAAAATGAAATGGCGGCAGGGGACATTTTCACTGTTCCGGCTGATGCCGACAATCCTCAGATCCTGACCGGGCGTCCGGATGCGCTGACCGTCACCATAGACGGCCAAGTCGTTCCGCAACTGGGCACTGCCGAGCGGACTATCAAGGATGTCGGAATCAGCGCGGCAGCGTTGCTTTCCCGGGGCACAGCCAGCAATCCAGCGGCCGATCTATCGCCTGATTGACGAACGCACGAGCCATTAGGTGAAGCGGCGAGCGAGCGGAACGCATCGGCTCGCTTTGATAATTTTCTCTACCTTTCAGAATAGTATATGGTTAATATACGAGAAATCAGCGGAGGCCTCGATGAAGACATTTGGTATCACTATCCTGCTCACCAGCTTGCTTGTCAGCGCGCCGGTATCGGCCCAGAACGCAAATGTAGACCAGCGGGTCGATCGGCTCGAACAAGAAATGCGTGCGGTTCAGCGCAAGGTTTTTCCCGGCGGCTCGGCCCGCTATTTCGAACCCGAAATAACGGCAGAGCGCGGCCCTGCATCGCCCGCAACCGCCATTACGACTTCGGCCGTTAGCGACTTGATCGCACGGGTAGATGCGCTGGAGTCCAGCCTGGCCAGCCTCACCGGTCAAGTTGAGGAAAACGGGTTTCGGCTGAAAAAAATTGAAGACCGGTTGGCCGCGACGGCAGCGCCAGCGGTTAGCCCGCCAGCGACGAGCACCAACGGATCTGCGCCAGTAGCGACCCCAAAAGCAGCAGCGCCGGAGGCTGCACCTGATCCCAAGCGGGTGACCGGTGTTGCCGCGATCGTCATGCCGGACACCGGCGATGCTGCGGAAGATGCCTATGTTTATGGCTATCGACTGTGGGAAGCAGAATTCTATCCAGAAGCGCAGGCGCAGCTGAAGAAGATGGTCGAGGATCATGCCGGCCATCGGCGCGCGAGTTTCGCTCAAAATTTGCTCGGCCGCGCTTATCTTGATGATAAAAAGCCCGCGCTGGCTTCGGTTGCCCTATATGAAAATTACCAGAAAAGGCCGCGGGGAGAACGCGCCCCGGACAGCCTCTATTTTCTGAGCACCGCGCTGGTGCAACTGGGCAAGAAAACCGATGCCTGTCGGGTATTGGCGGAAATGCAGGATGTCTATCCCGAGGTCGCCAGCGGCCGACTTGCTGATCGCGTGGCATCGGGCAAGGTTGCTGCCAACTGCAAATAGATCATGAATGATGCAGCCGCCTCGCTCGACCAACGCTTTACAGAGGCACTGGACCGGCTGATTCCCGGGTTTGAATCGAATGACCAGAAACTGGGCCTGGCCGTTTCCGGCGGTCCCGACAGTCTGGCTCTGCTATTGCTGGCATTACAAGCCTGGCCGGGCAGGATTGCCGCTGCAACCGTCGATCATGGCTTGCGCCCTGCCGCTCGCACGGAAGCGGAATTTGTCGCATCAATTTGCCGCGAACGCGGCATCCCTCACGAAATATTGCGGCCAGTGGTTCCGATCCGCGGCAGCATCCAGAGCGCGGCCCGACACGCGCGCTACGGATTGCTGCACGACTGGATGAAGGAAAACCATATCCACCGGCTGGCGACCGCCCATCATGCCGATGATCAGCTGGAAACCATGATCATGCGCATATTGCGCGGCAGCGGCGTTGACGGAATGTCGGGCATCAGGGAGAAACGGACCAATATTATCCGGCCCCTGCTCCATTTTCAAAAATCAGAACTGATTTCCTATGTCGCCAGCCAGGGCATCGATGCGATCAACGACCCCTCGAATCGCGATCAGGGCTATGATCGGGTGCGGGTGCGCAATGCGCTTGAGGACCTGGAAGGATTTGACACAAGGCTCGCCAGCCAGAGTGCCAGTGCAATAGGTGCCGCGCGCGAGGCGATCGAATGGATGGTCGAACGGCTTGCCAGGGAACATATCACCAGCACTGATTTTGGCTGCTCACTCTCGCAGACCGCCTTTCCACACGAGATTCAGCGGCGGCTCCTGCTCGCATGCCTGCATATTTGTGATCCCGCATTATCCCCGCGCGGCAACCAGATTGACCAAACGATCATCGCACTGGAACAGGGCGAAACCGTCACCCTGGGTGATATATTGTGCCGGGGCGGCTATAATTGGTACTTTCAGCCAGCGCCAAAGCGCCGGAACAGCTAGTTTTTCTGGCTCAACCTTCGTCCCGAACGGTTCCGATCACACTGATCGGTAAAAACATTAGCGCTCATATTGTCATCCGCGGTAAAAGGACTATCTTTAGAGCATGACTAAAATAGCGGCGCGGTGTCCATCACCCGCAGCCACAATGATTACAGGACAAGATGCGCAATGAATGACGAACAGGATCCAAAAGACAATCCCTGGATGAAGAGCATGTTCATCTGGGCTGGCGTTATCGTTGCGCTGCTGCTCACGGTTTCGATGTTTGGAGCCGGTGCCGCGAGCGACGCGGGAACCGGAATCAGCTATTCTTCATTCCGCAACAAGGTGGAAGAAGGCAGCGTGAAAAGCGTGGCCATCGCGCCGGACAAGATCACTGGCGAACTCACCAATGGCGACATGTTCTCGACCACGCCGGTCGGCAGCGATCCGTCACTGGTGACATTGCTGGATGAAAAAGGTGTCGAATATAGCGGCAAGGCACAGGAACAGGCCAGCATCTGGCAGATCATTCTCGTGCAATCCCTGCCGTTCCTCTTGATTCTCGGCATCGCCTTTTTCGTACTGCGCCAGATGCAAAAGGGCAGCGGTTCCGGAGCAATGGGCTTTGGCAAGTCCAAGGCAAAGCTGCTGACCGAAAAACAGGGCAAGGTTACCTTTCAGGATGTCGCAGGCATTGATGAAGCCCGCGAAGAGCTGGAAGAAATTGTCGAGTTTCTGAAAAACCCCGCTCGCTTTGCCAAGCTTGGCGGCCAGATTCCGAAAGGCGCGCTGCTTGTCGGTTCGCCTGGTACCGGTAAAACCCTCTTGGCTCGCGCCATTGCTGGCGAAGCGGGCGTGCCGTTTTTCTCCATATCGGGTTCAGATTTTGTCGAAATGTTTGTCGGTGTCGGCGCCAGCCGTGTCCGCGACATGTTCGAACAGGCCAAGAAAAATGCACCGTGCATCGTCTTCATCGATGAAATTGACGCAGTCGGTCGCCATCGTGGCGCCGGTCTCGGCAATGGCAATGACGAACGCGAGCAGACGCTGAACCAGCTGCTGGTCGAGATGGACGGTTTTGAGGCCAATGAAGGCATCATCATCATCGCCGCAACCAACCGCCCCGACGTGCTGGATCCCGCTCTGCTGCGTCCCGGCCGTTTTGACCGGCAAGTGGTCGTTCCCCGCCCCGATATCGAAGGGCGCGAAAAAATCCTCGCGGTGCATATGAAGAAAGTGCCGCTGGCTCCGGACGTCGACCCCCGCACCATTGCGCGCGGTACCCCCGGCTTCTCAGGCGCCGACCTGGCCAATCTGGTCAACGAGGCAGCGCTGATGGCGGCCCGCCGTGGCAAACGAATGGTCGCGATGAGCGAATTCGAGGACGCCAAGGACAAGGTCATGATGGGCACCGAGCGCAGGTCCATGGTGATGACCGACGACGAAAAGCGGATGACCGCTTATCATGAAGCCGGTCACGCTATTGTCTCGGTGCATGAGGTTGCTTCCGATCCGATCCACAAAGCGACGATCATTCCCCGCGGCCGCGCACTCGGCATGGTCATGCGCCTGCCGGAGCGTGATAATTACAGCTATCACCGCGACAAGATGCACGCCAATCTGGCGGTGTCGATGGGCGGACGCGTCGCCGAGGAAATCATCTTTGGCTATGACAAGGTCTCTTCGGGCGCCTCAAGCGACATCCAATATGCGACCAAGCTGGCGCGCGACATGGTCACGCAATGGGGCATGTCCGACGAGATGGGTCCGTTGCAATATGAGGAGGAACAGGGTGAAACCTTCCTCGGCTATTCGCAATCCCAGCGCGTCCACATGTCGGACGAAACCGCGAAAAAGATCGATCTGGAAATTCGCAAGCTAATCGATGATAGCTATGATCGGGCGAAACATCTGCTGACCACCAACGAGGATCAACTCCACGCGTTGGCCAATGCACTGCTCGAATATGAGACCCTGTCGGGCGACGAAATTGATGAAGTGATCAAGACCGGCAAGATCGAGCGGCCGGATGGTGATGTCGCCAAGCCGACTGCTGTGCCATCGATCGGCGCAACCATCCCGAAAGCGGGACGGAAGAAGAAGGGCCCGTTTGGCGATCCCAAACCGCAAGGCGCTTAATCCGCCTTCAGCCGATGGAACAAGATATAAGAAAAGGCCGCTCGGGAATATTCCCGGCGGCCTTTTCTTTGTCTCGGTAAATCCTGCGCCGTAACGCGGACCGTTTAGCGGCGACCGTAGTCTCCAGCGACACCGGCACTACGTGGTGGTGCAGCAGCCGTGAGGCGAAGCGCTTCTGCCGACTGGCTGATCGAACCGATTTCATCCGGCGTATCATCATCGTCGATGAGAACCTTCTGCAGCGATTGAATCAGGCTTTCTTGCAGATCCTTCGGCTTGACCGTTTCTTCTGCGATCTCGCGCAGCGCCACAACCGGGTTTTTATCGCGATCGCGATCAACAGTCAGCTCTGCGCCGCCTGAAATCTCACGTGCGCGCTGGGCAGCAAACAACACCAGATCAAACCGGTTTGTGACTTTATCAACGCAATCTTCAACCGTAACGCGAGCCATAAGGCGCTCCTGATTCTGCAAAATATAGGAAAAGAGGCCTGCATCTAGGCCGGCGGGCGGGATTTGTCAACAAATCCGTACGCGCGCCGACATATGCGTGCAAGCCAATCGGCAATCTAATGGTTTGTCGGTGCGCCAGTGATAATCTATGCCACACAACCATGGAGATCATGACGTCGAATAACCAGCTATTGCAACCCGGCCTGCCGCAGTGGTTTGATGTCGGTGGCAACCGGTTGCGGCTTGTCCGCACGGCAGCGGACCGCCTTTCCGCGGTAGTCGACATGATCGAAGGGGCGGACAAAAGCCTCAAGCTGTTCTTCTACATGTTCGAGGATGACCGCGTCGGCCGGACGATCATGGACATGTTGATTGCGGCCTGCAAGCGGGGCCTTGCGGTCGAAATGATGGTCGACAGCTTCGGCTCCAATGGCGCCCCGCGCAAATTCTTTGACCCGCTGATCGAAGCCGGCGGGAAGTTCAGGATTTTCAGCCCCCGCTTTTCCACCAGCTATTTTGTCCGCAATCACCAGAAAATGATAATCGCGGATGATCGCTGCGCCTTGATCGGCGGATTCAATATTGCCGACGAATATTTCACGGTCCATCAACCGGCCGAGGATAGCAGCCTGACCGACGACAGCTGGGAAGATCTTGGCCTTGAAATCGAGGGCCCAGAGGTTGCCAATCTGGCCAGCTATTTTCGCCTTTTGTCCGACTGGGTTTATCGGGACAATGGCAATATCCGCGCGCTGCGCAAGATGGTGCGGCACTGGGATGCCGGCGATGGCCAGTTTCAATGGCTTCTGGGTGGCCCGAGCAATCGCCTGAGTCGCTGGGCGCGAGCGATCAAGAAGGATCTTGAAAATGGCAGCCGGCTCGATCTCGTCACCGCCTATTTTTCCCCGGGACAAGGGCTTTTGCGGCGGATTGGCGGATTATCGAAGCGCGGCGGACAAAGCCGGATCTTATTGCCAGGCAAAACCGACAATGCGGCGACCATCGGAGCAAGCCGGTTGCTATACGGATATCTGCTGAAACGAAACGCTCGCCTTTTTGAATATCAACGCAGACGCCTGCACACAAAATTGGTGATCGTCGACAATGCCGTCTATATTGGTTCGGCAAATTTCGATTTGCGCAGCCTGTTTATCAATGTCGAAATGATGTTGCGGATAGAAGATGCCGACTTTGCCGATCATGCGCGCACGGTGATTGATATTTTGCATGAAAACGCCGAAACCATCACGCCGGAACTACACAAATCCCGCCGGACTTTGCTCAATCGCCTGCGCTGGACAATATCCTATTTTCTCGTGAATACACTCGACTATCGCGTTACCCGCAGACTCAATTTCGGCATCAAGAAATAGAAGTCTCTTTGCGATGTTGGGCAGCTTTGCTAGCCCGCTCGAACAATCTGTCGCAGCAGGAGACACATTCACCGCAATCCGCAGTATTGCCCCTGTTCAGACAGAGGCGCTTAGTTAGAAGGATATATGAACATTCCAACAGCATATGATCGACAACCCATGAGACATTTTCGGCATATATGGATATTGCTGCTGACCGTCACGTTGACCGCTTGCGCGTCCACATCAAACCGGCCGCTAGCCCAGCCCAATAATGCGTCACCCCCGGTCTATCAAAATCGGTCACCGTCGGTGTCACCGCGCGCTGACAATGCGCGGGAACAGCCCAATCCTGCGCTGGTCCGCGAAATTGATGAACTATGGCGGACTTTTCCTGGAAAGACCGGAATTGCCATCAAACGGATCGATGGTGAATGGGAATTCGGACACCGGGCTGATGAATATTTCCCCCAGCAAAGCGTTTCCAAACTGTGGGTCGCAATGACCTTGCTCGACAAGATCGATCAGGGCCACGCATCATTGTCCGACTCGATCCGCATCGGCAAGGAAGACCTGACCGTATTCCATCAACCAATGGCGGTTGAAGTGGAACGGGAAGGCGCGGTTGTGAAAAGCGTCTATACATTGCTCGAAAAGGCACTTGCGAGCAGCGACAATACAGCAAATGACGCCTTGCTTCGTCATGCTGGCGGGCCAGACGCTGTCCGCAGCTTCATCGCGAAAAATTCGCTCGGAAAAATCCGCTTCGGACCCGGCGAACGATTGCTGCAAAGCGGCATTGCCGGGATGGAATGGAGGCAGAACCTGTCCTACCGCCGGACCTTCTATGCGGCCCGCGCCAAAATACCGGTCGAGCAACGACGGCAATCACTCAACGCCTATCTTGCCGATCCGGTTGATGGCGCCAGTCCGATGGCGATTGCCCGTGCCCTCGACAAACTGGCCCGCGGCGAACTGCTTTCTGCGAATTCGACGAAATTGCTGCAAGCCATATTGAAACGCACACATAGCGGTCCGAACCGGCTAAAGGCTGGCGTGCCGGCGGGGTGGGAATTTCTGCACAAAACCGGAACCGGTCAGGTTCTTGGTTCGATAGCAACCGGATATAATGATATTGGTATCATGACCGCTCCCGATGGCACACGCTATGCCGTGGTCGTGTTGCTGGGTGATACGACCGCCTCGATTCCCGAGCGCATGCGCCTGATGCAGGCAGTGACCCGGGCGGTCGGCCGCTACCACCCGGGATAAAGCCTATTCGGTATCGGCAGCGTCCGTGTTCATATTCTCGATCGATTCAGGCGGCGTGTTGCGCTCGTCGAGCATTTTCGCCGCTTCATCCAGCGCTTTTGCTTCGCCAACGGTGACACCGCCGGGACCGGGATCATTTTGCGCCGGACCGCATGCGACCAAAAGGGGCAATGACATGATAGTGAATATGCTTCTCATGACAGCTTCATAAAGCCTATCCTTGCCGGACCAAAGACAAAAAAAGGGCCACCCAAAGGCAGCCCTTTTTTTCAGAATATCAAAAGCTTATTCGACTGCTTTTTTCGCAGCGTCAGCAGCTTTGTCTACTGCCTTGCTGGCAGCGTCCTTGGCATCAGTAGCCGCAGCGTCGACAGCTTCACCAGCAGCATCGGCGGCTTCACCAGCTTCAGCGGTTGCATCGGCAGCAGCTTCGCCCATAGCGTCCGCAGCACCTTCAGCAGCGTCCATGGCATCATCAGCAGCTTCTTCAGCGGTTGCTTCAGTGCCTTCTACGGCCTCTTCTGCGCCAGCTTCAGCATTGTCTGCACCAGAACATGCGGCCAAGCCAAGTGCGGCGGCCAGAACGATTGATGTTGTAAC
>Ga0209702_10008906_pt1 | contig 11447 bp, 10 predicted proteins | sample FRY01_FD_187210 | JGI IMG/M metagenome (GOLD analysis project Ga0209702, IMG submission 187210) | Freshwater microbial communities from Lake Fryxell liftoff mats and glacier meltwater in Antarctica - FRY-01 (SPAdes) (version 2) | ecosystem: Environmental > Aquatic > Freshwater > Ice > Glacier... | reverse complement strand
GGTGCGGGGCAGACCCTGCTGGATTTGGGCCATAGGGTCAAGCGCAGCCCAGGTCAATGCTGTGCGTTGGGGGGCAAAGGGATGTGGGGAATCTGCCGATAGGATTTTCAGGGAAGGTCCGGGGGGGATGTCGGCGTTCCTTTCGTCACAGCCCTGCCACTGTCTGGCCCGTTCTTGGCAGATATCCGGGTCTGCGATGCGGTTGGGCATCAGCATGCGCTCGACGGGCGAGGCGAGGCACAGGAAGGTAAGGGTGTTGACAGGGTTTCTTGCCCGCCGTTATCTGACCCTGGATGAGGGGTGCGCGTCCCGCGTTCCGAATGCGGGCCTGTTCGGAAAGGATTGGGTTTAACCGCCTGCACCAAGGGGTTAGAGCATTGCGCGCGCAGCATAGCCAGAACCGACCACAGCCGCCAAAACGATCGCGCCCAAAAGGCCACGGCTTGCCCCCATCATTTCCAAAGGCCCTTTTCGCGGCTTGGTACGTCGCGAACCCGATAAGACCCCCAATCAGATCCCTGCGTAGATTTCCACGATCCGCGCCACCGCCGCCTCTGCCGTCATCTCCACGCTTTCCCCGCTGCGGCGGCTGGTCAGTTCCACCACGCCGTTTTTTAGGCCCCGTGGCCCCACGGTGATGCGCCACGGCAAACCGATCAAGTCCATGCCTGCGAATTTTGCGCCCGCTCGCTCATCCCGGTCATCATAAAGCGGGTCAAGGCCTGCCTTTTGCAGCGCCTTGTAGATACCTTCGCAGGCCGCGTCCGTACCTTCATCGCCCTGCTTCAGGTTCACGATCCCGCAATGGAAAGGCGTCACGCCTTCGGGCCAGATGATGCCCTTATCATCATGATTTGCTTCAATGATCGCGCCCAAAAGGCGGGACACGCCAATGCCGTGGCTGCCCATTTGCACCGGCACTTTAACGCCGTCCGGGCCAACCACTGTCGCCCCCATCGCCTCGGAATATTTGGTGCCGAAGAAAAAGATCTGGCCCACCTCAATGCCCCGCGCGGATTTGCGCCGCGCCTCGGGGATGGCGTCGAACAGCGCCGCATCATGCGTCTCGTCCGTGCGGGCGTAAAGGGATGTAAACTCCTCCATCACCGCGCAGCACTGGGCCTTGTCGTCGTAATCAATCTCACGCGCGCCAAGGCTGATGTCGGTGACTGCGCTGTCATAGAACACCTCGGATTCGCCGGTTTCGGCCAGCACCAGAAATTCATGCGTATCCTCACCGCCAATCGGGCCGCTGTCCGCGCGCATCGGAATGGCTTGCAGGCCCATGCGTTCATAGGTGCGCAAGTAGCTGACCAAATGGCGGTTATACGCGTGCAGCGCATCCTCTTTGGTCAGATCGAAGTTATAGCCGTCCTTCATCAAAAACTCACGCCCGCGCATGACACCGAACCGTGGCCGCATCTCATCGCGAAATTTCCACTGGATGTGATACAGCGTCAAAGGAAGGTCCTTGTAGCTGTTCACATGGGCGCGGAAGATGTCGGTGATCATCTCCTCATTCGTAGGGCCGTACAGCATATCGCGGCCCTGACGGTCCTTGATGCGCAGCATTTCCTGTCCGTAAACATCATAACGCCCGCTCTCGCGCCACAAATCAGCGGGTTGCAGGGTGGGCATCAACAAAGGAATATGGCCTGCGCGCACCTGTTCCTCATGCACGATCTGCTCGATCCGTTTGAGAACCTTGAAGCCCAGCGGCAGCCAAGAATAAATCCCCGCCGCCTGCTGCTTGATCATCCCGGCGCGCAACATGTAGCGATGTGAGACGATTTGCGCCTCGGCAGGGTTTTCTTTTAGGACGGGCAGGAAGTAGCGTGAAAGCCGCATGGGAGACAGACCTTTGACTGTTCGGTTGCCGCGTTCTTAGCGGGAAGGCACAGGGGTGGCAAGGATCGTGCCGTCGCGTGATCACGCGGCGTCACGCGTCGTCACGAAGGCGAAGGCCTTTGAAACATCACTGATCTGCCCGTTTTGACCCTGCGTAAGCGCTTTTGATTTGGCATTGACGCCGGTCAGTTAAACATAGGGGAACGCAGGGTATGAAAATCAAACTTACGATGGCCGCATTGGCGGTAGCGATGCTGGCAGGACAAGCCCAGGCAAATACGATTGTCGACATTGCTGCGGGGGACGAACGGTTCACCACGCTGGTAGCAGCGGTGCAGGCTGCGAGTTTGGCCGAAACGCTTGTGGGCGCCGGACCATTTACGGTGTTTGCCCCGGTGAATGACGCATTTGCAGCCTTGCCCGCAGGGACTGTGGAAACACTTTTGAAGCCCGAAAACAAAGGGCAGCTGACGGATATTCTTTTGTATCATGTGGATGACCGCACCCTAACCGCGGCCGCAATCCCAACCGGTTCAAACTATTTCAAACCATTGCTGACATCGCAGCGGACCTGCATCACCAAAGGGCCAAGTGGCGTCACGGTGGCGGATGGCACGGGAGATGTCGCAAACGTCATTATCGCGGATATCAAAGCGTCTAACGGCGTCATCCATGTGATCGACAAGGTCTTGTTGCCAGGCACCCGGCCTGCCTGCCACTAACCACAGACAAAACTACAACTGGTCCAAAGGCGGAGCACCTTTGGGCCTTTTGCATGGACAATGCCCTTGCAAGCGCCTGCCTGACGCGCAATATCAATGGCGAGGGACGACATGGAGCAGGCGATGGCACTTCCGATGCGCGAACAAGCGACCTATTGGGGTATCGTGGCGCTGGTCTTTCTGGCGGTGCTGTGGTCGCTCGGGCAAGTGCTTGCCCCGTTTTTGGTGGGGGGTGCTATTGCGTATTTCCTTGATCCGGTTGCGGACCGCTTGCAGCGGTTGGGGTTAAGCCGGGTTCTGGCAACCACCCTTATTTCGCTGACGGTGCTGTTGATCACCGTACTTTTGGTGCTGGCCGTCATCCCCTCCCTCGCCAAACAGTTGGGCGATCTGATTGATGCGACGCCGCAGATCTTCCGTAGACTGCAAGCGTTTTTGACCGAGCGCTTCCCCGACCTTTTGGATGAAAATAGCGTGGTTCGCCGCAGCCTTGTGTCCATCGGGGACAACCTTCGCACTTGGGGAACAGAGGCGGCAAAGACCTTGTTTACCAGTGCGTTGGGCGTGTTGAATGCGCTTTTGTTCCTTGTTGTGGTGCCAGTTGTGACGTTTTACCTGCTGCTGGACTGGGACCGCATGATCGCCCGAATCGACGCGCTTTTGCCGCGGGAACACGCGCCTGTGGTGCGCGATCTGGCAGGGCGGATTGACCGGGTGCTGGCCGCTTTCGTGCGCGGGCAACTTAGCGTTTGCGTGGTGCTGGGGGTGTTTTACGCGGCCTCGCTGATGCTTGCTGGGTTGGATTTCGGGCTGATTGTGGGGGCGATTGCGGGGGCGATCACCTTTATCCCTTATGTCGGCGCATTGGTGGGCGGGGCCTTGGCGATTGGCCTTGCGCTGTTCCAGTTCTGGGGCGATCCGGTGTCGATCGGCATCATCGCAGGCATTTTCGTGCTGGGGCAATTTCTGGAAGGCAATGTGATCACCCCGCGCCTTGTGGGCAATTCGGTGGGGCTGCATCCGGTGTGGCTTTTGTTCGCCCTTTCCGCCTTCGGGTCGGCCTTTGGCTTTGTGGGCATGCTGGTGGCCGTGCCCGTGACTGCGGCCTTTGGGGTGCTGACCCGCTGGGGGATTGAACAGTACCAAAACAGCGTGCTGTACCGCGGGCGGGAGTACGGGCTGTCCATAACAGACACGCCAAAGGACCCCGAGTGAGCCAGCTTGCCTTCGATCTGCCCTTTCGCACAGCCTTGGGGCGGGGGGATTTTTTCGTCTCGACCCCCAATGCCGCAGCGCTTGCCACCCTGGACGGTTGGCACGATTGGCCTGGCGGCAAGATGGTGCTGGTGGGCCCGCCCGGCTCGGGCAAAACCCATCTGGCCCATGTTTGGGCGGAAGGGGCGCGGGCCACTCTGCACCCGGCAGCCACGCTGGAAAGCGCGGACCTGCCACGCCTTGCCAGCGCCCCTGCCGTGGTGATCGAGGATTGTGATGGGCTGACACCGGGCGGACAAACCGCCCTGTTCCATCTGCACAACATGCTGGCCGCCTCTGCCACGCCTTTGTTGATGACCGCCGCCACCCTACCCCGTGACTGGGGCCTGACCCTGCCCGACCTTGCCAGCCGCGTGCAATCGGCCCCCCTCACCCGGCTGGAGGCGCCCGATGATGCGCTGCTGGCGGCGGTTCTGGTCAAACTGTTTGCCGACCGCCAAATCACCGTGCCGCCCGCGCTGATCGCCTATCTGATCCCCCGGATGGAGCGCAGCTTTGACGCCGCCCGCGCGATGGTCGCGGAATTGGACGCCGCAGCCCTAGCGCGCGGCAGTCCCGTCACGCGCAGTCTGGCTGCAACTTTGCTGGACAATTCATAACGGGACCGCCAAGCTTGTCATATGCCCGTTACAGCCGCAAAGCATAAGCCAACCCCATGACACAGGCCGATTTCCTTTCCAGCCCCTTCCCCCCCGCGATCAGGCTGCCCGATGCCGATCTTCATGGCCCGCGCCGGTTTTTCAACCGCGAACTCAGCTGGCTTGCCTTCAATTGGCGCGTGCTGGATGAGGCGTCGAACCCGGCGGTGCCTTTGCTGGAACGGCTGCGTTTCGTCTCCATCTCGGCCACCAATCTGGATGAGTTTTATACCGTGCGCGTGGCGGGCTACCGCGCGCTTAAACGCAGCGGGAAGGCGGCGACATCGGAAGATGGGCGCAGCCCGACAGAACAATTGGTGCTGATAAATGAAGATGCGCGCCGCCTGCTACAGGCCCAGCAAGCTGTGATCAACAAGCTGAAAAAGGAAATGGAAAAGACGGGGATTGCGATTGTCAGCCTGTCCAAGCTGACAGCGCGCGATCATGCGCATCTGGAAGATTACTTTGTGAACAAGGTGTTCCCGGTTCTGTCGCCGCTGGCGATTGACCCTGCGCACCCCTTCCCCTTCATTCCCAACACCGGCTTTTGCCTTGCCTTGCAACTGGAACGCCGCATCGATGGCCGCGCCTTGCAGGCCTTGCTGCCTGTCCCCCAGCAAATCCCCCGCTTCATCCCCTTGCCTGCCAGAGGCACGGCCGCGCGGTTCTTGCCGCTGGAGGATTTGCTGCTGCTGCATCTGGGGATGCTGTTTCCCGGTTACAGCGACCGGGGCCATTGCACGTTCCGCGTGCTGCGCGACAGCGATCTGGAGGTGGAGGATGAGGCCGAAGATCTGGTGCGGGAGTTCGAGACCGCATTGAAACGCCGCCGCCGGGGGGAGGTGATCCGCCTGACGATCAGCGCTGGCGCCCCAGATGATTTGCGCGCGGTCATCATGCAAGAACTGGGCGTCACCGATGATGATGTGGTCGAACTGCGCGGCATGTTGGGGATGGCGGACTTGAAAGAACTGGTGCTGGACAGCCGAAAAGACCTGCAATGGCCGAAATTCACCCCCCGCATCCCCGAACGCGTGCAAGACCATGAGGGTGATATGTTCGCGGCGATCCGGCAAAAGGACATGCTGCTGCACCATCCCTACGAGACGTTTGATATGGTCATCCGGTTTTTGGAACAGGCCGCGCGCGACCCCAATGTGCTGGCCATCAAGCAAACCCTGTACCGCACCAGCCACGACAGCCCTATCGTTGCCGCCCTGTGCGAAGCTGCCGAGGCGGGCAAATCCGTCACCGCTTTGGTAGAGTTGAAAGCCCGGTTTGATGAGGCCGCCAATATCCGCCAGTCCCGCCGCCTTGAACGCGCGGGCGCCCATGTGGTGTATGGCTTCATGTCACTGAAAACACATGCGAAAATAAGCACGGTTGTGCGACGCGAAGGTGAAAACCTTGTCACCTATACCCATTACGGCACCGGCAATTACCACCCGATCACAGCACGCATTTACACCGATCTGTCGTTTTTCACCTGTGACGGGCCTTTGGGGCGCGATGCGACCAAGGTGTTCAATTACCTGTCCGGCTATGTCCAGCCCGAGGGGTTGGAAAACCTGGCCATCGCCCCCAGCACCCTTAAACCGCGCTTGCTGGAATTGATCGCAAACGAAGGTGTTCATGCAAAAGCGGGGCGGCCCGGAGAGATCTGGGTTAAGGTCAACTCGCTTGTTGAGCCCGATATCATTGATGCGCTTTATGCCGCGTCCAATGCCGGGGTGAAGATTTCCCTGATCGTGCGGGGCATTTGCGCCTTGCGTCCGGGCATCAAGGGACTGTCCGAAAACATCCGCGTCAAATCGGTGGTGGGGCGGTTCCTCGAACATTCCCGCATCGTGTGTTTCGGCAATGGCCATGGCCTGCCATCCAAAAAGGCGCGGGTGTTCTTCTCCTCGGCCGATTGGATGGGGCGCAACCTGTCGCGCCGGGTGGAAACACTGGTAGAGGCGCATAACCCCACGGTGAAAGCGCAGATTGTCAGCCAGATCATGGCCGCGAATCTGGCGGACGAGGCGCAAAGCTGGGTCTTGGGGCCAAATGGGGCCTATACCCGCAATCTGAACACCAAGTCCGGGCAATTGTTTAATTGCCACCGCTTTTTCATGGAAAACCCATCGCTTTCGGGGCGCGGCTCGGCCGGGGCCAAGGATGTCCCGAGACTGGCGCACAGCCGCGATGACGCACAGATAGACACCGCCAGTTGACCTATCCGCTGCAACGCGGCAAAGTCCGCGCGCAGCAACGCGCGGAGAAGACCATGCCCGAGGCAAAGAAATCCAAACCGCAAACCGTGGCGCTGATAGAGGAGGGTGGCCCTTTTGGGCGGTCCTTGTTTGATGACCCTTCTGCCCGCGCGCTCAGCCGGTTCGGGGTGGTCGATGTCGGCTCCAACTCCATCCGGATGGTGGTGTTTGACGGGGCGGCGCGCTCGCCTGCATATTTCTACAACGAAAAGCTGATGGCGGGTCTTGGCAAGGGGCTGGCCGAAACCGGCATCCTGAACCCCGAGGGCAAGCGGCGGGCGATGATCGCGCTGAAGCGCTTTGCGATTTTGGCGCGGGGCTTGGGGATTACGCCGATGACCTGCGTGGCCACTGCTGCCGTGCGCGATGCCACCGATGGCGCTGCCTTTGCCGCTCAGGTAGAGGCGGAAACCGGGCTGAAGCTGTGGATTGTGGACGGCGAGGAGGAGGCACGGCTGTCGGCCCAAGGCGTGCTTTTGGGCTGGCCCGAAGCCAAGGGGATTGTCTGTGATATTGGCGGTAACTCCATGGAACTGGCGCGCATCTCAGGCGGCAAGGTTGGCAAGCGCGCAACCTCGCCGCTGGGGCCGTTCCGACTGCAACAGGTGGCGGGCGGCGTGGAAAAGCGGCGCGCGCTGATTGACCGGGTGCTGAAAAAGCTGAAAACCAAGCTGGAGCCAGAAGGCGACCGCATCTATCTGGTGGGCGGCTCGTGGCGGGTGATTGCGCGTCTGGATATGGAGCGGCGGAATTATCCGCTGACCGTGCTGCATGAATACCGCATGACGCCGCAATCGGCACTGGACACGCTGGATTGGATCGCGGCCAATGACCCTGCGATGCTGCGCGCGCGCACCGGCACCGGGGCCGAACGCATGGCGCTGGTGCCCTTGGCGGGTGAGGTGCTGCGCGAATTGATCCGGGTGTTCAAACCGCGCGAAATTGATGTGTCATCTTACGGCATCCGCGAGGGGCTTTTGTACGAACAGATGCCCGAGAAGCTGCGCGCCCGCGATCCGCTGATCGAGGCGGCACGCGCGGCCGAGATTACCTCGGCCCGCCTGCCCGGCTTTGGCAAAAAGCTTTACACCTTCCTGTTGCCCATCTTCAAAACCGCCAGTATGGAGGAGACGCGGCTGATAAAGGCCGCCTGCCTTTTGCATGACACCACATGGCGCGCGCATCCAGATTACAGGGCCGAAGTGTGCTTTGACAACGCCACCCGCGCCAATTTGGGGGGGCTGGACCATCCGGGCCGGGTGTTTTTGGGCCTTGCCTTGCTGCACCGATACAAAAACAGCCGCGCGGGATCGCGGCTGGAGCCGCTGTTTCGCTTGCTGAGCGATGAGCAGATTCAAAAGGCGGAAGTGTTGGGCAAGGCGATGCGCTTTGGCGCGATGTTTTCCACCGTTGGCCCGGAAAGTGCCGGGGCCTTGGAATGGTTTCCGCGCAAACGGGTGTTGGAATTGACATTGACGCCGATGGGCCGCGATTTGTTTGGCGAGGTGACAGAGGCGCGGTTCAAATCCTTTGCCATGGCGTTGCGTGCCATTCCCGTGGTCAAGGATGGGGTGGCAGATGCTGAGGCTTGATCATCTGGCGGTTTCGGCCACCATTTTGGCGGAAGGCGTGGATTGGGTGGAGGCCGCCTTGGGCGTGGCGCTGGCGGGCGGGGGGGAGCATGCGCTTATGTCCACCCACAACCGGCTGTTGGGTTTGGGGGATGTGTATCTGGAGGTGATTGCGATCAATCCCGCAGCACCCGCACCAAACCATCCGCGCTGGTTTGATCTGGACCATTTCACGGGCCGCCCGCGCCTGACCAATTGGATTGCCGCCTGCGATGATCTGGACGCAAGCCTTGCCGCCCTGCCCGGCAGCGGGGTTGCCACCAATCTTGCGCGTGGCGATTTATCTTGGCGCATGGCAATTCCGGCGAATGGGCGCTTGCCGTTTGGCGGCGCGCAGCCTGCGCTGATCCAGTGGCAAGGCGATGCCCACCCGGCGCAACGTTTGCCGGATGTGGGGGTGCGATTGGTGCGGTTGGAGATTGCAACACCAGCCCCTTCGGCGCTGATCGCGGCGCTTGCCGGGTTCAGCGATCCGCGCGTGGTGTTTGTGCGCGGCGATGCTTTCGCTGCCCGCGCGGAATTTTCCACCCCCACCGGGCCACGCGTGCTGGAATGACGCCGCGCGCGGCAATGCTTGCCGATATCCCAGCACTTCTGGCGCTATGGAACCCGGTGATCCGCGACACGGCCATCACCTTCAACAGCGTGCAGAAAACACATGACGCCCTGGTGCAGATGTTGGCCGACAAGGCCCGCACCGGGCATGGGTTTTTGGTGGCGATGGACGGCCCGCAGCTTTTGGGCTTTGCAAGCTATGGGCAGTTTCGCGCGGGCATCGGCTATGCCCATAGCATGGAACACACGATCATTTTGGCGGATGGCGCGCGGGGCCGGGGCGTGGGGCGCGCGCTTATGGCGGCGATCGAAGGCCATGCAAGGGCGGGTGGTGCGGCGTCGATCTATGCCGGGGTGAGTGCTGAAAACCCGGCGGGGCGGGCCTTTCACGCAGCGCTTGGCTACGCGGAACTGGCCACCCTGCCCCGGGTCGGTTTCAAATTCGGGCGTTGGATGGACCTGCATCTGATGCATAAATTCCTGACCTGACATTGCCCCGGAAATCAAGGTATAAGGCCCCATGGATACGACGATCTGGACCCGCATCAATGACGCACTGGCCGCCTTGGCGGCGGGCGAAGGCTTGTCTGCGGTTTTTGACCGTCTTCGCGGCTCGCGGATGGCGACGCCCGAACGCTCGGTTGGGTTCACCATCGCCGTGATCGCCCTGGGAGCCAAGATGGCCAAGGCAGACGGGCAAGTGACCCGAAATGAGGTGATGGCCTTTCGCCGCCTGTTCACCGTCCCCCCCGAAGAGGAGGCCAACGCCGCCCGCGTGTTCAACCTTGCGCGGCAGGACGTGGCGGGGTTTGATGCCTATGCCCAAAAGATTGCCGCTATTTTCCCGGATGAGTCACGCCAGACGCTGATTGATCTGCTGGAAGGGCTGTTCACCATCGCCATGGCGGACGGCGAATACCACCCCAATGAGGATGCGTTTCTGGCCGAGGTAGCGCAAATTTTCGGGCTGGGTGAGCCGTGTTTTCGCAGCTTGCGCGCGCGGTTTGTCGAAGGCGCGCCGCGTGACCCATATGACGTGTTGGGGGTCGCCCATGGTGCCGCCTTACCTAAGGTGCGCGCGGCCTGGAAGCAAGCCGTGCGCGACAGCCACCCAGACCGACTTATCGCGCGCGGTGTGCCGCCCGAGGCGGTAGAGCTTGCCAGCCGCCGCATGATCGACATCAACGCCGCCTGGGATGAGATCAATGGCAAACGCGCGGCCTGAGCGCCGATCCGGAATCGCGTCCAAACCCTTGGTCAGGCCTTTGCGGCTGGCCACCTATAATGTCGAATGGTTCAACGCGCTGTTTGATGATGAGGGCGGGCTTTTGGCGGACAACGCACCTTCCGCGCTGTATCAGATCAGCCGGGCAGACCAGCTTGCAGCCTTGGGGATTGTGTTCACCGCGATCGATGCGGATGGGGTGATGATTATCGAGGCCCCCGATACCGGAACCCGCCGCCAAACCACCAAAGCGCTGGAAAACTTTGCCGCTGCCTGTGGGCTGCGCGCGCGCCGTGCCGTGCACGGGTTCACCAGCGAAACCGAGCAGGAGATTGCTTTCCTTTATGATCCGGACCGGATCAAGGCAGCGCATAGCCCCGTGGGTGCAAAGCCCTCGCGCGCGCGCTCGGACGCGCAAGGGGCGCAGCGGTTTGACGGGGTGTTCTGGCATGATCTGAATGTCGATGCCCAGCCCGAACGCATCCGCTTTTCAAAACCGCCTTTGGAAGTGGCGATGACCGACCTTGCCACAGGGCAGGCCTTGCGGCTGATCGGGGTGCATGCCAAATCCAAAGCGCCGCACGGCGCGCGCAGTGCCGCCGCCGCAACCCGGATTGCGATTGAAAACCGCCGCAAGCAGCTTGCGCAATGCCTGTGGCTGCGCGCCCGGGTAGAGACGCATCTGACAGCGGGGGACCCGTTGATCGTGATGGGCGATTTCAACGACGGGCCCGGTTTGGATGAGTATGAGGCGCTGTTCGGTAAATCAGGGGTTGAGATTGTGATCGGCACCGAAGGCCCTGTGGCGCGCCAATTGATCGAACCCCATGCCGAGATAATTCTGGGGCGCAAGCTGGGGGTCACACCCACCTCTGCCCGATTTTATGACCAGACGCACAAGCGCTATTTTGGCGCGCTTCTGGATTTTATCCTGCTTTCGCCAAACCTTGCAACGCAGGCCCCGCGCTGGCGCATCTGGCACCCCTTGGATGATCCGGCCTGTTGGCGCGTTCCCGCCTTGCGCGAAGCGCTTTTGACCGCATCCGACCATTTCCCGGTTACACTGGACCTGACAGGGCCGCCCGCCGGGGCTGGACATGCGGGTTAGAGATGCCCATATTTAGAGAATGAAACAGATCCTTGCCCCTTTCGTGTTGAGCGTGGCGCTTGTGATGCCGCTTTATGCCCAAGACCCCCCCTTACCCGCCCCTGCCCCGGCTGAGGAAGGTTTTGGCCTTGTCGAACGCGGCATGCGCTTGCTGTTTGAAGGGCTGATCCGGGACATGGAACCCGCCTTG
>Ga0209702_10008905_pt1 | contig 11450 bp, 12 predicted proteins | sample FRY01_FD_187210 | JGI IMG/M metagenome (GOLD analysis project Ga0209702, IMG submission 187210) | Freshwater microbial communities from Lake Fryxell liftoff mats and glacier meltwater in Antarctica - FRY-01 (SPAdes) (version 2) | ecosystem: Environmental > Aquatic > Freshwater > Ice > Glacier... | reverse complement strand
CACCACGCAAAGGGAACAAAGTCTTTTTGCTTCTTTTTCTTCAGAAAAAGAAGAATCCTTCCTTCCTAGCTGGCGTAATCGCAGCCTTCGCGGTCCAGAATGCGCCGCCAGGAATCGAGATGCATGCGGGCGTCGACCTTCTCGCCCCAGGGGCCGTGGTAGTGGCGGCGCGATTCCTCCGGCAGGCGGCGCAGGCGCTTGCCCGTGGACAGCGCGGTCATGTGGTACATCATCGTGCGCTCGGCCTGGTGCAGTTCGTCGAAGGCGCTGGCGATATCGGGGCCGACCACCGTCACGCCGTGGCTGCCCATGATGAGGATCGACTTGTCGCCCAGGGCGGCGGCCAGGCGGTCGCCTTCCTCCGTGGTGCCCGCACCGGCGCGGGCGTTCAGGTCGAAGGCCATGCGGTCGTTCAGGATCAGGTCGTTGAAATGCGACAGCGTTACCTCCGGCTCGTCGATCAGGGCGAGTGCGGTGAGGTATTGCGGATGCACGTGCAGCACGCAGGTGGCGGCCGGGTTCTGCAGGTGGATGCGGGCGTGGATGAAGAAGGCAATTTTGCGAAGTTCGCCGGTGCCGCGCAACACGTTGCCGTCGAGGTCGCAGACGATCAGGGAGGAGGCGGTCAGTTCCTCGAAGCGCATGCCGCGCGGGTTGATCAGGAAGGTCGGCTTGTCGCCCGGGGTGTGCTGCGGCAGCATGATGGAGTTGTGGTTGCCGATCTGCTCGTTCCAGCCGAGCCGGGCACAGACGCGGAACACCGCGGCCATGTCCACCCGCAGCGCCCATTCGGCCTCGTCGGCGGCGGTGGAGGACAGCGACTTCAGGATCGCGGACATCGGAGCACCTCGTTGAATGGGTTGGCTATCGTGCGACAGCACAAGGTTCTTGCCAAGCGGCGCGACTGGCCGCACCATCGGATCTTATAATCTTCGCACAGGGGGATACACCGATGATCCGTGGCCCAGGAGTGTCTCGTCGCAGTTTCAGCGCGGGGCTGCTTGCAGGCACCGCCGCCACCACACTGCCGCTGCCGGCGTTCGCCCAGAAGAAGGGCGGGGACGCGGTGATGGCGCAATCCTCGCCGCCGCCGACCATCGATGCCCAGACCTCCTCGGCGGCCGCGAGCCGCAACATCTCGCTGCACGTGCACGAGACGCTGTTCGCCCGCGACGAGGCGGCCAACCCGGTGCCCGACCTGGCCGAGGGCGTGGACGTGGCGGCCGATGGGCTGAGCTACAGGTTTACGCTCCGCTCCGGCGTGAATTTCCACAACGGCAAGGTGATGACCTCGGCCGACGTGAAGGCCAGCCTGGAGCGCTATGCACAGGTCGGCATGTCGAAGATGTTCATGCTGCCGGTGGATGCGATCGAGACGCCGGACAGCAAGACCGTTGTCATCAAGATGAAGAACGTGTTCCCGGGCTTCATCGAGAACCTGTCCTCCCCACGCGCGCCCTGCGCGATCATGCCGGAGGAGGAATGCGCCAAGCCGGCGGGCCAGGGCGGGCGGATCGGCACCGGGCCGTTCACCATGGGCGAGTTTCGCAGCGACAGCCACATCATGCTGCACCGCTTTGACAAATACTCGCAGAACATGAACTACAAGCAGCGCGACGGCTTCGCCGGCAAAAAGACCGCGTATTTCGACAGCGTGCGCATTCGCTTCATGCCCGAGGGCGGTGCGCGCACCGCGGGCCTGCAAACGGGCGAGCTGCACGTGATCGAGGCGCTGGACGCGCCGGTGGCCAAGCGGCTGGAGAGCGACAAGAACATCAAGTCGTACACCATGATGCCGTGGGCGTACCAGACGCTGATCATCAACAACGCCTGGGGGCAGACGCAGAACCTGTCCTTCCGCCGCGCCATCCAGGCGGCCCTCGACCTGGAGGAGATCATGGCGATCTCCACCTCCGGGCTGTACCGCATGCAGCCGTCGTGGCAGCACCCGGGCACGGCGCATTATCCGGGGGTGGCGGGGCTGGAGAAGTTCCTCAAGCAGGACCAGGCCCAGGCCCGCGCCCTGCTGCGCGACGCCGGCTACAAGGGCGAAGAATTCGCCATGATGGCCGACAACACCAACCGCCCGCATATCGACACCGCCACCGTGGTGAGCGAGCAGCTGCGCGCGGTCGGCGTGAACGTGAAGCTGACCGTGACCGACTGGCCCACCATCTTCACCGCGCGGACCAAGCCGGAGGGCTGGTGCATGTGGCCGCTGCTGATGGGCATCGAGCCCTATGAGGGGCCGTACGGCGTGGTGGGCTTCTTCGCCGGCGCCTCGCCCGCGATGATGAAGCAGGACCCGGTGATCGAGGACGCGCAGAAGAAACTAACCACCAGCCTGAAGCTGGAGGACCGGATCGCCGCGGTGAAAATGTTCCAGGACCGCATGTACGATCAGGCGCTGTCGCTCAAGATCGGCGACAGCGGCTGGATCCAGGCCACGCGGGCCAACGTGGTGAACTTCGCGCCGTACCGCATTCCGCGCATGTGGGACGTGTGGTTTGCCTGAGCCACGCTGCACGACCCGCGCCCCGCACGCCCTGACGGCCGCCTGACATGCTTCGTCTGATCGTCGTTCGCCTGTTGGCGGCGGTACCGGTGCTGTTCGTTGTGTCGCTGTTCAGCTTCGGCCTGACGCTACTGGTGCCAGGCGACATCGCCGCCGAGATGGCGGGGCAGATGGCCTCGCGCGAGGAGGTGGACCAGCTTCGCGCCCAGCTGGGGCTGAACAAGCCCCCGCTGGAGCGGATGGTGGCGTGGTACGGCGGCGTGCTGCAGGGCGACCTCGGCCGCTCCATCCTGCTGAACCAGTCGGTCGGCTCGGCGATCCTGGAGCGGCTGCCGGTGACGCTGTCGCTGGCCGGCATCGCGCTGCTGGTCGCTGCCCTGGTCGGCGTGCCGCTGGGGCTGCTGGCGGCGGCGAAGGCGCATCAGTGGCAGGACCAGGCGGCGATGGGCACGGCGTTGGTTGGCCTGTCGCTGCCGGATTTCTGGCTCGGGCTGCTGCTGATATGGGTGCTGGCGGTGAAGCTGCAGTGGCTGCCGAGCGGCGGCTGGGTGCCGTTCAGCGACGACCCGATCGGCTGGCTGCGCTCCATCGCCATGCCTGCCGGCGTGCTGGCGCTGAACCAGATGGGGCCGCTGGCGCGCATGACGCGTTCGGCGGCACTCGAAGTGTCCAACAGCGATTTCATCCGCACCGCGCGCGCCAAGGGCCTGGCCGAGCCGCGGGTGTTCGCGCGCCATGTGCTGGCGGCCGCGGCGGTGCCGATCCTGACGGTGGCGGGCATCAGCTTCGGCATCGCACTCGGCGGCGCGCTGGTGATCGAGCAGGTGTTCTCTCTGCCCGGCGTGGGGCGGCTGGTGATCGGCGCGGTGCTGCGGCGCGACTGGCCGGTGATCCAGGGCGGGCTGCTGCTGACCGCCTTCGTGTTCGTGGCGGTGAACCTGGTGGTGGACCTGCTCTATCTGTGGGTTGATCCGCGGTTGCGGGAGCAGCGGTGAAGATCCCTTCGATCCTGAAGCGCCGGTCGTTCGTGGTCGGGCTGGTGCTGGTCGGCACGGTGGCCGTTTCCGCCGGCCTGGCCGACTGGGTGGCGCCGTTCGACCCCGTGAAGAACAACTTCCGCTACCGCCTGGGCGAGCCGAACGACGCGCACCTGCTGGGCACCGACCGCTTCGGGCGCGACGTGCTCAGCCGCATCCTGTTCGGCGCGCGGGTTTCCCTGCGCATCGGCCTTCTGGTGGTGGTGGCCTCCGGCCTGATCGGCGGGCTGGTGGGGCTGGTGGCCGGCTGGTGGCCGAAGGCGGACAACTGGCTGATGCGGGTGATGGACGGGCTGATGGCCTTCCCCGGCATCCTGCTGGCCATCGCGCTCGCGGTGACGCTCGGGCCATCGGAGACGACCGCGGTGGTGGCGCTGACCGTCGCCTTCGCCCCGCGCACCGCGCGGGTGATGCGCGGGGCGGTGCTGGTGGCGCGCGCGCAAGACTACGTGGAGGCGGCGCGGGCCGTGGGCGCCAAAACCGGGCGCATCCTGCGCAAGCATATCGTTCCGGCCACCATGGCGCCGCTGATGGTGCAGCAGACCTATATCTTCGCCGTCGCCATCCTGGCCGAGGCGGTGCTGAGCTTCGTGGGCGTCGGCCCGCCACCGCCGCAGCCGTCGCTGGGCGCGATCATCGCCGACGGGCGCGACAACATGGTGGAAGCGCCGTGGATCGCGCTGTCCCCGGGCGTGGTGATCGCCATGCTGGTGCTGGGGCTGAACCTGCTGGGCGACGGGCTGCGCGACGCGCTCGATCCGCGGATGCGCAATACGGTGCGGTGAGGGGAAGGAAGGCCAGGGCTCCGTCCCTGGACCCCGCCAGGGGGCCGAGCCCCTGGACCCTCGGATTTTTCGGCGGGACTGTGGCGCTACGGGCTGCCGCCGTATTGGCGGGCGCGCACTGTCGAGGAGATCGTCGAGCTGTACATCCGCGAGATCACCCACGGCATCGGCACCACCGGCATCAAGTCCGGTGCCATCAAGGTGGCGACCGAAGCGCCGGTGATCACCGAGCTGGAGAAGAAGTTCCTCGCTGCCGCCTGTATCGCGCAGAAGCGACCGGCGTGCCGATCATCACCCACACGCAGGACGGGGTGGGCGCGCCGGAGCAGCAGAAGCTGTTCGCCGATGGCGGCGTGGGCGCACATCGCTGCCTGATCGGGCATTGCTGCGGCATTGCGGCTGGCTCGGCAAGTACCAGCGCCAGGTGACGGCCGAGGAGCAGGCGCAGATGGACCGGCTGCGCGGCGAAGGCAAGTGGCCGCCGCCATACAGCTACATGTTCACGGATTTCATTCCCATGCTGCATGCTCGCGGGGTGAACCAGGGCGACATCGCGCTAATGCTGGACGAGAACCCGCGCCGGTTCTTTGCCGGAGAGACGCTTCCGGCCTGAGCGGGCCAGTACGGTCGGGTCCGGCGCGCCTTTCGTCGCCCCCGAAGGGGAAAGGGCGGCGAATGGCGCGACGGGGGGCCGCGCTGTGCGTACATCCTCGTACCGCAGCGCCATTGCGGGGCGCCTGAGCGGCGCCCGCAAAGGCGCGGCGGTAGGAGTAAAATTCCCCCGCCGTGCCTGAGGCCCAGATACCACGCATCGGAGATCGCGCCAAGCGAAAAAGGAAAATAGTCCGATTTCAAGGGCTTAGCGTTACCCGATCCGCAGGGCGCCATTCGGGACGGGCCTGTGCGGGGAATGGCGCGGCATTGGCGCGGATGGCGCGTTCGTTGCGGCTTCCGCGAGCGTTCTGGCAGCGATGTCTTCGCAATTGCGGCATAATACCAACCCTCGTTGAGGATGACCCATCGAAGGAAGGCAAGGCCAGGGCTCTGCCCTGGACCCGCCAAAGGCCGAGGGCCTTTGGAAACCCATTCATTTCAATGTTATGAGGTCCAGGGGCTTGGCCCGTCGCCAGTAGCCGCCGGCGATGGTAGAATAGGTGCTCATGGCCTGCGGCCTGACCCGAGGAAGGAACACCCATGGACCTGCAACTGGCCGGCCGCCGCGCCCTGATCACCGGCGGCTCCAAGGGTATCGGGCGGGCCACCGCCGAGGTGCTGGCGGAGGAGGGGATGGACCTGGTGCTGGTCGCGCGCTCCGCCGACGTGCTGGAAGCCACGGCCGATGCGATCCGCCGCACGCGGCAGGTGCAGGTGGAGACGATCGCCGCCGACCTTTCCCAGGAAGCGGAGGTGCGGCGCGTGGCGCAGGAAGCGGGCGATCTGGACGTGCTGGTGAACAACGCCGGCGCCATCCCGCCCGGCACGCTGCTGTCGGTAGACAACGACATTTGGCGGCGCGCCTGGGACCTCAAGGTGTTCGGCTTCATCTCGCTGTCCCGGCAGGTGTATCCGCAGATGGCGGCGCGCAAATCGGGCGTGATCGTGAATGTAATCGGCGCGGCCGGGGAGAAGTTTCCGCCCGGCTACATCGCGGGTGCGGCCGGCAACGCCAGCCTGATGGCCTTCACCCGCGCCCTGGGCCATGCCAGCCAGAAAGACGGCATCCGCGTGGTCGGCATCAATCCGGGCGCGACGGAAACCGAACGCCAGACCATGCTGCTGCGCCACCGCGCGCAAACCGAACTGGGCGACGGGGAACGGTTCCGCGAACTGCTGGCCGGCAACCCGTTCGGACGCATCGCAACGGCGCACGAAATCGGCTACGCGGTCGCGTTCCTGGCCAGCCCGCGCAGCGGTTATACCACGGGGACGATCCTGACGATCGACGGCGGGGCGTAGCGCAAGCAGGGCTCTGCCCCATAGGCGCTAGGATAAGGGAGCTGGGCTCTGCCCAGACCCGCCAGGGGCCAAGCCCCTGGACCTTCATCATTGAAAAATTTGGGGTTCCAAGGGCCGTCGGCCCTTGGTGGGTCCAGGGTGAAACCCTGGCCTTGCTTCTTCAGCCCAGCACCCGCCCCGCGACCGCATCGAGCTTGGCCATCAGCGCCGGGTCGCGCTTGTCGGGTGCGGTGATGATGGCGTGGTCCAGCGCCCGGTCGCAGCCGGCTGGGCAGGGGCCGCGCGGCGCGCCCAGGGCGGGCACGAGTTCGCGCACCAGGTCGCGCGCCTTATCGGCATTGCCCAGCAGCACCTTCACCACGGCATCCACCGTGACGTGGTCGTGGTCGGAGTGCCAGCAATCGTAGTCCGTCACCATGGCGATGGTGGCGTAGCAAAGTTCCGCCTCGCGGGCGAGCTTGGCTTCGGGCATGTTGGTCATGCCGATCACCGAGCAGCCCCAGGAGCGATACAGCTCGCTTTCCGCCTTGGTGGAGAATTGCGGCCCTTCCATCACCAGGTAGGTGCCCCCGCGCGTCACCGGCAGGCCGATGCGCCGCGCCGCCGCTTCGGCCGCGTCGCCGAGGCGCGGGCAGACCGGGTGGGCGACGGACACATGGGCCACGCAGCCGTCGCCGAAGAAGCTTTTCTCGCGCGCGAAGCTGCGGTCGATGAACTGGTCCACGATCACGAAATGCCCAGGCGGCAGCTCCGCCTTCAGGCTGCCGACGGCGGACAGCGACAGCACGTCGGTGCAGCCCATGCGCTTCAGCGCGTCGATGTTGGCACGGTAGTTCAGGTGGCTCGGCGATAGCGGGTGGCCGCGGCCATGGCGCGGCAGGAACACGCAGCGCGTGTCGCCCAGCCAGCCCTCCAGCACCTCGTCCGACGGGTCGCCCCAGGGGGTTTCGACGCGGCGCCAGGCTTTCCGCTCCAGCCCCTCGATGTCGTACAGGCCGGAACCGCCGATGATGCCGATGACGGGCGAAATCTGGGTCATGCGCGCCTCCTCGGAGCGACGGATGCGAAACCGCCGCGCCCGGGTGGGGGCGCGGCGGTGTTCAGGCGAAGGCGAGGCGGCTCAGTGCACGTCGGCCCAGACCTTGCGCTTCACGGCATAGGTGATGCCGGTCATGAAGATCAGGAACAGGATCACCTTCACGCCCATGCGCTTGCGCGCTTCCATGTGTGGCTCGGCGGTGTAGGCGAGGAAGGTGGTCACGTCGCGGGCCATCTGCTCCACCGAGGCGCGGGTGCCGTCGGCATAGGTTACCTGGCCGTCGTTGAGCGGGGAGGGCATGGCGATCTGGTGGCCGGCGTAGTACTTGTTGTAGTACATGCCGTCGCCCACCGCCACGCCCGCCGGCGGATCGGTGTATCCGGTGAGCAGGGCATAGAGCTGGTCCGCCCCGCCGGGCCGCGCCTTCACCATCACCGACAGCTCGGGCGGATAGGCGCCGTTGAACGCAGCCCGTGCGGCCCGCTCGTTCGGATAGGGCGCGCGGAACCGGTCCGAGGGCAGGCCCGCCCGCTCGGTGAGCTGGCCGTCATCGCCCACCGCCGGCACCTGCACGGCAGCGGCGATTGCCTCGATTTGCGCGGCATCGAGCCCGATGCCCTGGAGGTCGCGGTAATAGACATGCCTCAGCCCGTGGCACGCGGCACAGCTCTCGCTGTAGACCTGGAACCCGCGCTGCGCCGATGCGCGGTCGAAGGTGCCGAACGGGCCGTTGAAGCTCCAGTTCTGCGCGGGGAAGGTGATGTCCGCGCTGGCGGCCAGCGCCGGCACGGGCGCGGCCAGCACCAGAAGCACGGGGGCCAGCAGCGCGGCGGCTGCGGCGATGCGCGGGAAGTTCATCACGCCTTCTCCATCGCCGGCTTCGCGGCGGCACCGCCCGGCAGCGGGCCACCCCCGCCCATGATGCTGAGGACGGCCCGGCTGATGCTTTCGGGCAGCGGCAGTGGCCGTTCGAACTTGCCCAGGATCGGCAGGATCACCAGGAAGTGCAGGAAGTAATAGGCGGTGGCAATGCGCGACAGCACCACCCAGATGCCTTCCGCCGGCTTGGCGCCGGCGATGCCCAGCACCACCAGGGCCACCACCAGCACCCAGAACAGCACCCGGTAGATCGGGCGGAAGCGGGCGCTGCGCACCGGCGAGGTGTCGAGCCATGGCAGCACGAACAGCACGAAAATCGAGCCGAACATCAGCAGCACGCCGCCCAGCTTGTCCGGCACCGAGCGCAGGATGGCGTAGAACGGCAGGAAGTACCATTCCGGCACGATGTGCGCCGGCGTCACCAGCGGGTTGGCCGGGATGTAGTTATCGGCGTGGCCGAGGTAGTTCGGCGCGAAGAACACCAGCGTCGCGAACACGATGAAGTAGACGCAGATGCCGACGCTGTCCTTGATCGTGTAGTACGGGTGGAACGGCAGCGTGTCTGCCGGCCCCTTCACCTCGATGCCCAACGGGTTGTTCGAACCCGTGATGTGCAGGGCTGCGATATGCAGGAACACCACGCCCACCAGCACGAACGGCATCAGGTAGTGCAGGCTGAAGAAGCGGTTCAGCGTGGCATTGTCCACCGAGAACCCGCCCCACAGCCAGGTCACGATGCTGTCGCCCACCAGCGGGAACGCCGAGAACAGGTTGGTGATGACGGTTGCACCCCAGTACGACATCTGGCCCCAGGGCAGCACGTAGCCCATGAAGGCAGTGGCCATCATCAGCAGCAGGATGATCACGCCCAGGATCCACAGCAGCTCGCGCGGGGTTTTGTAGGAGCCATAATACAGGCTGCGGGCCATGTGGATGTAGACCACGATGAAGAACATCGAGGCGCCGTTGGAGTGCACGTAGCGCAGCAGCCAGCCCGAGTTCACGTCGCGCATGATGCGCTCGACGGAATCGAAGGCCATGGTCGCGTGGGGGGTGTAGTTCATCGCCAGGAAGATGCCGGTCGCGATCATGATCACCAGGTTGATCAATGCGAGCGCGCCGAAGTTCCAGAAGTAGTTGAAATTGCGCGGAGTCGGGAAAACCCCGTACTCCTTCTGGATCATCGTGAAGATGGGAAGGCGCGAGTCGATCCAGCGGATCACCGGGTTCTCGAACTCGCTTTTGTGCAGGCCGGCCATGGGAATGTGCTCCGAAGGCTGCGATCGCGGAAGGCCGCGATCAGCCGATCTTGATCTTGGTATCGCCCTCGAAGGCGTAAGGGGGCACCGCGAGGTTTGCCGGCGCGGGCCCCCGGCGAATGCGCCCGGACGTGTCGTAGTGGCTGCCGTGGCAGGGGCAGAACCAGCCGCCGAACTCGCCGCGCACCTCGGTGCTGCGGTTGCCGATCGGCACGCAGCCCAGGTGGGTGCAGATGCCGACCACGATCAGCCACTGTTCCATGCCCTGCTTCACCCGCGCCGCGTCTGCCGCGGGGTCCGGCAGGCGCATCTTGTCGTCGGCGCGGGCGAGGGCAATCTCCTCGGGCGTGCGGTGGCGCACGAACACCGGCTTGCCGCGCCACATCACCGTGACCGCCTGGCCCGGCACCACGGGGGCCAGGTCGACGGTGGTCGAGGACAGGGCCAGAACGTCGGCGGCCGGGTTCATGCTGTTGACCAGCGGCCAGACGATCGAGCCGACGCCCACCGCGGCGCCGGCAGCGGCCACCAGTTTCAGGAAGTCGCGCTTCGTGCCCTCGGCCCCGCCCGCGTGCGGGGCTGCGTGGGGGGCGGCGGTGCTATCAGCCATACGTGACCTCGAGTGATCTGCCCCCGCGAAGGGGCGTTCTTGCACCTGATCCGCAAAGGCGGCTGGGCCGTCGCCCGCGCGGATCGTCGTCAGCCTCCACCCCACCCGAACAGGCCCGGCCGCGGCAATGCCAGCCGACGGGCCCGCAGAAGCGAGGCGATGCGATGTCGATTAATCCCACATGCGCGTGCGGGCAAGGCCCGCCGGTGCGCGATGCGGACAAATTGCGCCCGCTTCCGCCATATGGCGCCGGGTGCGGCCTGCGCAACACGCCCGCCTTGGGCTATTCTGCGCCCACGAGGAGCCCCGCATGACCGAGCCGTCGCCCCCCCACGCCGCCCGCAAGGACGAGGCCTGCATTTGGTTCGAGGCGTTGCGCGACCGCCTGTGCCTCGCCTTCGAAGCCATCGAGGATGACGCCGCCTGCCTCCCCCAATACGGCCCGGCCCCCCCCGGCCGCTTCCAGCGCACCACCTGGACCCGCCCGACACCGGACGGCACCGCGGGCGGCGGCGGGGTCATGAGCGTCATGCGCGGGCGCGTGTTCGAGAAGGTCGGCGTGAACGTCTCGACCGTGATGGGCGAGTTCAGCCCCGATTTCCGCGCCCAGATCCCCGGCACAGCCGAAGACCCGCGCTTCTGGGCCGGCGGCATCAGCCTGGTTGCCCACATGGCAAGCCCGCGCGTGCCGGCCGCGCATTTCAACACCCGCATGATCGTGACGACCAAGGGCTGGTTCGGCGGCGGCGGCGACCTCACCCCCATGAAGCTCGACGCGCCCGAGGCGGTGGCCGACGCGGCGCTGTTCCATGCCGCGTTCAAGAATGCCTGCGACCGCCACGATCCGGCCTACTACCCGAAATACAAGGAATGGTGCGAGCGCTACTTCTTTCTGCCGCACCGCAACGAGCCACGCGGCGCCGGCGGGATCTTCTACGACCAGCATTTTTCCGGCGACGTCGCGGCCGACCTCGCCTTCACCCGCGACGTCGGCCTCGCGTTCCTGGAGGCCTACCCGGCCATCATCCGCGCGCGCATGGCCGAGCCCTGGACGGCGGAGGAACGCCAGCACCAGCTGGTTCGCCGCGGCCGCTACGTGGAGTTCAACCTGATCCACGACCGCGGCACGCTGTTCGGCCTCAAGACCGGCGGCAATGTCGAGGCCATCCTCATGAGCCTGCCGCCGGCGGTGGCCTGGCCCTAGTGGTCCGATGCCAACGGGCGCTTCAGTCCGTTGGCTGAACCGACCCGCAAAAGCAAGCTGATGCACGGACACATCTGAATGTGTCAGTGCACCACGTCGGCACCCGACCTTCAGCGGAACACCATCGCGGCCGGGCAGAACCCGGTGAATGCCGCCTGGAGCATGC
>Ga0209702_10008903_pt1 | contig 11453 bp, 6 predicted proteins | sample FRY01_FD_187210 | JGI IMG/M metagenome (GOLD analysis project Ga0209702, IMG submission 187210) | Freshwater microbial communities from Lake Fryxell liftoff mats and glacier meltwater in Antarctica - FRY-01 (SPAdes) (version 2) | ecosystem: Environmental > Aquatic > Freshwater > Ice > Glacier... | reverse complement strand
CGGGCGCCGCTCCCCGTATCGGAACCATCGCCGTTCTGGACGATTACCTGCATCACCCTCAGATCGACCCCGGTGTGCGAAGCAGCCTCGACGCCGCCTGTGATCGACTGGCGTCGGAAGGTTTTCAGGTGCGGCACATCCCAGCAGGCACGCTCCCCGACCCGGTCCTCGTTGTGGAAACCTTGCTTCTGGTGATGTCACCCGAGGCGTCGATCGCGCTGGAACAGATCGAAGCCGCGCACCCCTACCAATTGACAGCACAGACACGCGCGCAAATCGCCGAAGGCTTCGCGATGCCCTCGGTCTGGAACCTGCGCGCGCAACAGTTTCGGCACCATCTCCACGGGCAGATGGCCAAGGCATTGCACGAGGTAGACGCACTCTTGCTGCCGACGGTCCCCACGTTTCCGCCGAAAAGCGCAGCCGACGTTGGCTCGGATGACGACCTGTCGCAAATGCTCTGCCTCGCGCCTTTCAATCTGACAGGGCAACCGGCAATCACCTTGCCGTCCAAAAGTCACGGCAGTGTCTTTTCTGCCGGCCTACAGCTTGTTGGTCGGTTCGGGGAGGACGCCGCCCTGCTTGACATTGCACGAGGCATCGAGATCGCGCTGCAATAACAACGAATGACCGTTTTCGAGAGAGTGATCGGCCTTCGATGTCGGTCAGCTTGGCCGCCATGTCAGCTGCGTCTGAAGGTGATTGAGGCGTTTGAATCACAGCACCCACTTTGCCCGCCCGTGTCGGCAGGTCCCAACATCAAGCCATTCCTCGCCGAAGGAAAACCGACATGGGCAGGGCGACCTGAAGCCGACATTTTGCGCAACTTTCCAAGCCCACACCACCGTCTCAAATGGTTAAAGCTGAGGCCAAAGAGCGAGAATAGTTTACTGTTAGTGGTTGCCGATGCCTCAAGTGGCAAGTCAAAATTCGTATTGCGTTGGCCGCTCTGGCCCATCATCGGGAGCTTTCTGAATAGTGGTGTGGTTGTCAAAGCTCTCCCATGCCTTCGATCAACTTTTTGAATTCACTCTCACCGATTATCATGATCGGATGAGCCCCATCGCGAACCTCTTCCGCTTTGCGGTGTTTGCTGCTTTTGGTGTGCTCCCCTAAGACGGTTAGGTCTCGATCCCCGACAACCAAATGGGTGGTTTGGCTGGTAACACTCGTCCTGACGTTCATGCCCGCGCGTGCAGCAAGGTCGGATGCGGCCTCACGTGATAGGCCAAGGTTGCCCGAAAATACCACCGTGAAACCGGCCAGCGCGCCGTTCGCGTTGCCAGTTCGGGTCTGCTTTGCAGCAAAGCGGGGTTTGGAAGCTGGAATGATAAGCTGTTCAAAAGGTAGTGACAGATGAGCTTCGGCATGCAGCACGACCAAAGCTGCGGCTCGCGCATCCTCACCAGCATCATGATGGTGAAATTGCAGGTTCAGGGTGCGCTTGAGGTTGGCGAGGCCGTGCCCGCCGTTTCCCTTCAGCTCTGGCCACGCGCGGCGGGCAATCGTTGCGCTGTCACTCCAACGAAGATCTGGTGCGGGTAGACCGCAGAAACTACAGGCTGCATTCATAGCTTGCTTGTCAAAATTGCTGTGCTGGACGAGGTGATGTTGCATCAGTAGCGGCAGCAGCAAACTCAAGGCATCAGCGAACCGGGGCGCACCCCTCACATGGTCAGGGCCGATGCCGTGCAGCTGAATATTAAACGGGTCAAAGCGAGTGCCGGGATTTACCAGTATGGAGAATGTCTGGATCTGGTTGTCAGATTGAACGCAGGCCAGCCCGATCTGGCAAATACTGGCTGCATCGCTGCACGCCGTTTCCACATCCAGTGCAATGAAACGAAAGCTTCCCTCTGGCACCTGATGAGCATGACAGAACGACGGTCGGCCTGAAGTCCGGACAATTTGGGGCGTCCGGTTTTCGGGTGCGGTGGGCACCGGCTGGTTTCGTTGGGGTGGCTCCTGCGTGCGGCCGAAAAGCCAATCAAAAAGCGCCATATGAAAACCAATCCTGAAAAGACCGCAACGGTCCTGGTGAGGCTTGCCCACATTCTGATTTCTCAGCACGATCTGCTTCGGTGCGCTCCGGGCCAACTTTTATGGCGGGCACAGCTGTGCATCTTCTAGTGTGCTGGCGTAGACTAGGCAGCTTTCCATGTCATCTAGCCGCGTGGCCATTCCCTTCGCGATTTCGAGGTTCTCGTTGAAATCGTCGATCAACGCGTTGTGCTTCCTCAAGAGCGTGTCGTGCGCCTCGGCACATTCGGTCACGTTGGACTTGCAGGTGAAGCCTTCGTAATTGCACTTGTATTTGTCGAAGCAGGCCGCGTTCTGATCAACGCACATGCCGCTGCTCGAACAGACCGTATCGCCAAAGCCAAGGCAAGCTCCCCGGTCACCGTAGGAACAGCTGAACCCCTGCTGTGCACTCACGCCGGTCGGGATCAGAACGAGGGCAATCAACAGCCGTTGGATCTTCATGCCATCACCTCAAGCTTTGGCAAACCGCGCACGATTTCCATGGTGCGCAGGCCGACGGTGATGACGCGTTGGAACAGTTCCAGCGGATAGGCGGGGTTGTTCATCGTCTCATTGGCGTAGCGGTTCGCGTCGTTTTCGATGCCGCTGTCCTTGTCGGTCTTGACCACTTGGCGTTCCATGACCCATTCGAGGGCGGGTTTACCGTTGACGACGTAGTCGTAGGCGGCCAAGGGCACGTCCTGCATGGTGATGTTGGCGTTGTAGATGACGGTGGTCTTGTCCTTTTCCTTGCCCGTCTTGCCGAAGGACCACTTCGTGACGCGGTAGAAGGCCTCGGGGTTTTTGATGTCGGCGAGGCGCAGGTCGCCTTGTTTGATCGTGACCGGATAGGGTTCGACGTTTTCGTAGTTCACATGCAGATCGCCGAGGGTGCGGCCCGCGCGGCTGAAGGCCCAGAACTCGGCGGCGGTTTTGACGCGGGGTATGCGGGGCAGTTCCTTGGTCAGGTTGTCGGCGTATTTCGCGCTGTAATCCTCGGAATGCAGCAGGCCGTAGACGTAGTAGAACAGGTCCTCTTTTGTGATCATCTCGCTGAGGTAGGCGTCCTGGAAGTGCTTTAAGCCAGCGTCAGTCATCGCACCACGCTGCGTTGCTTTAGCAGGCTGGCTGGCGAAAAGGTCGTTCGCGTGATCCTCCGCGCAATCGAAGAAATAAAGCGGAAAGCACTGTGTCCCTGCTTTCGCCGCGATAACGGAAAGATCTTGCATTGAACTGGTCATCAATGCTGAAAATGGTGTAACATTTCCCGGTGATGGAACACTGATAATGAAATTTTGAGCATTCGACGCCGGAAAGATGCTGGACATCTGTCCGGGGCGATGAACGAAAATCTTATCGTAATATAGCCATACCTTTTGGAACGGTCGGTAGGTCGCTACTACCAAATTTTCCGATGAAAAAGCGCCAAGCTGCCCACGTTCAAGGCGGGATACAAGGCTGCTTGACCATTTTATCTGTCGTAAGTCTGAATTTATGAATTCAGCCGTAGTCATTGCAGCAGGCTTGGTGGGTAGTCTTTTGACCTCATCGTTATAAGTGGAGATCATCGACTTCATGTTTTCTTGGAGCTGACTGTTAGAAAAATTGTAGGCCCATACATCGCGGTTAGAATTGACACCTAGTGAGTAACTCTCAAATAGCATCTCCGCATGTTTGTCTTGCTTGTCTCCAATTTTCATGAAGTTGTCGAAAGATTCATCCCTCTGATTCAGCCAGTCGTTCTGTTCATCCGGGAAAATCCTTGTCCAACCTCCCGTTTTAGTTATTCCCGATATGCCGCCGAAGCCTTCGACTATTGAAAGCTTTTGCTTTCGATTGAGATAGTCTCCAATATCGTGAAAGAAAATGCGGCCGTGCTCTTTGGCGGCAGGATTTTTTACAAATACACTGATTCCGATTGGCGCTCGACTGCCAGAACCGAACGTCTGGCCACCCTCGCGTCGCGCTCGTTCGCCAATTGTGCGTGTATTGCCACGAAGATGAAATACGTAAAGATCAGTAAATTCGTCAGCGAGGCATGCGCGAAGCCCATCTGCGGCATTACCTTCGACCCATCCTGCGTTGCTGACATAAGCGATGACGCCTGCATCGCCTATTCGGTCCGAAGCCCAACGAATTGCTCTGATGTAGCTGTCGTAGAGTGCATTTTTCTTACTTGCTGTTGATCGCGCGGCATAGGTATCCCGGATACGGCCATCTAAGGACGGGTAAGCAACATTGGCGTTATTGTCGTTTGCACTATCTTGCCCTGCCGAGTAAGGTGGATTTCCCACAATCACCCGAATATCCGTCGCCTTCTGCCGTTTCCGCCGTTCCGAGTTATCCGGCATGTAATGCGAGATCAGGTCGTCGCTTTCATACATCTGGAAGGTGTCGGTCAGGCAGATGCCCTCGAACGGCACATAATCGCCGCCCTGCAGTCCGTGATAAACCGCCTCGATGTTGATCGCGGCGATATAATAGGCCAGCAGCACGATCTCATTCGCGTGGATTTCGTGGCGGAACTTATGCTCCATCTCATCTGGCGCGATCAGGCCGGATTGCAGCAGCCGCGTGATGAAGGTGCCGGTGCCGGTGAAGGGGTCGATGATGTGGACGCCGGGGGAGCCGAGGGTCTGGCCAAATTCGGATTGCAGCACCTCGTTCACCGAATGGATGATGAAATCGACGATCTCGACCGGGGTGTAGACGATGCCCAGCTTTTCGGTGGTGCGGGGGAAGGCGCGGCGGAAGAATTTGTCGTAAAGCTCGACGATCAGCTTTTGCTTGGCCTGCGGGTCGGTGATGCCTTGTGAGCGCATCTTTACGCTGGCGTAGAATTTTTCAAGGTCGCGGGATTCCTTGTCGAGGTTGGCCTCGTTCAGCACGTCCAGCACGCGCTGCATGGCGCGCGAGACCGGGTTTTCGGCGGTGAACTTGTGGCCCTCGAACAGGGTCTCGAACACGGGCCGGGTGATGATGTGCTGGGCCAGCATCTCGACGGCATCACCTTCGGAGATGGTGTCGTTCAGATCGTCGCGCAACTCGCCAAGGAAGGCATCAAAGGCGCGGCGGGCTTCGGTGTCGGGGTCTGTCAGCAGAGCTGTTAGGCGGGTGATGTGGTTCTTGGCGATCTCGGCGATGGAGGCGGACCAATCCTCCCAATAGTCGCGCGTGCCGCATTTCTTGACGATCTTGGCCATGATGGCGCGGGAAAATTCGTCGATGGAGAACGTCATTTCGGTCTGGGTCGGTTCGGGCCCTTCGATGATATCATCGCCGGGGCCACCGTTGCCCGCGCCAATGCCGGAACCAGCGGCCTTGGTTTTGTTCGGCAGTTTCTGGACGACGGCGGTGACCGACCGGAGTTCTTCGGTGTCAGCGTTGATCCCGACAATTTCGACCCTGTCCGAGATGTCCTGGCCGAGGGAAGCCTTGTTGATGGTGCTGTCGAACCGTTCGTCATGGGCGCGCAGGGCGTTCAGAATCTGCCAGACGACGCGGTAGCGTTCATTGTCATTGAGCGCCTGTTCAGGGGGAACCCCGGCCGGGACGCCGACCGGCAGGATGACATAGCCCATCTTCTTGGTGTCGGTCTTGCGCATGACGCGGCCAACCGATTGCACCACGTCGATCTGGCTTTTGCGCGGGTGCAGGAACATGATCGCATCGAGGGCGGGAACATCGACACCTTCAGACAGGCAGCGCGCGTTGGTCAGGATGCGGCAGGTGTTCTCGCCAGCATCCGCCTTGAGCCAATCCAGCAGAGCGCCACGGGTCTTGGCGTTGAAGGTGCCATCGACATGTTCGATTTCGCACTGGAGTTGGGTGGACGGCTCGTCGCTTTCGACCAGGCTGTCTTGGCCGAGGTATTCATCGACCACGGCGGTGAATTCATCGCGGATCAGCTTGGAGCTGCGGATATCCTTGGCGAAGGCCAGCGCACGCCGCATGGAATGGGGATCGGCGGTGACATCTGCTTTGAGGTCGATCTTGGTCAGCGCCTTATAACAGCCGATGATCTTGGTGGCGTCGTCCAGCACCAGTTCGCTGCCCGCGTCGCCAAGGCGCTTTTGCACAGCCGCACTAACGAGGCCCTCGTCCATCGCCAGAACGATCACTTTGTAGTCGGTAAGCAGTCCGTTCTGGACCGCCCAGCCGAAGCCGCGATAGAACAACGTTTCGCCAAAGAGGGCGGGGTTGTCCATCGACGCCAGTTCGGCGCCAACCTCATCGGCTTTGCTGCGAACATTATCGCCAAAGATCCGGGGTGTGGCCGTCATATAAAGGCGTTTGCTGGATTTCACATGGTCGTTGCTGTGGATTTTGACAAAGTTCGACTCTTCATCGCCATCGAGGGTGGCCCCGGTGGTGCGGTGGGCCTCATCGCAGATGATTAGGTCGAAGTCGGGAAGGCCTGCTTCCTGCGCACGGGTCAGGGTGACGATAGACTGATAGGTCGAGAAAATGACCGTCATACGTTCCGGATCATCCTCGCCAGCCTTTGCCGCGACCTTGACGGGATCGGTGGTAGCCGGAAACGCCAGATCATGGATTTCGATTCCGGCCACGTCATCGGTGCTTTTCCGGCGCTTGCCCACATGCGCATCGGAACATACCGCAAAGGCGCGGATGGGTGTTTCTGTGTCATTGGTCCATTCGCGAACCGTCTGGGACATCAGCGCGAGAGATGGCACCATGAACAGGACGCGCTTGCCCTTGCCTGCGATGGCCTCGGCGATCTTCAGCGAGGTAAATGTCTTGCCAGTGCCACAGGCCATGATCATCTTGCCGCGATCTGCCACGGCAAGGCCGCTGCTTACGTCAGCCAGTGCGTCACTCTGGTGCGGCATCAAGGTTTTCTTAGGAGCGAGCACGATCTCGCCACGTGCCTCAAAGATTGTCCAGTCGATCCGACTTTCCCGCAGGTCGGTCAGCCCGATTCGAACAATCGGAATAGTCTGACCCCGGATCATCTCCTCAGCGTTCGCGCCCCACTCTTGCTCCGTCGTGTCGAGAACGACGCGCCGACGAAATGGCTCCTTGCCGGAGGCGGAGATGAAGCTGTCAATGTGCGATTTCTGGATCCGGGTGTCTGAGGCGTAGAATTTTGCCTGGATAGCGGCGAACCCGTCCTCGTTGCGCAGTTTGGCAACGAGATCAATGCCCACGTCCTTACCGTCACGGCCATTCACTTTGGCCCATTCAGACCAAGGCCAGACCGCTTCATATTCTTCAGTCTGAACAGGGTCATGCAAGAAGAATGCCAAGCCGAGGCGTTCGAAGTAGGTGCCTTTTTCCCGCTCAGTCACCGCAGCGTCGCGATAAGTCTGCAGAATTCGGTCGACAGCTGTCATGAGTGCCTCGAATAAGATTTTCATAAGCTTAGACGCGAACGGTTTTGTTTACGACCGGGAATTCGATGGAAAGAAGCGCCATTCGCCATCGGTGCCGTGTTTCGTTCATAGTGACGGGCAAAGAAAAATCTGTCGGCAAACGCGGTATAATTTCTACTCAGACTATGATGCAAAGGCGATCAAAGAAGAACCTATCGGGGCCCAGCCGATCACGGACCCAAAGGCAAAGTCGTCGCCGCCCATCGACCCCAAGACTGAGCCGTTCCCCGATTTCTGAGCAGCGCTTTGAAACCTGCTGGGAGCGCCCTAGCAGCCCACTGGGTGCCCTCACGCGCTTGACCATGTTCACCATCGATAACAGCTCAATGCTCGGCAGAACGGCGCTGTGAGCCTGTGTGACGGTGGCATTGGTGGCCCGCAGTGGCAGTAGTAGTCAATTGCAACCGAATGCCAGTTTTGACTGGAACCCAGTCATCATCCACCTCCATTTCCAGAATGAGAACCATCCCGTGAACGAAAAGCGCAATCTGCGGCTGATGCGCCTTATGCGATTGATGCAGGTCTGCCAGAAACCCAATACCAGCAAGCCCGCGAAGGGGCACAAGACATACCCCTATCTGCTGGGCGGGTTGCGCATCGACCGACCCAACCAGGTCTGGTGCAGCGACATCACCTACATTCCGATGCGGAAAGGGTTCCTCTACCTGATGGCAATCATGGACTGGTTCACCCGCAAGGTTCTGGCCTGGCGGATATCGAACACGCTTGAGGCGGAGTTCTGCCTCGAGGCGCTGAACGAGGCGATCCATAAATTCGGCCCGCCAGAGATCATGAACACGGATCAGGGCAGCCAGTTCACGTCGTTCGACTGAATCGACCGGCTGAAACGGGCCAAGATCAGGATCTCCATGGACGGCAAAGCCCGATACCTCGACAACCCTCGGGCATTCTCTCGGACCAGTGGCGTTCATGCCCTCGACATGTAGCGCCTCTGGCGATCCCTGAAATACGAATGCGTCTACCTGCACGCCTGGGAAGCCGGGTCCCAAGCCAAAGCCGGCGTCGGACGCTGGATCACCTTCTACAACCATCTGCGGCCCCATGCCATTCGTCGGGAAAACAGTCCCCCGAACTGTTTTCTGATCCTCCTCAAACATGGCGGTCAACCGCCCGCCGTGGCCTACTTCAAAAGCATTGAAACCGATCTGCAGGTGCAGGCAGTAGCTTAACTCAGCCGGAAATCTGTCCAAGTGCTGGTGAGTAGCTCAAACCTCACGCCGCTACCTGTTCGTTGCCATCAACAAGTTTGTAAATCTCAGTCATCCAAGGCGGACTGGGCCGTCAGTGCCCTTTGCAGGTTCGGATCACTGGTGCCCGTAGATCGTGAGCGAAAGACTCACTGCAGATTGATTTCGAGTTTCCAAGCGGGTCCAGCCTTGCGACGGATTTGACCACATGCTTCACTAGATGCGCAAACCATACAATCGAGACCCTCCGCATGCTGATCGGTTCCTTTGTCCGCAGACTCGTCGCAGGGCTAATCCTGATGACTGGATCGGCGGCCATGGCCGAAGTTCAGCGCTATGGAAGTTTGACGCATGACTCAGGCTTACCGAACGTGCTCTTCATGGTTGGCGAGATCCGAGACGGTGACTCTTTCGAACTCCGCCGCGCAATGCGTGATCAGACCATCGACCTCGTCGTAACAGCAAGTCCGGGGGGCAGCGTTTATGAAGGTCTGCAGATGGCTGCCATCATACACGACAACGAAATCGGGACCTATGTCCCCGAGTCAGTCAGTTGTGAGTCGTCTTGCGCGAACGTCTTCCTCGGCGGCTTTCGTCGTATGGTTGTCGGCGATCTTGGTGTGCATCAATTCTATTCATCCGGAGCAGGCAGTGAAGTTTCGGAGCCAAAGGCTCTGACAACTGCAAAGATCCAATATACCACGTCCGACATTATCGGCATTATGAACCAGTTTGCTACGCCGCCCTTCGTTTATGAGAAGATGTTTGGCACAGTTGAGATTTATTACTTCAAGGTCTCGGAAAAGCCTCGGCTGAACAACAATGTAGAAGACGAGACCTTTCTTGATCGGTTGGCGGCTGTCGACGCGTTTATCGCCGGGAACCCGTCCATCGTCGCGCGCAAGCCTGTTGACCAAGTGCCTTCTGGAATGGCCGCTGCACCGACGAGAACACCTGGATCAGATGGCACGGTGGCCCCGTCCCAACCCGCGACGGTAGAGTGGGAGCGCATGGCCGGTGTCGACTTCTTTGGAATGGACATCTGGCCGACCGGGCACAGGAACGTTGGGATCGACCAGTGTGACAGCATCTGCCGGTCTGACCCAAACTGCGCAGCCTGGAGCTATGTCGTCGAAACCCGGTGGTGTTGGCCAAAATCTGGTGTGAGCAATATCTCAATTGCCGCAGGCACGATCAGCATGGTCGTAAACGGTCGGCGCATCGCCCCTGGGATCCTTGACCGCCCCTTCTTGGAAGTTACGGGCAAGGACATCTTAGGCTACGATATCTTTCCAAAAGGCCTGAAGGACACGACCCTCGAACAATGTCGGGCCGCCTGCGAATTCAGTTCGTCCTGCCGAGCCTTCACTTGGCTAACCAAGAAGAACTGGTGTTTCCCCAAATTCGGCGTCGCCACACTGAGGGATCAGCTTGGGGTCATCTCTGGCGTGAAGCGCGACGGCGAGCCTTAACTGACCCGGTCAAAGAACAAAGATGCTGTTCTTTGTCTTGCAGACAGGGTCAGGTCATCAAGTTCTCCGGTCGAAAGGGCGGCACGCAGGCCGCTGTTAACCTCGGCAGCAGTATCGATCGTGTTTGCCTCACGGTGGTTTGCATAGATCAGAAAGGTATTTCCGGCCTTCAGTGCTGCGACTGCCGCCTCTGACTGACCATAATGGTCGGTGATGGCACGCATTTGGAGATCGTCAGTGAGGATTGGGCCATCGAAACCGATTTCAGCGCAAGCCAACGCAGTTCCTTTGCGTGACAACGATACTGGCCGATCTTCGCCATCGGAAAACCGGCGGTGAATAACGTGGGACGTCATCACAGAGTCGAGGTTGCCGAGGCTCGCCATTTCACGAAACGGCACCAGTTCCTGTTCGGTCCAAGTGGCATTTATGTCGGTCTGCTCCTGATGGCTGTCTGTGGTTGAACTGCCGTGGCCGGGAAAGTGCTTGCCACAGGTCATGACGCCCGCCGCATGATGAGCGTGCACGAAGGCTGAGGCAAGACGGACGACCGTCGCCGGATCTTTCCCGAATGACCGATCAAGCGCGCCGATGATGGGGTTCAACGGGTTCACATTAAGATCAAGGACGGGTCCGAGATTCAGGTTGATCCCAACGCTCATCATCTCGCGCGCTCTGGTGAGGAAATAGTCGAACGCATCAGCGTCCGTCATAGCGAAAAACGCCATCTCCGCCGCCGACATCCAATCCGAAAAACCATTGGCCGCATCAAGCCGGGCGACGGCACCCCCTTCTTGGTCTATTGAGATGATCGGTATCGTAGGTGCAGCTGCTTCTCGAAACGCCAGCGATAGCTTAAGCACCTGGTCAGGCGATACAATGTTCCGGCTCAATAGGATCACACCGGCAATTTCGCCTGTTTCGAGGTATCGAAGAGTGCGATCGACCTCTGGGTCTGACGTTGTCGCTCCGCGAAAACCTGTGATGATCACGCGCTCGGGCAAGACTGTCCCTTCTGCACCGGCGGACAAGACACCATTGGTCGCTGCCCCCGCTGCAACAATCGCGTTTGTCAGGAAGCGGCGCCTGTTGAACATTGGCTTCTCGAAGGTCTATTCCAGTCTTTGCACCGTAGCGGTGGGCAGATACGAGCGGAACCCTGCAGCGCGACAATCAAGGTGAGAATCCAGCGTCAATCAGGATGAGAACGCGGGTTTGGGGGCGCGCAGGGAGGGCGTAGCCCGACCGGAGAGGCCCCAAACCCGCGTTTTGCCCGTAATGGGCAAGTCTGACGGTCGTGATCGGTTCGGATAGAAGACGGTTTTTCCGTGTTGGGGAGATCGTTCATGCCGGGC
>Ga0209702_10008902_pt1 | contig 11455 bp, 14 predicted proteins | sample FRY01_FD_187210 | JGI IMG/M metagenome (GOLD analysis project Ga0209702, IMG submission 187210) | Freshwater microbial communities from Lake Fryxell liftoff mats and glacier meltwater in Antarctica - FRY-01 (SPAdes) (version 2) | ecosystem: Environmental > Aquatic > Freshwater > Ice > Glacier... | reverse complement strand
ATTATACGAAAGCGTCTAAAATCTGGCAGATATGCCGCGATACTGATGAGGGTGCGCAGGCGGTTAAGACTCGCGTCGGTTCCTCATCGTCCAAGCTATCGGGCGAGCAAGGGACAGCCTACCTACCGCCACCTGAAGGATTGCAGGGTGATACAGAGGGCAAGGATAGATACAAGTCTCTACTGATGCGGGCTTGTTTCGTGAACTTCGTCGCGCCGACAAAGGACGGCATGATGGGGCTGGTATTCCGCAAAGAGACTGAGTTTGAGTTAGACGCCTCGATCGACTACCTGCGAACAAACACGTCAGGCGATGGGCTGCCGCTAGACCAAGCGATTAAGGACGTTGCAGGCGATGTTGCATTAGTTGGCAGGTATGGCTTGCTGACCGACTACCCAAGCGCACCAGGCGGGCTAACCGTAGCGGCGAGTCAAGGGATGCAGGCGCACATTCAACTCTATCCTGCCGAGTCTATCCTCTACTGGCGCACCGAGTCAGTGGGCGGCGTCAAACGTTTATCTATGATCAAGCTGCGGGAGATGCACCATAAGATTAGCGATGACGGCTTCGACGTTGAAGAACTCGAATACACTCGGGTCCTACTGATGCAGGACGGTGTTTACATCCAGCGCCTATATGACGATCAGGAGAATCTAGTCACCCGCGAAACCGGCCAGACTACCATCGACGGGAAGGCGACCTATACATCTGACATCATCCCGCGCAACTTCCAGGGCCAAACATGGAACAAAATCCCTTTTCAATTTATCGGGGCGACGAACAACGATGAGACAATCGACAAGGCACCAGTCTATGACATCGCAGAGATTAACCTGGCTCACTACCGCAACAGTGCCGATTTCGAGGACTCAAGCCACTTAGTTGGACAGCCAACGCCGGTATTCTCTGGTCTGACGCAATCATGGGTAGACCAGAACATGGCGAACGGCGTTACCTTTGGCTCAAGGGCCGTTGTAGCCCTGCCAGAAAGCGGCTCGGCGACATTGCTACAGGCTGCAAATAACACGATGCCGATGGAAGGCATGGCCCTGAAAGAGAAGCAAATGGTCATGCTTGGCGCTCGTATCATCAGCGATGCAGGAGGGGTTGAGACTGCCGAGGCTGCCAAGATCCGGTTTGCCGGTCAGAACAGCAAATTGGGAACCATAGTTATCAACGTCGAGGCAGCATTCCGTCAATCGATTATGTGGGCGATGGAGTTCATGGGCGGGACGATGGAGCCGGTGATTAGCATCAACCGTGAATTCTACAGGGCTTCGGTCGATCCGCAGTTGCTGATGGCCGAGATTCAGCTACTTGACAGAGGCCTAATTGCTGACAGTGATATGCGAACCCTGCTGAGGAATGGCGGGTTGATAGCGCCAGGTAGGTTAGACGAGGATATCGAGGGCGAGGCAGAGGTTAAAGACGTACTGATATGAGCTCGACCCAGTTCCTCATCGACGCAGCAACCAGGCATCAGATATTCGTCCTGAGATACGGCGCTGGTCGAGCGCGTGAATCTGTCATCATACTCAACAGGCTCCGCATTGATGTCAATGCCAGGCTCGCCTTAGAGCCGTCAGCGTTCCAAGCGCAAAGACTGACCGATGTGCTGCGAGACATTGACCGCATGACCAGGACGGCCCTAGGCACTTTGCAGGCAGGCGTTGAGGCGGCCGCGAGGGATATGGTTATCAGTGAGGCCGATTTCACTGTGTCGATGATGAATAAAGCCTCAAGTATCGACTACATCACGCCACAAAGCGCGGCATTGACCGATGCAGTGATGTCAACGCCAATGTCCACCAAGCTCAATAGCGGCGTCACCATCACCGATGCGCTCAAGACGTTCAGCGTCAAGAAGGCGGCGCAGATAGGCACGGTCATCGTTGACGGCATGACGCTAGGTGACACGACCCAGATGATTGCCAGGAGCGTTGGAGGGCTGATTAACAATCTGATGCAACGACAAATCACAACGCTTGTGAATACCATCATCAACCATGCGTCCAGCGTATCGCGGGCCGAGACTTACAGGGCAAACAAGAAGCTAGTCGGCCAATACCAATGGGTCGCGACGCTTGACGGAATCACAAGCCTTTTGTGCATGGGTTTGGACGGAACCGTATACGACGTAGACGCGGGCCCGATGCCTCCGGCCCACCTGAATTGCAGGAGCACGACAATACCAAAGATACGCAAAGAACACGATTTAGGATTGAAGATCAAAGGCTTGCGCCCGTCTATCGGCTCAGATGGCGTCAAACAAGTGGACAGCAAAACAACATACGGCGGCTGGTTACGCGACCAGTCTAAAGAGTTTGTCGATGAGGCATTAGGCGTGGAGCGGTCGAGACTATTCCGCACCGGCGGCATGACCATCGACAAGTTTACCGACCCAACAGGCAGGGTTTACACCCTGGCTCAACTGGAAAGCATGGCTCCGATCACGTTTTCCGATTTATAGGCGCTCAGTGGGCGTCGGTTAGTGACCTAGAGGTAATAGAAAATGGCAGACAATGAAGTAACCATCGAATCCCTGACCGCTGAAAACGCAGCGATGCAGGTTAAGTTAGACGAGGCGACCAGTAGTACGGCATCCATGAAGGCTAAGATGGACGAGCTATTGGGCGAGACTAAGGCGGCCAAGGCCGCACGGGTAAAGATCGAGGCAGACGCGCTTATTGAGAGCGAGCGTATTGCCAAGGAAAAGGGAGACTTTGAGGCGCTGCACCGCTCGGCGGAAGAACGCTACCTATCGACCCAGAAAGAATTAACCGATTTGCGTGGTGGAATATCCAAGGCAAACGAGTCAGCGGCGGGTATGAAGCTGGCCGCAAAGTTGGCAGATGGCGTAAATGCCGAATTATTGGCGGATTTCATCACTCGGAGGTTGAAATCTTACGATGACGGGATTAAAATTACAGATTCAAGCGGAAACTTGACAGTCGCAACAATGGCTGATCTAGAATCCGAGTTCAAGAACGACTCTCGATACGCCTCGCTAATGCGGGGAAATCAGTCATCCGGTGGCGGTGCTAGCGGAAACCAATCAGGCGGCGGTGCTGCAAAGACCATGACCAGAGCGGAACTAACCGCGCTGTCACCCGCAGATCAGAGCAAGGTTGCTCGGTCTGGTGTTACCATCACCCACGATTGAGGATTAGAACATGGCTGAGAATACTATCACGGGATTGATTCCCGACCTGTACGAAGCGCTGGACGTAGTGTCTCGCGAGTTGGTAGGGCTTGTCCCTGCTGTCACAATGAACGCATCAGCAGAACGCGCCGCAAAGGATACCAATATCCGAGTGAGCGTTGAGCCTACTGGTAATGGCGTTGACATTACACCTGCAATGGCGATCCCTGAGCCTACTGGTCAAACGACTGGCTACACTGATATCGTCATCACAAAGGAACGCGCTTACGAGTTTGGCTTCGTCGGCAACCAGCAAATGGCATTGAATGCAGGTGTTGGTTACTTGAACAGCCGAGCCGGTAAGATCGCTCAGGCTTTGCGTGGACTGGTTAACGAGGTTGAGTCTGACCTCGCGGCACTCCACAGCACGTTCAGTCGATCCTACGGCACGGCCGCTACAACGCCTTTTGGCACTGCGAACGACTATACGGATGCGTCCCAAGTCCTGAAGATTCTGAAGGACAACGGCGCTCCGCAATCTGACAATCACCTGGTTATCAACACATCTGCCGGTGCGAACTTCATTGGTAAGCAATCAGCGGTCAACTCTGCTGGCACTGACTCAATGTTACGTCAGGGCGTGTTACTTGACCTGGCTGGTATGCCTCTCCGCGAATCAGCTCAGATCAAGACACCAACGAAAGGAACCGGCGCGAACTACACAAGCTCAACCGCTGGCTTCGCTGTTGGCGTGACCACCATCGCGCTGATAACTGGTTCTGGCACGATTCTTGCCGGTGACTCCGTGACCTTTACGGGTGATGCCAACAAGTACATCGTAACTACTGCGCTGACTGGCGGTAATATCGTGATTGCTGAGCCTGGCTTGCGACAAGCCATTGCAGCTTCAGCAGTAGCGCTGACAGTGGTCGGAACCGCTGCACAGAATATGTGCTTCAACCGATCCGCTTTAGTATTGGCCGCTCGCGCACCTGCGATGCCAGACGAGGGCGACCAAGCTGTTGATGCCATCATGCTGACCGACCCACGTTCAGGGCTGACTTTCGAGTTCAGCATGTACAAGGGTTACAAAAAGGTCCGCTATGAGGTTGGCCTTGCCTGGGGCGTGAAGAACATAAAGCCCGAACATACATCGATTTTGCTCGGGTGATAGTGTCTCACCGCTGGGCCTTCTCACGAGGGCCCAGCTTTGATGGCATTATCTGGATAATCCAATGGCACTCAAGGCTCAATAATGCCCAGACACGGCACTTTCATATCCATTGCTGACGATCAGGGCGGGACTAATACGCGCATTGTCACGAACGTCGATCCATTGTACAAGACCCCTGTATACTCCAAGCAACCGGCGTTATTAAAAGAATCTACTGCACGGCTGGGGTTATAGTTGGCGCGGGCGTTTTAGCAATTGTTACGGGGTAAATTATGGCAACCATAGTCGCAGAAACAGGCTCAGGATCGGCAACGGCAAATAGCTACGTCACAGCCGCAGAACTGGCAACTTATGCCGCTGACCGTAACGTCACGGTGACGGCTACCGCTGCGGTGCTGCTTATCAAGGCGATGGATTACATTGAATCAAAGTCTTTCATCGGCGGTAAGATGACATCGATTCAGGCGCTACAGTGGCCCCGCTACGGCGTTCGCGTCGATGGGTACTATGTTGCATCGGACTCAATCCCAACACTGCTGAAAGAGGCCCAGATGGAGATATCGCTGGGCATCGACGGTGGGGACAATCCACTGGCTAAACAGGAGCGATTGACCAAGAAGGAAAAGGTTGGACCGCTTGAGGTCGAGTATGCTTCGTCGTCCAGGGCGTCGACGTATCTGACTGCCGGTGAAACCAAACTGCGAAAGCTCACCACTCAATCAATAGTCTTGCTGCGTGTTTAACTATACTGCCCTTGTAGCGACCGCATCTAGGCTGATTAGCAACTTCGGCGGCGTCGGTGTTGTGACCCGAACGGCTGGGGCGACGTTTAACCCAGCAACCGGCAACTATACCGGCGGAACCACGACAACGATTACAGGCAAAGGTGTTAGAATAGAGTTTGACAAGTCCGAAATTGACGGGAGCGTTATACAGGCTGGGGATGTTAGAATACTCTTTGATGCCGACGGTGGAACGCCTATCAACGATGATAATTTATCGTTCAATTCAACCAATTACAGGGTGATGAACGTCAAGCCACAATCGCCGAGCGGGACGGATATTTATTATGAGCTTCAGTGTAGAAGGTAAGCAGTCTACATTCAGCGTAGATATTAAGGCGTTTGCTGAACAGGCGATGGCGAGCATTGAACATGCCAAGCAGGTTGTGGCGATTAATATATTCAGCGATGTCATATTCACAACGCCAGTGGGAAACCCGAAAATATGGCTGTACAAACACCCGCAAGACGGTTATGTCGATTTTCTACTCTACCGAGATCGACCAAAGGGCTATGTTGGCGGGGCATTGAGAGGCAATTGGCGGACGAGTGTCCGTGATCCTGAATTGACCCCGACAGATAGAATAGATGCCAATGGCAGCGCGACAAAGAAGGAAATGGAGTCCGTTGTCAATACGTCCACTGGGGATGATACAATCTATATGACTAACAACTTACCATATGCCCTTCGCGTAGAAAACGGATGGAGCCAACAAGCGCCTACTGGAATGGTCGGTCTTGCGATCCAGGGCTTTCAGGATGAAGTAGCAAAGGCCGCTAAGCGATGAGTACGGCCTTTGCGTCTATAGACATAGCTTTAGACTCACGGCTTAACACGCTGACATCGTCGCCGCCTGTAGTATGGGAGAATACTTTATATACACCGGTCAGTGGCACAACGTATCTGAGACCGACAAACTTAACAGGCACAACGGCTCAGGCGTCATTGGGCGATACAGGACTGGACAAATATCAAGGCATCTATCAGATAGACGTTTTCGCCCCATTGGGTGACGGGCCAGGCGCAGCGAACGCACAAGCGGATCTCGTTGCGGATCACTTCAGTCGCGGGACAGATTTAACATCGGGAGCAGTCGTTGTCAGTCTTGGCGACGTATCACGAGGCACAGGCACAAAAGACGGTGATCGTTATCTGATCGCTGTTAAAATTAACTATACGGCGTATATCGCACCGAGGTAAATGATATGACTATAGCAACAGGCTCGCGGCACGATATGAGCTACATCGTGGAAGTGACGTACGGGACAACTCCCGCAACCACTCCCGCACTGACCCCGATTCGTCACACTGGGACATCGGTCGGTTTGTCGAAAGACGCCATCGAGTCTGAGGAATTGCGACAAGATCGGCAGATAGCTAACTTTAGACACGGCATGAAGTCGGTCGGCGGTGATATTAACTTCGAATTATCATATGGCACATTTGATGCTTTGATCGAAGCAACTCTTTGCGGCGCATGGACTACTAACGTGTTGCTTGCGGGTGTCTTGCGCAAGAGCTTCAGCATCGAGCGATACCACGCGGACATCGCGAAGTATCTACGGTCGACTGGCTGTGTCTTCAACACCATGAGCTTATCGGTGGCACCTAACTCGATGGTCACTGGCTCGTTCGGCGTTATCGGTCGAGATATGAGTGTCAGCGGCACATTGCTGGCTGGTGCGACATACAACGCTGAGTCAACTACCGCGCCCTTTGACTCCTTCACAGGCTCAATCACTGAGGGCGGGTCAAGCATCGCGACTATCACGGCGCTGGATTTAAACATTGACAACGGCATGGAAGCCTTGCCTATAGTTGGTTCTGCCCTGACATTGCTGCCAAGCATCGGCAAGTCTCGCGTAACGGGGTCGGTTACAGCCTACTTCGAGGACAGTTCATTGATTGATAAGTTCATCGCTGAGACTGCATCAAGCATTGTTTTCGTGCTGACCAGTCAAGCCGGTTCATCTTATACGGTCGAACTGCCGAACGTGAAATACAACTCAGGTAATCCGGAAGTGTCTGGGCCTGGTGCAGTAACGGTTACGCTTGACTTTGTGGCGCTGTATGACGCATCGACAGCCAGCCAGATCAAGATTACCCGCGCAGCTTAACCTTGGGCTTTGGCCCTGCAACTGAGGAACGAATATGGAATTGAAGTCGCTTTTCACAGTCGAAGCCCATGAAAAAGGCAACGAGATACGGATCAAAAGTCCTGTAGACGGAAAGCCTACTCACTTTTATATCACGGTTGCGGGTCCAGACTCCAAGACCTATCGTGCGGCGGTAAGGGATTACCATCGCGAGATCATGAAGGATAACGCTGAGGTAGGCGCTATCGAAATGCTGGTGTCAGTCACGAAGGATTGGCGAGGGTTGAAGGACGGCAAAAATAATGTCGCGTTTTCGGTCGATGAGGCTCGGAATATTTATACCGGCTCGCCGTTCGTTGCCAACCAGGTTGATGGATTTATCGCTGATCGAGCAAATTTTACGCCGGGTTAATCGAGGAATTACGACCCTTCGCCGCCTGGGAATTCTGGTCGGTCGGATACGACAAGGGTTCCAAGGTTAGCCGCATTGCCAATCTGCGACAGGTTGAGAAAAGTATAGGCCGCAAGCCGAAAGAGTTACTCGATAGGCCGGTGCTGCGTGATGAACTGTATTACCTATGGACTATGTTCGTGGCAATAAAAAACGCGGCGAGCGGCCCGATTAGCTTCACCGAAATCAAGGCATATTCAGACATTTACGGCGAGTTAGACGCCTTCGAGGTTGACGTGATAAGAGTTCTGGACGGAATGCACGAGAGCGAGGCCGCTAAGAATGGCTAGCACTGATATAGCTTCGTTAATGATCAAGGTTGAGGCTGACGGTGTTAAACGCGCCGAGGGTAGCCTTGAAGGGCTGACGGCTGCCAGTAAACGCGCCGAGGGCCAAACCAACAAACTAGCGTCATCGTCGGCTAAATCCGCCAAGGTTATTAAAGGCAACTTTGGCGCGATGAAGGGCGCTACACAGCAGTTATCATTCCAGCTTCAGGACATCGCAGTACAGGCCCAGATGGGCACTAATGCCTTCGTCATCTTGGGTCAACAGGGTCCACAGATAGCAAGTATTTTCGGCCCTGGTGGTGCAGTGTTCGGCGTGTTAATCGCGTTGGGCGCGATGGTCGGCGGTACGCTGATGGCTGCGTTTGGCAGAGCCGAGGGAGGCTCAAAGTCGCTTGAGGAAGCACTAGAACGCCTCGATGATCAGGTCAAGAGAACCGACAACGGCACGCTGGAACTGTCCAAACGCCTACTGGAATTAGGCAAGATATCCGAAGCCGCTGCAATGGCCGCGCTAGTGTCCGGAATGCACGACGCCAGAATAGCTATTAAGGGTTCAGTAGTAGCCATAGACGAACTGGTCGATGGCGTGGGACACATGGACCTGTCTGTTGTCGCGCAGGGGATTAAAGAATTACGCGCCGAGGGTTTTACCGATGCCGATTTTGCCAAGCCATTGGACAGCTTTACCGAAGGCGTGGGCAGATTGGGCGATGCTGTTGGAGAGGTGTCGAATCAGTTCGGCATATCAAGAGCGCAATCGGTGGCCTTTATTGAGGCCGCAGGGAAACTAAAGCCAGGCGATGTTGGCGCATACTCAGACCTGCGTGAAGTCGTTGATGGCATAGCCGCAAGCCAAAGAGACTTAACGCCTGAGTTTGCCAAGTTCCTACGTGAATTGGTTGAGCATGAATCGGTTATCAGGTCAGTCTCCGAGTCGCTAGAATTCCAGAAGGACGCCCGGCGACAACTAGCAGAGGATGGCGTCGCGTCGCTTAAATTGCTGGTTGATGGCGCAGAGGAAGCCGCAAAGAAAGAGGCGACCGCTGCTGAATTGCTGGCTGAAAAACTGATAGACAATAATAGGAAAGTCGCGAAATCTGCATTGGATCGAGCGCAGACAGAAAACGAAGCCGAGGCTCGCAAGCTTGAGTCTATGAAGGCGTCGGCAAACTCATTCCTTGAGAACGTCACGCTGCTGGGGCTGAAAGAAGAACAGTTATTTATCGAAAAGCAAGCGAGGATTTTGGCTAGACTTGAGTCGGATTACGCTTCACGACTGATCAGCGAGCAAGGATTTATTGAAGGCAAGGAGGCGTTGAACAGAGAGGCCGACAACAGGGAGATTGAGGCCAAGAAAACCATGATGGATCAGTGGCTGGAAAGCACTCGCGCAGGCATGGCAAGCATGGATGATGAGGGGTTTGCTATGGCGACATCCCTTGAATCTAATATGGCCGGTGCCTTTTCCTCGATACTGGCTGGCACTGCGTCTGTTGAGGACTCGTTCAAGAGCATGGCGCAAGGTTTGGCGCAATCGGTAGTCAGCGTACTGGCTGAAATGGCGGCCCAATGGGTGGCCTACCAGATAGTTAACAAGCTGGTCGGCAAGGCTGCGATGGCGAGCGAGGTCACGGCGATGGCGCTGAACGCTAAGGCTAGTGTTGTAATGGCTGGCCTAAACACCTTTGCATCAATCGCTGCAATACCTATCGTTGGCCCTGGTCTTGCGCCTGAGGCAGCTGCGGCGGCAGTGGCTGCCACTGCTCCATTGGCTGCTACGGTTGCTGTATTGAGTTCTGCGGCACTCGCGGCACGCGCGGTTGGCGGTCAGGTTCGCGGTGGTGAATCTTACCTGGTCGGCGAGCGCGGTCCTGAAGTGTTGCGCATGGGTTCAAAGGGCGGCAACATTACGCCCAACGGTGTCGGTGTCGGCGGCGGTGATATTACCATCGTGAACAACGTCGACGCGAGCGGGTCAGGTGGTGATGTCGATATGAAAATTCGCAAGGCGATGGAAGTCACCAGCGCGGCCACAGTGGTTCAGATTCAAGACCTGATGAGAAGGCGGCGCTTCGTATGACAACGTATTCATTCCCAGCTGTAACGCCATCACGTTCGTCTTGTGAGCTTGTGACGAATACCAAGACCTTTCGCTCGCCTCTCACCAACGCTACGCAGACGGTGGGGCGCAAGGGTTCATTGTGGCGTGTCTCCATGCAGTTTAACAATCTGACCGGCGCTGACAGGGCATCAATGCAGGCATTTCTCACTAAACTGAACGGGCAAGAACATCGGTTTACAGTTCAAGATCATTCGTTCGCTAGACGCGGCACGGGTGGCGGGACGTTACTGATCAACGGGGCCGGGCAGACTGGTTCTTCTCTGGTATGTGACGGCGCGACCTTCAGCGTTACAAACTACCTACTTGAAGGCGATTACATATCATTCAACAACGAGCTGCACATGGTCACGGCAAACGCTAATTCTAGCGCGGCGGGTGCTGTTACCCTGTCAATCGCGCCGCCAATCAGGAAGGCGACCGTAAACAATGGGGCTATCAACATCACGGTTCCCGTCTTGGGCGTTTTTATGCTTGGGTCTAAGGCCGAATGGGACAACAGTCCAGCTAACCTATCATCATTCAGCATTGAAGCTGTAGAGGACGTTTTAGCTTGAGTAGAGGATTTCCGACAAATACCGCTGCGGCGTTTCTTCTCCCGCATGTTGCGGTTCTTACCTTCGCCAAACTTGAGTTTGCCAGCGGCACATCCTACGTGCACAACGGGCTGGGGACGTATACATGGGGCGGCTTTGATTGGCTAGGTGTAGGTGATTTCGGTTCCGTATCACGCCTTGAGGAAGGCTCAGACGTATCGCCTTACGGTATCACCCTAACGTTATCGGCACTCGATGCCACACTCGCCAATATTGCGCTGACTGAAGACTATTTCATGCGCCCCGTTACCATATACATCGGGGCTTTATCGGCTGCTGACGTGCTACACGATGACCCGATTCAGATATGGGCTGGTGCAATGGACGTGATGACCGTTTCAGTGGGCAATGATGGCGGCGATAGCATCACACTGGTTTGTGAGTCTGAACTAGCGGCTTTCGATAGATCGAGCGGGCTTCGATACACGACTCAAGCCCAACAAAGATTTTATTCAGGTGACCTGTTTTTCGAGTTCCTGCCCATGATCGAAGGCGCTAAAATCAAGTGGCGAGACAATAAATCTGACTCAATCGCGGGCGGGCCTAATTACGTCTCAGGGCATAGCTTCGGGGTTTGATAATGGCAACGGCTAACGATGTCAAATGCGCCCTTAACACCTGGAAGCGGCGGGAGTTTCAATATGGCGACTCAGATTGCTGCCGGTTTGTAGCTCACGTTGCCGGCGAGATTATAGGCAAGGATTTAATGGCAGGCTTTGCCTATGACGATGAGGTCAGCGCGTATAGTCTGGTAGCCGATCACGGCGGCTTAGAGGGATTGGTCACGGCGGCGCTGGGAGTCGA
>Ga0209702_10008897_pt1 | contig 11459 bp, 10 predicted proteins | sample FRY01_FD_187210 | JGI IMG/M metagenome (GOLD analysis project Ga0209702, IMG submission 187210) | Freshwater microbial communities from Lake Fryxell liftoff mats and glacier meltwater in Antarctica - FRY-01 (SPAdes) (version 2) | ecosystem: Environmental > Aquatic > Freshwater > Ice > Glacier... | reverse complement strand
GGGTCAGGTCGGCAAAATGGTCAGCCAGATTCGTGCAGGTGTAGTTGACTTGGCTCGAAAGAAGGTACTGGCAGTAAAGTTCGCGCGTTGTTTTCATCCCACAAGTTAATAAAATTTCAGTTTTGCAAAAGTCCTATTGAAATAAAAATCAAGCAAGAAAAATAGGAAGGATGAAAGGAGCGAAGAACGATTCCTTTTTCCTTTCCTCCCTTTCTCCATTAATCCTTTTTAAAAAAGCCATGATCAAAAACCAATTCAAAATAGCTTGGCGTAGCCTGCGGAAAAATAGCCTTTTCTCATTGCTCAATCTAGTGGGGCTGTCGGTAGGGGTTGCCATTTTTCTCTACCTTTTCTTGTATACCAAAGAGGAACTTTCGTTTGATCGCTATCACAAGAAATCGGACGATATTTACCGCGTCGGATTGACGGCCACTTTTGACGGGACAAGCAACGACTGGGCATCCGTACCCAATATTGTGGGGCCAATCATGACGGAAGAGATTCCCGAAATTAAAGCCTTTGCCCGATTTCTGTATCATTCGTTCGGGAAAACTGCCTTTGTGCAAAGCGATCAAGATAAGTTTGCGGAGAAAAAGCTCTACTGGTCAGACCCCGGTTTGTTCGACGTTTTTGATATTCCACTCGTATTCGGGAACCCAAAAACGGCCCTTGATGCCCCCAATAAAATCATGTTGAGTCGGTCTACGGCTCAGAAATATTTTGGCAACGAAAACCCAGTGGGCAAGCCTCTGACCGTAGACCATGACTTCGACGTTACGATCTCGGGAGTCTACGAAGATTTTCCCTCGAACTCTACCCTCGACGCCGAACTCATTGGCTCATTTGCCACGGTAGGTTGGGCTAGTAAACAGCTGCATTGGAGCAACGCAAGCTATGAAACGTACTTTTTGCTTGTTCCTAACGCTATTCAGGAGACCGTAGCAGCGAAGATCAATCAGGTACTTGATAAGAAGGTGGACAAAAACAGGCAATGGTTTAGGTTTTGGCTGCAACCACTTTCTGATGTTCACCTTTATTCGACGCACATCAGCAGTGCAAGTACGACCCGGACCGGTGATTTTCAGCAAGTCAATATCCTCATTGCGTTGGCGATTGGTATCTTGCTCATTGCCTGCATCAACTACATGAACCTGGCTACGGCCCAATCGCAGAAACGTCGAAAGGAAGTAGGTTTGAACAAGGTAATGGGGGCTAGTCAGTTTCATCTGGTAAAGCGCTTCTACGTGGAGGCATTGATTATGGTCACGGCCGCTATCGGTTTCGGGCTGGTACTTTTTATGGCCTTCCTACCGCTGTTTAATACCATTGCTGACAAGAATATTACCTACGAAGCACTTTTGAACGCCACTGTATTGGGTAGTATCCTGCTTACCATAGTAGCGCTTTCGTTGGTAGCAGGTTCGTACCCGGCCTTGATGTTATCTTCCTTTTCACCGCTGAGCCTGTTTGGTCGAGGGGGGAGTTCCGACTTTTCTGCCACCTGGATTCGCAAAGGGTTGGTGATTGTTCAATTTACGGCTTCCATCATTCTCATCATTAGCACCTTTGTATTTTATCGTCAGCTGCAATTTGTGCAGGAGAAAAATCTGGGGTATAGTCCCGATCAGGTGATATCCATTTCGACCCAAGGAGCCGAGAATCAGGCGCAGATCAATAGCCTAAAAGGCTACTACAAAACCCTCGGCTTTGTTGAGGATGTTTCCGAAACCCAAACCTACCCCGGTGCCAGTGGTAGTGGCCGAATCTTGTCCAAAGACGCCACCTCCGGTACTGGACTGGCTATTCAGACGAATCAAACCTCACCGGAAATTCTGAATACGCTGAATATCAAACTACTCGCCGGGAAGTTGTTTTCCAAGAAAACGTCTGATGCCGATTCAATGGTCCAGATCGTATTGAATAAAACCGCCGTTGATTTTATGGGTATTACTCCCGAGCAGGCCATTGGCAAAACGGCCTACAATATGTTTGACTATGACCGCACGATCATCGTAGGTGTAATGGAAGACTTCCATTTTGAATCCTTTCACCGGCCCATTGGGGCCTATGCCTTTCACAACAGCGCTACGGACGGCATGGGTAATCTGTTGGTTCGGGTGAAGGGAGGTAGGGTTTCCGATAATTTGACGGCCCTCGCAGCCGGGTTCAAAAAGCACATTCCCGAATCGGCCTTTGACTACCTCTTTCTGGACGCTGCCGTTGCCAAGCTCTATGCTGCCGAGAAGCGCACGGCTTCCATTGTCTTGTTTTTCTCCGTTACAGCCATCCTGATTGCCTGCCTCGGACTGTTTGGTTTGGCGGCCTATACCACCGAGCAGCGTACCAAAGAAATAGGCGTACGCAAGGTACTCGGGGCCAGCGTTACGGGCCTCGTAAGTTTGCTGTCGGTCGACTTCCTGAAATTGGTGTTGGTGTCGTTGTTGATAGCGTCGCCCCTTGCCTGGTATTTTCTGGACGGATGGCTGCAAAGCTACGCCTACCACATTGACCTACCCTGGTGGGTATTCCTGGTAGCTGGTCTGCTGTCGGTGGTAGTAGCCTTCCTGACCGTCAGCTACCAATCCATCAAAGCCGCCGTGGCCAACCCGGTGAAGAGTTTGCGGTCGGAATAGAATTAGAGGAGGAAAGGAGGAATGGAGAAAAGAATATTTACCCTTGGCCTTTCTTCCTTTTCCCCATGAATCGATACAAACAACAGCCATGCTAAAAAACTATCTAAAAATTGCCCTTCGAAACCTGATTAAGAGCCGGACGTACTCGCTGATAAACATCGTCGGGCTAGCGATGGGCATGGCGGTGTCGGTGCTGATCCTGATGTTTGTGATGCACGAATTCAGCTACGACAAATTCCATGCGAACTACCCTCGGATTTACCGAATATTGGCCAAAGTCAAAATGGGGGAGCAAACTATGCAGTTCAATTCCTTTTCGGCCAAACTAGGTCCGGCGCTAAAAGAGAATAGCCCCGCGGTGCAGGAGTACGTACGGGTAAAAGTAGCGGTAGATAAGGTCGTTATGAAAAACCCTGCCCGTGGGGAAGAAGCCTTTTACGAGCAGAATTTCATGTTTGCCGATCCTTCCTTTTTTACTGTATTTTCCTTTCACATCAAAGAAGGTAGCGCTGCCACCCTCGACCGGCCGTTTACGATGGTCATTTCGGAGCGCGCCTCTAAAAAATACTTTGGTGAGGAAAGTCCGATTGGCAAGAGCCTGACGTACGAAGGTCAACACCCTATGCAGATCATCGGTGTGGCCTCCAACCCACCGTCCAATTCATCGTTCGATTTCGATTTTGTGGCTTCTACGGCCACCTACCCTCAGTTGAGTGAAAGCAATAAAAAAGAGTGGGATCAGGCGGGCGTATTCAACACCTACTTGCTGCTGGATTCGGACCAGTCGGTGGCTATGGTGGAGAAAAGCATCAAGCAAGAAGGCAAAAAGACGGGGGCTTTTGATAGCCAATCCGACTACCAGCTTGAAGGCCTTACAACGATTCATTTGGGCAATAACTTCAATGAGTCGGGCAACACGAAGCTGATCTACATTTTTACGGGTGTAGCAGTGCTTATTCTCTTTTTGGCCCTTTTTAACTACATGAGCCTCACCACGGCGCGGGCCACGTTGCGCGCCAAAGAGGTGGGCGTACGCAAGGTAGTAGGCGCGGGGCGGGGTAGTTTGGTGAGGCAGTTCTATATCGAATCCATTTTGCTGTGTTCCATGGCTTTTTTGCTCGCGTTTGGGTTGGTGCAGCTGTTGCGGCAGCCCTTTTACGATCTACTCGATTTGCGAATCGACTCTTCGTTTCTATTTTCTACTTCATTTTTGGGCTATGTACTTGGGCTACTAGTGGTAAGCGCACTCATTGCCGGCAGCTACCCCGCGTTGGTGTTGTCTGGTTTTGCCCCGCTAGCGGTGCTCAAAGGACGGTTCATGGGGGGGCAGGGAAGTGCCGGTGTAAGGCGGTTTATCATGGTGGTGCAGTTCACCGTCTCCATTGTTCTGATTGTGTGTAGTCTGGTCGTGAAGCAGCAACTCAGCTATATGCAAACCAAGAAACTGGGACTGTATAAAGATCAGATTTTAAGTATTCCCTTATCCTCCTCTGTGGCCACTACGTATTTTCCGTTGCGCAACGAAATCCGTGACCAAGTGGGTGTGAAGCAGGTAGCTGTAACCAATGTGGGGTTATTTAAGGGATACAATATGTTCTTTTTGAGCAACTTTTCAACCCAGCAAGAGGTACCCCTTGTGACGTATACAGTTGATCAGAATTTTATCGAAATGCTGGGACTAAACTGGCAAACCCCTCCCGGCGCCGGATCGTGGAAAAACCAAAACTATATGGTTTTGAACGAAGCAGCAATCAAAGATTTGGGAATGCGAGGCGACCCTGTCGGGCAGGAGGTTGTGAAGGGTAGCCGGGTAGCCGGAGTTCTGAAAAATTTTCATTTCTCGTCCATCCAGGATAAAATCAAGGCCATGGGGCTTTTTGTGGTGAACGACACCACTAATCTGGTAAGAACGCTGGGTGGTGCTGAACTGTACGTACAGCTCGATCCGCAAGCCAACATCCAGGAGAAAGTAGCCACATTGGGCCGAATTTTTAAGAAATACGAGCCACAGAAGCCCTTCGAATATTATTTTCTGGATGATGCCTTCGATGCTACCTTCAAGACTGAAACCCGGATGGCCAAAATGTTTACGGTCTTTGCCATTTTTATCGCCAGCATGGGCTTGTTTGGTCTGGTTGCTTTTTCTGCCGAAACCCGTACGAAGGAAATCGGGATACGTAAAGTGTTGGGTGCAAACGTCGCCAGTATTGTAGCCTTGCTATCGGGAGGGTTTTTGAAACTGATTGTGGTGGCGCTCGTCATTGCCTCGCCGCTCGCCTGGTACGCTATGCAGCATTGGCTGGCAGACTTTGCCTACAAGATTGCTATGGAGTGGTGGTACTTCGCGGTGGCGGGTGGGCTGGTCATCGGGGTAGCGCTACTGACGGTTAGTTTTCAGGCCGTGAAAACGGCGCTCATGAATCCGGTGAAGAGTTTGCGGTCTGAATAAAATTAGAGGAGGAAGGGAGGAAGGAGGAGAAGGCGTAGTAGGTTTGTTTTCCGCTACCGCCAGTTTGTAATTGGTGGTTAAGATGTAGTATAAGTCTCCGACTTGACTATGAACTATCATCCTCTGCGCTGCGATTGATCTTGATATATTGTTGCGTGAATCGGGATTTGAGCTATATTGGGCAGAGTTTTGACGAAACTAATAGGTACGTTTTGGTTAATACGAAAATAAGTAGACTGGAAAGACCGATCACCCATCAAGACTACAAAATCAAGATTACTAAGCTCAAAACAATGAAAGAAATAATCATCCTATTAGCCAGTTTCCTGTTAATCGGTACCGTTGAGGCACAGGGCACTAAGGCTCGGAAAGGGAAGTCAGGTAGTAAAGTTGAGAAAGAAGCAGGGCAACTACGGCTTAATCAAATTCAAGTAATTGGGTCTCACAACAGCTACAAGCAAGCGATTGACCCTGCCTTGTTCAAGATGCTGAAGCAAACCAGCGGAAGCATGGCAGATGGCATAGAATACAGCCATATAAGTATACTAGAACAACTGAACAGGGGCTTGGCTAACCTGGAAATTGATGTCTATGCCGATGCAAAGGGAGGCAAGTATGCGCATCCAAAGGGGCTAGACTGGGTGAAGAACCAAGCCAAGTATGACCCCGAAAAGCAGATGATGGAGCCTGGCTTCAAAATATTCCATATCCAGGAAATCGATTTTCGGAGTCATTATCTTACGTTCAAAAGTTGCCTGCAAGACCTAAAAAAATGGTCGGAGGAGCATCCTGATCATACTCCCGTCTTTATCACCATGAATGCCAAAGACGATGAGATTAAGAGGGAGGGTTTTACCGTCCCGGAGAAGTTTACTTCGGAGGTATTAGATGCACTCGACCAGGTTATTCTGGATGAACTGGGAAAGGAGAACTTGATCACCCCTGACCAGGTACGCGGAAGTTACAGTACCTTAGAGGAGGCTGTGCTGAACCAGAACTGGCCTACGTTACAGAAAGCAAAAGGCAAGTTTGTTTTTGTCCTGGATGAGAAAGACGAAAAAATAGCTACCTACACACAGGGCCACCCTTCTCTGAAAGGCCGGGTGCTGTTTGCCAATGCCGAGCCAGGAACACCCGAAGCCGCAATCCTGATTATGAATAATCCTGACAAGGATCAGGCAAAAATTCAGGAGTTGGTGAAGAAAGGCTACATCATCCGCACCCGTGCCGATTCTGATACGAAACAGGCGCGAAAGAACGATAAAAGCCAGTTCGAAGCGGCCTGTACATCAGGTGCTCAGATCATCACCACCGATTACTATGAGAAAAGTACCCATTTTGGTTCTGATTATCAGGTAAGCTTCGAGGGAAACCCCTATTTCAGATTGAACCCTATCCTTAAAAAGTAAGTATGGTCATGGTGCTTGATGACTGGCGGAGACAACTCTGTCAGTCATTTTTTTATGATGTTCGGGAGAAGTTCAGGAGTGAGGGTACTAACGTATGTTTATTCCACCTACTCGTTCCCGCTACCGCTAGTTTGCAGCTGGTGGTAATAAGGGATAGAGCATTGTAGTGAGGCGCTTGTGGTAGGGTCTGAGGATACCTAGTCCAAGGTGAAGTATTCCTTAGGCGGGTATTTGCGCGGTGGGCTGCTGCCTATACAAACGCGAGGAGTTGTAACACCCGATTGTAAATTGGGGTTAGCGAAGTCCAGATAGGATCGCTATTGTTATTCCAGGGTAAATAAAATAGTTTGTTTGAATTCCTTAACTTTGTCGTATGTCAAGAACTCTGTCAACTTACAATACTGAATTGAAGCTAAAAGGCTTCAATGTCTTTCAGATTGAGAATGACGGCAATGCTACCAATATGTATAGCCGGAAGGATTTTTATAAAATCTGCTTGACCACCGGCAAAAGCCGTATCCACTACGCCGACAGAAGTTTTGACGCCGAAGGCACCATATTGTTTTTCGGAAATCCGAATATTCCTTATTCCTGGGAAACACTATCAACCCAATACGTTGGTTATACTATTTTGTTCTCGGAAGATTTTCTCATTTCTGGAAAGCGTTCGGAAATCCTACAAAAATCTCCTTTATTTAGAATGGGGGGTACCCCGATTCTGGAAATTTCGGAAAGTCAACGACTGTTTTTAAATAATGTTTTCCAAAGGATGATCGAGGAGCAACAGTCTGATTATGAATTTAAAGACGACCTGATTCGTAACTACATTGATTTGATTCTGCACGAATCGTTAAAACTGAAACCTTCTCAGAATTTCAATCAAGCCAAAAGTGCAGCCGAACGACTAACCACCGTTTTTTTGGAACTGCTGGAAAGGCAATTTCCCGTGGAAAGTCCCGAACGTCCGCTATCCTTAAAGTCGGCCAAAGATTATGCAGACAATCTTTCGGTACACGTCAATCACCTGAACCGGGCCGTAAAGGAAGTCACGGGAAGAACCACCAGCACCCACATTGCCGAGCGCATCGTCAACGAAGCCAAAGCCATTTTGCAGCACACCACCTGGAATATTTCTGAAATTGCTTACGCTTTGGGATTTGAGTACCCCACTTACTTCAATAATTTCTTCAAGAAACAAACCGGCACCAGCCCTTCTTCGGTTCGCTTGGAGAAAGTTTGATTTTATTAATCATCGGTTTGAATTTCTTTAATCAGAAACCCTGAGAGCGCCCGACCTTTGTATCAAAGCACACAAAGATGGATACACCCGATATTTTCGAGCGGTTGAGGAAAGGAGAAACCATTCCGCCGAGCGATCCGCAAGCCTATAAAATGCGTGAGGCATCCTTCGATACGAAAAAATTGCTCGTGCGGATGAACAACGCCACTGACCCGAAAGAAATCAGGGATTTGCTGAGCCAAATCACCGGTAGCGCTATTGACGAAACCGTTGTTGTGTTTACACCCTTGTACATCAATTACGGCAAGCATACCAAAATCGGTAAAAACGTCTTCATCAATTTCGATTGCACTTTTTTGGATCTGGGAGGGATTACCATCGAAGATGGCGTACTGATAGCCCCCAAAGTCAGCTTGCTTTCCGAAAGCCACCCTATTGCTCCCGAAAACAGACATTCGCTAGTACCAAAACCCATCCACATTAAAAAGAACACCTGGATTGGGGCAAATGCCACCATTTTGCACGGCGTAACCATTGGCGAAAATTCGGTGGTCGCGGCAGGGTCGGTGGTTTCTGCTGACGTCCCCGACAATGTGATCGTAGGGGGTACCCCCGCAAAAATTATCAAGGAAATTTGAAACAGAGAAAATGAGAACAATAATGACACTCGCAGTTGCCTCACTCCTATTACTAGGTCAGGCCTGCAATACGAAAGTTGAAAAACAAGAAAACACAGAATCATATTCTTCTGAAACAGCAATTTTTCCTAAGGGTGAAGCTGGGCCTGCTACAAATTTTACAGGCAATGCCTACAATTTTGGGCTAGTCGAAAATGATTCTATCTACAACACACTTGTGGGAAATGTCTATTTCGAAAAAAGTGCAAGATCAAATTGGCACTTACATCCAAGCGGGCAAATTCTAATTGTACTCGATGGTGAAGGATATCATCAATTGGAGGGACAGCCAAGACAAACGATGAAAAAGGGTGATGTCATCAAGGTTCCGGCCAATACCAAGCATTGGCATGGCGCAACCGAAAACAACAGCCTTACGCAAATGTATATTCTGCCAAAAACCGAAAATGGAATTGTTACATGGCTTGAGCCTGTGACGGATGAAGTGTATAATGCTAAATAAATTCTCAATAAATCCGCTTCGGATGATTTATTGAGATAACAAATGAGATAGAAATGAATAAGAATATTGAAGGAAAAGTAATAGTCATTACGGGAGCAAGTAGTGGTATGGGCGAAGCGGCCGCAAAACATCTGGCTCAGCTCGGTGCCGCAGTAGTACTTGGCGCCAGAAGGACCGATAGGATAGAAAAACTGGCCGAGGAGATTCAGGAAAGCGGTGGAAAAGCGCTTGCCATTGCCACCGACGTAACCCAGCGGGATCAGGTAAAGAAGTTGGTCGATGCTGCCGTGGAAAAATTCGGACGAGTTGATGTACTCCTCAATAATGCGGGTATCATGCCCCTTTCGCCCATGGATCGTCTAAATGTGGATGAGTGGGATAGGATGGTGGATGTCAACATCAAAGGCGTGCTCAATGGGATCGCAGCCGTCCTTCCGTACATGAAAGAGCAAAAGTCGGGTCATATCATCAACACGGCTTCGGTGGCCGGTCATAAGCTATTCAGTGGCTCTGCCGTGTATTCTGCCACAAAATTTGCAGTAAGGGCCTTGTCTGAGGGCTTGCGCATGGAAGTGAAGCCTTACAATATACGTACCACAATAGTTTCTCCCGGAGCCGTAAAAACAGAACTGTTGGATCACATCAGCGAGGTAGATGTACAACAAGCCAATAAGGATTATGTGGGGGCGGTTGGCCTCAGTCCTGCTTCGTTTGCAAACTTGGTTGCCTTTGTAATCAGTCAGCCCGAGGAGTTGGACATCAACGAAATTATCTTCCGGCCAACGGCTCAGGAGCTTTAGAATAGATTGAGTTAACTACTAAATCACTATTAAAATAAATTAATATGGAAAAGCGCATATTAGGAACCGCTGGTCTTGAAGTTTCTGCCCTTGGATTGGGCTGTATGGGGATGAGCTTTGGGTATACCCCCATTCCGGACCGGAATGAAATGATTGCCTTAATCCGCAAAGCGGTTGAAATGGGGATTACTTTCTTTGACACAGCAGAAGTATATGGGCCTTTTACGAATGAAGAACTGATAGGTGAGGCATTGGAACCGTTCAAAGGTCAGGTGGCTATTGCGACCAAATTCGGCTGGAAAGCTGCGGCTGACGGGAAGTGGACCGAACTGGATAGCCGTCCTGAAAATATCAAAAAGGTTGCAGAGGCGAGTCTTAAAAGATTAAAAACGGATGCGATTGATTTGTTCTATCAGCACCGGGTAGACTTAAATGTGCCCATTGAAGAGGTAGCTGGGGCTGTAAAGGACCTGATTCAGGAAGGAAAAGTAAAACACTTTGGTCTTTCTGAAGCCGGCGTTGAAACCGTTCGTCGAGCACATGCGGTGCAACGGGTGTATTTCAGTTTTGGTTATTTGTGAAAAAAGGTGAGCTTTATGGTTTGTTGACCCTACAATATCCTTTATCATGACCGAATCAGAGTTTCTATCCTTAGCTTTATCGAAATATGAATCCATCAAGTCTTTAAATGGTTCTGCCACTTTTTATGAACACGAAAAGGACTTTGATGATATTTGGACCCCTCTAGGCAAAGATGTATTAGCGGCAAGTGTTTCGGACAAGGAAGGGCCAAAGCGTAAAAAAAGTCTGATGACCCGCTACGGTACAATTGAAATAAGCAAGGGACATCGTTATTTTTCGGGTTCTGGCAATCGGCAAAGCCCTTATTTACAGGAGTTGAGCGTATATTTTGGGCAATTTACGTGTTATGCCTCGGCAGAGGAGATATTTTCAAAAGTTTTACGGATAGCTATCAGTGATAGCACCATTTTCCGACAGACCAATCAGGTCAGTCAACACGGTGAGGTAAGCATGCCGGAAGATTTTTTACGGACCGCACAGGATTCGGTAGCTTACGGCATGGTAGATGGTTCGATGATCCTGACGCGGGAGCCCGGTTGGAAAGAAGTGAAAGTAGGGCGGATATTTTTGGAAGGACACCATGGTCAGGTCAGTAAAGACAGGAACGGGATCAGTCACTCTATTTATAGGGCACGTTTAGGGGGACATAAGGACTTCGAGGAACACTTCTCGACGCTGCTGGATCCTTTGGTCAGAAAGGTCAAGACGTTTGTTTTTATCAGCGACGGTGCCCGCTGGATACGAGATTACATAAGTGATTTCTATCCCCAAGCAATACAGATCATTGATTTTTACCATGTCAAGGAACACATAGCTGAATTTGCCAAGATCAGTAAAATAGAGGCAAACAAAAGAACCGGTTGGATTGAGGATATATCTAAACTGCTACTGGATAGCGACTTGGAGAGTGTCATAGCACAAATAAACCAAGTTCAGGTAGCAAAAAAAGCATACGGCGAAAAGGTAAGCCTACTAAACTATTTGACAGGTAATGCCTATAGGATGGATTATAAATACGTAATTATTTAGGTATCCCAAGTGAAATCACCCTTTAGCACGCAGGTCAATTGATCGATCAGGTTCATTTGGTTCTTTGTGATTGTAGAGATAAATGCAGCAATACGGGCATAGTAAGTTGCCCCTGCTAGTGTTCGGAAGCAGTTGCTTACTTTTTGTTTTACCTTGGCCGGACGCAAGTCTCGTTCG
>Ga0209702_10008896_pt1 | contig 11460 bp, 6 predicted proteins | sample FRY01_FD_187210 | JGI IMG/M metagenome (GOLD analysis project Ga0209702, IMG submission 187210) | Freshwater microbial communities from Lake Fryxell liftoff mats and glacier meltwater in Antarctica - FRY-01 (SPAdes) (version 2) | ecosystem: Environmental > Aquatic > Freshwater > Ice > Glacier... | reverse complement strand
TTACATTTTATGGGCTTAATAAATTCGTCACAACAAATATAGACACTCCAATACTGCAAGTACGACTTACACGTTTGCACCATCTGGTGCTGGTTGTTTTACACCAACCACAATGACAATTACAGTAAGCCCAATTGTTACATCAACATTTACGCAAGTCATGCCTATTTGTGCTGGAGCTTCTTTAGCATTAACAGGAACTTCTTTGCAAGGTATAAATGGAAGTTGGTCGCCATTACCAAACAATACTGCGACAACAACATATACGTTTACTCCTACTGTTGGTGAATGTGCGGATCCAACAACATTAATTGTAACTGTTAATCCAACACCTTTAACACCAACTGGAAATTCTCCACAAGCAGTTGTAAATGGTTCAACGATTGCAGATTTAGTGGTTTCACCTACCTCAGTTATTTGGTATGCAAATGCACAAGATGCACAAGATGCTGTTAATCCTTTGCCAACTTCAACTGTGTTGATTAATGGATCTAGTTATTATGCTGTCAATAGTGCAAATGGATGTAATAGTTCACCGTTTGAAGTAGCTGTTCAGTTTACTGCAGGTTTATCAGAAGACAAATCAATAATTAACTTCACCATATATCCAAATCCAACTTCAATAGAAGTTATAATTACTGGATTAGAAAGTGGAACTGGAATTACATTATTAGATGCAACTGGAAGAGTGATAAAACAATTCAAAGCTCGTTCTAACCAAGAAAGTTTGGATGTAACAAACTATACAATGGGAGTTTACTTTGTACAAATACAAACAACTTCCGGCGTTACAAGCACAAAGAAGCTTATCGTTAGAAAATAGCTTCGAGAAAAGCTCAGCTAACAAATTAATAATATTAGTTTAATTTAAAATCCGTCGATCCCTTTGCTTATAACAGGGAAGACGGATTTTTTTATTAAGCCAAAACAGGTTTTCATGTGTTGAAAAGCCTTTTTCATAAAACGGCTTCAAAAAAGTGATACTTCTTTGTGAAATTTGGGCCACAAAATAAAATTTAAAAATTATGAAAAAATTAATACTCGGAGGCTTACTATTAGTTTCTTTAATTCAAAACACTGCAATTGCTCAAACATGGAGCGTTGCATTAACCGTTCCGGCTGCAGGAAGTCGCTTTAAAAATGTTTATTTTACGGATGCGATGCATGGCTGGGCTGTTGGATCGAGTAACTCTAGTGGGATAGTTTATGCAACTACAGATGGAGGGACAACATGGAATCAACAAGCAGTTAACAGTTTTTATTATGTCGATTTATTCGATGTGTTTTTTATCGATAATCAAACAGGTTGGGTTGTTGGAGAATCTGGAAATATTTACAAAACAACAAATGGTGGAACAACTTGGACAAATTTGGCAACAATACCGAATAGCCCAGAACTCCAAAAGGTAAACTTTACATCATTGACAAATGGTTATGTTTTAGGAACTAATAATATTTACTCAACTACGACCGACGGTGGAACAACCTGGACCAATGGAGGTTCTATTAGTGATACAAAATTAGATTGTCTTTTTACTTCTTCTCAAATAGGCATTGCTTGTGGTACAAATCAAATAAGCAGAACAACGGATGGAGGTACATCTTGGTCGCATACTACTTCAACAACTACTTTTCGAGGAATAGACTCTACCTCTGCAAATAACCTTTGGATTGTAGGTGATGCTGGATACATAACGTCTTCAGATCAAGGTGCAAATTGGTCAAGTATAAATACATTTAGTTCAGGAGGAGGAGGAACTGATATCAGGTTTTTAAATTCAAATATTGGCTGGGTAACACAAAGTGGTTCTTCTATCATAAAAACGGTAAATGGTGGTTCAACTTGGACGAATGATTTTACAACGAGCAACACTTATTTCTCTGGAATATACCCAATAAATGAAAACAACGTTTTCGTAACAGGTTATAAACAAGATGAATCGGAAGCTTATATCTATCGCTATTCATGTGCTGGAGTAACTGCACCACAAGCATTAAATGGATTCAGTGGTCTTGTAACTTCTCCATGTGAGGGAACAAGCTTTACCTATACAGCGAATACTTTTATCGCAAATCCTGAACAATTTACATACAGTTGGACTTTTCCAGCCGATTGGACGATTACATCACCAACAAGTAATTCAAATATAATAACAGGAACTTATGGAGCAACATCTGGTCCAATTACTGTTTTTCCTACCAATACCTGTGGCTTGTCATCCGTACCAACAATAATCAATAATATCACTGTTGAATTGACTTCAGTGCCAGAACCAACATTTATTAATTTAATTTCAAATAATAACTGTATTGGTGGAAACAATAATTTCCAAACAACAGCGGCACCTTATGGTACTGAATGGGTTTGGAGTTCTAATAATTGGGATTTTGTTGCGGCAAACGCAACAACCGTAAATCCATTTGGAACATTTATCACAGATGAATCTAATGCAACAGTAAGTGTATATCTTCAAAATGCATGCGGAGGAGTTTCAAGTACATTTACAGAAACGTTTTCTTTAAATTTAGATACACAATTGCCTGTTCCAACAATTGCAGCAAATGGAAGCACTTTAACAACTGCAGCAGTTGCAAATGAATATTGCTGGTTTTTATTGGACAATACTTTTGAATTCGATTCTGACACCTGTTTTATAGGTACTGCAGGCATGACATATACTCCTAATGTTTCAGGAGTATATGGCCTAGTTATTTCAACTGTGAACGGATGCCAAACAACTTCTGACACATTGAATTTTGTTGTTCCTGGCACAACTACTGGTATTTCAATAAATGAAAAAACATCATTAGAAATCTATCCAAATCCAACAAACGGTTTGGTTACAATTTCTGCTCTACAAACTGGTTCAACACTTCAACTAGTTGACGCAAGCGGAAGAGTTTTAAGAACAGAAATCCTATTGACAGAACAAACAACTTTAGATTTAAGTGAGAATAACAGTGGCGTTTATTTTGTTTCAATTATTGGAACAGATGGCTCTTCGACAACAAAGAAGCTTATCGTGAGAAAATAAGAACAATTTTTTTCATAAATGGGAATCCGTTTATTCTTCAATCTATTTTGAAGAATAAACGGATTTTTTCGTTAAGCCAAAATCGTTTTTTCATAAAACAGAAAAACACATCAGGGATCTAATCCATAATTTCGGTGAAAAAATTACTTAGAATCAATTAATAAGTGATGAACAAATGAAAAATATAGCAGAAAATTAAAACAATCAAGAATTCACAGTTATTATCAGAATCCCACGACTACTTTATAAAACTAGAATTAAAAAATTCATCAAATTGTAAATTCCTTTATAAATTTAGGCTTTTAGAAAGAACACTATTTTTAGAGTATCCGTCTTGTTTTGGTTCAAGGCGGATTTTTTCATAAATTCAAATGGTATTTTCATGTGAAAATATGGTGATTTCACCAAATAAGCTTTTTAGTTTCAATTGAAATAATTAAACTTATAGTATTAAAAAGTATAAATCAGTGTTTTCACAAACAGTTAAAAAATACAAATCAATTTGAAAAGTTTATTGCTCATACTATTTCTTTTATTTCAGATTATTAAAATAACTGGGCAAGAACCTTTTGAACAACATTTTTCAATAGTAAATGGTCTACCTTCCAATGCAGTTTACTCAATTTTAGAAGATAAACAGGGATTTATATGGTTTACGTGTAACGAAGGATTATTTCGTTACGATGGAATGCATTACAAATCATATCGAAATAAGAATCAAACAAATTATGCAGGAAGTAATATTCTCCAAGATTCAAAAGGACGTATTTGGTATGAAAATTTTGACGGGTATTCATTTTATGTCGAAAAAGACAGTTTAAAAGAATTTCCTCAAGTATCTGTTGCAAATTTTTTTCCTTTACAAGTAACCAAATCATTTCTTTTTATTCAAGAAAATGGAAATTTAGTTGCTATAAATATCCAGACACTAAAACCTGAAAAGCGTTTTAAAACGAGTGATTTTATCTATGCTACAACAACATTCAACAATGAGTTTTATTTTATCGATAAACAAACATTATATAAAATAAATAACCATTTACGCATCCAAAAAATAGCTGAAGCACCTTTGGATGCAACCGAATTCCCTTTTTTAGCAAGTGATAAAAAAAGCATCTATCTAACAAAAAAACAAAGTGATAAAAATGGTGTATGGAAATTGAATGTGAAATCATTTGAAAAAATAGCAAATATTACTTCGAATCAGATTATTCAAAATACTCGAATTTTTAGACACGAACTATTTTTTTTAACTACAACAGGACTATGTCGTTTTAATTTAACTACAAAAACTTTCAGGAAACCTTTGTTAGAATCGAAAAACAGCAGTGATTTACTTATTGATTTTAAGGGGAATTATTGGCTTACATCCACCGTTGATGGTATTTTTATTGTTCCCGATTTTAACACGAAACAATATACATTCGATTTTATTCAACCTTTCCGTTCCATTAATTTCAGAAATAAATTATTGATCTCTTCTAAAAATGAAAAAGTTGTTTGGTTCAATCCAACTTCATCAGAATTTGAGGTGTTTGCGTCGGGCAATACAAATGCAATTCCATATTATCTATTTGTTGATAGTTTAAGAAATCAAGTCGTAAGAGTTCAAAGTGATGGTTTTACATACTTTTCCGACTTAAACACTAAAAAATTAATACAGAAATCCATCATTGCTATAAAGAAAATAATTCCGATTGACTCCAAATACAATGCATTCGTTTCATCAGGATTAAATGGATTCTATTGTCATAAAAATGACCTGTCAAAACTTTCAGCGTTAGACTATTCCGTTCAGCAACTTGAAAAAATAAAAGATGGAGATTTCATTTTCTTTCGTTTACCATTAGAAGGGAGAGGCAAATCTGTTTTTTTAGACCCCAATTCAAAAAACATCTATTTTACAACAAATGCTGGTACATTTCGATTGAAAAATGGAAACGCTTTAGAGCAAGTTTTTGGTGTTAAATCAAAAATGATTGTGCACGTTTTTAGCTGGAACAAACAAATAATGGCTCTTGGTTATGATGGTTATATTCACACGCTAACAAATAATAATACAACCACTAAAAATAAAAAGTTAAATGAAATTCAAAATTGCATACAAATTAAACAAATAGATAAAAAATTATACGTTAGAACAAACAATCAAATTATAGTTTTTGGGATTTCAAAAAAAGGTATAACTCAATTCTACACATCCATTAATTTAAAAAACAGTGAGTGTAATGACTTTTGTGTAGTACAGAATGAAATCTGGATCATGACTCCAAATGGATTTATAAAGTGGCATGTCTACGACAATAGAAAACAAAAAAAAGTAGGTCGATTTGAAATAACATCGTTGTACTTAAATGGTGAAATTGTCTCCGATATATCAAAACCACTTCATTACTATCAAAATAATTTGAAAGTTGAATTTGCTTTGTTGGATTATGGCATTTCAACTATTTCATCCGTTGAATATAAAATAAATGACCAAAATTGGACAAGTATAGATTCTAAAGTTAGATCTCTTAATTTTCCAGTATTAGCTTCTGGTAGTTATAAACTACAATTTAGAGGAAAATTAAACTCAAAATACCTCCTTTTTAAAGAGCTTAACTTTGAAATAAATCCTCCATTTTGGTCAACAATTTGGTTCATTTTAATCATCATTTTATCTGTTTCAGTAATTGTAATTTGGTATTTTAGACGAAAGATAAAAGCGAATCGAATCCTTAATCAATTAATGAATGAAAAAATAATTCTCGAATCTAATTTGAATAAATCATTACTTGCTTCCATTAAATCTCAAATGAATCCTCATTTTATTTTCAATGCATTGAATACAATTCAAGCATATATCTATATGAATGATAAAAAAAATGCGACAGGATATTTATCAAAATTCTCAAAATTAACGCGTTCAATATTAGAACTATCAGAAAAGGAGGAGATTACGCTTTCAGAAGATATTAAAACATTAACGCTCTATTTAGAATTAGAAAAGATGCGATTTCAGGATGGATTTGAATACATTATAGAAACCGCTGACATAGATATTAATTCAGTGAAAATACCTCCGATGATGTTACAACCTTATGTGGAAAATGCTATCAAGCACGGTTTATTACACAATGAAGGAGATAAAAGGTTATCTATCAATATGAGGCAAGAAAAGAACGTATTAACTATCTGTATTGATGATAATGGTATCGGGCGTAAAAAATCTGCAGAATTAAATTTCCAGCGAAATAAATACCACGAAGGGTTTGCGACTAACGCAAATGAAAAAAGATTAGATTTATTAAATGAAAACAATGAAATATCCGTTGTTTTCACTGACAAATATACTGATGCTGGACAAGCAATTGGAACTACAGTTCAACTAAAAATAAGGATAAAATGAAAACTATTAAAGCAATAATAATTGATGACGAGCCAATGGCAAGACATTTATTGAATGGACTAATAGAAGAATATTGTCCAGAAGTTGAGATTCTAGACTTGTGTCAAAACCTAGCAGAAGGAGTAAAATCTATTCATAAGAACAATCCTGATATTGTATTTTTAGACATAGAAATGCCTGGACATTCTGGTTTAGAACTATTAGATTTCTTCCCAGCGAATGAAATAAATTTTTCTATCATTTTCACAACTGCCTATAACCAATATGCTATTAAAGCCTTTAAATTGTCGGCAGTAGATTATATTCTTAAACCCATAGATCCTGAAAGTATTATAATTGCTTTGGAACGATATACTTCTAGTCAGTCAAAATTGGTAGACATGTCTGTACTCAAAGAAAATTTATCGCCACAAAACCAATTGAAAAAATTGGCCATTCATACAATAAATTCAATTCATTTTATTGAATTAAATACGATTTGCTACATGAAAGCAGAAGGAGCATACACCAATATCGTTCTAAAAAATGGCACTAAAATTCTATCCTCAAGAAGCTTAAAACACTTTGAAGAAATACTCGAAGAACAACCAAATATAATTAGATGTCACAAATCATATATAGTTAATATTCATGAGATTACAGAATATATTAAATCTGAAGGTGGAAGCTTAATCATAAATAATAAAGATGAAATTAGTATTTCACAAGACAAAGTGAAAGAGATTTTAGAGAAATTAAAGGTTTAAATAAGAAGTATATCGTCTAGTATCTCAAACACATTTAAAAAATAGACCAGATAAATGAAACTTGTTATACAGCAATAACTAAGGAACAAGTTTTTGAAGAAGTATATATAGAATAGATGAAGTTTAGTGGTCAAATACCACTCGAATAACTTTTTAAAATTGTTTCGGGAATAAATCCTCGAAATATTATTTACTCCATCTAATGTATTATTTTTGTCACTTAAAATAATACACATATGTTAACTCCAAAACACGATAAAAAATTATTTCTTTTAGATGCTTTCGCATTGATTTATAGAGCCTATTTTGCTTTTGCAAAGAATCCGAGAATGAGTACTAAAGGGTTAAATACTTCGGCTGCTTTTGGTTTTACAAATGCGTTAATTGATATACTTAAAACGGAAGAACCAACTCATATCGCTGTAGTTTTCGACCCTCCTGGAGGTTCTACTCACCGTCAAACTGATTTTGAAGCGTATAAAGCCCATCGTGAAGAAATGCCTGAAGGTATTCGAACGATGATTGAGCCAATTAAAGAAATAATTCGATCGTTCAATATTCCAATTCTACAAGTAAATGGTTATGAGGCAGATGACGTAATCGGAACTTTGGCTAAAATGGCTGAACAGAAAGATTTCTATACGTATATGATGACTCCTGATAAGGATTTCGGTCAATTGGTGTCAGATAAAATTTTCATGTATAAACCTGGTAGAAGCGGAAATCCACCTGAAATTTGGGGAGTTCCAGAAATTTGCGCAAAATTTGAAGTCGACCACCCATCAAAAGTGATTGATATTTTAGGTTTATGGGGAGATGCTGCGGATAATATTCCTGGAATTCCTGGAATTGGAGAGAAAACTTCGAAATTATTGATTCAAAAATATGGTTCGGTTGAAAATCTAATTGCAAACGCTGCAGATTTAAAAGGAAAACAAAAAGAGAATGTAATTAATTTCGCAGAACAAGGTTTGGTTTCTAAAATGTTAGCGACAATTATTTTAGATGTTGAAGTAGAATTCAATGAAGAGGATTTAATCATGTGCGAACCAAATGTAGAAAAAGTAAAAGAGATTTTTACAGAATTGGAATTCAGAAACCTTGCTCGACGTGTAATTGGTGAAGATATAGTTGTAACTGCTGTTTCAGATGAAGCAGGTCAAATGGATTTATTTGGAACTCAAAGCTTAGTAGTAGAGCAAACACCAGTGGAAACAGCTGATTATAAGACAATCATGACTGAAAAACCGAGTTACCACTTAATTACACAACCAGAAGAGCGAAAAGAATTGCTGGAAATCTTAATGACTCAAACGCAAGTTTGTTTTGACACTGAAACCACAGCTATCGAAGCATTACATGCAGATTTGGTTGGAATCTCCTTTTCATACAAAGCGAGAGAAGCGTTCTACGTTGCTGTTCCTAAAGATTTTAACGAAGCAAAACAAATTGTAGAAGAGTTCAGACCTTTCTTTGAATCTTCTAACATTGAAAAAATAGCACACAACATAAAATACGACATTCAAGTATTGAATCGTTATGGAATGGATGTTGCCGCACCTACTTTCGACACAATGATTGCGCATTACTTAATCAATACTGAGTCGAAACAAAGCATGGATTTCTTAGCGGAATTCTACCTTTCATATAAAACTGTTTCTATTGAAACTTTGATTGGTAAAAAAGGGAAAGATCAAGGGAATATGGGAGATTTAGCTCCAGAAGAAATTTGTGATTATGCTTGTGAAGACGCAGATATTACCTTTCAATTGAAACAAATTTTTGATCCAGAAATTCAAAAAGAGCATTTGAAAGATTTGTTCTATAACATGGAAATGCCATTAGTTGAGGTTTTGAAATCAATGGAAAAAGAAGGTATTGCAATTGATGTATCTGGGCTTCAAGCATTTTCGATCGAAATTGAAAAAATTATTTTAGAACTCGAAAAATCTATCAAAGAAATAGCACAAGAAGAATTCAATATAGATTCACCGAAACAATTGGGTGAAGTATTATTTGAAAAAATGAAAATTTCTTCCAAAGCGAAAAAAACTAAAACAGGTCAATACGCTACAGGAGAAGATGTTTTGGTAAAACATGAAAAAGATCATGCAATCATTCCAATGATTCTACAATACCGTCAATTGCGAAAATTAAAAAGTACGTATGTTGATCCTCTTCCAACACTATGCGATAAAATAGATGGAAGAATTCATACACATTTCATGCAAACAGTAACATCTACTGGAAGATTGAGCTCGAGTAATCCGAATTTACAAAACATTCCTATTCGTTCAGAAAATGGAAAAGAAATTCGTAAATCATTTATTGCAAGAGGAGAAGATTTCCAATTAATGGCGGTAGATTATTCTCAAATAGAATTACGAATTATTGCCGCATTAAGTCAAGACCCTACAATGATTGCAGCATTTAAAAGTGGACAAGATATTCACGCAGCTACAGCCGCCAAAGTATTTCATGTTGAAATTAATGAGGTGACGAGAGATCAAAGAAGTGCCGCTAAAGCAGTTAATTTTGGAATTATTTATGGTCAATCAGCTTTTGGATTGGCACAAAACTTACAGATTTCCAGAACTGAAGCTAAAGAAATCATCGACAGTTATTTCGCAGAATACGCAACTATCAAGGCCTATATGGATTCAACAGTTGCCAACGCTCGTGAAAACGGATACGTTGAAACAATAATGAAACGACGTAGGTATTTATCAGACATCAATTCAGCTAATGCTATCGTTAGAGGATTTTCTGAAAGAAATGCAGTAAATGCACCGATTCAAGGTTCGGCAGCAGATATCGTAAAAATGGCAATGGTTGCTGTTCACCGAGAAATGAAAAAGCACGATTTAAAATCAAAAATGATTTTACAAGTACACGATGAATTGGTTTTTGATGTACATGAAAGTGAAGTAGAACAGATGAAAGAATTGGTAAAAGAAGCGATGGAAGGAGCTGTTAATTTGGTAGTTCCAATGGAAGTGGAGATGAAATTAGCCGGGAATTGGTTGGATGCACATTGATTTCACATCAACATCCATTTCCAAGATTGGAACTACGTGGAGAACTGCTCCTTGAACTGTAATAGTTGATTCTTTATCTTATGCAAAAGACAATAAAGACTCAATACAAACGGCTTTTTCGGTAACAAATTGACCAACAAAAAAACACGAATGCAAATACTGAGTCTTTCAATTCAAAAATAAAGCTATTTCGAGCTAATTTAAGAGGTGTTACAGATGTGAAATTTTTCCTTTTTAGGTTAGGTAAACTATTCGCCTAGTACAGCTACTCCTCAGAAAATTGACCTGACCCTATTTGGGTCAAGTGAAAATCTTGGGGATAAATAAATTCTTTTCTATTTCTTCCGATACTTTTTTTAGCTGAAAAAAGTACCCACCACGCAGTCGCACAGATGATAAAAACAGCTTTTCAATTTTACAAGGAACTTTTTACGTTACGTTTCACTCCACAAAAAACCGCGGATAAATGTTGTTTACTTCCTGAATGTAATATCTAATTGATTTCCACTAAGACTAACGCCTAGTCTTCAAAAGACTAAGCGTTTCTTCTTCATTGTATTACGATGAGAAACGCCCTATTTTAAGGAACCTAAAATAGCTCTTTTTTATTTAGGTCGTGTTCTAAATCAACTAAGAGTCTTGATACTTATCAATACTTGAGGCTACAACATTAATTAAATTTGTAATCAAATAAACATTTTAATTTAAACCAAATAATAAAATGATGAAGCTTAAAAAAAATCTATCCAAATTATTAATAATAACAGGTATAGTTCTATCAGGGTGTGCCTCTATGTACAACAAAACAAATTCAAACTATGACAAGAGTACTGATTTTACTAAATATAAAACTTATGCTTGGTTAAACTCTCAGAATTTGCAAGTGCCAACAGCATATTACAATGATGTTATTGAAAATAATACTAAAAGTTATGTTGATCAACATTTTAAAGACAGAGGATATATAGTAGATACTCTTAATCCTGATATTTTATTGGAACTCGTATTAAAAAGCGAAAAGAAAAAAGAAGTAATTCAAAACAGTAATCCTTTTAACTATTCTAACCATACATATTACAATTATCCTTATAATGTAAATTATAATAATAATTTATATTATGGTAATCTATGCTTCTCCCCATTTGTCAGACAGAAATCAGTGTGAATTAAGATATGATTTCACACTTGCTTACTTTGCTGCGTAAAAATTGGAAATAACTTTTTGGCCCTTCTCTAGGCCAAAAAAAGTT
>Ga0209702_10008894_pt1 | contig 11463 bp, 14 predicted proteins | sample FRY01_FD_187210 | JGI IMG/M metagenome (GOLD analysis project Ga0209702, IMG submission 187210) | Freshwater microbial communities from Lake Fryxell liftoff mats and glacier meltwater in Antarctica - FRY-01 (SPAdes) (version 2) | ecosystem: Environmental > Aquatic > Freshwater > Ice > Glacier... | reverse complement strand
TCAAAATCAGGAAATGTTTTTTGAATTGTTTCTTTTATTTTACTTAAATTTTTATTATCATTATTTAATAAATATTCTTCTATACTATTCCAATATTCTTGTATTTGACTAATTTTATCATCTTTTTTTAAATTTTCTATTTTAGTATATAAATCACATATTGCAGTTAAACCTATATTTACATGAGAACTTCCTATACAAAATATTTTTTTATTTTTTTGTTTGATTTCAAAAATAACATGTCGATAATCACTATCACTTGTAATTAAATAAAATAAAGTTATAATATCATTTGTATATAAAATTTTCATAATATCAACACTTAAACGTAAATCAACTGAATTTTTTCCACTAATTTTATCACATTGAATACACATAATACCATTTTCCCGTGCTACTTGTATCCAACTTTTTACATTTTTATCACTCCAATCTCCATAAATATTAAATATTACAATACGACCATATTTTCTAATTTCCCGTAAAATATAACTAAAATCAGATGAATTTATATTTTCTCCATCAATAAAAACAGCTATTATTTCATTGTCATTCATTATTTATTATATATTACATATTATTTATTTTATAAAATTTTTCAAACTATTAAATAAGTATTTATTTTTAGTTATATTTACATATTTGTATATATATACTTTTTATTATTTTCTTGTATATTTTTTTCTAAATCATAATTATCTTATGTAATTTTATTCATACTATTTTATAAGTTTATTAATTTGTATAAAATTATAGTTTCTGATTTATTTCATTTATAGAATAAATTATATGCTTATTTGTTATTTATTATTTATTATTTATTTAATTATAATTATATTCCAATTTCCACGATCCCAATTATAACTATATTTATATTTTGTATCTAAATTTGATAGCATATTTTTTAACATAATTTCATCATATACATAATAATAACGCATTGATTTGTTAAATTTAACATAATTATGACCTTTATTAAATTTCTTTTTTTTTGAATAATCATCGCTTTCATATGCCCATAAAGTTATCAATAATTGTCCGCCCTTTTTTAGTAATCTCAGTAATTCATAAATTGCTTGTAAATGAAGATTTTCATCATCTAAATGATGTATTACAGCAATTGACATTATATAATGAAACGTGTCATCTTTTAAAGGTATATCTAAAATATTTGCTTCAAATACATTATAGCCTCTTTCTTTACAAATAGACACTAGATTAGAACAATAATCAAACCCAATGATATTACATTTTTCTTGAAAATATTTTATATTTTTTCCATTTCCACATCCTGCATCTAATACATAATCATCTTTTTTAAATTGATTTCCAAAATCACGCACAACATCCCATAAACAATACCGTGTATCTGAAAATTTTTGATAATTTGTATCGTAAAATTCTTTTGATAATTCCATATTTTTTATTATAAATTATTATAAATTATTATTAATATTTATTAATATTTATTAATATTTATTTATATTCATAATTTGTTATATCATAAATTTCTTCTTTTGAAATTTCCCAAAATTTTTTTAAATTTTCATAACAAGCATCTATATATGCTTCTTGTGGTTTTTGTTTTATTGTATGATCATTTCTAATATATGTTATAGCTTCTATTTCTTCAAAAATATTTTCAAAAAAAACTTGAACTTTTATATTTTTACGTGCATATATATTTTTAGAAGAATCAGTATTATATGGATCATTGTCTTTTATTCCTTCAAATTTATCAAGTTTTTGTAATTCATCATTTGATAAATATATAATGGAACCTTTAACAATTTCATTTGGAAAATATTCCAATGATGCAACACTTCCATTCCATTTTTTTGAATGTCCTGAAAAAATGCGTACATAATGTAATAAATAAGCTTTATATGCCATAATATTATCATTTTTTATTCTTTTTTTCAATTGATCTATATTATTTGAACCATATGAAAAATAAGGTATTTTACGACACTCAGTATTCATTATTGTATTGTATAAATTATATGTAAAATTATTATTAGTAAACTATATTTATTATTATAAATAAATCATTTTTTATAAAATATATATTACGTTTTATAACAAACAACACTATAAAGTTTATATCTGTAATCATAAAATTATAGATTTGTTATATATAAATATATATAAATATATATAAATAAATATAATTATAAATAATTATGTATAAATATGTCTTGCTTTGATATAACAACATGTTTATCAGAGCAAATATTCAATCGCATAAATTGTAATTTTACGGTTGCACATGTGAAATATAGTTGTAATTCTACGGTGACATGTAAGCGACTTGATGGATTGTATGATTGTTGTACTTCTAATATTGCATATTGTACTATACAATTACTTGTATTTCAATCATTACCTACTATAAAACCCACTATAAAACCCACTATATTACCAAATATGTTTGATGCATGTGAAAAAACGTGTAATCTTACTCCTAGTACAAATAAGTGCTATTGGTATGAAAATCAAAATATAGATATGTCTTGTATCAATAAACATAATAAATTTTGTTGTTCGTATAGACATGATGAATGTTGTCAAACAAATATTACATCAGCATATGTTATATATGGTTTATTAATTTTTCTATTATCATTGTTTGCACTCTACAAGTATGTTGTATGTAGATATACTCGTATAGTGCCAGACAAGACTATACCTAGTTTAATTACACAAAAAAATAACAACGTCTAAAAAGTGCCTAAATTTGAATGTATTTTTGACATTTAACCGTACCATTTTTAAATTGAAACAAATGATTGGAATGTTAGACAATAATAATTATCCTAATAAAATTACACAAAAAATATTGAAAGATTTTATAAAAAATAAATATGAAAAAATTGAAAAATAAATAAAATAAAATAAATAATTATATTTTATTAACATATAAACATGCCAGAAGGTCCAGAAATTAGTTATATGGTTTATACTTTTGATAAAAAGTATGCACAAACTATATTGAAAGATATAAAAGTATTAAGTGGAAGATATACGCGCCATCCATTACCAGAAGGTTTTGATAATTTATTATCAAAACTTCCTTCTAAAATTGAAAGTATTAAAAATAAAGGTAAATTTATTTATATAACTTTAAAAGATAATTCGATTTTAGGAATTAAATTAAATTATGGTCATTTAGTAAGTGAATTAGATAAGCATTGTCATATTGAAATAACTACTTCTAAAGGAATATTTTATATTGATGATGTGCGAAATTTTGCTACTTTATCTATTTTAAATAAAGATACATTACAAGAACAATTAAATAAAATTGGTACAGATTTATTAAATGAAAATGTTTCATTGAAAGAATTTACAGAAAAAGTTAAAAAACATCCACGTATGAAAATAGGTATGTTTCTAATTAAACAAGACTATTTTTCTGGTGTTGGAAACTATGTACGTTGTGAAGCTTTATATATTGCTAAAATATCCCCATTTAGATTAAATAAAGATCTAAGTGAAATTGAAATAAAAGATATTTATGATGCTACACTTTATATTTTAAATAAAGCTTTTTCTTGTTTAAAAAATCATGGAAAACATATTATTAAAAAAGTTTATGACCAAAAAATAACAACTAATAATGAAGAAGTTATTCGAGAAAAATTAGAACCAACACGTAATATTTACTGGGCACCTGCCGTTCAAAAATGACCGTATCAAATAATTTAATACAACATGATTTAATAATAAATTAACGCAATGGAGGGAAATCTTCTTCTTTTATAAAAAAATCATTATTAGAATTAGTAGTATTATTTTTATCATTATATCTATTGCTATATTTATTACTATAATTATTATTAATATTATCTGTATCAATTGTTAATTTTCTTTTATTACTATTAGACTTTATTTCCTTATTCATTGCTTCTACTACAAAACTAAAAGTTCTATTTGGAATAGTAAATTTTTCCAAAGTATAATTATCATTTATTGGGGGAATTAACCCTTTATCAAAAAAAAGTAATCCATAATCTTTATACACATGTTCTGTAATATTAGTCAATTCAATGTAATTATATTGACCTTTAAAAAAATCATTTAGTATTGTATTTTTAAGGTCAATTATTTTTTTATTTAATTCATATACATAGGTTTTTAAATATGTATTTGTTTCATTTTCTTTTTTATATATTTTAAATTCAACAGAACTCATTATTTATAATAAAGTAATTATTTTTTAAGTATTATTTTATTATTCTAAATCAAATAATATATTAAAATAAAAATTTGTTAAAAAAATAGAAAAAACTGATTTTTTAATTATTAATAAGTATTTAATGTAATTATTTATTCAAATATGAAATTAAATAAAAAAACAGAATTATTTCAACCTATACGTGATATATGGGATAATTTAAACTATAAAGATATAAGTACTTTTGAAGAATTAAATTTATTATTAAATGAAAATAAAATCATTACTAAATTTAATTCAAAAATAGACAATGGATTATTTCATTCAATCACTAATTATGATAATATGAATATATGTTTATGTTGGGGATTAAATAAAAAAGAAAGTTATGATTATTATGTACATAATTTACAAGATAATTATTCATTATATGGCATAAAATCCTTAGAAATAAAAGAAGATTTAATAATAAAGTTAATTTATCAACTTTATTATTTTAGAACATCTTTTCAAAATAAACAATCTTTGAAAGAATATATAAGTAATCATTTAACTTATTTATCAGAAATAGGAATTAATGTATCATTGAATATTTTAATTATGGTTAGTAAAAAACAAGATTTAAAAATAATAAATGATACATTTCAAGATAAAGTAATTTATATGCCATTAAATTCTAATGAAAAATACATTGCTACATCATTATTCTTTTGTAATAAATCATATGAATTCTTAAAATTACAGAATTTAGATACATATTTTAGTCCAAATTTTAATGATTCAAAATTACATTTTGAAAAATATGAAACATTTTTGAGAACAAATATTGATATTAAACATAGGTCTAGTTTTATGCTATATAGCTCTATTATTTTGTATTTATTAGGTGCACGAAAAGCAAATGATCTTGATTTATATATTCATAATGTACCTTCTGAAATTCAAGATAAATTGAAAATATTTAAAGAAGCTGAATTTGATTTTATTGATTACAGTATAAAAGGAACTGAAAAGTGGCCTATTCATTGGGATGTTTGGTTGGATGAATGGGCAAAATTAGCAAATGCGAAATATTTTGAGGAAATTTTGGGAAATGATAAATATCATTTTTATTTCTTAGGAGTAAAAATTATATCCTTAGAATGTGATATTGTTCGACGAATTAAACGTATGCGTCCTGCTGCAATGGCAGATTTAACTATTTTAAAAGAGCGTTATTCATTACCTATTTCAATACCAGCAATTCCAAATACAATTATTAAATATGTAAAAATGGAAGAACTTACTGAGAAAGAAATAATAAATTATCATGAAAAAAATATTCCATATAATGAAGAATTACGTGAATATTTAATTGAAACTAAAAATGATAAAACACGCTTTACAAATATTATGAATAATTATTTAAAAGATCGGTATAATTATGAAAATACAATTAAAACAATTAAACTTAAAATACGTAAATAGTTAAATTTTAATATTTTAATCATACTTTTTACTAAAAATTTCTTTTATATTTTTATAATATTTATTTCTTTTTATTTTATGGTAAATATATTTATTTTGAAAATATTGCATTTTAACAGAATATTTTTTTAAATAATAATATATTCCAACTGAGAACGAAAAAAGGAATACTTGATTTAAATAACTTATTCTATTTTCAGGAATAAAAATATTAATTAAATGATCTATATAATATTGCATGTAATAATACACTATATATACCATAAATAATTCAACTAATGTTTCTATTAAAACTAAATATTCAGGTTGATCATTTTCTAAATTGGGAAATAAATAATCTATAAAAAGAGATAACATTAATCCATATAAGAAGAATAATATTATTAAAAATACAATATAAATATAATTCATATATTATAAATATTATAAATATTATAATATTTATAATATATGAATTATATATATATTATTATATTATTATATTATTATATTATTATAAATATTATTATATAATAATATTTATAATATAATAAAAAATAATTTTCAAAATTTCTAAAACCCATTATTTTCCAATAAATTGTTATTTGTTTCACGTTCTATTATTTCATTCATTATACTAATTGTTTTATCTTTTTTTTCATTAAATATATCTGATATAATATTTTCAACCCCAGATTTAATATTATTATGATTACTTTTATAATCTAAAAATTTTTTATTAATAGATAATGATTCATATTCTAATTCCTTTTTAAAATTTGGATTATTATTTTTTAATAAAACTTCTTTACATAAATTATTTAATTGTGCATTTAATTTTGTTAAAGATTGTGTAATAATTTCGGATTTATTTAAATGAATATATTTTTCAGTATCATTTAAATAAACAAGTCCTGTATTAGTTTCATTTTCAATAATAACATTTAAATTATCATCATTTTGTAATATAAATTTTAATAATTCACTATATTTTGTAGTGCAACAAGATATTAAAAACAACTTTTGTTCATAAGAAATTTGTGATAAATCCCATTCTTTATCAAAACTAATTGGATATTTCATATTTATAATATTATAATTGTTAAATTGTTGATTAACAGTAATATTATTTATTGTTTGTATACCATTTTTATCATTAATAATTGTTTCTGTATTTTTATGATGAGTTTTTTTATAATTAAGACTATTAATATTATTACTATTATCATCATTATCATCATTTTTATCATTTTTATCATTATTATTATCTTGATCATTATTGTCATCATCTAATAAATCATTATTTAAAGAATCATATGGTATTAATCCATCTTCATGTTTTTTAATATGTTTTTTTAAATTTCCTTTTGTAGAAAATTTTTTATTACATAAATTACATTTATTTTGCATATTATTATCTAAATCTTCTTCTTTTATTAGTATTAATGATAAATTATTTAATTCATCATCATTATATTTATAGGATTGAATATTTTTAATACATTTATTTTTTCTTGTTAAATGGCGTACCATTCCGGTCTTTTGTTTAGACCTAAAATTACATCTTTTACATTCATAGTAAGACATATATTTAAATATATGATAATTTTTTAAATATATAATTTAAAAAATTATTTAATAAAAAAATATTTTTGTTCTTTTTAATTAGGTACAAGAGATATGGCTGGCATAAATATTCTATCATAACTTGTTTGAAAATATTGATTACTATACGGGCCAAATTTTTTATTTTCTATTTTTTTATTTTTATTTATAACATATAAATAATATTTTTTCAAATTTAAATTATATGCTAATTGACTATTTGATTGCAAATACGTTTGATGTGCAATGTAAAACATATATATAATTATATGTTTTATTTATTTTTATAAAAAATGTAATTAATTAATTATTTATTTATTTATTTAATTTTTATTTTGTTTTTATTTTTGTTTAATTAATCATCTTCTTCCTCATCCTCTTCTTCTTCCTCCTCTTCTACTTCCTCCTCTTCGGTATCTTCATCAGATGCTTTAGTTAGTGGAGCAGTAGCAGATGCTGCGGAAGAAGGTTTGGATGGTGCGACACCACTAAAACCGAATACAGAATTTTCATTTTCTTCATACTTAGGAACAAGAATTTGTTGTACACTGAAGGAGAATGAAATATTGCTACTCATTACATTTACTTTAGGTACAAAAATAGCTCGTACTTTAGTTTGACGAGGAATATACTTTTTAATTATGTCCCATGATTCTGCTTTAGAAAGTTTTTCTTTATCTGTATCATAATTATACTTCGGTTTAGAAGTATCATCTTCAGAAAAAAGAATAGTAATTGGTTTATTTTCTAACTTATCAGATGAAACCTTTAAATTAATTTGATGGTACGTGTTTTTAGTTCCATCAGACTTTTCAACATTATTAATTTGAACTTTAGATGAAAACTTTTCCTTAAGAAGAATCTCTTCTTTAGTCATCTTTTTCTTCAAAAGAGTCTTAGACTCCTCAGAAATTTTATCTAAGATCATACCTTCTAGTTTTTTCAATTCACTAAAAAAGTTCATATCATGCTCATTATCTTTGTTAAAAGACGCCACAATAGAATAACTATCGGGATATTGAGCACTATTTGAACATCCAAATGGTGTAAAAAATGCTTCAGTTGTTTCGAAATAAATTTGTTTATTTGTTTTTTTATCTTTAATATTTACATATGTTATCTTAATTTTATCCTTATCTTTGACAACGATCTCAATAAAGATATCATCGGCCTTAAAGGATTTAGAAGTTTGTTTGATATATTGGTCTAATTTGCTCATTTTTTACTGTTTAATATTTATACTAATTATACTTTTAAATAAAAAATAATTCAGTTTTTATTTATTTATTAATAAATTATATATTAATAAATATATAAAAATAAATATATAAAAATAAATATATAAAAATAAATATATAATTATTCATTATGAAAGATATAATAAATATAAATTGTAAATCAGTTAAAAGTAAAATAGATAAACATCTTCAATGTCCTTATAAAAAAAAAGATAATTTTCATTTTTGTGGAAAACACTTAAATAACGGAAATATTATATTATATCAAGAAGTATATGATATTTATAATAAAGAAAATATTAATAATTTATCTCATTGTATTGACATTAGTACAAAGAAAAATATAGTATCTAAAACTATATTGACAAAAGATGAATTATTAGATAATATTTCAAAAAATATTCAAATGGACATTTATACAATACGTACTTCTATTAAAAATTCTTCATTATCAAAAATAATTTATACAAAACAATCTAAATCCAATTTATTACGTGATTTAAATGAAATTATATTACACGAAAGATTTTACAATAATAATATTTATTTTATTATTAAAATACAAAGCAATATTAGAAGATGGATTATTAGACGTAGAGCTATTTGTATTAATGATTGTGATATATTAGGAATGATTGATAAATATGAAATACCAAGTATTTATTTTTATGCTTTTCAAGATGAACTAAGAAATAAGTATTACGCATATGATATTAGATCATTAAATAGTTTAATTCATTCAAATTATTGTAATTGTCCTTATACATTAAGAATGTTTAATGAAGATGAAAAAGAAAAAATTAATAATTATATTTATAAATTAGAAAAATATGGAATTATTATCAATGAAAATATTTTATTAGATGATGAACAAGAATTAGAAATGAAAATTAAAGATTTATTTTATAATATAAATATGCTTGATAATTATACAGATCATGAGTGGTTTTTATCATTGAATACTCTTGAATTAATTAATTTATATATTAAAGCTGAGGACATATGGAATTATAGAGCTATGTTAAGCCAAGAAGCAAAAGAAAAAATTATTGGTAATGAAATTATATTTGAAATTCCTATTCATATAATTAAATATTCAAAATCAAAGACATTTATGAGAACTGTATTATTAAAAATTTTTAATGCAATGATATCTAATGGAATTGATATTAATGAAAAAAAATTAGGTGCAATATTAGTATTAAGTGCACTAGTTGAAATAAATCCTAATGCGTTTGATGCTATGCCACATTTAGCTCAACATTAGTGTTTCATATGTAATATTTTAGATTTATAAAACATATAATAATTATTTTAATTATTATATATTTTATTATTATTTATTGATAAAAAAATAAAAATATTTGTAATAATTATATAAACGAATGCCTGTCTCAAATAATACTTTACCAATTAAAGATTTTAATAGTTTATTAACTAACGTACAACAAAATTTTATATATAGGGAATATAGAAAAAAAGATGATATATTTATAGCAAATAATGATTTTTATATTTCAACTATTAATAAAAATAATAAAATTAGTTATAGAAATATAAATAGTAAGACAAATTTAATTCAAGAAATTCAAGATAATATTTTTGAATATAATGGAGATAGAGTTTATACAGATACAAATTCATATATTGATAAAAGAATTATTAACTTATTAGTTATAAATGACATTGAATTTAATATTGATGAACTCAATATTAATAAACAAGAATTATTTAAAAAATATATTGAAACTGAAAAAAAAATTAATGATTTATTATTAGAAGATATTTATTTTAATGAAGAATTTTCAAATAAAATGAATATATCTTTACCTTTATCATATAAAAATATAAATGATACAATGGAAAAAAAATATTTATTTAAAATTAAATTAAATGAATTACAATGTTCCTATTTTGTTGAAAATTCTATTTAAGGTTTTTTTTTAAAATTATTTTATATGTTAAAAATAGTGGTTCAACATGAGTAAAAATAATAATAAAAATATAGATAATGATAATGATAATGATAAAGAAGATATTTATTTAGATGATGACAATCCTGAATTTATAGAATTTAAATCAAACGTAAAATCATGGATAGAATTAGACGATGATATAAAAACTTTAACGGAAGCTTTAAAGGAAAGAAAAAAGAAAAAAGATGAAATTACACCGAATTTAATGGCATTTATGGGCAATTATCAAATAAATGATTTAAATACAAAAGATGGACAACTTAAATTTTCCAAAACAAATGTGGCGAAACCATTAAGTAAAAAATATTTAATGAATCGTATAGGAGATTTTTTTAAAAATTATGATAAAGGCGAAGAAGTTGTTAATTTTGTTTATGAAAATAGAGAAAAAGAAGAAAAATTTAAATTACGTAGAGTTATAAAAAAATCAAAAGATATATAAAATTTATTTTTAATTTTTTAATAATAAATTTACTTATTTATTAAATATTAATAAATAAGTAAGTAAAAATGCACTAGTGCGGGTTCGAACCGCAGACCTTTGGCTCATAAGACCAACGCTCTAACCAACTGAGCTACAAGTGCTTCTATACATAATATATTATATATATATTTCTTTAAGTAGTTTTATAATATATAATTAAATAATATTTTATTAAATTTTTAATGAAATTTTTTCTCCTTTTTTATATAGATCATAACACTTTTCAATATTTGTATATTGATCTATATAATTAGACCATAATAAATCATAAGTAGATTTTTTTTCATTTACTAAATATTCAGGTGTACATCTCCATTCATTTGGACAACAACTATAATATTCATTAAAATTATGAACTTCTTCAGATAGTTTAGAGAGAATAATCCAATCTTTGTGAATTTGTTCTATTAGATTACACCGACCGACATTTAAAATGAGATAAAATATCTCAAAAAATTAGAAAATTCTAAATATCAGTGGTAGCATATTACTATGCCTAAGAACATAAGTTCTTAATAAATGCACTCTCTGAGGATA
>Ga0209702_10008891_pt1 | contig 11464 bp, 8 predicted proteins | sample FRY01_FD_187210 | JGI IMG/M metagenome (GOLD analysis project Ga0209702, IMG submission 187210) | Freshwater microbial communities from Lake Fryxell liftoff mats and glacier meltwater in Antarctica - FRY-01 (SPAdes) (version 2) | ecosystem: Environmental > Aquatic > Freshwater > Ice > Glacier... | reverse complement strand
CATATTAATTAACTTTCGCGCAACTATCACACTACTTTTTTTCCTTACTATATATCAGCTTTTACATTTTACATCACATTTTTATTATCACTACTTATTTTTATACATCGAGAAGCATCGGGGCTTTTGGTCGCCCCACTGGGTTCACAGATTTAATTTTATGATCAATGTGCCACTTTTTATATGAATTCTTATATCTTTCTTTTTGAAGTACATTGTAACAATCACAACACATACAACCTTTCATTTTATCTGATTCTAAATTACACGTCTTACATATAGTATTTTTATTTACATATATATAAGTCTCTGTGTATTCTTTTCTAGTTCTACCTGGAATAACTTTATTTACACATCTAGTCACGTCTATATAATGCCTTTCAATTACCGCCTGCTCTTCTATTGACGAACAACATGATAACTCTAATAAACAAATATTATAATTATTATTTTCTAAGACCTCAAATGCAGTATTATAATTAACATCTTGTCCGTTTTTATATCTTTTGTATATTGATACGTGTGCCGCTAATCTCTGTGATAAATATTTATTCGTGGTCGCCCCTATATAAGTTAATCCTGTCGTATTGCACACTAACTTATATATTTTAGTATCTTCATAATTTTTGACCATTTTGTTACTTTATTATATTATTATATATATTTCTTTTAAATTGATTGAAATGAATTATTTTTTAATTGTATTCTTCTATTAATTAATTAAAGAAATCTTATTTAAAAGAAAAATATATAATATCATATTATAACAAAAATGAATTATACAATATACTCAATTACAAAATACAATAGTACTAGAAAAACATTAAAATCAATTACTGATACAATTGATAATATATGTCTAGCTATTAAATCTGATAATCATTATCATTGTATTCTAACCGATTCTAACAAATACATTATGTATATTGATTTAGATCATATTTTTGTAAATACCTTTATTTTTGACTTTATTGAATACTTATCAAGTACTTTGAATATTGATCCATCAGATATTAAATATACAGAATCCATTAAAAATAAAGAATATTCTTATCATTTAACTATCCCTAAATTAAATGCCGATTTGCCTATTCTTAAATCCCTTATTGAATCACTAAAATCAACAAATGAACACCTGACGCAATTCATAGATGAATCAGTTTATAAAAACAATCAACTTTTTAGATTACCTAACCAAACAAATAAAGATAAGATCTTTTCACATGTAATTAAAAACGGAACCGAAAAAGATTTTATACTTGATTATATTCCTATATACTCGCATAATATAACAATCAACGAAACACAATCAGACACATCTAAGAAGTTAAAATCTGAAAACAAATCAACAGTAAAGATTATTAAAGTAGAAGATACCGATTTAATAAACATGTTAAATGAATTAGATGGCGATTATCTTAATACGTTTAACAAGTGGTCTATTATAACCAATATTCTTAAAGGCATTGATAAGTACGATGTATGGGATAATTGGTCAAAACAATCTACTCACTATTTAAAACATGTCAATGATTCTATTTGGAGAAGTAATAAAATCATCAGATTTAATATTGCTTATCTTATATCAATCACAAAATATAAACTATTTAAACCAATAGACCTATTATATACTAGACCAGATAAAACAATGACTAAACCATACCTAAGTGATATTATAACCTACGATGATATAAAACATAATAGCAACATTATTATAGAATCATGCACAGGAACCGGTAAAACTACCGCCGTAGCTAAATATTTAAAAGAGTATCTAGTAGAAAACCCGCATTATAAAGTGTTAAGTATTATTGATCGGATTACGCTAGCAGATCAGCATATTAAAAGTTTTAATGACCATGGTATTAAATTTAATGATTATAGAAACAAATTTATTGATAATCAGCACTATATTGTTTGTATTAACAGCTTGCTCACAGCAACTATCGAAGAAGATGATATTAAAAATTACATCGTCTATATAGATGAAATTAATTCATTCTTAAAACATATTACGCATAACAACACCCTAGACAAGAACTTAAAACACATATTTACAGAACTAATGTGGCTTATTAAAAATTGTCATAAAGTTATTGTGTCAGACGCTATTATTAATGATAACATCTTTTCTTTTCTAAACTGTCGCAAAAATAAGAAACAATTATTTGTCAGAAATGAATATAAAAAATATGAAGGAATTAACGCAGTCAGACTTAGAGACGAAAACATATTTAAATCTAAATTAGAGCAGCATCTACGCGATAATAAGTATTTTTCTTTTGGATGTGATTCGTGTACTGTAGTTGAACAATATTATTATACTTTATACGAAACAGCCACAGAACAACAAAGATCAAATATGATATTATTTACAGCTAATCATAAATTTGATATAACAAATGCATCCGAGCAATTCAAAAATAAATTTCTATTCTTTAGTCCTGCTATTGAGACCGCAGTCGATATATCATTAGCAAAATCACAAGATGTATTTATATATATTAAAGGTTCTACTATTGATCCATCTTCTAGCTTCCAACAAGCCACTAGAACAAGAAACATTGACACACTTTATTATTTTTGTGAAAAGATTGATCAAGTGCCTAAATATTTAAACATAGACGATGTAAAAGAACAATACCGAAAGAATATTATCAATAATGATAACCTAACAGTATTATGTAAATATATTGATTCTAACGATGAGGTGATAACATCCGAAAATACATTTTTTAAGTTGTTTTGTTATAATGAATATTTGCACGATTGTTATAATACAGATAAATTAAGACATTTTGAATTGATCTTATTGCATAACAAATTTAAACTAACTAAGACGGGTAAAGGTTCTTATTTAGATCAAGAGACACGAATAGAAATGACTGATTTAAGAAAAGAAATTAATGAAGACGAATTCAACAAATTTATTAATGATGAAATAGAATCTAAGATATTAAGTGACAGAATTAACACATTAAATTTGCGTGACAAAGATGTTATTATGTTTTACAAAGATTATTTAATGGACCCGTTTAAGATCAAAGACCACTTTGATACAACACGATTATTTAAATGTGACACTTATATTAATAATAAATTAATCAGTCAACATGACACAAATTTTAAAGTGAGAGTATTAGATTCTACCTATAATAAAATCAAGATACTAAGAGAACTAGAAAAGAAATTTAATTTAAAAAAATTAGACGTAGAATATACAAATAAGGGTAATATCAACTTATTGGATAGCGAGTTTGACTTAGTTAAAAAAGTTTTTAGATACACGCTAAAAGATAAACCACATGATTACGATACATTTAAATGTTTGTATGTAGATATGATCAAGAGTATAACTAATAAGGATATTATTATTAATACGCCTAAACGAGTTAATAACAAAAAAATAAACTATTACACGCTAAACATGGACTATATTGATAAACACATGACATTAAATCGGTTTTACAATCAAGATATGACCGGTTATGACACTGATTTTAATATATTATTACATAAACATTTAAATAAAAATGATCAATTTGAGCAATAATTCCAAAAAATAGATGACATTATCAACTAACAAAAAACGGTTTTCGCTAAGCGTCTAAATGCGTCTTAGTCCCTGAAGCGTATAATATATAGTAAATATACGCTTCAGGGACTGACGATGTAAACAGATGCTTAGCGAAAACCGTTTTTTGTTAAGATAGAAACAGGGCTAATAAACTAGTTAATGATACTAATATTATTTATTTGTGGGCTCATACACTTATATGCATAAGGCGATTTATCATTAAGATAACTAAGACTAACATATTTAATAAAATTTCTATTATTACAGCCCTTAATACCATCACACATATAAACATTATCTTTTTTATTAATATTTAGATACTGATGACAATAAAAACAACTAACATATTCTTTCTCCATTATATAGTATTGAATTATACTATATAATTTTTTAAACAAATAAAAGTATTAACAAAACACTACTTTTAGTTAAGCCTAATTCAATTAACACTTTTGTTATCAAACACTCTTTTATGTGATTCTTAGCAAGTCATAGTAGTTTCTTACTAAGCCACTTGGCACCAAACGAAAATATTTGTTTTCGCAGTTTAGGCAGCTTAATCATCTTTCTTTCAAAAAAGAAATCTATCTGATTTTTAATTGCTTGTGATTCCAATTCATCAAATGAAAATATCTGATTCAATACATCCAAAACCAATTGCTTTTTATCTATTTTTGCGTGTTTTTCTATTAGATACTCTATTACTTTACAACAATGTAATGTAAGTTCCTGATTGCTTCTTAGTTCTTGATAGTTTCCAATCTTAATAATTTCTTCTGTTAGCGTACACTTAGCTGTTCCTAAGACATGTGACTTCTTTAGTGAATTTTTAAAGGGTATAATATCCATATAATCTAACTTTAGATAATAATTTTGAGTTATCTAATTTTAACCTATCCGCGTTGATTGAAAAAATAACTCTTGATTAGTTACTCCGCCGGATCCTGTACAATTAGAACCTAAATAATAAGTCTTAGTCTCGTCTTCGTATATTGTATAAGTTGTTGAAATCATAAGACTTTTTCCGATAGGTATTAATGTTGTGTTAAATGTATTATTTGTGTACATGGGTAAACTAAACAAAAGTGATGGAGAATTAAAAGTTGTAATCGCTAATGTTCTTGATGTAATTGTTGTTGCGGTAGTTGTAGACGTGTTAATTATAACTTGTGATATACTAAATAAATGCAATCCAGCAGGTACTGTTATTTCTGTTGTATATTGATTAACTGGTGAAAATACATTTGAATAATACTCACTGACATATTGTCTAAAGCCTAGTTGATTTATAGAAGGGTGTTCATTTTTTTCACGTGTAATAAATGATGTAAACCGCGATCGTACTATTGTTCCTATAATTAAAGACGACGCGATATTATCTTGAGCCATAGCCGATAATCCACATGTTACATTTTCAGATGCTACAATTGTATTTAAAAAAGTTTTTACACCTGTTATATCTTGATCTCCTGTTGTTAAATAGTTGTAAGACGATAATAAGGCGTTTAAATCACTACTAAGAACAACATTCGGACTTAAATATGAGTCTAGAATACTATTATTAGAAAATAACAATTGACCTGCATTTATACTACCACATGATATATTGCCAATAGTTGAAATATTTCCAGAAGTAGATTCAATATTCATTTTAGCGGACCCTAATGTAGGACCAAATATAACAGAAGCATTAAAATGTGATGTAGAATTAAACCTATTAATTTGTGTAAAAGTATTATTTGTATTTTTTAAGACAACATTAGAACTTAAATAATCATCTATAATGCTATTATTAGAAAATGATAACTGAGGTGCAATTAAACGACTACATGATATCTGACCATCTGTTGATACATTTCCAGAAGTAGATTCAATATTCATTTTAGCTGCCCCAACTGTAGGACCAAATATAACAGAAGCATTAAAATGCGATGTAGAATTATATCTATTAATTTGTGTAAAAGTATTATTTGTATTTTTTAAGGCAACATTAGAACTTAAATTAATGTCATTGATAGAATTGTTAGGCAAATTTAAGACACCATTGATGTTGATATTATTAAAGGTTTGTAATAATGGATAAGTATTTTCTAAGTTTAATCTAGCCGGCATATATGAGAACCCAGCAACACATACCCATGCCCCTCTAAAATATAATGTTATATTAGAACCTTGAAATAATATACATCCAGGCGGATTTAATCCATTATGAATTATTTGACCAGCTGATTCAAAACCACTATTGGGCGGACATTGTATTAATACTGTAAATGTACCGGCATTATAAAAAGTATATGTAGTACCAATAATAGGATTTGATGGTAGATTAACAATAGGTATTTCAGTAAACGATCCGCTATAAAAATAACCGCCAGATTGTGATTGTAATACATCATACGGGTTATTATTAAATATAGAGTTATAGTTACTATTTAACAATCCATTAGTTATTATTAATTCCGACGATGTTAACCCCCTTTGAAATGTTGCACTTGCTAATACCGACCCATCTGTGTGATCGCTATTATTAAATGATCCTCTTATAGTTGTTGATTTGAAATTATTGAATGACATTTATAATAGATATATATATTTTTTATCCAAATTGATTTATAAAACCTGTAATATTCATCCCGCCATTCAATGTTGTATTAACAATTCCATTTAAATTTATAATACTTGTCTGGCTTGTATTACCTATGTTTATTGTTCCTGCTCTGAGCGACATAGTGCCCATATCCGATAATTGAGATGTATTAAGTAATGGTGTTAACACATCAACCCCCGCATCCCTTAAATATGTACCCGTTCCTGATGATAACATATTAATATTTGTTTGACCTATATTATTAGTTGTAAAATTGATATTCTTATTATTGAGACTATTTTTAACATTGAGTTGATTAGTCTGTATATTGTTTGTTACATTTAAATCTCCTGTTATTGTACTATTTCCCGTAGATGTAATTACATTACAATTTAAATTATTTGATTGAATATTCCCCGTTACTTCTAAATTTCCAGTAACTTTACTATTTCCTGTCGCCGTGATTATACTACAATTAATATTATTAGATTGAATATTACTCGTTACTTCTAGTGTTCCCGTTACTTTACTATTACCAAGTGCACTTAATGCGTTACAATCTAGTGCGCTTGCGAATGTTGTTTTAAGTGTTGCAACTGATGATGTTTGAAATTGTGTTTTAGAATTTAATGTACTCACATTTGTATCTATACCAAAAACTTGTCCCTGTAATTGACCCACTGTAGTGGTTAATGCCCCGATAGATACAACTGCTCCGGCTGCTACTGCTCCCGCTGCTGTTCCCACTGCTAATGCGCTTCCTGCTAATGCTAATGCTGCTGTTGCGTCTGCGTCATTTCCATCATCTCCTTTGCTTCCTTTATCTCCTTTTGCGCCTTGTGCTCCTTGTACTCCTTGTGGTCCTTGTGGTCCTTGTTTTAATTGAATATTTAATATTGGTTGCGTTATTGATCCTGTTATTGTTGCTGTTGGTATTTGACTATTATTAAAGGCTATTGTAGTTGTTTCGCCCATTGTTAAATTAGGGGTTAATCCTGTTATGCCTTGAATTCCTTGATTTCCTTGATCGCCTTTTAATCCGATGAGCCCTTGTAGTCCTTGAATTCCCTGATTCCCTTGATTTCCTTGATCGCCTTTTAATCCGGTAAGTCCTTGAATACCTTGAGCACCTTTTAATCCAATGAGTCCTTGTATTCCTTGAATTCCCTGATTCCCTTGAATTCCCTGATCGCCTTTTAATCCAATGAGTCCTTGAATACCTTGATCGCCTTTTAATCCAATGAGTCCTTGTATTCCTTGAATTCCCTGATTCCCTTGAATTCCCTGATCGCCTTTTAATCCAATAAGTCCTTGAATACCTTGATCGCCTTTTAATCCAATGAGTCCTTGTATTCCCTGCACTCCTTGTGCTCCGATAGGTCCTTGTATTCCTTGCGCGCCCTGTTGTCCGTTGGCTCCTGCGTCGCCTTTTGCCCCATTAAATCCATTAAGCCCGGCTGCTCCTGTTGCTCCTGTTGCTCCTGTTGCTCCTGTTGATCCTGTTAACCCAGTTGCTCCTGTTGCTCCTGATCCAATAGCTATGTTATTAATTTGTGTTTGAATATCTGATGTTGCATTGCTTAAAAAATTTAGTTTTGATTGCGATATAGCTCCGTAAAAATTTGATTCTATTGTATCTGTAGTTATGTTATCTGTAAATATATCATTTGATTCAATTGTTGTTAACCCGTTTAATGAATTGTATGATGATTGAAGTATATTAGACATTTATGTGTATAATATAACTTAGATTAAATTTTTACGGAGCAAATCTAGCTGATTTCGTTTCAGATGGTGTTCCATATATATCCCCTTGTTCTGCTCTTGGGTTCATTTGTCTTGCGTCTGCTAGTGTACGAATCGTTGTCCCTGTAGTCCCGATACGTTCGTTACTTTCTTTGGATATTGATTCCTTTTTTTCCGCAACGCTTTTGACTATTAAAGCTTTTTTTTCTGCTGTTGTTACTTGTGCTTTTGTAAATTTATTAAAAACTGTTTCATAAGTTGGTGGTCTACCTGTGTTTTTTTTTATTTCGTCCATAGCCTGTTTGTAAAAATCAAAATGTGCTTTTGAAAGAATAGGCATTTTCAATTTTTTTACTATGTTTGGTTTTGCGTTCTCTGCTGCAACTTTATTTTTGTCTTGTATGTCGGTCACTATTTTTGTTACATCACTAAAAAAACTTTTAAAGGCAGGCTCGTCGAATATTTTTAGTTCTTTCTCTGTCAGCTCATTTCTTGATTTAAGTATTCTATTTTCTTCATTATATGTATCACCTTTAGTCGCCCATGTGCTTGTCCTCTCTTTATCTAATCTTGTTTTTCGTTCTGATTCAGTTTCTTCGGTTGTAATGTCCGCTATTGCTGATGTTTGAACTTCTTTCTCTGAGATATCGTCAACTATTGGTGTCCCAAAAGTTTCGGGTGTTTCTTCTGCAAAAAATTTAGAAACAATATCATCTGATACAACGGGAAATGATTCTATAATCTTTTCTGTAATTTGTGGATTATTGATCTCCGCTGTGTCCTCGCCCATTGTGTCCGCTTTTTGTAATATGTTTATAAAATTATCAAGGTAATCTTGTTTTTCTTGTGGGTTTTCAATAAAAAATTGTTCGCGCGCATCGTTAAGTTGTTTCATGGATTCTTTTGCTTTTTCAGTGCGTAGCCGTGCATCCTCTAATTCTTTTGCTTTTTCAGTGCGTAGCCGTGCATCCTCTAATTCTTTTGCTTTTTCAGTGCGTAGCCGTGCATCCTCTAATTCTTTTGCTTTTTCAGTGCGTAGCCGTGCATCCTCTAATTCTTTTGTGTTAAATGTATCTGGCGCATCAATAGGAAAAACGTTAGAAACAATATCATCTAATATATTTGAAACAATATCTTTTGACTCAGCATCGATTAAAATAGTATTTGTTATTTGGTCGATGGCATTTTGTACCGAATCTGTGCTAACATACTCATAAAATACATCACCGCGTAGTTCCCTTAATGAAAATGCGTACTTCTTTTTATCTTCCTCAGTTAGTTCTTCTAATTTTTTAAGATAAACGTTTTGTAATCTTGTTACTTCTGGTTTAACTATTAAACGTCTAAGTGTATGATAATTTTCATTTAATGTCTCAATGTTATCGATTGTATTTTTTTGTATTTTATTAACAATATCTTTGTCGGATTGTTCTAGGCTTTCAAAAATTATTTTTATTTCTTCTAACTTTTTATCTATTTCTGTTTTTCTTTCTTTAATGTTGTTAGCGTTTTTTATTGCTTCTTTTTCAGTGCGTGGACGTGCATCCTCTAATTCTTTTGCTGTGTCTGGTTCTTTTGCTTGTGGTAGTGGCATAATTTCTTCTATTTCTGGTACAAATGCGCTTAATATTTCTGGATTGTTTGAACCAATGTTATCTGACTTGGATTGTTCATTAATAATCTCCTCGAACTCTTTAGTATATTCGCGGATTTCCTCAGCAGTAAGATGCATCGCGCTTGCTTCTTTCAATAGGTCCTTATACTTCATTTTATTTTCCTCACTTAATTCTTTTAAGGTTTCGTCAAGTTTTTTTTGTATTTCTTTTCTTACATGTGCACCAACTATACGAGTAATTGTCCAATAATCTTCTTCCACGGTGTTATCTGTTTTTTCTTTTATTTTATTAACAATATCTTTGTCGGATTGTTCTAGGCTATCAACATTTATTTTTTTCAATTTTTTATTTATGTCATCAGTATAACTTGTCGGTTTATTTGCTTCTTTTGCTATTCTTGTATCATCAGCTTCTTTTGCTATTCTTATGTCATCAGCTTCTTCTGCTGCTTGTTCGTTTGCTATTCTAATGTCATCAGCTTCTTTTGCTATTCTTGTATCATCAGCTTCTTTTGCTGCTTGTCGTGCTTTTAATTGTTCTTGTTTTAAGCTAGCCTTTAGTATTGACGCCTTGATTATTGACGCCGCCATGGTTGATCCAATTGTTCTTTTATCAAATGCATTTAAATCAACATCAGTTGATTCACGAATAGGCATGGTATTTACTCCTTGGTCAGTAAATCTAGTTTGATCTGTTTGTGCCATTTGGTCAGTAAATCTAGTTTGATCTGTTTGTGTTACTTGATCAAACATATTGCTATCAATAATCCTATTTTGATCAATTTCGTCCGGTGCAAATCCGCTTAATATTTGGTCTAATTCTGGGTTATTTGTTGATGGGCTATCTTCTGATGTATTAGTACCTTGACTAAAAAACCCGATTGATCCTTGAGTGCCGCCAATAATGCCACCAACTTGTTTTCTTTTAACATCGTCGTTGATAGCTTGATCAAATCTATTTAAATTATTCACACTAATAGGTTGATCTATATAAGAAGGACTCTTATTTACAAATGGTCCAGATAATCCATAATTGATAGGTGCTCTATTTAATACAGGCGCGGATGGACCGCCGTCAGATGGTCCGCTAGATGGTCCTTGTCCTGATGATTTCTTTTGTTTTTTCCTACGCCGTGCTTTAGTAGACCCGCTATTATTATTTGTATTATTATTTGTGTTATTATTAGTGTTATTATTATTGATAACAATATAAGTCTCACCTTTAATTTTAACTTTTTTCTCTTTGACTTTGACCATTAGTTATATATAAATATACTCATATATAATTAATCTGCAAAATAACTTTTATTAATTGGTTCTTGTTTATGAACCTTTATTAATGATTTTTTATTCTGTTGTGATATAAACTTCTTTTCTGGTATAGGTTGAATTCTCTCTTCTTCTGATTCTGATTCTGACTCTGATTCGGATGATGATAATATAATTGTTTTGACCTTGAGCTTCTTCTTAGATGTTTTAACCTTTTCTCGTTTTAAATATATTATTTCTTCATCAGATGATTCTTCTTTAATTATAATTGGTTCTTCTTTAACTTGTTCCTGTATAGTTGGCTTAATATCATGATCTAATAAGAACTTAGCCGCCTTAATTTTTTTATCATGTAATTGTACTCTATGTCTTTCTTTAAGCCTTTCAGAGCATGCCGCAAATGATTTTAGCTGCTTTTCGGATCTAGGCTTTTTTTCTTTTATGGGCTTTAGTAGCGGTACATTATCAATTTGTTGTTCAATATCGGGTGTATCGGTCATTTCTATTCTATAGTATTATATAATTAAATCAAATAAAAAATGTATGTTATAAGTATAATTATACATGCCTATAAGCCAGATACAAGAAATACAAAACCCGCTACACACTAAGATGAACCCCATAAAAGAGAAACAAGACATTATTATCCCTGATATAATTGATAAGAATA
>Ga0209702_10008889_pt1 | contig 11466 bp, 11 predicted proteins | sample FRY01_FD_187210 | JGI IMG/M metagenome (GOLD analysis project Ga0209702, IMG submission 187210) | Freshwater microbial communities from Lake Fryxell liftoff mats and glacier meltwater in Antarctica - FRY-01 (SPAdes) (version 2) | ecosystem: Environmental > Aquatic > Freshwater > Ice > Glacier... | reverse complement strand
TGACGAATGACATCAGTGAGCCATACGTGGCGCACACTGCGCACCGACGGGACACGGCGGCGCTCCGAGTAGAAACTGCTTTCCGGCACGTCAAGTATTCGACAGCACCGTTGAATTGAATGCCCTTGGGCGACCATCACTGCGATGGCCGCCCGCCGGCTTTTGGGTTGGTGGTTCCCTTCAACAACTCTGTGGCCAACTCATGAACCGCTAGATCAGCTTCAAGGTGCTTGATCTGGCGACGTGCAGCGTTGAGCTCGTTGACTTCGGTTGTTGTCAGTCCGGGCTCTTGACCACTGTCAATGCGATATTGACGTCGCCAGGTGTAGATCGACTGGCCACTCACCCCGAGTTCCTCGGCCACTTCTCGAACGGCCTTTCCGCTCTCGAGCAAATCGATTGCTCGTCGGCGAAGCCCCGGATCGTGTTCTCGTCTTGCCATACTGTCCTCCTTGGTAGGTGACAGTAGCGAAATCAATTAATCCGACTACACAAAACACGGTGTATACCAGCCCATAATGTGGCTGGAGGGCCACCTCGTAGATAGTAGATTTTGTCGTGAACGACGACGCGGCTGGAGTTGGAGTCGGTGAAACGAGTCAAGATGGAGTTATTAGTAGGAAGGAGGCTTTGTTTGTGGCGGTTGACAGAACACCTGTAACTAGTCGTTTCTTGCTCTCTTTTGATTGTGAGGGCAAATGGGGGATGGCGGACGATCCCTCAATGATTGGTCAGCACCCCATCTCTGATTCGTCTATTAGATGGGCTTACGAATTGATTTTCAAGATTCTTGAGCAACATGAAATACCGGCGACGTTCGGTGTTGTTGGTTTATTCGCCTCCGACTACGAACAGTTTCGATTGATTGATGATGAGTTGGGGCGGGAGAACCTTTATGAAGACTGGTTCAGATTTCCTAAGAAGGCATTTCAGGAGCGTAACTTTGAAGGCTGGTTTTTCCCTGATCTGGTTAATCGAATTAGAACCAAAGGCTTTCACGAAGTTTCATCGCACGGACTCACCCATCTTCCCTTCCAAGCACCATTCGTTTCGGAGAAATTGTTTGAATACGAACTGAGGAGCATGAACGAGTTGATGAAGACGAAGGAGGCAACTCCTAGGACAATGATCTACCCGCGCAATCAGATCGCGTACACAGAACTGCTGCCGAAATACGGGATACAAGGATTTAGAGAATGTGACCTGCAAAATAGCGCGTATGGTTCAAAATTTACAATCCTCCGAGACGAGTTCAATTTGCTTAAACAGAGCGAAGCCGAGTCAAAGAGAACACACCCTGTGCCGATACCAAGTGGAATTTTTCTTAACTGGAGACATGGGCCGCGCCGATTGATTCCCCGGCAGGTGACGTTACAGCGTTGGAGCCATGTGTTGGATCACGCGCAAAAGTCAGGTGGAGTGGCACATTTATGGCTTCATCCACACAACTTAATAACGGCGCGAGACCAGGCTGACTTGTTCGAGAGGTGTATCGAGATGGTCGCACAACGAGTTAGAAATAAAGTTATGAAGGCGATGACTTTCACCGATTATTGTACGAGTGTTTCCAATGGTGCTTCGAAATCGGAGAATAATTAGGATGACGGAGGGAGTAGAGATTTGGAATGGACGATCAACTCCTGAAATTATTGATGTGGCTCAGTCCATGTTTCGACTGCAAGGCGAGGAACGAGATCGGGAGTTGTTTGATTGGCAATACGCGGGGCCGCTCGGCGGGGCATACGTGGCGCTTGCACACGATCAACGTGGTCCACTACTCGGCCCTGTAGCGCTTTATGCAGCGTTTCCGAACAGGTTTTTGGTCCACGGGATCGAAGTCATTGGAGTTCAATCGTTTGATACTCTGACAGTTGCCGAATTCCGAGGTCGAGGACTCTTTGTAGAACTCGCCAAAAGCCTTTACACGTTAATGGAAACGACCGATATTGAATTGGTCTACGGAATTCCCAACGCGCTTTCAGTCTCAGGCTTCTCTAAGCATCTGGGGTGGAAGATGATTGACCCACTTCCGATGCGTGTTCGTCCAATCGGTCTTCGATTTGGGAGGGTTCGTGTCGGACTACGAAAGCCTTCTCTTGAAAATCGTGTTGGGCAGAGTAAGTCGATAACGATGGTCCTAGCAATTCCCCCCGACATTAGTGAGTTGTTTCACTCTTTCGTGACCGATAAATATGTTGGGGTAATCAGAGATTTTGAATATCTCAGTTGGAGGTTGAGTCGACCAGGATCGACTTACCGTATGTTTGAGAAACGTTCAAGCAGCGGAACCTTGCTTGCGTTTGGCGTCTATGAACTTCTACTGAAACATGATTGCTGCCTGGGGTACGTCATGGAGTTGATGATCGCTCCAGGACGTGAGCACGATGGAAAGGTATTGCTATCCGAAATGATTTCTGAAATGCAGTGTCGTGGTGCTGATCTTGTATTTTGCTTGTCTATTCCTGGATCCAATGCGTACCGTGGGCTCAGGTCGAATCATTTTTTCAATTTTTCTGAACGGATTCGTCCGATTGAGCTACACTGTGGGTTTAGACCAATTGGGCGAAAAATTATTGCAGCCAATCTTGCACGAGAGAACTGGAATTTTAGTTATTTGGACTCAGATACGGTCTGACGCTTACCACCAAGAATCTAATAGTCAAAAACTCGTATCAAAAACTTTGTGTAAGACCACGAGATTGCAGCCAGCAGGGTGAATTGGCTTGATCGACTCGACCACAAACCCGACCGCATGATCCCTGAACGCACTCGTGTACCGCAATATTTTTGGAGATCCTGTGATCTTTCCAGGATCTCTCAGGACCTGGCGCAAAACATGCGTTGATTCAAAGGACTTTGGCGTGGCGTTGATGATCTCGAACTCGGATCCCCGCATTTAGTCTTGTAGTTCAGCGGGTATCGCTTGCGTAGTGAAATCGTCCACATCCCCCAATCGAATACGAAAACGCCCGCGACCACTAAATCGGCATCCAAATGCGACCGCCCATGGGTTAGCCCACCCTCCGCTAAACCCTAGGCGGTTCATTATTGCAATACGGTGCAGATACTTGTCAAACAATAGAATGTTCACTATGCCGTTGACTGTCGTGCTGTGCGGTGGCAAAGGCCTTCGACTCCGACCAGTGACAGAAACCATACCAAAGCCGCTAATAAAGGTGAACGGGCGTCCGATAATTGACTACATCATTGATGGACTGCAGACATTTGGATTACATGATGTCGTTCTGTTGGGTGGCTATCGACACAACCAGTTGATAGAGCATTTCAAGAAAAATTCGAGGATCAACGTTCTTGATACTGGTGATGTCGACATTGCGAGGAGACTCGAAGCGGTCGTGTCACTCGTTGACGATTATGCCCTGGTCCTGTATGGAGATACTTTGTCCGATGTGAATCTTGACGCTTTACGTACCGAATTTGAGCAGGACCCTTCCAAAACACTGGTGGCAGTGTGGCCGCTCAAGTCAAGTTTTGGCATTTTCGACGTAGGCCCCGATGGAATTGTGATTTCGTATTTAGAAAAACCGCGATTGGAAAAGTGGATCAACATTGGCTATCTCTGTATCCCGAAGGCACACCTTTTGAGTCTTCCCAAATTTCCATCATTCGAGTTGTTCCTTCGTGGTTTAGTCGAGTTAGGTCAATTGCGTGCCTTTCGACACGAGGGAGTGCATGTAACAATTAATACCCAACAAGAGCTGCAAGATGCAGAGCAATTCTTGATGAGACCACCAGGGGAGCAGGGATGATGAATGATCATGTGATCGAATGGTCTACAAAAAATGTGCTGGTGACGGGTGTCAACGGGTTTGTCGGTGGAAATATCGCTAAAGATTTGGTCATGCGGGGCGCAAATGTTGTCGGTTTGGTACGGAATCTTGATCAACGGTCTTTGCTCTATTTCGAAAATATCGATAAAGCAATCACAATCGTCGTCGGAGATTTGTGTGACCGAGCGCTTCTTGAGCGGATCATGGTTGAACAGATGATTGATGTCGTTTTCCATCTAGCTGCGCAGGTTGAGGTTGGTGTCGGGGTTACTAGTCCATATACAACATGGGAAACTAATGTCCGCGGTACTTATACGTTGATGGAATCAATCAGACAATATGCACCTGCCGTGAAGGCGGTCGTTGTCGCCTCCACCGATAAGGCTTATGGTTCGTATCCGATCGACATGATGCCCTATCAAGAGGACTATCCACTACGCCCACAGTATCCATATGATACGTCGAAGGCTTGTAGTGATCTCATTGCGCAGTCGTACGCCACCGAATTATTTGAGATACCGGTTGTTATAACGAGATTTTGCAATATTTATGGGCCAGGTCAGTTGAATTTTTCGGCTTTGATACCAGATGCAATTTCTGGCGCCTTGAAATGTTCAGAATTCCGACCGCGAAGTAATGGAGAATATTTACGCGACTTTCTATTTATATCTGACGTCATTGAACTGTATATAAAAATTGCAGAAAAAATCATCAGTGATCCCGACAGATTGCGAGGAGAAATTTTTAATGCCGGCACGTGTGAGCCCCGAACTGTTCGCAGTATCATTGAAGAGATTTATCGCCAGTGTGATAATGGAAGTGATCTGGAATTGGTTCTTGCTCAAATGGAATCTTGTGAAACCACGGGCGAAATTAAGACCCAATATATGGACTATCGAAAAGCTGAGCGATTTTTTGGTTGGTCTCCAACGACAAACTTTCATGATGGCATCGCGAATACAATCCAATGGTTTAGGCATTATTTATCTATACAACATCAGAGATAATGGACCAAATCACGGTTGTTGTTCCGTACTACAACGAAAGTGAAACAATCGAAACAACCCTTGAGATGCTTCTCGGGCAAACAAGCCCACCAAAACATATTGTCCTAGTCAATTCTAGTTCAACTGATGATTCATTTTTGAAGATTGATCGCTGGATTGAAAGTCGCGGCAAGGGAAGCGGGATCAATTTTCTTAACCTGAGCGAAGGAACGGGAAATCCGGGTGCATCCAAGAATTTGGGTGTTCGCAATTCGGAAACTCCTCTGGTTGCGTTCATGGATTGTGGATTAAAGTTTCCATCTCACTGGCTTGAGTCCCATGTTTCTTTATTACGAGCAAATCCAAGTGTTGATTGGGTTGCCGGGATTGGGAATTTCCGTGGAACAGGCGTAATTGATCGTTGCGCGACTGCTCAGACCACTGGAGAGGGGACACGACCTCACAATATCCCCTCCAGCGTGATGAGACGTGATGCATTTGATCATGTTGGGTCATTTGATAGTCGTCGAGCCGGTTATGACGTCGCGTGGCGTCTACGGGCAGAAAAGAAAGGTCTTGACCGTGTCATCAACACTGAAGTAGTAGTTGAGTACATGAAAATAAACTTTTCTCGCTCAATAATAGGTGTTTTCAAAAAAAGTTTTGTTTATTCGTCAGCGTCAACTGGTATTAAGGGTTACCGTGCGCCGTATCAATTTCTTTCGGTAGTCGTAGTCGTCTCAGCCGTGGCTGTTCTTCGTCCTGCAATCGGGTTGGCTCTATTGGGCTTGTATGCGCTGCTTCGTGGCTTTCTGATTCCTACGATGAAGGGCGGCGGATTGAAGTGGTTTAGTGAAAAGCCCTGGATGATTTTACCAATGATCATGGTGGGATCAATTCTGGACATTTCACGGACACTTGGGGTGATCGCAGGAATTATGCGAGAGTTAAGGATTCAAATGCAGTCTGTGTGGGCGCGCACTTCTTAAAGGTCAGGTGAACATCCCAAGCCAGTTCCATGAACCAAAGAACTTGTTTCTCATTGAACGGGCAGTATCTCCCGACCACATATCAACTCGCTTCATCATCATTTCATCATCACCAGCAGAATTAAACCCCCACTGACTGCAGGCAGCACGCCTAAAACCAGCACTAATGGCAGCGGCTTTTACGGTGTTGTTCACAGATCCAAATGGATACGACATTGTGAGAGTTTCTTTCTGAAGGGTCTGCTCCAACCAGGTGCGACTGTGGCGCAGCTCGTCGCGTAACTGGGTCTCTGGTATTTCCACTAATTTGTGATGAAAAAATCCGTGCGCTCCGATAGTCACGCCCGGCATCTGTGATAGTTCGATGAGTTCGCTAGTAGATAGATACCGAGAATCAGCACTTTCAATGAGGTCGGGGTTTGCAAACAGATGAAATGGAATCGATGCCGAGCAAAGCATCGGTGCGGCTTCGGTTAACAAGTCGCGGTAGCCATCATCGAATGTGACACAGAGACCGTCGGTTATTGGTGACTCGAATTTCAGGAGTGGAATTTGCTGTGTCTCAACAAAGTCACGGATTGCTTGAACATGAAATCTGAATTCGGCAGGCTTTAAACTGTAAATAGAATTGAGATCTCCATCCACCAGACTTCCAATTGCGTGGTAAGCAAGAACACGGTGACCAACTCGAGGGGTTGAAGTAAAGAACTGTATCAGATCGCTGAGTGCGCCCGCACCGCTTTGTTTTAATTTGAACACTATTTCACTTCCCAGTCTAAGATCCGACATGTTTTGGCGCCGTATCCGACGCTTAGTAATTCCCGCGCGACCCTCTTCCAAGTTTGCATAGGTCTCCTGGGCCAGATGGGTTGATCCACTTCTTTGTTTTATTCGCTGCGCAACCTACGGGCAATCATCCTACTAATGAATACACCCAGAACTCGCGGACGACTGATTACCCACTCGCCCTGGTATTCGAAATCAAGTGCCCCAATTCCCTTCTTGAAATTGTAGACACCCTGGTTATTCGCCGGGTCTGCGCCGCTGAGGTCGTAATATGTGACTCCATCACGCGCGCACAGTTCAATAATTTTCCAAAGGCAAAGATTTGATGCATATTCCTTGCGGCCGGCGGGGGTGGACGCGGCGAACATATCGAACGCTTTATGACCAAGTTTGATCACGCCTCGGATTGCCAAGGTATTTCCGTCGGCGTCGCTGCACTTAGTCATCAAGATTTGATTTGCGAATAATCCGAGAATCGAATCGGCGGTTCTGTTCGGGAATGTGAGGTCAGGAAGCTTCTTGTAGTCGAGCATCTCGTTCGTGATTTCCGTTATATCGCTACCAGTCGCATCACCCCACTCGGTGACGGTGATATTTCTTTGCTCACCTCTTGTTAGGTTGCGGTTCCAATTCTTTGATAACAGGTTTCGGTTATTTATTCCTTCGTCGAATGCTGAATAGACGAGAGTCTTGCCAGTATTCAGGGGGAGGGAGGGGCGCGTCCATCCGGCCCCCTGCAGGCTGTCAGATATTATTTCGGAGTACGGGGCCATTGGACTTATGTGTACGTAAGTCGCATGAGAACCTGTCGCCTCTTTGATTGCGTCAACTAATGTTGCACTACTTGTAGCGAGATCGCCAACTGGCCCACCAGGGACCCAACACACGGTTACGGATCTTAGTTTCGTCTTCAAAAGTGTCATTGCGAGGGCAGTGACATTGCCGTCAGACACGAAGGCAAGGGGCAATACCTTCCAGCCAAATTCAGCACGGTGCAATCCCCAGCCCCAGGTCTGATAAATGTTGGAGTCCGGAAATCCAATGATCATTTTGTCCCACTCAGCGCCGTTTCCTGCCCACTCACTCCATCCAGAAGTGGTGTTCATAGGAAATTTACGAGCCAGATATTTTTGTAGTGAGGTGGCGCGCCTTGCTCGATGGCGCTCGGCAGGTCTGGCCATTTGATTATCTCGACCCCAAATCCCCTTGTAATCTTTTCCGCCAACTTTGCAGTTCTGTCGTCGCTAAGGAAGGGGTATCCATAGGGGATAGTCCCAGTCGGCAAACTCGTATAAACGGGTCGCAACGGCAGGTCGGCTAGGGCGATGTCTACCTGTTTATAGAGGCGCCGCCGCCGTGCTTGTTCCTTTTCTGTGTTTAGTTGGGCCAAAATTCTCAGGCTTGATCTGTAAGGTGCTGCGATCATCAAAGGTTCGGTCTCACTGCTGGGGTCGGAAATAGGCAAGGTCGCACCGGTCTTGATTTTGCGCATTTGTCGGGCCAACGTGCGCATCGTTCTAAAGATTGGAAGGTGAAACTTCCTATCAACTGTCGAGAATTTTCGGGCGATGCTCGGTCGCAGCGATTTGTTTGATGTCGGAAGTAATTGCGGCGAGACTCGATCTATATAAGTTTGGTCGTTTATCGAAAGCGAGGCGCCATCGGCGATGCGGATGGTCTTGCGGATACTGGTAATCCCGAATGGGGCGCGGGTTCCGAGAAGTGCCCCATTTTCATCGGCGCTCAAAAACCCGTGAGCGTTGTCTTCGATCAGCACTGCATTACTGATTCGGCAGTATTCGCGAAATGGTTCGAGCTGTTGAGCGAACCCAAAGTAATTGACCGCGATGATCGCCCTAACGTCCGATTCAGTGGGGAATCTGGTAGGCCGAAGCGATTCATCTACTGGGTAATAGGCAACCTGTGCTCCAAGGTGATGGATCGACGCGAGCAGATCGCGGCAGATAAATTCGGGGAGCGCAACGCGGTCGCCAGACTTAATGCCAATAGCCCTTAGAGCCTCTGCCATGGCGTGTCTGGCGATGGAGAAATAGCGAGTTTCAGTCATCGTTCGGCGACTGGCTCGTCTGGCGACGCAATGGGCGACCGTTAGGGCGATAGCGGGGTACAACCGAGGGATAAATGGCGAGGTTGCAAACGACCTAGCAAAATATCTCAAGGATGTTGCTCGAGTACCTGCTGAGTCGAGTGCTCTTGCGGCACCATAAAACGCGCGCGCACGGCGATGACGTTGCCTACAGAGTCGCACAAACGAACGGTCCTGTCGCGAAAAGTGGTCCTCAATTACTGCTAGTTCGGCGGACATGTTTTTGATTACCGCGTTGCTGGCATTGCCGCCGTGACGTCGGTACTCGCCAAGGACCTCAGGAACAAACGAGATATTCGTTGTTTCTCTGGTTATGCGCATCCATAAATCGTAATCTTCTGCGGTAACAAATTCTGGTCGCTCGTCAAATCCATTCAGCCGCGTAAGAAGCGATCGGCGGACGATTGTCGCCGAAGTAGAGATGCAATTGCCGCGGTAAAGAAGCTTGGCGTACGTGGCCCGTGAGCGAGGACCGTACATGACTACGCGCTCAGGAGCATCGACCCCAGTCCATAACTCGCCGTGACAGACGATGTCGCTCCCAGCAGCTAACGCCACGACACACCTAGCGAGCTTCTCGGGCCTCCAAATATCATCCGAGTCTAGAAACGCGACAAATTCTCCTCTCGCATTGCGGATCCCTTCATTGCGTGACGCCGCGATCACGCCGTCGTTACTAAAATTAATGAGGCTAATTCGCTCATCTTTGAAGTCCGACACGATCTGAATCGTGTTGTCATCCGAAAAATTATTTACAATAATCGCTTGCCAGTTGCGGTAAGTCTGCGCAACCACTGAGTCAATTGCGGCCTTCAGAAAATTTGCATGGTTATACGTCGGGATGACTATCGAGATCAATGGCATGCTTGCATTCATCTGATAAACGGAAACTCTTGCGCGCAGAATTGGAGTAGTCCGTCTATCTCGTCGTCAAACTTTAATTTTGGTATAAATCCTGTTCTTTTGATCTTGTCAGACCGATAGTCCAGGCGATCGTGATTTTTATCTATAAGTTTGGCTGGCCGAGTAATCGGTGGTTTGAATCCGAGAACGTGTTCGCATCGATCGGCAATTCGGTTCGCCATCTCCCAAATGGAATGCGAAGTGTCGGCTCCGAAATTGAATAGACCATCTCCCACAACGCTGGCATCTAGACCTATTAGATGTTCGATCGCTTCGCACACATCGGTTAACGGCACGAAGTTTCGCTCTTGGCTCCCGTGCGTCTTGAGGATCAGTTCGTGAGACTGGGACGCCTGCCGGCAGAGATCATTTACCAAGATCTGCCAGATTTTAACGGTCGGGTCCATGGGGGCTCCGAAGCCATTCGCAGATCTGATTCGGACGCCGACGATTTTGCCGGCGTCGTGGGCATCAGCGACGATTCGTTCCGCCCCTAGGTGTGTCACCGCGTATGGATGCACTGGCGCAGTTGGATGTGACTCACTTATGCGGCCTTCAATCGGAGAACCGTAGACGTGCGCGGTCGACATGTAGATGAGTCGCTCCACGCCTGCATCAATTGCGCAATCTACGAGGTTGTGAGTGCCAACAACATTAAGTTCGTGGGCGAAATTTCGGTTTTTGGCTGACTCGATGTCGTTTAACGCCGCAAGGTGCACAATCGTGTTGATTCCGCTTACTGCCGACTCGATTGACCCAACGTCTAATAAATCGAGGCGAGTCGCCGCAGCTTGAGGTGCCCAATTCGGAGCAGTTCGTGCCGACCTTGACCCGAGATGCAATTGGAGATCGGCTCTGTTTGAAAGAAGCGCGGCGAGGCGACCGCCGATATTGCCAAATCCCCCAGTTAGGAGGATCGAATTGTTCACCGGTTTATCAAGTCCCAGTTGTAGGGGATTGAGCCATCGTTCGGGTCTCTTCGATCGATCTCAAGTGGATCGTGAGGGATCGAAGCACAGTTAGCGACGAGTGCCATTTCGCTACCGATCCCCTTGAAACCATTCCAAACCATGGGAGGAACCGTGACGAGGCAGTAGTTGTCTGGTCCTAGATAAATTTCTTGAACTTCGCCACGCGTTGAACTGTTGGTGCGGTCATCGAAGAGCACAAATTTGATGCGACCGTGGGGGACCGCATAGTTGAGCGTCATCTCGTGATGTACGTGCCATGCTTTGACGACGTTTGGATAGATACACGAGAAATATATTTCGCCGAATGATTTAAAGACCGGGTCAGTTGCCTTGAGCATATGCATGACCTTGCCGCGCTCGTCGAGAATTTGTTTTAAGGGGGTAATAATTACGCCTTCAATCATTGGTCGACCCTTCGTATTGAGCAAGTTGTTTAGAAGTTACATCGATCACATTTTTCTCGTTTGCAGTCTCTTGGTACCACGAAATCGTCTCGAAAATCGTTCTTGTGAAATCCCACCTCGGAGACCAGTCAAGTTCTTTTCTGGCCTTGCCGCAGTTCAATTGTAGAAGCGTTGCTTCGTGCACCGCGTTCTCGTCGGTTTCGATCCTGATGTCTCCAGACCCCCAGACTTTGACGCACTCGCGGGCCACATCTTCAACCGAGTGGACGGCAGTTTCCGGTGGGCCGAAGTTCCACGGCCCGGTAACCGACTTTGGGTCGTTCAGTAATCGGGCGCCAATTGTCACGTAGCCGGATAGAGGCTCTAGGACATGCTGCCAAGGGCGAGTTGCTTGCGGACGCCTAAGAACTATCGACTCGTTGTTGCTAAGCGCTCGCACGCAGTCGGGGATGATGCGATCTTCCGACCAGTCGCCGCCACCGATCACGTTGCCGGCACGAACAGATACAGCACCGAAGTCGCCACGTTT
>Ga0209702_10008886_pt1 | contig 11467 bp, 16 predicted proteins | sample FRY01_FD_187210 | JGI IMG/M metagenome (GOLD analysis project Ga0209702, IMG submission 187210) | Freshwater microbial communities from Lake Fryxell liftoff mats and glacier meltwater in Antarctica - FRY-01 (SPAdes) (version 2) | ecosystem: Environmental > Aquatic > Freshwater > Ice > Glacier... | reverse complement strand
GAGTACATTATTATGACACTCGACGCAGCGGCAGAGAGGAACAACAGGGCCGACTACACGGCACTAACAACGTGGGGCGTTTTCTTTAACGAAGAGGAGAACTGCTACTGTATCATCCTGCTGAATGCCATTAAGAAGCGGGTGGAGTTTCCTGAGTTAAAGGAGCTGGCGTGGGCGGAATACAAAGAGTGGGAGCCAGATGCGTTTATCGTGGAAAAGAAGTCCTCCGGTACACCGCTGTACCAAGAGATGCGCAGGGCTGGGTTAATGGTGCAAGAGTATACACCCCATAGAGGGTCAGGGGATAAAACTGCGCGTTTGAATTCTGTTGCTGATATAGTACGCTCAGGTCTTGTGTACGTCCCACAAACACGTTGGGCAGAAGAAGTGGTCGAGGAAGTTGCTGGGTTCCCGTTTATGTCTAACGATGACTTAGTGGACACTACCATAATGGCATTAATGCGATTTAGACAGGGGGGATTTATCTCCCTACCATCCGACGAAGTAGAGAGCCAGCCTATGCACAGGCACCGGGGCGGATTTTACTAAAGGGTCGACCAACAGGAAAATAAAATGGCCATTGAAAAAGGTTTGTACGGAATGCCAGAAGGGCTTGATGACGAGTTAATGGGGTTGGGAGAGCCTGATGCCGTAATTGACATGGCCGTAGCCACAGACGCAAACATGCCAGTCTTTGTCGAGATGGAAGATGGTAGCGTTGAGATCACGTTTGGGGAGGAAGAGGAGAATATCGACTCCGCCCCGTTCGATGCGAACTTAGCCGAATACCTCGACGATAAGGCACTACAGAGCCTCTCGCGAGACCTAACTGATTCGGTAGATAGCGATATTAACGCCCGCCGCGACTGGGCAGATACCTATGTCAAGGGGCTAGATGTGCTTGGGTTCAAGTACGAAGAGCGTACCGAGCCGTGGGAAAACGCCTGTGGGGTGTATTCTAACATCCTAGCCGAGGCCGCCATACGGTTCCAAGCAGAGGCCATGAGTGAGACGTTCCCCGCCGCTGGCCCCGTGAAAACTAAGATTCTTGGTGAAACCACGAGGGAGAAAGAAGATGCAGCTCTGCGCGTTAAGCAGGACATGAACTACGAGTTGACCGAGGTGATGGTAGAGTACCGCCCCGAGCACGAAAGACTGCTGTATAGCCTTGGTTTGGCTGGTTCTGCGTTCAAAAAGGTGTATTTCGACCCTAATATTGGACGCCAAGTAGCCCTGTATATCCCTGCTGAAGACGTAATTGTGCCCTATGGAGCCTCTCATATTGAGGCCGCAGAGCGTGTAACGCACGTCATGCGGAAGACAAAGAACGAAATGGTCAAGCTACAGGCCAGTGGGTTCTATCGAGAAGTCGACTTGGGGGAGCCTGTTTCCTTCTTTACGGACATTGAGGAGGCAAAAGCAGAGCAGTCTGGTTACGGACTCACCTCTGACGACCGCTATAGCGTCCTTGAAATCCATGCTGACCTGATTATCGAGGGTGTGGACGAGGGAGAAAGCGAACAGAACGAAGACGAGGAGGAAGAAGAAGCCGTCCAGATTGCAAAGCCGTACGTGGTAACAATCGAGAAGGGCACGGGTGAAGTGCTGGCTATACGCCGTAACTGGAACCCCGAAGACCCCCTTACGCTAAAGCGCCAGCATTTCGTACATTATGTGTACGTGCCGGGTTTTGGCTTCTACGGCCTTGGTTTAATCCACATCATTGGTGGCTACGCTAGGGCAGGAACATCCATAATCCGCCAATTAGTTGACGCTGGCACCCTGTCTAACCTCCCCGGGGGACTGAAGAGCCGTGGGCTAAGAGTAAAAGGCGACGATACCCCCATAGGCCCGGGCGAATTCCGTGATGTTGACGTGCCGTCTGGTTCTATCCGCGACAATATTATGCCGCTCCCCTACAAGGAGCCTAGCCAGACCCTACTGGCGCTGTTGCAGCAAATCACTGAAGAGGGTCGGCGTCTTGGCGCAATCAGTGATATGAACATCAGTGATATGAGTGCAAACGCGCCAGTAGGGACCACGTTGGCCTTGCTAGAACGCACTCTAAAACCGATGGCAGCAGTCCAGTCCAGAGTTCACTTTGCCATGAAGCAGGAGTTCAAGCTCCTACGCAAGATAATTTCCGAATACGCTCCAGACGAGTACACGTATGTGCCTGACCGTGGGGAACCTCGCGCTCGAAGAGCCGACTACGCTATGGTGGAAGTAATTCCTGTCAGTGACCCCAATAGCAGCACGATGGCACAACGAGTTGTGCAGTATCAAACCGTGTTGCAGATGGCACAGGCCGCCCCACAAATCTACGACCTCCCACAGCTTCATCGACAGATGATCGAGGTTTTAGGTATTAAGAACGCAGATAAACTTGTTCCCACTAAGGATGACATTAGCCCCACTGATCCAGTAAGTGAGAACATGAACGTCTTGGTTGGTAAGCCTATAAAAGCGTTTATCTACCAAGATCATGACGCCCACATAGCGACTCACCAATCGTTTATGCAAGACCCACAGATAGCGGCGTTTATTGGGCAGAACCCAGCGGCGCAGCAGATGGTGGGTGCGTTGAATGCTCACATCGCTGAGCACATCGCCTTTAGTTACTACAGGCAGATAGAGAAGGCGCTTGGCGTCCCACTACCAAAACCCAATGCCGAAATCCCAGAGGAGATGGAAGTTAAGCTGGCGGCACTGATTGCAGAAGCTGCGCAGCAGAACACGCAGCAGAAGCAGGCCCAAGCTGCCCAAGCAGCGGCACAACAGAGAACACAAGACCCCCTCATCCAGATGCAGCAACAAGAGCTACAGATAAAACAAGCCGAGCAGCAACGCAAGGCCCAGAAAGACCGAGCGGATACACAACTCGACGCAGCAAGATTACAGCTAGATACACAGAAAGCCGACCGTACGGCCTCTATAGAAGCAAGTCGAATAGCCTCGCAGAACGAACAGGCCCAAGCGAAGAACGATCTGGAAGAAGCAAAAGCTATATTAGACCTAGCTAAATCAAGACAAACACCACCCGGTAACGGGCAGAGGTAACTATGGCTACAACCGTCTTTGACGTGCTGAATGAAAAAATAACAGAGCTTAAAAGCTCTAGCGAAGAATTCTTAAACTCCGGTGCAGCTAAAGACTTTGCCGGGTATAAGGAGGTGTGCGGGGTGATCCGAGGTCTAGACGCTGCACTTAGAGAAATAAATGACCTTTCGCGTAACTATATGGATGGCAACAATGACTGAAACCGTAATGGTTAATGGGGTGGGGGCTAAGGCCTCAGTAACTACCACTCCAACTATGACTGCGCTAGAGAAGAAGAGGCAACACAAGATCGTTGAAGCGGGGAAGGTGCAAGAGGAGCTAGAAGCCTCTATACCAAAGCCGGTGGGCTACAGGGTGCTTATTGCCCTACCTAACGTCGACGAGACTTATGGTGAAACAGGACTTATTAAATCAAGTTCGGCTCTAAGAGAAGAATACATCCTATCTACCGTTGGTGTGGTATTGGACATGGGCGCGCAGGCTTACTCAGATGCAGACCGATTCCCTACTGGCCCGTGGTGTAAGGTTGGCGACTACGTGATGTTCCGCGCTAATACAGGCACCCGCTTCAAAGTTGGGAAGCAGGAATATCGTCTAATGAATGATGACTCTATTGAAGCAGTCGTCGATGATCCGCGTGCAGTTACGCGTGCTTAAGGAAGAAACCATGCCTAGACAACAAGTAGAATTTGATTTTCCCGACCCCGATAAAGACGACGATACCCGAGAAATCGAGGTAGATGTTCCTGAAGACGACTATGCTCTTGATGTTGAGGGGGCCGTAGGTCGGGAAGACATTAACCCCACTAAGAATATCAAAACTGGGGGCGTAGAAATAGAAATAGAAGTAGAAGACGATACCCCACCAAAAGATAGGGGGCGCAAACCGTCTGAACCACCGCAAGACGTGACCGAAGAGGAATTAGCGAACTACTCTAAGAGCGCTAAAAACCGTATTCAGCACTTCAGTAAAGGCTACCACGACGAGCGCAGAGCCAAAGAAGCTGCTATGCGTGAGCGGGAAGCTCTAGAATCTTACGCAAAACAACTAGTAGAGGAGAACCAGAAACTCAAAGGTTCCGAGACTAAAAGCTATAATGCGTTAATTGAGTCTGCTAAGAAGCAGATTGTACATGAGCTAGAGAGCGCTAAATCTAAGTATATACAGGCGTACGAAGCGGGGGAGCCTGATGCTCTATTAGAGGCCCAAACCCTCCTTAATACGGCTCAAATACGGATGGAACGAGTTAGTGGGCTGAAGCCTAAACAGGTGGAGGCTTTACAACAGCGTGATATTCCTGTACAACCACAGCTAGCTGCACCCCAACCGCGAATCCAACGTGATGAGCAGGCTGAAACATGGCGCGATGACAACCCGTGGTTTGGCTCTGATGACGAAATGACAGCGTTTGCACTGGGGCTGCACAACAAATTGACTAAAGAGGGGGTAGACCCCCAGTCAACTACTTACTACGAGAAAATTAACTCTCGTATGCGGCAAGTGTTCCCAGATCAGTTTGACGATGGGACGGATGACAAACAAGCGGCACCGAAGAGAAAATCTAGTAATGTGGTTGCACCCGCTTCGCGGAGCACCGGGCCTATGAAAATTAGGCTAACGCAGTCACAAATTGCTATTGCGAAAAGACTCGGGGTACCATTAGACATATACGCCAAACAGGCTGCTGAATTACTGAGGAAGAAATAATGGCTCAAAATAGACTAGACCGAGAACTTGAATCCCGTGAGAAAACAGTCCGTAAATCTGCGTGGAAGCAACCTACTGTGTTGCCTGATCCCACTCCAGAAGACGGATATGCGTTTCATTGGGTGCGTATTTCGACCAATGGTCAATCAGATGCTACTAATGTTTCCTCTAAGATACGTGAGGGCTGGGAGCCGGTACGTTCAGAAGACCACCCCGAGATATTTACTGACGCTGTGGCAGACCCACGGTTTAAGGATAATGTCATCGTTGGCGGTTTAATGTTATGTAAAGCCCCAGTAGAGCTTGTCCAAGAGCGTGATTTGTTTTTCCGACAAAAAACGGAATCGCAAATGCACTCTGTAGACAACAATCTAATGCGCGAAAACGACCCGAGGATGCCCCTGTTTCACAACAGAAAATCCACGGTTACTTTCGGTAAAGGCTAATTTTAGGAGTAATTTATGGCTTCAACAGCTACTCCCTACGGCTTAAAACCCGTAAAACGGGCAGATGGGATGCCTTATGCAGGTGCTACTACCACCTACCTTATTGACCCGGCGGGACTTGCGAACAACATCTTCTACGGCTCTGTCGTGCAGATGGCAGCTTCTGGGTACATTGAGTTAGCAGACGGTACTGGTTCTAACATAACTACCAACAACTTTGGTGGTTCCAGCATCGGCGCAATGGGCGTATTTGTAGGTTGTGACTACATCAACACCCAAGGACAATTCGTGACTTCTCAGTATTACCCCACCGGCACTACGGGTGTGGTACATGCTTACGTTGTTTCTGATCCGATGGTTATATTTCAGGCCCAGCTTGACGGTACGGGCTTGCAGACTATTGTCGGGACCATTACGGCGTTCCCAGCCGCACAACATGCAACCACTTCGGGTAATACACTGACCGGTAACTCTACAATGGCCGTTGATGCCACTGTTCAAACAACTGTTGGTGGGTTCCTCATCTTAGGTTTTGCGTCAGCAACATCCGACGCTTACCCTGATGTGTTTGTTAAATTCACCTCTGGCGCTCACGCGCTATTAATGAACACTGGTGTATAAGGAGACTAATAAATGGCTATTTCAAGAGCGCAACTCCTTAAGGAGTTACTACCGGGGCTAAATGCCTTATTTGGTCTCGAATACGCTAAGTATGGTGACGAGACTGCCGAAATCTTCGAGACCGAGTCTTCTGACCGTTCTTTCGAGGAAGAAACTAAGTTGTCTGGGTTCAGTTCTGCACCTGTTAAGAGCGAAGGTTCTGCTATTGAATACGACAATGCGCAAGAGGCGTGGACTGCTCGTTATACGCATGAGACTATCGCAATGGGCTTCTCGCTCACTGAGGAAGCAATCGAAGATAACCTCTACGATTCATTGTCTTCTCGATATACAAAAGCACTTGCACGCGCTATGGCGTACACCAAGCAGGTTAAGGGTTCATCTATCCTTAACAACGCTTTCGCAGCGGCTAATACATATGGTGATGGGCAGACTCTTTGTTCCACTGCTCACCCTCTCGTATCTGGTGGCGTTAACTCAAACCGTCCTGCTGTAGGCACTGACCTTAACGAGACTTCCTTGGAAGCCGCTGTTATTCAGATTTCTGCATGGACTGATGAGCGCGGGCTCCTCATCGCTGCTAAGCCCAAGAAACTTGTTATCCCACCCGCGCTGCAATTCGTTGCTACCCGCCTGTTGGATACTGAGCTTCGTGTGTCTACTGCTGATAATGACATCAACGCAATCAAGAGCAATGGATCAATCCCCGGTGGTTACAGTGTTAACCATTATTTGACTGACACCAACGCTTGGTTCTTGATGACTGACGTACCTAATGGCCTGAAACACTTTGTCCGCTCAGCTATGCAAACTAGCATGGACGCAGACTTTGATACAGGTAACAGCCGCTATAAGGCTCGTGAGCGATACAGCTTCGGCGTATCTGACCCACTGGGCATTTTCGGTTCACCGGGCGCGTAATAAGCAGCCGGTTGTGATTGGGGGCTTCGGCCCCCTTTCTTATTCAGGGGCGTGGTGTTTCCTGTGGCAGTTCGCACACTAACAGTATTTGCAAAACATACAAACTGCGGTATAGTAGCCCCGTACCGGGCTCAAACCGGTGTACCTGACAGCCCCGGCTGACGACATGCAGACAGGTGCACACCAACTCGCATGTGAGGTTTCAAAATGTCTACTACCACTTTTTCAGGACCAGTCGTATCTCAAAACGGCTTTGATTTTCCAGTCGTAACTACGGCTAACCTCCCCGCCTTTGCTAGCGTTTCTGCTGGTATGGTTTATATCATCAGCGATAACGGTGTAGGCGACGATGAGTTTTGCCTTGTAATTAACACAGGCGCTGCTTGGGTTACTGCTACTGGCGCTGCTCTTTCTTAATAGGGGGTAGCCCATGGCTAGTTCAGATATTAGAACCAAACGGGTGACTACTACTGGCAGCTTGGCTGTAGGCCCTGCCCGTATTCGGCAAGTTCAAGTGCTTACGAATGCCACGGGCGCGGGTCGACTAACTATTACTGATGGTGTCGGTGGCCCCACAGTTTTGGATATAGACTTTCTCGTCTCCAATGCGCACTCTATAAACATCCCCGACTACGGTATTCGTTGTCAGGTTGACGTGTATATCACGGCACTCACAAATATTACTGCAATGACGGTGTTCCACAGCTAGTGGCTACTCGCGTAGACAAAGCGGGGATGGCTTGTAATAAGCCTAAACGAACCCCCTCCCACCCTAAAAAGTCTCATGTGGTTAAGGCTTGTGAAGGTGGGAAGGAGAAAGTTATCCGCTTTGGTGAGCAGGGTGCGAGTACGGCTGGTAAACCCAAAGAGGGGGAGTCAGACCGTATGAAAGCCAAACGCAAATCTTTTAAAGCTCGGCACGGCAAGAACATCACCAAAGGCAAAATGAGCGCAGCCTACTGGGCTGACAAAGTAAAATGGTAGGGGGTAATTATGGCTGTTTGTGGAACTAAACGCATGAACATGGGTGGCATGGCTACAGGCACACACAAAATGCCCGATGGCACCACAATGCAAGACTCCGAGCACAAAGTGGCTATGAGCAAAATGGGCGGCGCAACTCGTCGCGCTATGGCTCAAGAAAACAGTATGAAAGCCGGTGGCAAAGTCCGTGGCTACGGCATGGCCCGTGGTGGCAAAGTTTGTAAAATGGTGTAAAGCATGGCAACTTCTGGCACTACAGCGTTTAACCTAGACTTCACCGAGATTGCGGAAGAGGCTTGGGAGCGTGCTGGGCGTGAAATGCGCTCTGGCTACGACCTTCGTACTGCTAGACGGTCTATGAATCTGCTGACTATCGAGTGGCAGAATCGCGGCATTAACATGTGGACTATTGAAGAGGGGACGTTAAACCTCGTTCAAGGTACAGCCACATACGCTTTGCCAGCAGACACCATAGACTTACTGGAGCATGTAGTACGTACGGGTAATGGCAGCGCCAGTACTCAGTCTGACCTAAACATCACCCGAATTAGTGTCTCCACGTACTCTAGTATCCCAAACAAGTTAAACCAAGGCCGCCCTATTCAGCTATACATAGATCGTGGGCAAGTAAACCCCAACGTTACAGTATGGCCTGTGCCCGACCAAGGCCCAATAGGAGCCCCCTACTATGTTCTTAAGTATTGGCGCATGCGTAGGATAGAAGATGTCGGGACAGGCGCGAATACCGCAGACGTTAACTTCCGTTTCTTACCTGCTCTAGTAGCGGGGCTAGGTTATTATATAGCGCAGAAAGACCCAGAATTAATGCCCCGCCTTCCCATGCTACAGGCCGAATATGAGCGCCAGTTTGAGTTGGCCGCAGGCGAAGATAGGGAAAAAGCAACGCTTAGCTTAGTGCCGCGTATTTATGGCGTGAGGTAGGTATGGGTTACCAATACGCGTCTGGGCAAAAAGCGATAGCAATATGTGATGTGTGTGGGTTTCAATACAAGTTACGGCAGCTTAAAGAGCTGATTGTTAAGGGAAATAAGACTAACATTATGGCGTGCCCAGAGTGTTGGAACCCCGACCAGCCGCAAAACAAGCTAGGGGAGTTCCCAGTCTACGACCCGCAAGCTATACGCAACCCTAGACCAGACTCTGCGGAGTTGGTAGCGAGTAGAGATATCCAGTGGGGGTGGGACCCAGTAGGGTTAAACGATCCTTTCGGGCTTACCCCCGATAATTTAGAAGGCAGCGGTGCCGTAGGGCAAGTAACGGTAACCATAAGCTAGGAGCAATAAAATGAAATCAAGATCAAACGTAAAAGCCCCAAAAGTACTAGAGTTCCCTAATCAGCCAACTATGTATAAAGTAGCTGACTGCTGTAACCAACCACCAAAAGATATGAAGACTAGTGGTATAAAGGTTCGTGGTGTAGGCGCGGCAACTAAGGGCACAATGGCCCGAGGCCCAATGGCTTAAGGAGTAGCAGGTGAATTACACCGAGCTTAAAGCAAACATAGCGGACATCTGCGAGCAGTCGTTTACAGAAGACCAGCTTGGCATGTTTACAGATCAGGCTGAGCAGAAGATATACAATACTGTCCAGATACCTGCTTTGCGGCGTAACCAGACTGGAAACCTGACGGCGAGTAATAAGTATCTGGTGTTCCCTACGGACTTCCTGTATCCGTTTTCCCTAGCGGTTATTGGCGCGGATGGCAACTACGAGTACTTGCTAAATAAGGATGTCAACTTCATCCGCGAGGCGTACCCGAACCCTTCTAGCACTGGGTTACCTAGACATTACGGCCTTTTTGACGACACGGCGTTTATCCTAGGCCCAACACCAGACGCAGGATACGAGGTAGAGCTTCATTACGGCTACTACCCAGAGTCTATTGTTACTGCGGGCACTACGTGGCTTGGTAATGAGTTTGATTCTGCGCTTCTTAACGGGGCACTAATTGAGGCTGTACGCTTTATAAAAGGGGAGCCGGATATGGTTTCCCTGTATCAGCAAATGTACGTCGACGCTATCGCATTACTCAAAAACCTAGGAGATGGTAAGATGCGGGAAGATATGTACCGCTCAGGCCAAATTAGGATAACACCACGTTAATTTAAGAGGGATTACAGATGGCTATTTCACAGGCTATGGTTACATCGTTCAAAGTCGCAATCCTTGGGGGGGACTTTGATTTCAGCAGCGGTACAGCACAGGTATTTAAGATCGCGTTGTTCACTTCATCAGCTACGCTAGGTGCGACTACTACTGCATACTCCACTTCTGATGAAGTTGTGGGTACAGGATACACTGCGGGCGGGAACACGCTGACTATTTCTGCAAACCCTGCCTCTTCCGGCACCACAGCGTTCTTGGACTTTGCGAATACCACATGGTCTACCGCGACTATTACTGCTCGTGGCGCTTTGATCTACTTAGCGAACGGTGGCACTAACCCTGCTATTGCAATTCTGGACTTTGGTTCGGACAAGACCTCTACTGCGGGTGACTTCACTATTGTCTTCCCAGCGGCTGATGCGAGCAACGCCATTTTACGGATTGCCTAGAGGTTAGCTATTTCTAAAATTGCGTTTTAGGAGGGGGCGCGGTACTGTGGTGTTTTATTAGGAGAGTTCTCCATGAGACACGGGCACAGATACCACCCGCTTTATGCCACTTGGTGCAACATGAAATCTCGTTGCCACAATAAAAAACACCCGGCATACCATAATTATGGGGGCCGAGGGATCAGCTACCATCCTGCATGAGAGGAGTTTCCTAGCTTTTTAGCCGATGTTGGCGAGCGTGCTTTTGAGGGGGCTACCTTGGACCGCATAGATAACCAAGGGAACTATGTCCCTGAAAATGTTCGGTGGGCAGACCGGAAAACGCAACGAAGAAACAGTCGGCAAATAGTAATTGTTGAAATTAATGGGGGAACCAAGCTATTTACCGAATGGTGTACGACATATAATATTGCAATTGCCTCGGTGCATAGGCGGTTAAAAAAGGGAGAAACGCTAGTATCCGCGTTAACTAGACCCAAGGCTAAAAGGTTTCAAAAATGACGGATATTATTGTACCCCTTAACGGTTGGGGATATAGCACTTGGGGCGCTGAAGAGTGGGGATATTCCAATCCCATACCCGGCGCTGTCGGTGAGGTAGGCTCAGTATCCATTGCGGGTGGTGCGACTGTTACGCTTACGGGTGTGCAAGGTACTGCGGCGTTAGGCACGGCCATAGCGCAAGCAAATGCAAGCGTTTCGGTTACCGGGGTTATTGCCACAGGGGAAGTAGGCTACACTCGATGGGACGCTACTGTTTATTTTGGTGGGTGGGGTAGAGGCGCATGGGGGCAAGGTTCGTGGGGTGAGTCACTCGGTTTCCAAGCTACCGGCGAAGTAGGCTCAGTAAGCGTCAAAGAAGGTGCTGGGGTATTCCTCACAGGCGTTGAAGCTATAGTTTCCCTTGGCAATATTGCGGTTGAGGCCGATGGAGCAATAGATGCTCTGGGGAATGCCGCCACAGGCGAGATAGGGACCACCACAGTACAGGCTTTTGCAGTTGTTTCTGTCACTGGCGTAGAAGGCACTGGGGAATTAGGTACAGCTGGGCCGATAACAACCGTAGCCATAAACGCCACAGGCGTAGCTGCAACCGCTACAGCAGGCAACGTATCAATAATCGGGGATTCGTCTCTTGACGCTACCGGCCT
>Ga0209702_10008885_pt1 | contig 11468 bp, 8 predicted proteins | sample FRY01_FD_187210 | JGI IMG/M metagenome (GOLD analysis project Ga0209702, IMG submission 187210) | Freshwater microbial communities from Lake Fryxell liftoff mats and glacier meltwater in Antarctica - FRY-01 (SPAdes) (version 2) | ecosystem: Environmental > Aquatic > Freshwater > Ice > Glacier... | reverse complement strand
TCTTCCGCGTCCGCAACCGATGAACTGCCATTGATATGGCATGCTCGCACGCTGACCACTGGGGACGGGCGACTGGTGGCAGTTGACGATGTCCTGCCGTTTTTTGACGGCTTTGGCAATCCGGGTGAGATTGGCGATGAACTGGTATTTGAAAGTTCTGCCCAAAAAGCGCGTGTACAACAGATCGACTATGCCGCCGGCACACTGCTCCTGGACCGGGAAATGACCTGGACCGCCAGCACAGGCATCAGGATCCTCCCCCAATCGCTGCCGGATCCCCGAAGCGCCCTGCCCATGCCGGATATTCGCCAGTAGACAGCGAAGGAACAACGGTGTACTTTTTTCTTTGGCTTGGATTTCTCTCGGGAAACCAAGACCTTGTAGAGAAGAGGCCACGAGGCTAAGAGGCTGAGAGACAAAAGAGAACAGTAACGTCCACACTCCCGTGACACCGTCACGTGAAGGACTTGATCCGCCCTCCAGGGCAAAGGGACAGGTACCAGTCATGAATATTCTTGATTTCAAGAAGCGAAAGAACGTTCGTTCCCCAATCTCCATGTTGACTTGTTATGACTACGCGTTTGCGCGGTTATTGAATCAGTCCGACGTGGATGTGTTACTCATCGGAGACAGTGTTGCCATGGTGCAACATGGTTTTCCGAGCACCCTGCATGCCGACGTCAGCATGATGGCATCGCACACAGCAGCCGTCCGACGCGGAGCCCCCGACAAGTTCATCGTTGCAGACATGCCCTTCCTGAGCGTCAGGAAGGGGCTGGAGCACGCCATGAACGCGGTGGGCTCACTCATGCAGGCCGGCGCCAACGCGGTGAAGATCGAAGGTGAGGCAGGTCAACTCGATCTCACGCGACACATCGTCGAATCCGGTGTGCCGGTCATGGGGCATCTGGGTCTTACGCCGCAATCAGTCGAGTCGTTGGGAGGACACCGGGTCCAGGGACGGTCCGAAGGCGCAGCCGCAGAAATGATGGCCTCTGCACAACGACTTGAACAGGCAGGATGCTTCGCAATCGTCCTTGAGTGTGTGCCAGCTGTTCTTGGTCGGAGCGTGAGCGAGTCGCTGCAGATTCCGGTAATCGGCATAGGAGCTGGTGACGGTGTGGATGGCCAGGTTCTGGTTCTACAGGACATGCTGGGAATGAACGAAGCCTTCAAACCGAAGTTTCTCCGCCACTACGCGGAAACACATACCGCCGTAAGATCCGCAGTCAATCAGTTCCACAGCGATGTGCAGGGGCGCACGTTTCCAGCCCCTGAGGAGTCCTACGCGTGAAACTCGTGCATTCAGTCCTTGAGTGGCAGTCGGTGCGCAGGCAGATGCCGGTGTCGATCGGCTTCGTTCCGACCATGGGCGCACTCCATGCAGGCCACGCCGCTCTGCTCGATCAGTCCGTTCGCGAAAACGACTGCACCGTCCTCAGCATTTACGTGAATCCTACACAGTTCAACAATCCGGAGGATCTGAACAACTATCCCTCCACACTCGGATCAGATCTCGAACTCGCTAAAGAGCGGGGTGTCGACTTTGTGCTGATGCCGCAATACGACGATCTTTACGCTGACGACTATCGCTTCCGGGTTGACGAGCATGGCGCGAGCCAGACACTTTGTGGGGCCCATCGACCGGGTCACTTCACTGGAGTCCTGACTGTCGTTCTCAAGCTGCTTAATCTTGTACAGCCTGCGCGCGCGTACTTTGGTGAAAAGGACTACCAGCAGCTGTCTCTCATCCGCGACATGGCAAAGGCGTTTTTTCTGCCGGTTGAGATCGTATCGGTGGCAACCGTACGCGATACGGATGGACTTGCACTGAGTTCGCGCAACGCACGGCTCACGCCGGAGGCTCGCCGTCTGGCGCCGACATTCAGTCGACTGTTACGCGCTGAAGCTCCGGATGGGGCCATTCGTGAAGAACTCGAACGGACTGGATTTACTGTTGACTACATCGAGACCCATGCCGGACGAAGATATGGAGCGGTGCTCCTGGATTGTGGCACACACTCCGTTCGCCTCATCGACAACGTCCAACTCACTGTTGCCTGACGACACACAGTTTACCGCTCGTCACGACAACTCGTAGACTGGCGCCTTGTCACAAGACGGGCGCCCGATGCTTCCACAACGCAAGGATCACATCGACACGCTGGGTGCATCACTCCTGATCGGCTTCAGCGCCATCCTTGGGCTGAATCAGGCGCTGGTCAAACTGGTCAATGCCGGCATGTCGCCCATGTTTCAATCGGGATTGCGCAGCGCGTGTGCTTTTGTCGTCGTGCTGCTTTGGACGCTGATTCTCCGCAAACCGATGGATTTTCGCGGCGGGAGTGTGCCGTGGGGTGTTCTGATGGGTGTGCTGTTCGCCCTGGAGTTTGCGTTCCTGTTCATTGCACTGGACTACACCACCGTCTCCCGGGTGTCGCTGTTTTTCTACAGCATGCCGCTGTTTACTGCCATCGGGGCGCACTTCCTGATTCCAGAAGAGCGGTTCCATCCAGCGAAAGTGTTCGGCCTGGTCATCGCGTTCGCAGGCTTGTCTCTGGGGCTCACTGACACGAGCTCGCAACCTTCAGCTACGTCCTGGATAGGTGATGCGCTCGCAATTGCAGGTGCCCTCTGCTGGTCGGCAATCGCACTTGGCATCCGGACTACCGTATTGATCCAACGGCATGCAGAACAGGTCATGCTGTTTCAACTGGGCGTGTCCGCAATTCTCCTGTTGGGCGCCGCTCCAGCTTTTGGGGACACGATACGCAACATGACGATGACCATCGCCTGGATATTCGCGTTTCAGGTGATCGCAGTTGCCAGCATCGGTTATCTGCTCTGGGCACGCATTCTGGCCATTTACCCCGTGGGTAACATGGCGTCATTCAGCCTGTTGGCACCGTTGTTTGGCGTGTTGTCGGGTTGGGTGATCTTCGACGATCCACTGACACCGCGTTTTGCAATCGCGCTGCTTCTGGTCGGTATCGGACTGATCGTCATCAACCGCCGCGTCGCCGCAGATCGAGCGTGAACGGCAAGTCAGGATGGACTCGCTCAGGTCGTAGCGTGATACGCCCCTGCGTGCCCCCATGCGCGTGGAAGCGCGCGCCACGCCGCGCTTCGGCTTCATTTGCATTCAACGGGAAGGTCGAGTAGTTGCGCCCACCGGGATGGGTGATGTGATAGACCCCGCCACCGATCGATCGCTCATTGGCGATATCGATCAGGTCGAACACCAAAGGACCATGCACATCGATCGTGGAGTGCAAACTTGAAGATGGATTCCAGGCCTTGAAACGAACCCCGGCGACGTATGTGCCCTGCTCACCGGTCGGATGCAATGGCACCTGACGACCATTGCAACTCACTGCATATCGGTCTCCGGGCAGCCCGCGCACCAGAATCTGCAATCGCTCCACCGATGAATCTACATAACGAGCGGTTCCCTGTCCGGTGCTCTCTTCACCCAGGACATGCCAAGGCTCCAGCGCCGAATGCAGCTCGAGAGACATGCCTCGCGCCTCGATCCGGCCGATGAATGGAAAGCGGAACTCGAGGAATGGCAGGAACCATTCCGCTTCGAAGGCATAACCGGATCGCTGCATACTCCGCAGGACATCCTCGAAATCTTGCCAGACAAAGTGCCGAAGCATGTATCGATCGTGGAGATCGGTACCCCACCGAATCAGTGGTGCCTTGTAGGGTTTGTTCCAGAAACGTCCGACCAACGCGCGAATCAGCAGCATCTGCACCGTACTCATGTGCGCATGAGGCGGCATTTCAAACGCCCGAAACTCCACCAGGCCTCGGCGACCACCGGCAGTGTCCGGTGAATACAGCTTGTCGATGCAGAACTCGGACCGATGTGTATTGCCGGTCAGATCAACGAGAAAGTTGCGAAGAACACGGTCAACGATCCATGGCCGGTCAGTATCGCCATCTGGTAATTGATCAAGCGCAATCTCCAATTCGTAGAGGTGATCATCACGTGCTTCATCGACTCTTGGCGCCTGACTGGTCGGCCCGATGAACAGCCCGGAGAAAAGGTAGGAAAGGCTCGGATGCCGCTGCCAGAACCGCAACAGACTGCCCAGCAATTCGGGTCTGCGCAGGAACGGACTATCTTCGGGTTTTGCGCCGCCAAGCGTGACATGGTTTCCGCCACCAGTACCCGTGTGACGACCATCCAGCATGAATTTTTCGGTTCCCAGGCGCGTCAGTCTGGCTTGTGCGTACAACTCTTCCGTATTCGCAACAAGCTCACGAAAGCTCGTCACTGGGGGAACGTTGACTTCGATGACACCAGGATCAGGTGTGATCTGCAGCACACGCAAACGATGATCCTTGGGAGGCTCATATCCTTCAACGGTGACACCAACCTTCAGGCGATGCGCTACATCGCCGATGATGTCCGCCAATGCAAGGTAACTTTCCAGGCGCTCCATGGGCGGCATGAATACGTAGAGCTTGCCACCTCGCGCCTCGATGACCAGCGCTGTGTGGATGATCTCACGTGGTTTCCCATCGACAGCTTCTGTTTCATGCTCACCCGCAAACGGCAGATCTTCCCGCGGCGAAAAAGGATCGACAGCGGACTCAACTTCTCGCTCTTCGGGTTCAACCCAGGGCAGCGAGGCAAGGGGCAGCCGCAGGCCCATGGGCGAATCTCCCGGCAGCAACAGCATCGCGCCGGACCGGAATCGCCATTCGCTGGTCAGCCAGCCACCTCGACGGCCTTTTGCCAGCCACTTCAGTGGCAGGGCATAACCCACTGGCGCCGTCAGCCCGGTCGTGAATATTCTGGCCAGTCGTTCACGCTCCAGTGGATCGTCCAGACGTGAATCAGTGGGCGAAACGTTTTCTGGAAGTTGTTGTTCCTTGATGAGGTTCAGGAACACATCCTCATGGCCTGGAAAGATGTGCTTTTCGCTCAGCTTGAGTTTGCCGGCGAGCCCGGTCATGAGCGCCAAAGCATGACTGGCATCGAACGGTCCCGGATGTTCACCGCCACACAGCGTTTCCGGATGCTTCACAAGCGGTTGGCCATCTGTTCGCCAAAACAATGACATCACCCATCGCGGCAGTGGCTCACCGGGATACCATTTTCCTTGTCCACGATGGACGAGACCTGTCGGGGCGTAACAAGCCCGCAGTCGGTCGAGCAGCGTTGCAGCGAGCACCTGTTTTGGCGCCGACAAAGCCGTGTAATTCCACTCCGGGCCTTCCATATCGTCTATGGAAACGAAGGTCGGCTCGCCGCCCATCGTCAAACGGACGTCACCACGCTCCAGGTCCCGATCGACCTTGTCTCCAAGTTTGAGTACACGTTTCCATGCAGCACCAGAAAAGGGCATGGTGACACGAGGATCCTCATGGATACGGATCACTTCATTGCTGAACGAGAACTCGACATTGGCTGGCCCGATTGCGCCCGTTACGGGAGCGGCGCTTGTCGGGTCCGGTGTACACGCAAGGGGGATATGGCCTTCACCTGCCATGAGACCGGATGTCGGATCCAGACCAATCCAGCCCGCACCGGGAAGATAGACCTCCGCCCATGCGTGCAGATCCGTAAAGTCGTGAGCAGTGCCCGAGGGTCCATCCAGCGCTTCGACATCGGCTTTCAGCTGCACGAGATAACCCGAAACAAATCGCGCGGCCAGACCGAGGTGACGCAGAATCTGCACCAGCAGCCACCCACTGTCCCGGCACGACCCGGAGCGCCGCCCCAGCGTGTCATCGCAACTCTGGACACCTGGCTCCATCCGCACGAGATACTCGACGTCTTTCTGCAGCCGCTGATTCAGCGCTACCAGAAAATCGACCGTGCGAGCGTCCTTCGTATCTACCTCAGCAAGCCAGGCGGTGAGCTTGGGCCCCCGTTCGGTGACTTCCAGATAAGGCGTCAGATCCCGGCGAAGTTGCGGTTCATAGTCAAACGGAAAGCTCTCGACACCTTCATCCAGGAAAAAATCGAACGGATTGATCACCGTCAGGTCAGCAATCAGAGAAACTTCAATGTGCAGTTCCGTCGCCGGTTCGGGAAAGACAAATCGGGCGAGGTAGTTTCCAAATGGATCCTGTTGCCAATTTACGAAGTGATTCCCTGGTGTCACCTTCAGTGAATAGGCGGAGATCGGTGTACGACAGTGTGGCGCTGGACGGAGGCGAATCACATGTGGGAACAATTCCACCCTGCGATCAAAACGGTACGTTGTCTTGTGATCGAGGGAAACGCGAATAGTCAAGAGGACTCCTCGACCTCCCAATCAATGATCGGCAAGCGCGCAAAAGCGATCTTGATCTCTTTGTTCCAGTTTCTTTTCACGTCCCGCAGATAATCATCGTCCGCTTCGAAGCGTCGATATCGCCCTGGTTGCAGGGAGCCAGCAGCGTACGCAACGATCTCGATCGGTGGCGCAACGGTGAGATTGCTTCGCATCGTACCGTCCATGGACACCAACGCGCACAGCGCGGCCTGCTCCAGGGAAGACTCCATGGTTACCACACGATCCAATATCGGCTTGCCGTACTTCGACTCACCGATCTGCAGGTAGGGAACCTGATTGGAACTTTCAATGAAATTGCCTTCCGGATAAACCATGTAGGACCGGCATCGAGCACCCCAAACCTCGCCCGCGACGAGGAAGCTTGCCTCAAAAACGTGGCCGCCAGGGGTTTTTTCCTGCTCTTTTCGACTCAGTGCTCCAACATAGGACGCAGCTTCACTGACGTTTTTCACAGTTTTCAGGCTCGTAGTTGCATCGTCCCGAAAATCTCTCTCGATCTGTGCATAAACGCCCTGGGTAGTCGCCAGATTTCCCGAGCAGCAAAGCACAAACTGGCGATCTCCCGGCACGCCAAAGATGCGCATTTTGCTATGCGTGCTGACGCTGTCGACCCCAGCGTTGGTGCGCGAGTCGGATATCAGCACCAGTCCCGCGTTGACATGTATGGCGAGGCAATAAGTCATCTCAAAACTGCTCAATCAATCCGATAATCAAAAAATGCACATGCGAGCGCCGCTCATCCAGTATCTTGATTCACGAAGCTTGCCAACTTCTAGGAAGCGTAGACCAATCGGCGACAAACGCGGATACCCACAAATCTGCCTGGCGATACAATTGAGCCCGATCCCGCGCACAAATCATTGCACAGAATTGACCTCCGGTGCTCTCCATCCCGTTGCCCCATTGTGTGCTGCACGCAACTGTTTGCCAATGCTGACCAAAGCCACCTGCATGGATAGCCTGCCTCAATGGTAGCTGTTCAGGTTGACGCTCCGGGGGCTGACCGGTTTAATACGCGGCCTTTCTTCGGCCAGGTAGCTCAGTCGGTAGAGCAGAGGACTGAAAATCCTCGTGTCGGCAGTTCGATTCTGCCCCTGGCCACCATCCCTTTAGTCAATCTTCTCACGGTTGGCACCCCAGGCTCTCACCTTCAGGGCAAGCAGCATGACCGCAATTGCCGTAGATCTCCCCGAAGACGTGGTGAACGCTCGCGCAGGGCTTATCGCGTTCGCGGACCAGGAAATCATCCCGCGGCATCGACAACATCAGGCGCTGTTTGATGATCCGCGTCAGCTCTATCGGGAGGATGGTCGCTTTTCCGATAACTTGCTCGCCTTGATCAGGGAGGTGCGCACCGCTTCAGCCAGTGCAGGTTACTACCACATGTGTGTACCCGAGCATCTGGGCGGCGCGGGTCTGGGACATCTCGCCTACTACGTCGCCTGGGAGAGCCTCTTCCACCACTGTGGTCCAAAAAACTGGTTGATGCTGCACGCGCTCGCACACTGGGCATTTGGACCAAGCCGTCTGCTGGATCAGCTGACCCCAGTTGCTCGCGATCGTTTCCTGCCGGGTCTAATGGATGGAACAAGGTCCATGTGCTTTGGGCTGTCGGAGCCAAATGCAGGCTCCGATGCCAGCATGCTCCGAACCCGTGCCACCAGGGATGGTGATGGCTGGCGGATTTCCGGGCGCAAGATCTGGAACACAAATGCCCCGGTCGCCGACTACTGCGTGCTCTTTGCCATCACGGATGCGGAAAAGGCTGGGAACAAACAAGGTGGTATCAGCGCATTCATGGTTCCAACTGACACGCCTGGCTTCAAGGTGCAAAGAGTCATCCGGCTGTTCGGTCACATTGGCGGCGATGAAGCAGAGCTTGAACTCGATAACCTCTACGCTGAACCTTGGCAACTGGTAGGCAAGCCCGGAGCCGGCTTCAGCGCGGCACTTTATGGCGTCTCTCTTGGCAGGGTCTATAACTCGGCTCGCGCTGTCGGCTACGGTCGTTGGGCCGTTGAACAGGCCCTCGAATACTCGAAATTACGCGAAGCCTTCGGTCAGAAAATTTCCGAGTACCAGGGTGTGACGTTTCCGCTCGCTGAATCCGCGACCGAGTTGCATGCCGCTCATCTGATGGGCCGAAACGTCAGCACGCTGCTCGATCAAGGCCACGCAGCTGTCAAAGAACTGAGCATGACCAAGGCCTATTCGGTACAGGTCGGTTACCGGGCAGTTGACCGGGTCATGCAGACCCATGGTGCCGTGGGATTTACGAACGAATTGGGGCTCACCGAAGCCTGGCATGCGCTGCGAATCGTCAACGTTGCCGATGGAACCAATGAAATTCTCAATCGCACCATAGTCCAGAGACTTCTGAAGGGAGATGTCGAACTCTAGCCCGCATTATTCATGAATTGCCTACTGCGGTCGCCGATAGCAGCGAAAACACTGGGCGTGCTCCTTCCGCGTGCTCCAGTCCGCGCCACCACGCGTTTTCACTGCTCTCGACGCCCTCGCTACGCCCCTTCATGAATAATGCGGGTTAGGAGTCTGCGCGGCAGAAGATCAGCAGGCTGCGGCGGAGCAACGATGGCCCGCTTTTCCGTTCGTTTTCGTTACGTAGCACTTAACTCAAGTGCCTCAAACGAACGAAAAATCGGTCTCGAATTGACACTCGCCTCGCACCGCCGCCTTCTGCCGCGCAGACTCTAGCGCGACCCTGGAAGCAACAAGGTACCGCACGCACCATAGGGCCGTCGAATGCAGGCCGCATGCAGGAAATTGTTGCAACACCTCATATCGCTCAAACCGTGACTGCATTTCGCTGCAACCGCGCGCGTTTCAACAGACTCTACTACCGACAGCCAATTGGGGAACAGAGAACCGAGCCCTGGAGAATCAAATTGTGCGGTTGGAGCCTCAGGCTGACCACCGGGACAAAGTTTTCCTGGCTGACGCGCTAGATGACGGATGGCTCGGGCTGCCAGCAACGCCACCGACCCGAAATGACCACACAATCAGGGTCTGTACACCAACATCGGTTCGGTCGACATACCACTCGGATCCAGCGGATTACCAACCGCTACCGTCTCCACGAATGTGTCAGCCAAAACGTCCCGGAGGTTCGCCGGTCGGTAACACCATTCAACCGTGGCAACGGAACATTCCTGTCATCTACCGGAGTTTCAACTTGACAAAGCGGTTTGCGCATTCGTCGCTATATTCTAATGAGCCGCAGGTCGTGGAACCTCTCGGGATCATCGGGCAAGATGAAACATTCAATTTCCACTCAAGTCATTTCGATGGATTGGCAAGCCTGGTTCGCCATAGGCATCACTGGCAGTGTTCTCGCAATACTCGCTCTCGTACCTCGGTTCAGCGTCGACATGGTTCTGCTGGCCGCTCTCCTGATTTTGAGCATTACCGGGATTCTTTCCGCACAGGAAGCACTATCAGGATTCAGCAACCCCGGCCTTGTCACGATTGCGGCTCTGTTTGTGGTTGCAGCCGCCATTCGTTCGTCCGGCGGTGTGGACTTGATTGTTGACCGCCTCCTCGGTCGCCCCAAAAGTGAAAGAGCCGCGTTGGTAAGATTGATGTTTCCTGTAACGGCAATATCGGCCTTCCTCAATAACACACCGGTCGTAGCGACAATGATCCCGGCTGTGCTGCAGTGGGCCAGGAAAATCCAGGTATCCCCTTCGTCCCTGATGATCCCGTTGAGCTATGCCTCCATTCTTGGCGGATCCATCACACTGATCGGCACCAGTACCAACCTCATCGTCAATAGCCAGTACGAAGTGATTACGGGCAATCCAGGCTTTTCACTGTTTGCAATCACCCCTCTCGGACTCATCAACGCTGCCGCAGGTCTGCTGTTCGTTCTGATTTTCGGTCCGTTGTTACTCAGGCCGCGACAAAGTCCGACGGAAACTTTTGCAGACAAGCGCAGTTTTACGTTTGAAGTCGCTGTAGCCAGTGATGGGCCTCTGGTGGGCAAAACCATTCAACAAGCTGGTCTACGCAATCTGCAGAGTATTTTCCTGGCCGAAATCGAGCGTAGCGGCGCAGTAATAACGGCTGTGGCACCCGAGGAAATCCTGAGAGGTGGTGATCGGCTGGTGTTTGTTGGCGAGACGGATGCCATCGTCGATATCCTGCGAATCAATGGCCTCGTACCCGCAGTGGGTCACGAACCCTCTCTTGATCGGGACGTACCAGAACGAATGCTCATGGAAGCCGTGGTCGCCCAGAGTTGCGAAGTGATTGGCAAGACCATTCGCGACGGGCGATTCCGTGATCGGTATGGATGTGTGGTATTGGCCGTGGCACGCAATGGCGAACACATTCGCGGGCGCTTGAGTTCCATCATCCTGGAAAAAGGTGACGTTTTACTGTTGGAAGGTCCGCCGGCCGAATATCCAAGACTCAAGGATTCTCGAGACTTCCTGGTCATCAACAAACTCGACCATGAAATTCCCGACCACAGCCGGGCACTGACCTCGTGGGCAATCCTTGGCGGAATTGTGTTGCTCGCCGCCTTCAATGTGACGTCGATGTTGAACGCTTCACTATTGGGCGCCGCTCTGGTGCTGATTCTGCGCTGCATAAGCGTCACCGATGCGCGAAAGAGCCTCGATCTTCCGGTGCTCATTACCATTGCAGCCAGTTTCGCCCTCGGCAACGCACTTGAAAAAACCGGCGCAGCTGATTTCCTCGGCAAGAATCTGGTGGAATTTGCAGGCGACGATCCGTGGCTTCTGTTACTGGTAACCTACGTGAGCGTCATGCTCCTCACCGAGCTGATTACCAACACTGCCGCTGCCATGCTGATGTTGCCGGTGGTCATCGCGATCATCGACACCGCCGGTTTGAATCACGCTCCATACGTTCTGGCCGTCATGATGGCAGCCTCTGCAAGCTTCGCCACACCGATAGGCTACCAATGTAACCTCATGGTTTACGGGCCGGGCGGCTACCGGTTCAGTGACTTCTTCAGGATAGGCATTCCGATGAACCTGATATGCTGTGCCGCGACGGTAATGGCGATCCCGATTTTCTGGCCGCTAACAGGCAACTGATTGCGCGCAACGATCCTGCCGAGCCTATTCCAATTTGCCCAAAGAAATGAACGGCACTGAACCACCCGTGACGCTCGGTAACACACCG
>Ga0209702_10008883_pt1 | contig 11469 bp, 6 predicted proteins | sample FRY01_FD_187210 | JGI IMG/M metagenome (GOLD analysis project Ga0209702, IMG submission 187210) | Freshwater microbial communities from Lake Fryxell liftoff mats and glacier meltwater in Antarctica - FRY-01 (SPAdes) (version 2) | ecosystem: Environmental > Aquatic > Freshwater > Ice > Glacier... | reverse complement strand
ACGAAGCCTTGTTTGAACGCCTGCGCCAGCGTCGCAAGCAACTCGCTGACGAGCGCGCCGTGCCGGCATACATCGTCTTTTCCGACATGTCACTGCGGCAGATGGCGCATCACTATCCATGCACCGCGGGCGAATTTTCGCGCATCAGCGGAGTTGGCGAAAAGAAGTTGCGCGAGTTTGGCGAGATATTTCTCGCGGAGATATCTCAACATCTCCATGCGAATGCGAGAATGGTGTTCGAGCAGCGCATGCTGAGTGATGAGTGAGTCAAACGAGCCGATTCGCACTCACGCAGCGAACGGCTTTGCGCGCACGATCGTCGCGCGTTTGGAGCATTTCATCTCAAATCCGCGAGCTTTGACCAAGTCATTGCGACCACCTACCCTTGTTCTGTGAAAACGCAATTGCACCACAGTATTGTTGGGCGAAAGCCTGCGGGTTTTGGACAAAGCATTTCTTGTAGCAACGCATCGCGACCGAGCGCTGGTTTGCTCGCGTTGGGAATGCTGCTCGTGTTGTCACTTCAAGCGACGCCTGCATCCGCAAGGGCCACCACGACTGCGATCCCACAAGATGCCGCGGTCTCGATCGACCCCGACATCCAGCGCGCGGTCGACGCCGTCTATCCAGCTCTCGTGCTCATTCGAGTCGTCGGTGAGCAAGGATATGAAGGACGGATGAGCAAGCAGCAGTGGAGCGGCAGTGGCGCAATCATTTCGCCCGATGGATATATCGTCACCAATCACCATGTCGCGGGTCGCGCGACTCGTTTGACGGTGCGCTTGCCAAATCGCGAAGAAGTTGATGCGACGATGGTTGGCACAGATCCGCTGAGTGATCTCTCAGTGATCAAGATCAATCCAGCGGATCGCCGCGATCCTTCCAAGCCGCTGCCATTTGCAAAGTTTGGCGACTCCGACAAACTGAAAGTTGGAGATGTTGTTCTTGCGATGGGCAGCCCCGCTGGGCTTTCGCAGTCTGTCACCAAAGGCATCGTCGCAAACTTAGCGATGATCCTGCCCCGCCGCAGTGGGCGCAGCATGCTCGATGGTGAGGATGTCGGCGAACTCGTTCGCTGGATTGGCCACGATGCGGTTATTTTTGGAGGCAACAGCGGTGGACCACTTGTGAATCTCCAGGGTGAGATCGTCGGCGTCAATGAGGTTGGAATTGGCAGCCTCGGCGGCGCAATTCCAGGGAATCTCGCGCAAGCTGTTGCAAAGGAACTGATCGCCAATGGGCACATGTCGCGAAGTTGGATCGGCCTTGATGTGCAGCCGCTGCTCAAGTCGATGGCGGATGCCAAGGGCGTGCTTGTGAAAGAAATCATGCCGGATAGTCCCGCATCGAAGGCGGGCATTAAGCCAGGCGATCTCATTACCAACTATGGCGATTCGACCATCATGGATAGTCGTGCGGCCGAAGACCTGCCGCTGTTTCATCGACTGATCTTGATGACACCGATTGGGTCAACCGTTGCGATGACTGGAATTCGCGATGGAAAGCCAATGACATGGCAAGTCACGACCGTCCATCGCGAGCCGCGCGAGGCTCGCGAGGTTGAGTCGAAGCCGTGGGGACTGACTGTGCGTGACATCACGCTCTATGCGGCGCTGGAAGATCAGCGCAAGGACAGAAATGGTGTGATCGTCGACTCAGTTCGTGCGGGCGGTCCCAGTTCCGACGCCAAGCCACCGCTTTATATCGGCGACATCTTGCTTTCAGTCGATGGTCGCGCGGTCAATACGGTTAAGGACTTTCAAGATGTCACGAGCGAGATCACAAAGGAAGAGAAGCAGCGAGCCTCGGTGCTCTTAACCTTTGAACGCAGCAAGCAACAGTTGGTGACGGTCGTCAAGATTGGTCCCGATGTCGAGGACGACAAGCCCGCGCGATCGTTGAAGGCTTGGATGGGTGTGCAAACCCAGGTGTTGACTTTGCTCATCGCAAAGTCGCTTGGCGTGGAAGGCAAGAAGGGCGTGCGTATCACGCGTGTGATGCCAAATTCACCAGCGGAAAAGGCTGGAATCAAAGTCGGCGACATTTTTCTCAAGATGGATGATCAAGTGATTTCAGCGAGCACGCCGAGCGATAACGAAGTCTTCGACACGACCATTCGCGCATACAAAGTTGGATCGACCGTGGAATTGACTGGGATGCGCGCAGGCGAGCCGCTGAAGATTTCTGCGGTGCTCGATCCCGAGCCCAAGCCATCCAACGAGTTCAAGGAATATAAAGATGATCGCTTTGAGTTCACAGTCCGTGAGCTTTCCATAGCAGACCGTGTCGAAGCAAAGCTTGACGCGGATGTGCATGGCCTGCTGGTCAGCGCGATTGCAAGATCTGGCTGGACCGACCTCGCGGGGCTTCAGGTGAACGATGTCATCATGACAATGGATGGCAAGCCGATGGAAAGTGTCGCGATGCTGAAGGAGTATTTGCAGGCCTTCCGTCAGACCAAACCGCGCCGCATCGTGTTCTTTGTCCGCCGTGGCGTTCACACTGAGTATGTCGAAATCGAGCCAAAGTGGTAAGTTCCGCCTTCTGAATTTGTGCTGATCGTTCACCCCTCACCAAGATTGTCCAACATGAAACATATCGCCCCGTCGCTTCTCGCATGCGCTTGCTTCGCTCTTGTTACCCCAATGGCCGCCGCAGATGACACAGCTGTGGTCAAGAAAATTTATTTGCAGAACAAAGATGCCGTGGTCTGGGTGACTGGCGTCGCCAAGGTCTCGATCGGAGCCCGAGATTCCAAGATGCCGATGAACATCCCGGATCAAGAAGATAAGTTCGAGGCGCTTGGAACGATCATCGATGCAACCGGCATGGTGGTCACATCGCTGGGCAACATCGATCCTGCGTCGCGATACAGCGGACGCGAGATGAACGGGCCACAAGGTCGCATCACGATTGAGGCAACTGCGATTCTCAAGGAAGTTAAAGTCGTGCTTGCAGATGGAACCGAGATTCCATTTGATGTGGTCTTGAAGGATGCCGATCTCGATCTGGCTTTTCTGCGACCCAAGGCTGATGCGAAAGAAGCGACTGGCGTGGTGTTTACCGCCGTGAATCTCAAGGATGCGGGCAGTGCGGATGTTGCCGATGAGGTTGTGAATCTCGCGCGTGCCGATGAGATATTGAATCGTCAGCCACAAGTCATGCGCGGTGAAATCATGACTGTCACCAACAAGCCGCGCAAGTTTTTCTGGGTCACAAGCTGCTATCCCGGAACACCAACCTTCACGATGGATGGCAAGCTCTTGGGTATCGCCGTTCTTCGCGATCGAAAAGGTGACGACAATGCGCGCCCGATTCCAGTTGTATTGCCAGCGGCCGATGTGATGGAAGTTGCCGAGCAAGCGAAGACTGCCAAGCCGATTGTGCAGGAAGAAGCGGCCGCGGCGCCAGACGCAGCGGGTGATGATGCTTCGGCTGCTCCAGCTTCGGAGGCTCCAGCTTCGGTCAATCCAGCTCCGGCGGCCCCGCCGGCGGATCCGAAATAATTTTTCGCGAGAATCTTTCGCCAGTTCTTCGCGCCAGAGTTTCGCGCGAGAATTTCTCTCTGCTTTAGTTAATTTTTCTCTTTTATTCATACACCCATTTTAGAGTGTCCTAATAGATTACGGAATGAACGCACACTGCTGTTACGACCTCAGCAGCCATGACGAAAAGGGCATCTGTCCTGAATGCGGAACCGCGTACAGCGTCAGCGAACTGCGACAGGTTTGGACGGAGTGCAAGCTGCTGGAAGATCTCTGAACATTGCCGAGAACGAGCTCAGTTCGATGACTCGCCAATGCGTTCAGGACCGACGCTTCGGAACGATCGGCGTTTTGCGAAAAGAAAAGGGTCGCATGGTATCAGCACAGCAACGCCAGGCAACGCGGCGTCGACTGGCAACTGCAGGTCGGCGACGCGAGGGTTAAACTGAAGTCGGTCTACTCTAAAATCATGGTGTGACAATGCACTAGCCCTCTGGGCCATTTGGTTCATTTCCCATAAGCGGTGGTTCCGTATTGAGGTGCCCAGTCACCCAGTCACCTGGTCAGCAGATGATATGTATGCAAAACTGAACTCTTACTTGACATATGTCATTTCTGACATATAGTGTTTCGGTGGAACCTCGTTCGAAAGCGAACAAACCCCTGCGCTGGTTGCACGGAGAAGTCAAGACTCCGCCATTCTCACGGGATGCACGCCTTGAAACCGGGTTCCTTCTTCGACGGCTTCAGGACGGGGAGTCGCTTGAAATGCCACACTCCCGACCGATGCCGTCCATCGGCGCCCGTTGTCACGAGTTGCGGATCGTGAACGCGCGAATTCATTGGCGGATCATCTTCCGCATAGATCACGATGCCATCATCATTCTTGAAGTGTTCAGAAAAACGACGCAGCAAACACCGGTACAAGTCATCAACACCTGCAAGACCCGAATCAAGCACTACGACAACGCATAAGGACAACATGAGCACCAGCAAAGAAACACGACTCAAAGCAAAGGGATGGCGAAGCGGTTCGGCTCAGGATTTTCTCGGCCTGACGGACGGGGAGGCGGCCTACATCGAACTCAAGCATCAACTCGCCAAGAAATTCCGGAAACAGCGCAAGCGCTGCCGGCTGACGCAGGTTGAGACTGCAAAGCTGTTGAAGTCCAGCCAATCCCGCGTTGCGAAGATGGAAGCGAGCGACCCTGCTGTCTCGATTGACATGTTGTGGTGGTCGCTGTTTCGGCTCGGCGCTTCAGTTCAAATAGTTTCCCGGCCAGTTCGACGATCGGCATAGGAACCGCGGCCATCACAAACAAATCAGGTATGGGCCGTGAGCTTGCTTTACTTCAGTGAAACGCTTCTTTTTCATGCAATCCTCCATTGATTTGGAGGCCCCAGTGTCCCAAATAACTCTCACTTCATTTGGACCCGGAATCGGGGTAGGGACCAAGTTCGTGCTTGGTCGTTCTTGGCGTCGGTGAACAAGTGGAGCGCGTTCGACGCTGCACACCTCCCGTCCATCAGCGGTCACGGCTTTGACAATTCGATACCCGGCTTCATGAATGAAATTCTGCGCTCTCTGAAGAGTGCGCCAAGAGCTTGTTTGAACGCGCGTTTGCTGACGCCAAAGCGCAGGCGGATTTCATCGGGAGTGCTCTCGTCGTCGAAGTTCAATCTGCCACCGGCCGTTTGGAGAGCTTCGATGATCTGCTCGGTCAATGGAGCGATGCGCTCATAGCCCGCTGCATCGAGTCCCAGGTCGATCTTGCCATCGGGGCGAACTTCGCGCACGAATCCTTCAGCGCGTTGACCGATGACCATCGGCGCGGAAAGTTCGCTGCGGTAGAGCAGTCCCAAGTGCGCGTCATCAACAATTGCGGTGTATCCCAGCGGACTCTCGCTCATCACCAGCAGTCGCACTCCATCGCCCGTGGCATAGCAAGCCGGTTCTTTGTTGACATGATCGACAATCCGTGCGCTCGCAATCATGCGATCGGTGTTGGAATCGATGCACACGACCACGATCACTCGATCGCCCGCATTGAGAGGTTTCGATTGCTCGGCATATGGCAGCAAGAGATCCTTGGAGAGTCCCCAATCGAGAAACGCACCCATGCGCGGATGCACATGTTTTACGGTGAGAAATCCAAATTGCCCCAGCATCGCATAGGGCTTCTCGGTGGTTGCCACAAGACGATCTTCCGAGTCGCGATAGAGAAAAACATCAAGCGCAGCATCCATCTTGACATCGCTGGGCACATATCGACCGGGCAAAAGAATTTCGCCCAGATCGCCGCCGTCGAGATAGAGCCCCGACTTTGTTTCGCGTGTGATATTCAGAAGATTTCGCTTGCCAATTTCCGCCACGATCAGAGAGTAGGCGAGCGGAGCGTCAGCCGTAGACTCTCTCCCGAGATGCGACGCGACCTTGCAAGCGCTGGAGGGAAGACTCCATCATCGCCGCTGCCAGTGCGAGATGGAGTTGGTGCAAGTTGCACGGTGCTGTCAGAGGGTCCTTGGAAAACGATTTTGGAATCTCTCTGCGCTCGATTTCCTGCGATTGCCCAGGCAGAATGGCGCAGGCGAATGGTGGGCGGCGAAGTCGTTGATGAATTCGGCAAGCGCGTGAGCGAGAGTCGATTGCACACCGCGAACTTGAGAGTTTTTTACTACCGAAGCGTCGACGACGAACCGCGCATTCCATTTGATGAAGTCGTGCTCTTCCAAGACGAGCACCTTGTCGTCGCGGACAAGCCGCACTTCTTGCCGGTCACTCCAGCAGGGAGGTTTGTGCGAGAAACACTGCTCGCACGCCTGAAGAAACGACTGGGTATTGACACGCTTGTGCCAATCCACCGCATCGATCGAGGGACAGCTGGCGTTGTGCTCTTTAGCACGCAAGCCAACGAGCGCGATGCGTATCAATCGCTCTTTCGATCACGGCGAGTCGTGAAGTCGTATGAATCCATCGGCGCATTCAATCCGACCTTGATTTTGCCCACAACCTATGAGAGTCGATTGGTGGCAGACAGTCATTTCACGCGCATGGCTGAAGAAGCTGGTGAAGCCAATTCCACAACACACATTCAACTCATCGAAGTGCGCGGGAAATGTGCGCACTATCGACTCTCGCCAGTGACCGGTCGCAAGCACCAGCTCAGAGTTCATTGTGCGGCACTCGGTATCGCCATCTGCAACGATCCGATCTATCCCGTTCTGCAACCCGAACCGAACGCAGATGTGCCTGAAGACTTTTCAAGGCCGCTGCAGTTGCTGGCACGGCATGTTGAGTTTGTTGATCCCATCACATCCAAGTTGTGCAGATTCGAAAGTCAATTTCGACTCGACTGGCAGGCGGCAGTTCAATTGCCATGACGCGCTGCGGTGCGCTCGGCGAATTCGCGCTGTGGTCTCGATCAATTTATCTGCGATTGCGATTGGCCTGATGCGTCGATCGTGCATCGCTCATGAATTCTGCGCGAGTATGCTTGCCGAACGATCGTCGGATCATTTCGTCCACTCATACTCGCGTCAACTTGAAGGCACACCATGCTCTGTATTGAAAATCTCATCAAGATATATCCCGGTCCCGTCACCGCACTGCAGGGAGTCACGCTGAACATCGGTGAGGGATTGTTTGGCTTGCTTGGACCAAACGGTGCTGGCAAGAGCACACTGATGAACATGCTCGCGGGATTGCTCGAACCGACCGCTGGTTCCATCACGCTCGACGGGGCTGACATCGTCAAGGATCCGCGCATCGTGCGTCGTCAACTTGGATATCTGCCGCAGGAATTTGGCTTTTTCCCAGATCTCACCGGGCAGCGCATGCTTGAATTGATGTTGAAGTTGAAAGGCGTGGATGGCCCAAGCGGACGACGCAAGATTGCGCAGGCACTTCTTGAGCGCGTGAATTTGTCGTACGCCGCCAAGCGCAAAGTCAGCGGATATTCCGGTGGCATGCGACAACGCCTGGGGCTTGCACAGGCGATCGCGGGCAATCCGCGGTTGGTGATCGTGGACGAGCCAACGGCTGGTCTTGATCCCGAAGAGCGCCATCGCTTTTACAGATTGCTGGCCGAGCTGGCGAAGAACCGCATCATTCTTTTGTCCACGCATATTGTGGAAGATGTCGCCACACTCTGTTCGCGCATGGCGGTGATTGAGGGCGGGCGAGTCGTTGCTGATACAAGTCCGCGAGCTGCATGTGCCGCCATTGACGGACACATGTTCGAGGGATTCATCAGCGACGATCACCTCGACGCTTTTTCAATCGAGCACAATGTGACATCGGCCATTTTGAGCGAGGGCTCGACCAATCGAGTGCGTGTGCATAGCGCCGATGCGGCTGGCGCGCCGTCAGGATTCGTTCCGTCGCAATCAACGCTTGAAGATGCCTATCTCGTATTGATTCGCAGTGCGCGCGCGGCGGATCGATCGGCATCGGCTGCTGGGCGTGTTGGTCATGCTGGTCATGCTGGTCATGCTGCCGCAGCTGGCGCGAGTGCTGGAGCCTCGGGATGAGCGTCACACCATCGCGTGCAACGCTGCTGCCAGTGTCGACCACTGAGCCGCGGGCTTCATTCATCGGCCAATGTGGTCGGATCATCGCCCTCGCACTCGTTGATATTCGCACCGCGTGGCGCAGGCCGATTTACATCATTTTCACGGTGATTTTCGTGCTCTTTCAGTTTGCATTTGTCATGGGAAATGTGCGCGTGCAGGCTGGCGATGTCACGGCTGGCGGAAAGCAAGCATGGATCAATTCGATGTTCAACGCAGCATTTGTGGATGCAGCGCTGCTTGGACTCTTCCTGCCGTTTCTCGCTGCGGTGACAGCGGGGATGCCGCTGATCGTTGATGCTGATCGTCGCGTGGATCGCATGCTGCTGGCAACGCCGCTCTCACCGCTGCACTATGTCTTGGGTCGTTGGCTTGGGACTTTCACTGCGCTGTTGATCTGCCTGGTTATCTTCGTGGTGGCGCAAATGAGTTTCTTCCAACTCTGGCCAATTGATGATCCAGAAAAGAGTCGCGGTCCATTCTCGGCGTGGAATTTTATTTACCCAGCGATCATTTTCGGTATGCCGATCCTCGTCGCGGTGTCGGGATCATCGATGCTGCTTGGGGTTTGGTCGCGGCAGGCGATCTTGGTCTTCTTGTTGCCAATTGTGATCTTGTTGGGCGGTGCGCTTTTCCTGTGGTCGTGGAGCCCCGAGTGGTTGCCGCACTGGGCAAATGTATTGTTGATGCAACTCGATCCGACGGGCAATCGCTGGCTCTCGGAAATGTGGCTCAAAGCCGACCGCGGCGTTGATTTTTACAACACCCAGCCGCTGAATCTCGATCTCATATTTGTGCTCAGTCGACTGGTATGGATCGCAATCGGCCTTGCATGCATCGTCTTCTCTGCGCGAATTGTTGCCCGTCGAATGCGTTCTGCGGCAGTCGTGCGGGTGGGCGCGTCGCGCGCGGCGATCGCGGCACCTTTCAACTCGGCGACTTCACAAGCCGCCGTTCGCGCCGCTCGCTCATCACGCCTCGGTGCAATAGAAATGACGATGAGCGCACCAAGTTTTACCGCTGGAACGCTGGCGGTCTTGCGATACGAAACGCGCGCGCTCATTCGCAGCCCGGGCATCTGGCTCTTCACACCCCTGATCATTCTGCAGATCATCGGCACCAATTCGGTCAATGAGATATGGCTTGGCACAGTTCGATTGGCGACATCTGGAACACTCGCCGCCGGTGCATTCAACACGATCACACTGCTGCTTATTTTTCTCACGCTGTTCTATACCGTCGAATCGCTCAACCGTGAAGAGAGATATCGCACCGCATCCATCGTTCGCGCGAGCAGTATTCCCACGATCGCATTGCTTGCGGGCAAAATTCTCGCCAACTCTGTGGTCGCGCTCATCATCGCCGCAGCGGCGTTCGTCGGATGCGTGATCGTCATGTTGTTGCAGTGGTGGTGGACGAGAATTCTGGTGCCGATTGAGCTCGGCGTCTTTTTTCTCTTATGGGGCGTCGTGTTAATACCGACGCTCATTTTCTGGTGTGCGTTCATCGCCCTCGTGCATGGCATCGTCCGCAATCGATATGCGACCTATGCGGTCGGCCTCGGCGCGCTGATCGGTATGGGCTTCTTGCAAGCGCGGGGATATTTGAACTGGGCGACGAATTGGAATCTGTGGAACACATTGGTCTGGAGCGATCTCGACCGACTGGAATTTCTCTGGCCATCGATCATCGCCAACCGCATCTTTGTGCTGTACACGGCGACGCTCTTCATGCTTGGCGCGATCGTGCTCTATCCACGCCGCACCCGCGACTTCCAACGCACGATTGATGCCCTGCAACCCAAGCGGATCGGCCGAATCGCCGCTGTTTGTTCGCCGCTCATCATTATCTGGCTTGTCATGGGCGGCTGGATTTGGATCGATGCGCGCAGCGGATTCCAAGGCGCAGTCATGGAACGAAAGGCGCGCGATTACTGGAAGCGTAACGACGCAAGTTTTCGCGATGCATCGCTGGCGCGATTGGATAGTGTCGATGCCGACATCAACATTTTTCCCATGGATCGGCGGCTCGAAGTCAAAGGCAGTTATGTGCTTTCCAATCCCAGCGATCGCCCGATGTCGCAGATTCCATTCACGCAAGGCGCACACTTTGAAAATCTCAAGTGGACATTGAATGGCGCCGCGATCGAGTCCGATGAAGACGAGCCTGATCCGAAACCGCCATCGTTGGAAAATCGCGCGGGGCTCTGGGTCTTCACACTCGCAACGCCGCTTGCAAAGGGCGAGACTGTCTCCATCGGATTTTCATGGGACGGATATTTCCCCAAGGGATGGACGCTCAATGGCGGCGGTGCGGCTGAGTTCGTCCTGCCATCGGGTGTTGTGCTGACCAATTTCACGCCGAGCATGATGCCGAATGTTGGTTTCGTCGAAGGCATCGGAGTGGACGAGCGCAACGCAAGTGATCCTAAGGAACCCGAACCAGATGCGTGGAAGGGCGCAACCGATCCTGCGTTTGGTTCAGCATGGGGAAGCGATGTTGTCTTGCGTGTGACTGGTCCCGCATCGTGGCAACTCAACGCGTGCGGCGAACCGATCGACGAAAAGATCGAAGGTGATCGCAAGACTGTGACATGGAAGACCGAACATCCAGTGCGCTTTTTCAACATCTGCGGAGGACCGCTGGTGGAGAAAAAGGGCGAGGGCGTTGCCGTGTGGTTCAACCCGCAGCACGAGTGGAATGTGGAGGTGATGAAAGACACGCTTGAAAAATGTCGCGCGTTCTATTCACAGTGGTTCGCCCCTTATCCGCGCACCGAACTTCGGCTGACTGAATTTCCTGGACTCGCCAGTTATGCGCAGGGCTTCCCCGGCAATATCACATTTAGCGAGTCGATCGGTTTTCTCTCGCGGCCAGGTCGCGGTGAAGATGTCGACGCGGTCTTCTTCGTCACCGCGCACGAGGCTGGCCATCAGTGGTGGGGCAATATGCTCATGCCGGGCAAGGGGCCTGGCGGAAATATTCTCAGCGAAGGCATGGCCAATTTCAGCGCGTGGATGTTGACGCGTGAGTGTCTCGGCGAGAAGCCGGCTCGACATGTGTTGCGTGACTGGGAAGACAGCTATGTCAATTCACGCAGCGCCGATAGCGAACGACCGCTCGTGCGGACTACTGGCACTCGTCCCGGCGACACAGCGGTGCAATATGACAAGGGCGGATGGGTCTTTGTGATGTTGATGGATCACATGGGGCGTGATGCGATGCTTGCCGGGTTGCAGGATTTCATAGCGCAGTACCGCGATGGCCCTGACTATCCGCTGCTGCAGGATTTCATCGTCGTCATGCGCACGCACGCCAGCGATCTTGCGGCGTTTGACGCTTTCACCACGCAATGGTTTGAACGCGTTGTCTTGCCAGAGTTCAAAGTGCGCGATGTAACGATCACTGCACCAAC
>Ga0209702_10008882_pt1 | contig 11471 bp, 7 predicted proteins | sample FRY01_FD_187210 | JGI IMG/M metagenome (GOLD analysis project Ga0209702, IMG submission 187210) | Freshwater microbial communities from Lake Fryxell liftoff mats and glacier meltwater in Antarctica - FRY-01 (SPAdes) (version 2) | ecosystem: Environmental > Aquatic > Freshwater > Ice > Glacier... | reverse complement strand
CCATAATCGCTATTACCCAAGTCAGAAAAAGTTTGCCGACGCCATTCTTGCGTTCATGCGAGAAACCATCCCGCAGGAATGGACGAAATTCCGCGACAAGGTGTCAGACAACTTCCGCGTCATAACCCACGAGAACTTTCGGGTTTTGGAGTAGAAGCGGTATAAGACTTTTTCAACAACAATTGGATAGGTCCGCCTGTTCCAAAGTTCAAATGTCAGCCACGCATATATGCCGGGCTCAGAGTCTTGCCTAGGTTTCTTTGAGTTCTCCGTTCTCATTACTGAGCTTATACCGCGGTTGACGAAAAGCAAGATCGGCTTCCAACCGTAGTGCTGGCGGAAGGAAAACTTCAGGGATAGAATGGCAACTATAGCAGTTGTAACTGTCAGAGAAAGATATGCGAAGAACTGTGCAACAGCTACGTTTTCTCCGAGCCAGTTGAGAATTTGCAATACAGATGTTCCCTTTATTTCAAAATGCGAACAATTAATGATGTAGCCAAAAAACCCCAATATGAATGCGCTTGAGCTCTCTGCACGTCTCTGTTGTCCGGATAACAAACATATCGTCCCAATTGAATTGACCCAGAATATTTCCCCCTTCTCACCTCACCGCATCCCGCGCCGGGGTCGGCGTCGGCAACGCGTCCAACACCCGTAACGGCCGCCGCATCAGTTCCGGCAATCCGGGCCGGGTCGGGGCCACGACCTGCTTGCTCACCTCGACGACCAGCACCCCCCCGGCGGCAAAGACCGGCAGATGCTGCCCCAGCGTTTCCAGCAGCGCCGCAGGTTTGCGCCAGATCCGGCGATGCGACGGCGGCTGATAGAGGGTGGACAGCGAGCGTTCGGTGACAAAGCGATGCTTGCGCAGCTGCGCCTCCAATTGCCCCATCGAATAGGGGCGGCCATAGCCAAAGGGCGTGGCATCGCTGCGCGACCACAGCCCCGCCCGGTTCGGCACGATGAACACCGCCCGCCCGCCCGGCCCCAGCACGCGCCAACATTCCTCCAGCAGCGCCGTCGGATGCTCTGACGTTTCCAGCCCGTGCAGCAGCACCAGCTTGTCCACCATGCCCGTCGGCACCGGCCACAGCGTCTCTTCCGTCAGGACCGACACATTCGGCAGCCCCGCAGGCCATGGCATCACCCCCTGCGGGCCCGGCATCATGCTGATTACCCGGCGAGAGCGGTCCAGAAACGGGCGCAGCAACGGAGCGGCAAATCCGAACCCGGCCACCGTCTGCCCCTTGGTCTGCGGCCACATGCGCACCAGCTGATCCCGGATCACCTTTTGCGCCGCACGGCCCAGCGGGTTGCGGTAATAAAAGTTGCGCAGGTCCTGCACGTCCAGATGCATTGCGGGGGCCGGTCCTTTGGGTCACTCTGCTCCAGACCATATCAAGCGAAAGCGACATTGCCATGCCCCTTGAGATCGTCACCATCCCCTGCCGGACCGACAATTACGCCTTCCTGCTGCATGACGCGGCCACCGGCCAGACCGCCCTCGTCGACGCACCCGAGCCCGAGGCGATCCGCGCCGCGCTCGACAGCCGGGGCTGGACGCTCTCGGACATCATCATCACCCACCACCACGACGACCATATCGCCGGTATCGCCGCGCTGCGAAGCGGCACCCGCGTCATCGGCAACGCCGCCGACGCACACCGGCTGCCCCCGCTCGATCTCGAGGTCAGGCCGGGTGAGCAGTTCACCACCTGTGGCGAATTGGCCCATGTGATCGACGTGCCGGGCCACACTGTCGGGCACATCGCGCTGCACCTCCCCGGCAGTCACGCCGTCTTTACCGCCGACAGCCTGATGGCGCTCGGCTGCGGGCGGCTCTTCGAGGGGACCGCCGATCAGATGTGGGACAGCCTCACCCGGCTCGCCGCCCTGCCGCGCGACACACAGGTCTGTTCGGGGCACGAATACACCGCCGCCAACGCCCGCTTTGCGATCACAATCGACCCGGACAACCTTGATTTGCAGTCCCGCCTCGCCGATATCTCTCAGACACGGGCGCAGGGTATCGCAACCGTGCCCTCCACCCTCGATCTCGAACTGCGAACCAACCCATTCCTGCGCGCGGGCCAACCCGCGATCAAGGACAGACTCGGCATGCCCGACGCCAGCGACGCCGCCTGCTTCGCCGAAATCCGGGCACGCAAAGACCGCTTCTGAGGCAAATCCCGGCAGAATCATCCGGGCCGACCCACAAAAAGCGGCCACAATGACTCATGCCGCATCTCGTGATCGGTTTTTTGCAAAATATCGCTTGAAGCCGCGCAGATAAAACCGATCTTTAACTCCTAGAGGCCACGGTCAGGTTGGGGCACTTCCCCTTCCAGGCCCCCGATCAGAGGAGCACGCAACGTGCCGTCTTTTTCGACAACTCTCGAGCAGTCCATTCACGCGGCACTGGCGCTGGCCAATGCCCGGCGTCACGAGCTTGCGACGCTGGAACATCTGCTGCTGGCCTTGATTGATGAACCCGACGCCGCCCGCGTCATGCGGGCCTGTTCGGTCGATCTGGCAGAGCTGCGCAAATCGCTGGAGGAGTTCATCGAAGATGACCTCTCCACGCTTGTCACCGATGTCGATGGCTCCGAAGCCGTGCCGACAGCGGCGTTCCAGCGGGTGATTCAACGCGCCGCAATCCATGTGCAATCCTCCGGCCGGACCGAAGTCACCGGGGCCAATGTGCTGGTCGCGATCTTTGCCGAACGCGAATCCAACGCTGCGTTCTTCCTGCAGGAACAGGACATGACCCGCTACGACGCGGTCAATTTCATCGCGCATGGCGTGGCCAAGGACCCGGCCTTCGGCGAAAGCCGCCCGATCACCGGTGCCACCAACAACGAGGATGAGGCGCCGACCAAATCCAGCGCCGAGGAAAAGGATTCCGCCCTCGCCAAATATTGCGTCGATCTGAACGCCAAATCCCGCAAGGGCGAGGTTGACCCCCTGATCGGGCGCGAACACGAGGTGGAACGCTGCATTCAGGTGCTCTGCCGCCGCCGCAAGAACAATCCGTTGCTTGTGGGCGACCCCGGCGTTGGCAAAACCGCGATTGCCGAAGGGCTGGCCTACAAGATCGTCCATGGTGACGTGCCTGACGTACTCGCCGGGGCCACGATCTTCTCGCTCGATCTGGGCGCGCTGCTCGCTGGCACCCGCTACCGTGGCGACTTCGAAGAGCGGCTCAAGGCCGTGGTCAACGAGCTTGAGGAGCACCCCGATGCGGTGCTGTTCATCGACGAAATCCATACCGTGATCGGTGCCGGGGCCACTTCCGGCGGTGCGATGGATGCGTCCAACCTGCTCAAACCCGCGCTGCAGGGCGGCAAACTGCGCTGCATGGGCTCGACCACCTACAAAGAGTTCCGGCAGCACTTTGAAAAGGACCGCGCCCTGTCGCGGCGCTTCCAGAAAATCGACGTGAACGAACCCACGGTCGAGGATTCTATCAAGATTCTCAAAGGTTTGAAGCCTTACTTTGAGGATCACCACCACATCAAATACACCGCCGACGCGATCCGCGTCGCGGTAGAACTGTCCGCGCGCTACATCAACGACCGCAAATTGCCTGACAAGGCCATCGACGTCATCGACGAGGCTGGTGCGGCGCAGCATCTGGTGGCCGAATCCAAACGGCGCAAGACCATCGGCACCAAAGAGATCGAGGCCGTCATCGCCAAGATTGCCCGCATCCCGCCCAAAAACGTGTCCAAGGACGATGCAGAGGTGCTCAAAGACCTCGAAATATCCCTGCGCCGCGTGGTGTTCGGTCAGGATCAGGCCATTGTGGCCCTCTCCTCCGCGATCAAACTGGCCCGTGCCGGTCTGCGCGAGCCGGAAAAACCTATCGGCAACTACCTCTTTGCCGGTCCCACCGGTGTCGGCAAAACCGAAGTGGCCAAACAGCTCGCCCATACGCTTGGTGTCGAACTGATCCGCTTCGACATGTCCGAATACATGGAGAAACACGCGGTTTCCCGACTGATCGGCGCACCGCCGGGCTATGTCGGCTTTGATCAGGGCGGCCTTCTGACTGATGGAATCGATCAGCACCCGCATTGCGTGCTGCTGCTCGACGAAATCGAAAAGGCGCACCCGGATGTGTTCAATATCCTGTTGCAGGTCATGGACCACGGCAAACTGACTGACCATAACGGCCGGGCTGTCGATTTCCGCAACGTGATCCTGATCATGACCTCCAACGCCGGAGCTGCCGAGCAGGCCAAAGAGGCAATCGGCTTTGGCCGCGAACGCCGCACCGGCGAAGATACCGCCGCGATCGAGCGGATGTTCACGCCCGAATTCCGCAACCGTCTGGATGCGATCATCTCCTTTGGCCGTCTGCCCAAGGAAACGATCATGCAGGTGGTCGAGAAATTCGTGCTGCAACTCGAAGCGCAGTTGATGGACCGCAATGTCCACATCGAACTGACCGCAGCCGCAGCCGCATGGATCGCCGACAAAGGCTATGATGAGAAGATGGGCGCACGACCGCTTGGCCGCGTGATCCAAGAGTACATCAAAAAGCCGCTGGCCGAAGAATTGCTGTTCGGCAAACTGACCAAAGGCGGTCTGGTCAAGGTCGGCGTCAAAGGCGACGCGCTCGACCTGCAATTCGAAGCACCCGAACAGGCACGCCTGACCGGCGCGAGCCAGAAACCGCCGCTGCTGACGGCTGACTGAAAAAAGAGCCGGCCTTGCCCGTGCGCAGCACGGGCAGCGCCCCAAACCGCCCCATCACGCCGAAGGCGTGCCTGCGGCACGACGCGGGCGCTTCTCGCCCACACCTCGGTTCGGTCGCCGCCCGTGTGATCGAATGAGGAGCATAGGGTAAAGAATCCAGACCGCCGCCGCATCCCGCGCGCGACGGTCTTTTTTGCCCGCAACGCCACCGCGCGCAGCCTTAATCTGCCCATGTGACGATTCCGCACCGCTGGAATACCGCCCGGATACCGACGCAATACCGACGTCGAATCTTCCGTTAACCTCAGAAAATTAATCCAGATTCGGGCCTCAACGCTCGGTCAGCTTCAACTCGATTCGCCGGTTCAGCGCCCGCGCTTCCGGCGTGTCGCCCCCGGCAATCGGCTGATACTCGCCAAAGCCGTTTGCCGCCAGCCGATCCGGTGCCATCCCTTCGGTTTCGATCAGATAGAGCACCACAGATAGTGCCCGCGCCTGACTCAACTCCCAGTTATTGCTATAGGCCCCGTTGCCGGATAGCGGCAAATTGTCAGTATGCCCATCCACCCGGATCACCCAGTCAATCGTCGGCGGAATATCCCCCGCGATATTGCGCAGGATCGCCGCCACCTTGGAAATCTCGCCTTCCCCCAGATCAGAAAGCTCGGCCCGCCCCGGCTCAAACAGCACTTCGGACGAGAAAACAAACCTGTCGCCAACGATCTGCACCCCGTCCTGACCCGCCAGCAACTCACGCATTTCCCCAAAGAATTCAGAGCGATAGCGCTCAAGGTTCTGCGCCTCTGCCGCCAGCCTTTCGGCCTCCGCCTGCAACCGCGCCCGCTCTGATTCCTCCAGAATCCGGCGCCGCCGCTCCTCCGCCGCGACCCGCGCCAGCGCCGTGTTCAACTGCGACCCCAGCGCCTCGATCTGCACCTGAGCCTCGGCATCGCTCTGCGCCGAAATATCCAGCAGCGTCTGCAAAGTGCCCACCTGATTGCGCAATTCCGCAACCTGTTGATTCAACAGCTCAACCTGCCGCAAACTCTCCGCCGACAGCGCCTCTTCCTCCGACAGCGCCGCATTCGCCACCGCAAGCAACGCCGCCTCACGCTGCCGCGCCGTCACCTGCTCGCTCGCCAGATCCGCCGCCGCAGCACCCGCAGCCAGCGCCTGAGCCAGCCTCGCCTCAAGTTCCGCACGCGCCTGCTCCGTGTCCGTCGTGGTATCAGACAGGGCCGCCACCTCGGCTCGCAACCCTTCCTGAGCCAGCAAAGCTTCTGCTAACCGCCGTTCCAATGCGTCACGTTCACTTGCATTTTCAATGGCTTCGCCCGCGCTTGCTGCCGCCTCGGCCAGCGCCGCCTGCTGTGCCAATACCGCCTGCGCCAGCCGCTCCTCAACCTCCTGCAGGCTCAGCTGCCGCTCCTCCAGCGCAGCGGTCAGGGCGGCTTCTGCGGCCAGCAGGTCGCCTTCCGTCGCCGCCTGCGCCGTCAAGGCCGCCGCAAGCTGCACCGTCAGATCTTCGCGCGCCGTCGCTACTGCCGCTAGTTGTTCCCGCGCCAGTGCCAGTTCCGCAGCCGTGCTGTCCTGCAGCCCCAAAGCCGCCAACAACCGCGCATCCAGATCATCACCCTCGTTCAACGCCCGCGCCAGATCGTTCTCCGCCTGCTGCCGGGCCAGCAACGCCGCCGCGAGTGACATGTCCAGATCATCCCGCGCCGCCTGCGCCGCCGCCAACAAAGTGAGCGTCGCCTCCGCCTCGCGCCGCTGTTCCTCGAGCGCCAGCGTCATCGCTGTCAATTCGGCATCGGCATCCTGCAACCTCGCCTGCAAAGCCGCTGCCGCCGCCGCATCCGCCAGACGGGCCGCCTCCAGATCACTGATCTGCGCATCAGCCGCCCGCTCCGCCGCCAAGCGCGCCGCCTCTGCTGTACTCAACTCGACCGCAAAGGTCGCCGCATCCTCGCGCCGTGCGGCCTCGAGCCCGGTCACTGTCGCAAGGGCCGCCGCGACATCCTCTTCCAGCGTCGTAATCCGGGTCTGATCACTCGCCGCATCCCGGCGCAGATCTGCCACCAGCGCCTCCAGCGCCTCGCGCCGTGCTGCCGCCAATCGTGCGGCCTCGCTGCCGGCATCGATCTCGTCACGCGCCTGCGCCAGCGCGAGGTTCAACGCCTCCTGCTCGGTCATCAGCCGAGCGCGATCGGCCGCCAGTTCCTCTTGCACACTCATCAGACGTGTTTGTTCTGCAAGCAGATTTTCTTGCGTTGCCTCCAACGCCGCCTGCGTATCCTGCAACCCTGCGATCAGATCGCGGGCCTCGGCGCGCTGCGCCAACAACCCGGCAACCTGCGCTTCAAAGCCGGTGATCCGGCTGTCGGCCTCGCCCAATGCCACGGCCTGCGCATCGCGTTCGCGGGTCAGGCTGGCAATCAGCGCCGTCTGCGCGGCAACCTCGGCGCTCGCCACATCCAGCGTCGCTGTCAGGTCTGCGGTCCGGGTCTGCTCGATCCCCAGTGCCGCCGCAAGCGATGCGACCTCCGCCGTCAATTCGGTGAGTTTTGAGGCCTGCCCGGTGATCGTGTCGCGCAACACAAACTGAACCACGGTAAATATGGTCAGAACGAACATCAGAACCAGCAGCAGGCCAGTCATCGCATCGACAAAACCGGGCCAGATATTGGTGTTGAATCGATTGGCCGAATTGCGGTTCAGCGCCATGGTCTAGCCCTGCGTCGGATCGCGCGGAGCGGCGCGATTGCCCCGGACTGCACGGGTCAAGGCCGCGATATCGCTGCGCAATTCTGCCATCGTGTCCTGTCGCCCGGCAGAGATCTCTTCCAGAATCCGCAGCAACTGTACGTCGATTGACCGCAGGCGCATCCGGCTTTCTGCGTCGCCACTGTCACCCTGCCCGCCCGAAGCCAGTCTGGCAAACAGTTGTTCCTGCCCCTGCGCCATGCGCAGCAACGCATCGGCGGTCTGGTCCGTCTCAAGCCTTTGTGCCAGCCGGTTCATCGCACTGGCCAATTCGCCCAGCCGATCATCCACCTGACTGCGGCTGATGTCGGACTGGGTGAACATCATCTGCAGCGCTTCCATCTGCTCGGCCATATTGTCGATGACCGAAGCCATGACGCCCTGATCGCCCACAGCCACGCCCTCATCCGCGCTGGCAAAGCCCAGCCGCGTGATCGAGGACAGCCATTCCTCCAACTCGCGGTAGAACCGGTTCTGGCCATGCCCGGCAAACAGTTCCAGCAGCCCGACCACGAGTGACCCGGCAAGTCCCAGCAATGACGATGAAAACGCGGTGCCCATCCCGCCAAGCTGGCTCTCCAGACCGGTCTGCAATCGGCGGAAAATATCCGCCCCGCTCTCTCCTTCGGCGGGATTGAGCCCGCGGATCGTCTCGACCAGTGCCGGCACCGTCGTGGCCAACCCATAGAACGTGCCCAATAGGCCAAGGAAAATCAGTGTGCTGCCAAGATACTTGGTAATCTCGCGGTCCTCGTCGATCCGCTGCCCGACAGTATCGAGGATGGACCGGCTGGACGATGCCGAGAGTTGCATCCGCGCGCCCCGTGACCGCAGCAACGTGGCCAAGGGTGCCAGAAGCGAGGGCGCATCCGCCAGCGAGCGGCCCGAATGCGACTTGGCAAAATTCTCGATCCAGCTGACCGAGCGCATAAGCTGTGCCACCTGACCAAAACAGGACAGCACGCCCAGCACGAAACAGGCCAGAATCGCGCCATTCAGATAGGGGTTGGTCCAGAAGATCGACGCAATCGTGGCAAAGCCCAGATACCCCCCAGCCGCAACAAGGCCAAGCGCGACCAGCATCGACATGATCTGGCGCACCGGTTGCGAAAAATGCGGCTCGGCCTCGGGTTCCTTCTTGTCCATGCCGGACAGGGTCCTCTTGTTTCTTCGTTGGATCAATCATAGGGGCCAAAGCGCGCAAACCCAACTGAAATATCGGTTCTGCGCCGTCGCGGACATTGATGCGGCACACTCTGGCCCTTCCGACACAGGCTCTGTAGAAAGCGGGTCGCAGCGTAAGCGGAGCGGTGATGATGCGGTTTCTGACAATCCTCGTGGCGGTGCTCGGCGCGCTCTATTTCGGCTATTGGTTCGTGGGCTCCACCGCGCTGGAACGCGGCGCCAACACGTGGCTCGACGAACTGCGCGCATCCGGCTGGGAGGTGCGCTATGACGATCTGAGCACGCGCGGCTTTCCCTCGCGCTTTGACACCACGCTGACCAACCCCGACTTCCGCAATCCTGTGACCGGCATCGGCTGGCAGGCGCCGTTCTTTCAGGTTCTGGCGCTCAGCTATCGGCCCAATCGGGTCATTGCAGTCTGGCCGCAGACGCAGGACATCATCCTGCCCGGTGAGACCCTGACCCTCCGGAGTGAGGGACTACGCGCCAGTGCCGCCGTCGCCGCCGCCGCCGCCTTGCCCCTCGATGCGGTCACGCTCGAGGTGGGCGCCGCCGAACTGACCTCAAGCCAAGGCTGGAATATCAGCATTGCCAAAGGTTTGCTGGCCTTTCGTGATGCCGGTGGCGCGGCGGGGCAATATGATGCCTTTGGCGAAGTGACCGAAATTGCCCTGCCGCAGATGCTGGTGCAGGCCCTCGACCCGGCAGGGCTGATGCCGGCGCAGATCGGCCTGCTGCGGCTCGATGCGGGGATCAGCTTTGACCGGCCGCTTGACCGATTTGCCGGTGCCGCTGGCGGGCCCAGCCTCACGCGCATCGCCTTGCGCGAAATGCGCCTGACATGGGGCACGGTCGCACTGAATGCCACTGCCGATCTGGTCATCGACAGCACCGGCACGCCCGAGGGTGAAATCACGCTGGTCGCGGCCAACTGGGAACAGCTCATCACGCTGGCCACCAATGCCGGGCTGGTCGACCCCGCAGCAGCCCCCGGTTTTACCCGTGCGGCCAGCGCCATGGCCAATGGCAGCGACCGGATCGACGCCACCATCAAACTCGAAAACGGGCTCATGTCTTGGGGGCCGGTCCCGCTCGGTCCCGCACCACGGTTCCGCTAGCGGCAATAAGATCCGCTGCGGTAACGCGCCGTGTCGAAATGGAAATGATCAGCGTGAAACCGGTTTGCTTCCGGGCCAAGCACGGTGCCAAAGGTCCCGCATGCCGCCTGATGCATCTGACGCAACCGCTGGCCGTCCCCGGCACGGTTCCAGCCGGTCAAAACCGAAATCTCGCCACCATTGCGCAGCCCGATCGCGGCAATATCAATCGCGCGGCCAAGGCCATGCTCTGACAACCGGGCGCCAGCCTGATTGTTACGCGGACGACAGGTGTAATGTCCGGCCACGCGCAGCGATGAAATCCCGCCGCCTTCGCTGCCAATCGCCGGGATCGCGCCGCGCTGCACCCAGGTCAGCAGCGCCTCTGCCGTGGTGCAATCCATGATCGATGCAGAGGACAGGGTCACGCCGCCGACGGACCGTATCTGCACCGGTTCGCTCACTCCACAGCCGCCATTGCCACCGATCGCCGCCAGAACTTCGCACTGAATTTCGGGGTTGCCACAGACTGATCCGCGCACCCGTGCCACCTGCACGGAGCTGGCACGCTGCAACACTTCGGGCGGGCGGGTCTCGGGCCGCATCGCCGTCGCAATGGCAAGGGCCGAGAATTGCGGCGCAGGCACGACCAATGCCACTTCCACCGGCGTGGCTTCTGCAACCACCTCCGGCACCGGGACCACGACAACCGCCGCTTCGGGGCGCAGTTGCGGGCGCAGCGGCACCAGCGCAGCTGCCGGCATAATCACAGCCGCAGGGATCACCACAGCCGCCGGGATCACAGCATCCTCAGGGCGCACCGGCGGACGCAGGGAGGCAAGGATCACCAACTCGCCACCGGCAAAATCACCCTCAGGGCGCGGCGCCGGCCGTTCGCCCGCCCACATGCCGACCAATACCTCGGGTAGCGGCAACATGGCCGCCAGCATCACCTCAGCCCGCGCAATCTGGCGCGGCACAGCGACCGCGGGATAGGCCAGAACATAGGAACGCGTCGAAATCCGCCCTTCAGCCACGACCAACGCATCTGCGCGCGCCTCTTGCGGCGCAGGTCCGATGGCAACCTCCGGCAGCACTGCGGCCAGCACAGCCGCCTCAGGACGCAGCATCGGGCGGATCAGCGCCACCGGCTCGGCGCGCAGCACCGGACGCAACGCCACCTCTGGTGCCTCTGCCAACACCGGCCCCGCACTCAGGATCAGCGCCGCGATGATCCGGCCTATCCTCATGTTGGTTTTGCCACGCTGCGGCCAAAGTCGGGGGCTGCGGTATCCTGCCCCGCGTCGATGATGCCACGGCGGATCGCGCGGGTGCGGGTGAAATAGTCGTGCAGATGCGCGCCGTCGCCCATACGGATGGCGCGCTGCAAGGCAAACAATTCCTCGGTAAACCGGCCCAGAATATCCAGTGTCGCCTCTTTGTTGTTCAGGAACACATCACGCCACATCGTCGGATCGCTGGCGGCGATCCGGGTAAAATCTCTGAACCCTGCGGCAGAATACTTGATCACTTCGCTATCCGTCACCCGGCGCAGATCGTCCGCCACGCCCACCATCGTATAGGCAATAAGATGCGGGGTATGCGAGGTGACGGCAAGCACCAGATCATGGTGCTCAGCGTCCATCTCGTCCACATTGCTGCCCATTGCGCGCCAAAGGGCGGCAATCCGCTCAACATCCGGGCGCGGCGCATCACCGGGGA
>Ga0209702_10008880_pt1 | contig 11476 bp, 10 predicted proteins | sample FRY01_FD_187210 | JGI IMG/M metagenome (GOLD analysis project Ga0209702, IMG submission 187210) | Freshwater microbial communities from Lake Fryxell liftoff mats and glacier meltwater in Antarctica - FRY-01 (SPAdes) (version 2) | ecosystem: Environmental > Aquatic > Freshwater > Ice > Glacier... | reverse complement strand
CCCTGGTGATTGCTTCGGTGCTGATCGTCTGGTTCGGGCAGGGTACGGACGACCTGACAAAACTGGCTGGCATCGTCGCCGTCGTCGGGTTTTTCACCAATTCTGCGGTTGTTGGATTATATACATTATTTGCCAGAGTATTCCCGACCCATATCCGGGCAACCGGGACCGGTTTTGCCATTGGTGTCGGCCGCGGCGGTGCGGCTTTGGCACCGGTGTTGGCGGGATATTTGTTTCTCGCCGGCTATGGATTGCAAACAGTTGCCATCTTCATGGGGGCAGGATCGCTGCTCGCGGCGATCGCCTTGCTTTTCCTCAAGGTGAGGGAAGCCGACTAGCCTGGCGTTAATTCCTCGATCGCCCGCGCCTTGAGGAGATGTTTCTGCACTTTTCCGGAAGCCGTGCGGGGGATTGCGTCGGTTACCACCGCTGTCTTGGGCACCTTGAATTTGGCCAGCCGGGACAGGCAGTGAGCTATTACCTGATCGCCGGTGACAGATTGTCCCGGCACCTGGATGATATAGACCCGCCCGACTTCGCCCCAGCGTTCGTCCGGCACGCCAACTACGGCGCATTCGCCGACCGCCGGCATTTCGGCAATCGCCGCTTCAACCTCTGCCGGATAGACATTTTCACCGCCGGAAATATACATGTCCTTCTTGCGATCGACGATATAATAAAAGCCGTCCTCGTCGCAGGTCGCGGCATCGCCGGTCACGAACCAGCCGTCCGGAAACGCCTTCGCCGTCAGTTCCGGCTGGTGCCAATATCCGCTCGCAATGCTCGGGCCGCGCAGCCATAATTCGCCGCGTTCACCGGTTGCCACTTCATTGCCGTCCTCCCCGATAATCTTTGCCTCAATCATCATCAGCGGAAGACCGCAGCTTCCTGCCTTGCTTAGCAATATGTCCTGATCATGCGGTGGCATCGCGAAATTGGAACCGGTTTCCGACATGCCAAAGCCTTCGGAAATGCGGATGCCTGCCTTGACGAATTTTTCGCTTTGCGCTTTCGGATTGGGTGCGCCGCCGATCGCCCAGGCGACGATATTGTGCAGTTTCTTGGCATCAAATTCCGGCTGGTTCCACAAGGTCGCAGCCATTTGCGGAACCGAGAAATAATGCGAGACTTTCCAGTCGGGATCGGAAAGCCGGGCGAGCGTCTTTTGCGGATCAAAGCCGTGGGAGATCAGAACCGTTGCGCCGGCCTGCAGCGGCGTTCTGGCCGCTGCGAACAGCCCGGCGGTATGAAACAGCGGCATGTCGCAGAGGAATACGCTGCGGCTGGAAACTTCATTGCCGTAGATGAAATTGGAACATCCCCAAAAGCTGTTCGATTCCGACAACATGACGCCTTTCGGGCGCCCGCTGGTACCGGATGTATAGAGCAGGGTGGAGACCGCTTCGAACGGTCGCCGCGCATCCGCTGGCGGTTTCGCGCCATCACTACCCAGTGCCAGCATCTTCTCGATCAGGACAGGCCTGGCACCGGACGGAGGCGTCATGTCGGGGTCGTGGAAAACGATCTTTGGCTCTGCATCGGCCGCCAGCGCCTCGATTTCCGCATGGGCCAGACGCCAGTTGAACGGTACGAAAATTGCCCCGGCCCGCGCGCAGGCCAATTGCAGGAACAGCATCTCGGCGCAGTTTTTGGCAAGGGTTGCGATCCGGGTTTCGCTGTGCCCACCAAATTGCTCGACGATCCAGCTTGCCAGCCGGTCAATCGTCACATCAAGCTGGGCATAGGTCCACTGGCGCTCGCTCTCGATATTTACAATGGCGCGTGATTCTGGCCTCGAGCGGGCATAGGTGCGGACCGGATCAAATAACGTCACACGAGGTCTCCAAAACTTGCAAGTGATGAGGCACCGCAAAGCACAGATTGTGAATGAAAAGAAAGCGAATTGTCCATTTCCCGCAAAGCTGATTGCCCCGCTGCCGCGAGATGTCTTGCGATTGGATCGATGGCATCTTGCTCTTCAAGTCGCGCGCCGATCCAGCCGCAGGCGACATCAGATGCCATCGACAGAAAAGCCGTGGCGCCGCTTTCCCGATCGCGCTGGGTCATGTCCGGTGCGCCAAGCGCCAATGCCACCTCTTCCAGCCTGTCCAGAGCGGTTGCCAAACGGGTGCAGCCGACGGCGTCTTTTCGGGCCGTGGCGACGAAGGCCTTGAACGCCGAGCCACTTCCACCGAGCAGACGACGGAACAAAAGATCTTGCGCCTGCATGCCGGTCGTGCCCTCGAACAGGGTCAGCACTCTGGCATCGCGGAGACATTGTTCGACAGGCCATTCCTTGGTGTAGCCGGCGCCGCCGAGAATTTGAATGGCATCACTGGCACAGTCGAACGCCACTTCTCCGCCCAGCGTCTTGACGATCGGCAGTAGCCATGATGCGAGCGCCGCATGATGATCGCGCACCTTCTGGTCAGCCGATTTCTCCGCCAGATCGAGCGCATTGCCGGTCGCATGGATCAGCCCCCGCAATGTTTCGAGACGGCCCGCCATTTGCAGTAATAATCGCTGAATATCGGCATGGTCTTCGATCGGGACGGCGACTGCGCCGCTTCCGCCCTGCCGCCGTTCGGCTGCATATTGGCGGGCAACGGCATAGGCCTTCGCTGCAATACCGGCGCCTTGCACGGCCGTCGCCAATCGCATCTGGGCGATCATCACGAACAGCTGTTGCAATCCCCGGCCGGGTTCGCCGAGCAGAAAGCCTGTCGCTTCCTCAAAGCCGAGCGCGCAGGTCGGCGACAAATGCAGGCCCAGCTTCTCCTCGACCCGGCGGACAATGATATTATTTCTGCTGTCGCCAAAACGATCCGGCACCAGAAACAGGCTGATCGCATCGGGGTTGCCGTCGATGTTCGTTTTTGCCAGCAGGCAATGGCCAATCCGGTCGGTGATGTCCTGATCGCCGAAGCTGATCCAGCATTTTTCACCGGTCACCAGCCAGTGTCCGTCGTCCTGCTGAACAGCGCGGGTTCGGATGCGCCGCACATCGGATCCGGCATCCGGCTCGGAAATGCAGATTGTCGTCGACCATAGCCCCTGGGTCAGCGGGCCGACCCATTCCTGCTGGATCGCCGCATCGCCAAACGCCTTGATCAGCTTCAGTGCCGCTCGAATAGGGACCGGCATCATCCCGAACGCCGGACAGGCGCTGTCCAGCATTTCCTGAACCGCGCTGGCCAGCGAAGAGGGCGGGCCCATTCCGCCATCTTCCGCCTTGGCATCGAGCAACAGCCAGCCGCCGTCGCGGAATTCGGCCCAGGCCTGCTGATGTCCGGCAGGCGTCTTGATCCGGCCATTTTCCAGCAGGCTGCCAACCCGGTCGCCAACATGATTGAGCGCGACCAGATGATCCTTGGCAAAGCGGCTGGCCGAATGCAATATTTCCGCGACCATGGCTTCGTCATGCCCCGCTTCACTGGCAGCGCCAAGCGCGGTCGCGCCATAGGCAATGGCAATATGCCGCGCCAATATGTCAGTATTGCTCACGATTGGACCGTCAGACTTCAGTCCGCCCCGGTCTTGGTCTTGTCATATTCACCCAGGCCCGGCTTGAAGCTCTTTTCATCGAGAAATTGCTTCATGCCTTCATGCCGGCCGTCGGTCTTGTCGTGGAAGTTCAGTGCTTCCTGCGCCCGGATCAGATAATCTTCGGCATTGTCGAAAGTCATTTCGATGACGCGCTTGACCGCATCCTTGGACGCCTTGAGCGTATCCAGATTTTTCTTGAGCAGCTTGTTTGCGACTTCGGTCACGCGCGCTTCCAATTGGTCGAGCGGCATGGATTCGTTGACCAGCCCTGCTGCTGCGGCTTCCTGCCCGCTCATATTTTCACCCATCAACGTATGATACATGGCCTTGCGCAGGGGCATCAAATTGGTCGCAACCTTGGTCGCGCCGCCGCCCGGCAAAATGCCCCAGTTGATTTCCGACAGGCCAAATTGGGCTTCATCGGCGCAAAAGGCGAGGTCGCAGGCATAGAGCGGTCCGTAGCCGCCGCCGAAGCACCAGCCGTTGACCATGGCAATCGTGGTTTTCTGATACCAGCGCAAACGCTCCCACCATGTATAGGCCTCGCGCTGGCTCTGCCGGATACCGGGAATGCCTTTTTCCTCGGTTTCTCGGAAATATTCTTTCAAATCCATGCCGGCCGACCAGCTACTGCCTTCTCCGGTCAGGACCAGGACGCCGACATCATCATTAAATTCCAGTGCATCGAGCACCCGCAGCATTTGCCGGTTGAGCTTGGGGCTCATGCAATTGCGCTTTTCCGGGCGATTGAACTTCACCCAGGCAATGCCATCCTTGATTTCATAAGCTACGGTATCTTCTTCTGTGCGGTCGGACATGTTGATTCCCTTCAAGGTTTAATTGCTATGACCCATAGCGTTTCATATTGCTATTGCCAATAGCATTTCTTATAGTGGTCACATGCTGGACCCTCTTTCATCATTGCCCGGATATGTCTTGAGCCGGGCGGCAGCCGCTTCTCTGGCAGAATTGAACAAGAGGCTTGGAAAAATCGGATTGCGGCACAGCGATGTCTCGCTTCTGATATTGGTGAAGGCCAATCCCGGCTTGACGCAGAGCGATGCCGGCAAATTGCTGGACATCCAGCGTGCCAATATGGTGCCGCTTGTCTCCAGATTACTGGACCAGTCCCTGATTTCAAAAGAACCGGTCGATGGTCGGTCGCAGGGCCTGCTGCTGACAGCAAAAGGGAAAAAGCTTCTGCGAGCGGCGCAAGCTGTTATTGATGATCATGAGGTGCGATTACAACAATCAATCCCCGAAGATTTGCGGCCCCATCTATTGCCGATATTGCATGCGCTTTGGGATTCGAGCAGAACCGGCAGCGATTAAGCAAGTTTGGAGGCCGACTCAAATTAAGCGGTTTATCTTGTGGATAACCGTATGTATGACATACAAATGTGATCGACAGGTCAACAGAAGGAAATAATCAATATGAAGACCCGCGCAGCCGTAGCATTTAAAGCCAAAAAGCCACTTGAGATTGTCGAACTTGATCTGGAAGGCCCGAAGGCGGGCGAAGTGCTGGTCGAGATCATGGCGACGGGTATTTGTCACACCGACGCTTACACGCTCGACGGGCTGGATAGCGAAGGCAAGTTCCCGAGCGTATTGGGCCATGAAGGCGCCGGTATCGTGCGGGAAGTCGGAGCCGGCGTCACCTCGGTGGCTCCCGACGATCATGTGATTCCGCTTTACACCCCCGAATGCCGCCAGTGCAAAAGCTGCCTGTCCGGCAAGACCAATCTGTGTACCGCCATCCGCGCGACTCAGGGGCAGGGACTGATGCCCGACGGCACCAGCCGCATGTCCTACAAGGGCGAAGCGATCTACCATTATATGGGCTGCTCGACCTTTTCCAACTTCATCGTCCTGCCGGAAATCGCGGTTGCCAAGATCCGCACCGACGCGCCGTTCAACACCAGCTGCTATATCGGCTGCGGCGTCACCACCGGTGTCGGCGCAGTGGTCAACACGGCGAAAGTGGAGCCCGGTGCCAATGTCATCGTCTTCGGCCTCGGTGGCATCGGCCTGAACGTGCTGCAAGGCGCGCGGATGGTTGGCGCGGATAAAATTATTGGTGTCGACATCAATGACGACCGTGAAGCATGGGGCAAGAAATTCGGCATGACCCATTTCGTCAATCCGAAAAAGATCAAGGGCGATATCGTCGAACATCTGGTGGCGCTGACCGATGGCGGCGCGGATTATACATTTGATTGCACCGGCAATACCGACGTCATGCGTCAGGCGCTGGAATCCTGTCATCGCGGCTGGGGTGAAAGCATCATCATCGGCGTTGCCGAGGCTGGCAAGGAAATTTCGACCCGGCCATTTCAGCTGGTCACCGGACGGGTCTGGAAGGGGACGGCATTCGGCGGCGCGCGCGGCCGGACCGATGTTCCGAAAATCGTCGACTGGTATGTCAACGGCAAGATCGAAATCGATCCGATGATCACCCACACATTGACGCTGGAAGAGATCAACAAGGGCTTTGATCTGATGCGCGCCGGTGAAAGCATCCGCAGCGTCGTCGTCTTTTGATGGAAACGGTTTCCACCAATAGAAGTTTTGCCGGCACGCAGGGGGTCTATTCCCATGCGTCCGCCGAGACAGGAACCGACATGAGTTTCGCGGTCTATGTTCCTGATCATGCGCAAGGCGCAAAACTGCCGGTCGTCTGGTATTTGTCCGGCCTGACCTGCACCCATGCCAATGTCATGGAAAAGGGCGAATATCGCAAGGCGGCTAGCGAACTGGGGCTGATCATTGTCGCGCCCGATACATCACCGCGCGGCGAAGGCGTGGCTGATGATGAGGCCTATGACATGGGGCAGGGTGCCGGTTTTTACGTCGATGCCACCGAAGAGCCATGGGCTAAGCATTTCCGCATGCGCAGCTATATCGAGAAAGAACTGCCGGCCTTGGTCGCCGCCAATTTTCCGGCGGATATGAGTCGGCAGGGAATATTCGGGCATAGCATGGGCGGCCATGGCGCGCTGACCATCGCGCTGCGCAATCCCGACCGGTATAAAAGCGTTTCCGCCTTCGCGCCGATTGTTTCACCGCTCAATTGCCCCTGGGGTGAAAAGGCGCTCAGTGCCTATATTGGCAGCGATAAAGCGGCGTGGCGGGAATATGATTCCTGCGCGCTGATCGAGGATGGCGCGTGCGTTACCGACATATTGGTCGATCAGGGAACCAGCGACAATTTCCTCGAGGAACAGCTGAAGCCGCACTTGCTAACCGAAGTTTGCGCAAAAGCGAAAATCCCGCTCACCCTGAATATGCGGGAAGGCTATGATCACAGCTATTATTTCATTGCCACCTTCATGGCCGATCATTTGCGTTGGCATGCGGAAAGACTGTGATGGACAAAATGGCACGTCTTGAAGAAATTGTCGCGGCCCATGCCGGACGCGACGGGCCCTTGCTGCCGATCTTGCATGATATTCAGGCAGAATTTTCCTGTATCGATGAGGATACCAAACGCTATCTCGCCGGTGCCCTCAATCTGAGCCGGGCAGAAGTTCACGGCGTCGTCAGCTTTTATCACGACTTTAAATCTGAACCGGCGAAACTGCCCGTATTGAAGCTGTGCCGCGCCGAAGCCTGTCAGGCGCGCGGTTGCGAGGCTTTGGCCGCAGATATATCCGCGGCAACAAAAGACAAATGCGAGATCGAGACCGTTTACTGTCTTGGCCTGTGCAGCGTCGGCCCCAATGCGATGATCGGACAGGATGTGCACGCAAGGCTCGACGTTCCAAAACTGACCAAATTGATTGAATCCTTATGACCTTACGCATTGCCATATCCGATGATGCGCTGGCGCTGGCCTGCGGGGCTGATGCGGTGGCCGCGGCAATGGCGAAGGCTATGCCTGATGCGGATATCATCCGTGTTTCGAGCTGGGGCATGCATTGGCTGGAGCCGCTCGTCGAAGTCAATGGTATCGGCTATGGTCCGGCGACGGTGGACGATGTCGCGGCGATATTGGACGGAACATCTGATCTCAATATCGGCAAGGTCGCAGAACACCCCTTCATTGCCAAACAACAGCGTCTGACTTTTGCGCGGGCGGGCATAACGCAGCCGCTTGATCTGGAAGATTATCAGGCGACCGACGGCTGGCTCGGTCTGGCAAAGGCGCGCGAACTGGGCGCCGACGCGATCATCGACACCGTGACACAATCCGGCCTTCGCGGTCGCGGCGGTGCGGGCTTCCCGGCGGGGATCAAGTGGAAGACCGTCGCTGGCGCTGACGGACCACAGAAATATATCGTCTGCAATGCCGACGAAGGCGACAGCGGCACCTTTGCCGACCGGATGCTGATGGAGGGAGATCCCTATTGCCTGATCGAAGGCATGGCGATTGCCGGCCTCGCGGTGGGCGCCGACAAGGGTTATATCTAAGCCCGCAGCGAATATCCGCATGCGATTGCCAAGCTGAACGCTGCGATCAGGGCTAGCGCGCATATTGTTGCGCCCTTTGCCATCGAGGTCCGGGTCGGCGCCGGTGCCTATGTCTGCGGCGAAGAAACTTCTTTGCTCGAGAGCCTCGAGGGCAAGCGCGGCGAGGTGAGGGCGAAGCCGCCGCTTCCCGCTCTGGAAGGACTGTTCGGCAAGCCGACCGTGGTGAACAATGTTCTGACCCTCGCGGCCGTTCCCTATATTCTGGCTCATGGTGCCAAATCCTATGCCGATTATGGCATGGGTCGTTCGCGCGGCACCATGCCGATCCAGTTGGCCGGCAATCTGAAATATGGCGGCCTGTTCGAAACCGCCTTCGGGATCACGCTTGGTGAACTGGTCAATGAAATTGGCGGCGGCACGCAAAGCGGCCGGCCGGTCAAGGCGGTGCAGGTCGGTGGCCCGCTCGGTGCCTATCATCCGGTCAGCGATTTCCATCTGCAGTTTGACTATGAAGCCTTCACCGCAGCCGACGGTTTGATCGGCCATGGTGGCATCGTCGTGTTTGACGAGACTGCCGACATGCTGTCCCAGGCCCATTTCGCGATGGAATTTTGTGCCGCCGAAAGCTGCGGCAAATGCACGCCCTGCCGACTGGGTTCGGTGCGCGGGATGGAAGTGCTCGACCGGATCAAGGCGGGCGGACGCGCGGCAGCGGACCCGGTCGAGAGCCTGCCGCAAATGCACAATGCCCCGAAACAGGGACGCAGCGTCGATGCAGAATTGTCGCTCATTTCCGATCTTTGCGAGACGATGAAATTTGGATCTCTCTGCGCGCTCGGTGGTTTCACGCCTTATCCGGTGATGAGCGCCATAAAACATTGGCCCGAGGATTTCGGAGCGAGCGCCGATATGGTAAAGGACAAGTCATGACCTATCAGCCGCAAAAGGATTTCGGTACACCGGCTTCCAAAGCCAGTGATATAGTAACCCTGTCGATCGATGGCCGCGATGTCAGCGTTCCGGTCGGCACCAGCGTGATGCGCGCGGCAGCGGAAATCGACAATAATATTCCCAAGCTCTGCGCCACCGACAATGTCAAAAGCTTTGGCTCCTGCCGACTCTGCCTGATCGAGATCGAAGGCCGCAAGGGCACACCGGCGAGCTGCACGACACCGGCCGAAGACGGCATGGTGGTAAAAACCCAGACGCCGCATCTGCAGAGATTGCGCAAGGGCGTGATGGAGCTTTATATCTCCGATCACCCGCTCGATTGTCTGACTTGTAGCGCCAACAATGATTGCGAGCTTCAGGATCAGGCGGCCAATGTCGGGCTGCGCGATGTCCGCTATGGCTATGAGGGCGCCAACCATCTCGGTGAGGCGAAAGATACGTCCAACCCCTATTTCGATTTTGATCCGTCCAAATGCATTGCCTGTTCGCGCTGTGTGCGGGCCTGCGACGAAGTGCAGGGGACTTTTGCGCTGACCATGGACGGGCGCGGCTTTGCCTCGAAAATCTCGGCCGGTCTGCCGACCGATGATTTCCTGTCCAGCGAATGCGTATCCTGCGGCGCCTGTGTCGAGGCCTGCCCGACGGCAACGCTGCAAGAGAAAGCGGTTGCCGAAATCGGCAAGCCCGACCGCACCGAAATCACCACCTGCGCCTATTGCGGCGTCGGCTGCACCTTCCGCGCCGAAATGCGCGGTGAGCAGCTGGTCCGCATGGTGCCGTGGAAAGATGGCAAGGCCAATCGCGGCCATAGCTGCGTCAAGGGCCGCTTTGCCTGGGGCTATGCCAATCATCAGGACCGGATCACCAAGCCGATGATTCGCGAGAGCATCGACCAACCATGGCGGGAAGTCAGCTGGGATGAAGCTTTGGGCTATGCCGCCAGCGAGATCAAACGGATCCAGAGCAAATACGGCCGGCCCGGCGTCGGCGTGAATCCTCTGCGCGGCCAGAATAATGTCCAGGGTGCCTGCGACATGGGCAGCTTCCCGCACGAATTGTCCGGCTATCGCCATGTGTCCGATGCGACGACCCGCGCCCTGTTTGAGGAAGACTGGGGCGTTCCGATCGACTCCGAACCGGGGCTGCGCATTCCCAATATGCTCGATGCCGCCGTCGATGGCGAATTCAAGGCGCTCTATGTCCAGGGCGAGGATATTCTCCAGTCCGACCCCAATACCAAACATGTCTCCGCCGGGCTGGCGGCGATGGAATGCGTGATCGTCCACGACCTGTTCCTCAACGAAACCGCCAATTACGCGCATATTTTCTTGCCCGGCTCGACCTTCCTCGAGAAAAACGGCACCTTCACCAATGCCGAGCGGCGGATTCAGCTGGTCAACAAGGTGATGGCGCCGGTCAACGGCATGGAGGACTGGGAAGTCACCCAGGCGCTGGCCCATGCCATGGGTCTTGACTGGAATTATTCGCATCCGTCCGAGATCATGGACGAGATCGCCCGCCTGACCCCGACTTTCGCAGGCGTTAGTTTTGCGCGCCTGAAGGAAGCAGGCTCGCTGCAATGGCCGGTCAATGAAGCCGCGCCCGATGGCTCGCCGATCATGCATGTCGACGGCTTTGTCCGCGGCAAGGGGCAATTTGTCGTCACCGACTATGTCCCGACCGATGAAAAAACCGGTCCGCGCTTTCCGCTGCTGCTGACAACCGGACGAATATTGTCCCACTATAATGTCGGCGCCCAGACAAGACGCACCGCCAATAGCGCCTGGCATCCGGAAGACCTGCTGGAAATGCACCCGACCGATGCCGAAAATCGCGGGCTGAACGACGGCGACTGGACCAGATTGTCGAGCCGCTCGGGCGAAACAACCTTGCGCCTGACCGTGACCGAGCGGGTCGCGCCCGGCGTCGTCTATACCACCTTCCATCATCCTGCGACCCAGGCCAATGTCGTAACCACCGACTTCAGCGACTGGGCGACAAATTGCCCGGAATATAAGGTGACCGCCGTGCAAGTGGCCGCTTCCAACGGTCCGACCGACTGGCAGGAAGATTATGAAGAGCTGTCGGAGCAGTCGCGGCGTATCGAAACGGCAGAAGCGGCGGAATGAACACGCTCGATCATCTTGTCTATATGACCGACCAGATTGCCCGCAATTTCGGCACGCTCGACCGCGATGCCGCCGCCGAGGCCACGGCCGAGCATATCCTGCTGTTTTGGGACCCGCGGATGAAGAGCCGGATCATTGGACATGTTGCCGATGGGGCAGGGGCCGGCCTGTCGGAGGTCGCCGCCCTGGCTATCACCATGGTCGCGCAGAAGACCCAGCCATCTGCCGCCGCCACCGAGGCCTAGATGGCCAGCCAAAACGCCAAGATCATACGTCCCGGCGGTTCAGCAGCAGAAGAATCATCCCGGCAGATTGCCATAGAAGCGCCGGTTTCGATCGAGTTCAATGGTATCGGTTACGCGGTGATGATGGCGACGCCGTCGGACCTGGAAGATTTTGTCACCGGCTTTGCCATGTCCGAGAGACTGATCGAGCGG
>Ga0209702_10008878_pt1 | contig 11479 bp, 15 predicted proteins | sample FRY01_FD_187210 | JGI IMG/M metagenome (GOLD analysis project Ga0209702, IMG submission 187210) | Freshwater microbial communities from Lake Fryxell liftoff mats and glacier meltwater in Antarctica - FRY-01 (SPAdes) (version 2) | ecosystem: Environmental > Aquatic > Freshwater > Ice > Glacier... | reverse complement strand
AGTTTGTCATTCTGTTTCTCCTTCATTTACGAATGCCGCGCTGGTTTTATCGCGGACAGAATTCTGTCCACCATCGGGGTAGTGCGCGGCTTAACTACCCCTAATCTTTTAATCGTCTGTGGCTTGGTCAACGTCTGGCTTCTTTGACACTGGTCGGCCTTGCTTGGCCACATCTGGGCGTACAACCTCCTCGCGTGCAAAGGGTTTCTTGCTTCGTGCGTTTGGTCGATGCGGCACACCATCAAACAGCTTGTCGATAGTCTCCCGCGTTTTATGTGGTACCCAGTCAACCCAGTGCTCGCCGTTGTTGGGCACAACGCGCGCCTTCTCTTTGAGTGCGTCCATCAGCTTGTGTGGGGTCATGCCTTGCCTCATTGCGTTGGTCATGCGTCCTGCCAGCTTGTGTAGGGCGTTGTAGTAGGCCGTGAGCGCCTCGTACCTCTCCAGCCTCGCCGTTGTTGTTTTATGGGCTATCGCGGCTCTGGCTCGTTTTACCTCGGCTTGCAAGGGCTTCAGTATAGGTAGCCAGTAGCGCGCGGCCTGCCCGTCCCTACGATTGGCGTTTGCTCTCGCCTCTTGTTGGGCTACTACGGTGTCGTAGTAGTGTTTTCGCAATTTGGGCTGATAATGCACTTTTCCGTGCAAATAGTTATGCAATTCCTTTTTACTAAGGTGCATTAAATGCATATATTTCATAGTGGTGTCCCTGTTTTGGGCGGTAAAACGCCAATACTACCATAACTTGTCCCGCTTCTTATCACCTCGTGAATAGAATACCCCGTGTGAAAGCCGTGTGTACGCTACGTTTGCTCGATAAACGGCCATCTATCTAGTTATTTTAAAAAGAACTAGGGTACCTCAGACTTTTTACATGGACAGATTTCTGTCCGCTTTTAGAGGCTTCTCTATATATATAAATAATATATATTATATATAGATACATGGACATTTTTTGGACAACGCCCGCAGTGACGCGGGTTTGGGGCTGTCTTACTCATGTACGTGTGGGTAAGTCGCGGGACAAGTATCCTGATTTGGGGTTTTACCCGTTCTCAGGGTTGATGCGCCTAGCTTGACTTTCTGGTACGCGTATGTGTCTGTAGTTGTGCACACCATTGAGGTGTTTTTTGACCACAGGGTAATCATCCAATAGGTGCGGTGCTTAGTCCCCATTGGGTAGTAGACCTCGGCTGTCCATTTTGTGCCGTCACAGGCTATAAAATGCTCAAGGGGTTTGGTTGTAGATGTACGCATGGTATTTCTCCTAGGGGTTTGGGTGTGGGACAGAGTTCTGTCCGGCTATAGGGCTTCGACGAGTTCGCTGTCGGTAATTGGGCCGTAGTATTCGACGCCAAATGGGGTATCAAGGACAGCGTACCAAACGTTGTACTTAATAAGCATCTCAAACGTACGCCCGTGGCCAAGTTCCACGGTGCGGCCTGTTTGGGCCATTGCAATCTGCGCCCGAGTTACTGTTTGGTTTGACATGGTATTTCCTTTGTGCGCCGTAGCGCGTTAGCTATGCGTTTTATGCATAGGGTTTGACATGGTTTGAAATAGGCGGGGCGGCAACCGCCAACCGCCCTTTGGAAAAACGCGGACAGAATTCTGTCCACTTAACCCATCGCGCTAAGCAAGGCTTTGGCCGCTCTTATTTGCTCAACCAACGACGCACCCTCGAATTCCGCGAGGAAACGCATGGCTGTGTCGCGCATCTTGGGGTCAATGCGATGAGAGGCTACTTTGGTATTGGCTACTTTGGTATTGGCTACCTTGTTGTTGGTACGGCTTACATGGTATGTAAACCGCTCATTGGCTACACGATATGCACACTGTTCGCGCTCGGTGCGCTCCGTGCGGGGCGTGGACAGAATTCTGTCCGCAACCACACGACTTACCGCGAGCTTCCCCATTACATAGTGCGCCATGCACGCTTGACGCATCTCCTTTTGCTGCGCGCCATCGCCACGCTTGTATGCCTCATGCAGGGGCTTGCTCGCGTCAAGCGTGAGCCTATCGTTTTTCCCTAAGTTGTAAAAAAACTCGTTTGCTGTTACTGTTGATTTCATCATGATGCTTTATTCCTATAAAAAGCGTTTCCCCCTAGAGCCGATTGCTTTAGAGTGCCTCTAGTATACCACACGGGCTGTTCTTACCCTGTGACAGTAGTACCTTAGACCCCACCCTACCCCCATGCCCCAAACTATGGTAGTGTGGCGGCGACATATACCAACACTGTTCCATAGCCGCAATTTAGGTTTTGTAAAATCTTAGACAAACCCCCCACACAGAGACCCCCCCGGTCTTTTATAAAATGCCAACTCCTAAAAATTTTATAAAAATTTGAAAAAACCCCGGACAGGCAAAAAAAAGCCCACCATTGCTGGTGGGCTAAAGGGCCCGTACGACCCAAGGAGAAGCATGAAGCACAAGACGAGCTTGCCCACACACCGAAAATAAGTGTACACTACCACTAACGGCCTTGCAATGGCCGCAGGAGCCCTAATGCTTGAACATTTGCTTGATAGCCGGTATGAACCACTAATCGAGAACGACCCCGGGGTAACCCCGGTGGGTAAAGCTACGCCTACACAAACAGTAGACGCGCAATCAAATACAGCCGACTGGTTAAATCTTCTCGGCGTTAAGTCCGAAGACGAGATTGTGACTCCTATGGAACAGGAGCAGGCACGCAAATCATTCACGACACTCACTGTCGGAACTAACCCAGACCAAACCAAAGAACAGTTGCTGCAACTACAGACCCCCGCAGCGGTACGCCAGCTTGTGGGGATGCTGACTGCCTATGACTGGGAGTTCGTGCAGCAAGCGAAAGAGCTGCGGGGGTACGCAGTGGCCAAGATCTTAGAAGAGGTCGAAAACCCCAGCGCCAACATACGGCTTAAAGCCTTGGGCCTACTGGGTAAGATCACCGAGGTCGGCCTGTTCACTGAAAAAATTGAAATCAAAAAAGTCGACGCCTCTGACGAAGAGATTGAGCGGCGCATAAAAGAAAAACTCCGCCGCTTTATGGGCGTTGTTGATGTGGTTGAAGTTGACCCCGAATCCGATGAACCCCTAATCGAGCCCAATGAACCTGAAAAACCTGACGACGCTGACTAAGCGGGAGCTAGAAGCGCTTACGAAAGCGCTGCCCCATATGTCGGTTGCGGAAAAGATCGAGCTTTTGGATGATTTAGAAGTCCGGGAGAAGCGCGCGAGTCTTGCGGCGGCCAGTCACAGCATGCTGGGGTTTGCCAATGCGGTGTACCCGGGGTTTAAAACAGGGCCGCACCACAGGAAACTAGCCAAGATATTTACGGATGTGATCGAGGGGCGCAAAAAGCGGGTGATTATCAACATCGCACCCCGTATGGGCAAGTCCGAGTTCAGCTCCTACTTGTTTCCAGCCTATTTTTTAGGTAAATACCCCGACAAGAAGATCATCATGGGCACGCACACTGCAGGCTTGTCCGAGGATTTTGGTCGGCGCATCCGAAATTTGATTGCTTCTGAGGAGTACCATGAAGTTTTCCCAAACACAATGGTGGCGGATGACCAGAAAGCGGCTGGTAAGTGGTCTACAAGTGCTGGCGGGCAGTATTATGCTGCTGGTGTGGGCGGCGCTCTTGCTGGTCGTGGTGCCGATTTGTTTGTTGTTGATGACCCGCACTCGGAACAAGACGTCAAAACGAACTCACGTCTAGCGTTTGACACGGCGTGGTCGTGGTTCCAGACCGGCCCGCTGCAGCGACTGATGCCGGGGGGTGCAATCATCATTATTATGACGCGGTGGTCCCTCTTGGACCTCACAGGCCGCCTTATTGACTACCAGATCAAGAACCCAGAGGCCGTGCCGTGGGAGATTGTGGAGCTGCCGGCCATTTTGAACGAGGACGAGGAGAACGAGAAGTCGCTTTGGCCTGAGCAGTGGTCCCTAGAGTCTCTAAAGTCCACCAAGGCGTCCATTGACCCCCGGTATTGGAACGCGCAGTACATGCAGCAGCCCACGTCGGAGGGGAGCGCCATCGTTTCGCGTAAACTCTGGCGGATTTGGCTCCCAGAGGACCCCCCGAAGTGTGATTACATCATTCAGTCTTGGGATACGGCCTTTGAGACCAAGAACACCGCCGACTATTCGGCTTGTACGACGTGGGGCGTGTTCTATAACGAGGAAGAGGGCAATGCTCCGCAGGTTATCCTGCTTGATGCGTTTAAAGACCGTATGGCCTTCCCCGAACTGAAGCAAGTAGCGTACAAACACTACATGGAGTGGGAGCCTGACGCGTTTGTAGTGGAGAAAAAGGCGGCGGGTGCCCCCCTGATTCAAGAATTACGAGCAATGGGTATCGCAGTCCAAGAATTTACACCAAGCCGTGGAAACGATAAGATGGTGCGGCTCAATGCTGTTGCCGATTTGTTCAGTAGCGGTAAAATCTGGGCACCAGATACGCGATGGGCGCGTGAGGTGATAGAAGAAATGGCATCTTTTCCTGTTGGCGAACACGACGACTACGTTGACACAACCACACAAGCACTGCTGCGCTACCGACAAGGCGGATTTATCTCATTGGACTCCGATGAGAAAGACGACCCCTACCATGCGCCCCGCCGGGCCGCGTATTACTAAGGATATTTGATGGCTACTAACATTGATAAATCGCTATACCAAACACCTATGGGCCTAGAAGATCTGGCCCCCGAAGAAGGTATTGAGATAGAGATCGTGGACCCTGAAGAGGTGACGATTGGCATAGGCGACATGGAGCTTACTATTAGTAAAGACGACTTTACTGGGGATGAGTTTGATGCCAACTTGGCCGAGGACCTATCCGATAGTGTGTTGGAGGAGATTGCGTCGCAGTTGTCCAGCGACATTGACGCGGACCGCAACGCTCGTGGTGATTGGGAGAAGGCCTATGTTAATGGCCTGAAGCTGATGGGCTTGCAGATTGAAGAACGTACGGAGCCTTGGAACGGGGCGAGTGGCGTTTTCCACCCCATGATTACGGAAGCGGTGGTACGATTTCAGAGCGAGACAATCACGGAGACCTTCCCTGCGCAGGGGCCGGTACGCACGAAAATAGTCGGTAAAGAGACCCCAGAGAAGAAAGCGGCGAGTCTTCGAGTCCAAGAGGACATGAATTATCAGCTCACGGAAGTGATGCAGGAGTTCCGCCCAGAGCACGAGCGCATGTTATGGTCGCTGCCAGCTACTGGCTCCGCGTTCAAGAAAGTTTACTTTGACCCCAATTTGGGGCGTCAAGTGTCTGTGTTTGTCCCCGCCGAGGACATCTTGTTGCCATACGGCACATCAGAGATCCAGACCTGCTACCGCGTCACGCACGTCATGCGTAAGACCAAGAACGACATCCTGAAACTACAGGTGGCCGGGTTCTACCGCGACGAAGACATTGGTGAGCCGGACAAGGCCACAGACGAGATAAACAAGGCCAAGGATAAAGAGACAGGCTTCAGCGACATCAACGATGATCGGTTCACGCTGTACGAGTGCCACGTTGACCTTGACATCCCGGGCCACGAAGACCTAGACAAAGACGACGAACCTACGGGCATTATGTTGCCGTACGTGGTCACGATGTTGCGCGGCACTAACACGGTGTTGGCGGTCCGTCGCAACTGGCTCCCAGACGACGAGTTGCAGCTCAAGCGCCAGCACTTCGTGCATTACCAATACATCCCCGGCTTTGGCGCATACGGCTTTGGTCTGTTCCACCTGATCGGCGGATTTGCTAACAGCGCCACGTCACTGATGCGGCAGTTGATTGACGCCGGTACGCTCTCGAACCTGCCGGGGGGCTTGAAGTCTCGGGGTCTTCGGATCAAGGGAGATGACACCCCAATCGCCCCGGGCGAGTTCCGCGATGCAGACGTAGGCTCAGGCACATTACGGGACAACATACTGCCCCTACCATATAAAGAGCCATCACAGGTACTGTTCACATTGCTGAACTCTGTGGTTGAGGAAGGCCGTCGCTTCGCCGCTACTGCCGACCTACAGGTCTCTGATATGGGAGCTAATGCCCCTGTAGGCTCAACTCTGGCATTGTTGGAACGCCAGTTGAAGGTGATGACGGCTGTTCAGGCCCGCGTCCATTTTGCGTTAAAGCAAGAACTCCAATTGCTGGCGGGCATCATCCGCGATTACACGCCTAATGAATACGACTACGAGCCAGACGGAGAAGAAGGTGTAGAAGGAGCCCGAGCCAAAGGTAGCGACTATGACAACGTAGACATCCTGCCTGTGAGCGACCCCAATGCCGCCACACTGTCTCAGCGGGTTGTGCAGTACCAAGCAGTCATTCAATTGGCGCAGTCTGCCCCGCAGATTTACGACTTGCCTCAGTTGCACCGCGGTATGTTGGACGTGCTAGGCATTAAGAACGCAGACAAGCTCGTGCCCCTGCCAGATGACCAGAAGCCTAAAGATCCAGTTACAGAGAACCAAGCGGTGCTTAAGGGCTCCCCAGTAAAGGCGTTTCAGTACCAAGACCATCAGGCACACATTGCCGTGCACATGTCTGCAATGCAGGATCCGATCATCATGCAGTTAATCGGACAGAACCCGCAAGCCCAGATGTTGCAGGCAGCCATGATGGCGCACGTTGCTGAGCACGTTGGTTTTGGCTACCGCCAGAAGATCGAACAGCAGCTTGGCATGGCTTTGCCGCCGGACGACGAGGACTTGCCCCCAGAGATCGAGATTGCTCTGTCCGGCATGATGGCGCAAGCCGCCCAGCAGGTGTTGCAGCAGAATAAAGCCCAAGCTGCCCAGCAGCAGGCTCAGCAGCAAGCACAAGACCCTGTGTTGCAGATGCAGCAACAAGAGTTGCAAATCAAACAGCAAGAGTTACAGCTCAAGCAGCAGAAACTACAGGTCGAAGCCGCAGGCGATGCCGACGAGTTAAAACTCAAAGAGCGTCAGATCGAGGGCAATTTTGAGCTTCAGGGCATGAAAGTTGCAATTGACATGGAAAACTCCAAGGCCAAACTAGCATTCGATCAAGAACGTTCCGGGGTCCAAATGGGCATCGACATCGCAAAGTCCCGTGCAGATGCACAAAAACGAGGTAGTCAACAACGATGATCCAAGACTTCGCACGCGTATTGCGCGAAAAAATACGCACCGACATGAACAACTACGCAGATGACTGCGCGGGTGGGGTTTGTCGCAGCTTCGACGAATATCAAAAACTCTGTGGTGTTATCCAAGGTCTGGCTACCGCAGAGCGTCATCTCCTCGACCTTGCTGAGAAAGTGGAAAAATCAGATGAGTGAAATCATTCTGCCTCCGGGTTTAACCCTACCTAAGCACCTCCAACAAATGGATGCCCCCAAAGACGAAGCATCAGACGAGGAAAAAGCCACGTCGTTGCCTGAACCTAAAGGGTGGAAGTTGTTGTGTGTTGTGCCTGATGTCGTGGATACTTTTGATAACTCCGACATCGTAAAAGCTGACGCATTCATGAAACAGGAAGAGCATGCCACAACGGCTCTGTTTGTTTTACGGGTGGGCCCAGACGCGTATAAAGACAAAGCCAAATTCTCCGGGGAACCGTGGTGTAAGGCTGGAGACTTTGTACTCGTGCGTACGTATTCCGGTACGCGTTTCAAAATCTACGGAAAAGAGTTTCGCTTGATTAATGACGATCAGGTTGAGGCTGTTGTGCAAGACCCTCGCGGACTAAGCCGCGCTTAAGGAGTTACTATGGAAGAAGACAAGTTCGAGTTCCCGGACGAAGTGGACGAAAAACAACAAGATGAAGCCTCGGATTCGTTTGAGTTTGAGGTGGAGGTTGTTGACGACACCCCCGAGAAAGACCGAGGCCGTAAACCGTTAGGTCGAGATGTAGAGGACCCAACGGAAGACGAAATTGAATCTTACACAGGTAATGTTCAAAAACGTATTAAAGAGCTTACCCATGCCCGTCACGACGAGCGTCGAGCCAAAGAAACCCTTATGCGAGAGAAGCATGAGCTTGAGCGTCTTACACAGCATGTGGTTGAGGAGAATAAAAAACTCAAACAGTATGTGAACAATGGGAGCGAGTATTATGCCAACTCCATAAAGAAGGTAGCTAACTCCGGAGTCGAGAACGCGCGCCGTGCGTTGAAGGAGGCTAACGAGTCTTTCGATACCGATGCCATCATCGCCGCCCAAGAAGCACTTCTTGAAGCTAAGCTAGAGATGCGGGATGCAGAAAAATTTAAGGTTACCCCTTTACAAATCGATCAGGATGCGGTAAAAACTACTAACAACGTCCAACAGAACCAACCTGTCGATGACAAGACCCTGCGCTGGCAGGCAAGAAACCAGTGGTTTGGCGCTTCGGGACACGAGGAAATGACCAGCTTTGCACTAGGGCTGCACCAAAAACTAGTCAACTCGGGGATCGATCCCCGCTCTGATGATTATTTCGAGCGAATAAACGCTCGCATGAAGTCCACGTTCCACGATTTTTTCGGGGAGTCCGAAGACAGGCCGAAGGCCAATGATGCCCCCAGAAGGCCAAGCACGGTTGTGGCTCCTGCGACGCGCTCGTCAGGAACACGTAAAGTCCAACTAACGCCGACACAAATGTCGTTGGCAAAAAAGTTTGGATTAACCCCGCAGCAATATGCTGTTGAATTGGCAAAGATGGAGAAATCAAATGGCTGAAAACCGTACACCTCGTGAAATTATCTCACGCGAAAAAACTGCTCGTGTTGTTTATCAACCAGCGAGCGCGCTGCCCGACCCTACTCCCGAACCGGGATTTGTCTTCCGATGGATTGCTACGCACATCATGGGACAGGCCGATCCTACAAACGTATCCAAAAAGATGCGTGAAGGTTGGGTACCGGTAAGAGCAGCCGACCATCCGGAATTGATGCTGTTTGGAGCAGATCTTTCAGGCAATGTGGAAATTGGTGGACTAATGCTTTGCAAGATGTCTACCGAAATGGCACAAGCCCGAGACGATTACTACAACAATCAGGCGCATAACCAGATGGAATCAGTGGACAACCACTTCATGCGAAACAGTGACCCCCGGATGCCGTTGTTCTCAGACAGAAAGTCGAGTTCCAGCAAAGGTGGGTTTGGTTCAGGTTCTAAATAAAGGAGTCCTTAAATGGCAACTACCGCTTCTCCCTACGGGCTAATCCCCGTCAAGCGCGTTGATGGCATGCCTTACGCTGGTGCGACAGAAACTTTTCTGATCGACCCTGCTGGCGAAGCCACTAACATTTTTAACGGTCAAGTCGTAATTATCGGCGCTGATGGCTACTTGGCTATCTCTGCCGCTACCGGTGCAGACATCACTACCAATAACCTTGGTGGTTCTGGCGTTGGCGCTATTGGCGTTTTCGTTGGCTGCGAGTATGTAAATGCTCAAGGTCAAGTAATTAACGCTCAGTACTACCCTGCCGGTACAACTGGTGTGGTCACTGCTAAGGTCGTTACTGACTCTAACGTAGTGTTCCAAGCTCAGTTGGATGGTTCTGGTGCACAGACTGTTTTGGGCAATAACACATTCTTTGCTGCTGTGCAGAGCACCTCTACGGGTTCTACTCGTACCGGTAACTCTACTAGCGCCTTGGATGCAACTGTTCAAACTGCTGCCGCAGCCTTCCGTATTGTTGGTTTCGCCTCTACCCCCGGCGACACTTACACAGACGTGTTGGTTAAGTTCAACCCAAGCGCACACAGCTACTTAAATGCTGTTGGCCTGTAAGGAGTAATAAAAAATGGCAATTTCACGCAGTCAACTACTTAAAGAGTTGTTCCCGGGCCTAAACGCATTGTTTGGTTTAGAGTACAAACGTTACGGCGAAGAGCACAAAGAGTTTTACGAAACCGAGTCTTCAGACCGCTCTTTTGAAGAAGAGACCAAGCTGGCCGGTTTTGGCTCTGCCCCTGTTAAAAACGAAGGCTCTGCCATCGCTTATGACAACGCGCAGGAAGCCTTTACAGCTCGCTACAACCACGAGACCATCGCACTAGGCTTCTCCATCACTGAAGAAGCTGTTGAAGATAACTTGTATGACAGCTTGTCTGCCCGCTACACGAAATCTTTGGCCCGTGCCATGTCTTACACCAAGCAAGTCAAGGCTGCTGCCGTGTTGAACAACGCTTTTAGCGGTGCATACCTCGGCGGTGACGGCGTTTCTTTAGCTGGTGTTAACAGCGGTTCTTCACGCGTCGGCCATCCTTTGGTCAATGGCGGTCAGAACTACAACAGCCCCACTACCGGTGCCGACCTCAACGAAACTTCGTTGGAAAATGCAATCATCGAGATTGCGGCTTGGACTGATGAGCGCGGTTTGTTGATTGCTGCTCGTGCGCAAAAGTTGGTGATTCCACCATCACTGCAGTTTGTTGCTACTCGTTTGATGAAAACGGATTTGCGTACGGCTACAGCAGATAACGACATCAACGCGTTACGCAGCGACAACGCAATCCCCGGCGGTTTCACAGTGAACCACTTCTTGACCGACTCGAACGCTTGGTTTATCTGTACCGACGTTCCTAACGGCTTGAAGCACTTTGAGCGTACTGCTTTGGCTACCTCTATGGACGGCGACTTCGATACTGGTAACGTACGTTACAAGGCTCGTGAGCGTTACAGCTTCGGCTGGTCAGACCCATTGGGTATCTACGCATCACCCGGCGCGTAATTAGGGTTTTCCCTAGTTGATTAAGGGCCCCCCACAAGGGGGCCCTTTTTCTTTGCCTGATGTTCTTCATAGTGGTGTATGCGGTGGCAGTTGGCGCATAGGGCCGCGCACTTCTTAATCTCCTCACGCGCCGCAGCATACCGCCGGTTACCCACAAGCACATTCACACTGGCTGTCTTGGTGGCGGGATCTACGTGATGGAAGTCAATTACAGCCGGGTGGCTCGCCCCACAGATAGCGCAAGACAACGAGGCCTTATACTCCTCCCACTGGGCTTTTTCTCTTTGATGTTGCACCGTAGTACGCGCTATCGAAAGCTCTTTGTTGTTGGCGTAGTACCGAGCGGAGTACTCGCGTTGCTTTCGCCTACGCTCATCGGGGTCTTTAATTGGCATAGCGAGATTCTAGTTGCGTTGCGCGACGTTAGGTGATATATTGAACTCATTCCGGGGTTATCCGGTGTATCTGACAGTCCCCGGCTGACGACATGCAGACAGATACGCCTCACTTGCATGTAAGGAAAATATCATGGCCCAAACCACATTCTCAGGCCCAGTCCGTTCGGACAACGGCTTCCAAATCCCCGTCGTTACTACTGCCAATTTGCCAGCTTTTGCTAGCGTGGCCGCAGGCACGGCCTACATCATTTCTGATAATGGCGCAGGCAACGATGAGTTCTGTATTGCTATCTCTACAGGCGCCGCTTGGGTTACCGCTGTTGGCGCGGCTCTTAGTTAATTAACCTTCGGGGCTTCGGCCCCTGTTATAAAGGAAATTAATTATGACAACGCAAACAGAC
>Ga0209702_10008873_pt1 | contig 11483 bp, 9 predicted proteins | sample FRY01_FD_187210 | JGI IMG/M metagenome (GOLD analysis project Ga0209702, IMG submission 187210) | Freshwater microbial communities from Lake Fryxell liftoff mats and glacier meltwater in Antarctica - FRY-01 (SPAdes) (version 2) | ecosystem: Environmental > Aquatic > Freshwater > Ice > Glacier... | reverse complement strand
GAACTTTAAAGACGACATTAAACATAGATTAACGCTCGGTTGCGCGGTTGATAATCTTATTAAACGCACGGCAAAGTTCATGTGTGTTGCGTTTATCATCATTTCATTGGGCGTGGCTGCCTCCTCCGAGCCAATCTTGATGGGTTGGGCATGGCCTGTGGCATTTTTCCCATCGTTGCTTGTGGCAAAGGTTTTATATTCTATCGAGAAAAGACATCTTGGCCTGAACACGCTGATCCATACGATAAAACGTCGCATTCGAGAAGAGCATCAACAGCCCTGGATGAAATTATGGCCTAACGTGATATAGATTTTACATTTTTGAATAAATTTTAAACCGAAACTCAGCTTCGGAAGCGATAGCTTTGTCTAAAACAGGAGAAAATCATGCACGAACCGAATCACAAACACTTTACCCGAGGCGGTCAGATTGCCTTTCATAACCTAAGAATGTTGTTCCAAATCAATAAAGCACTCGTGAAGGTTTACTTCGCGAGTGGGGTAGTTTTTCTAGCACTGGCCGTATGGTATTGGGTGCCAGCTGAGCTGCTTATTCAGACGATGGATTATCACGCAGCGACTTTTTTAAAGTTGGTGGGTAAGGAGCATTTATTCGAGGTCCCATACCATGGAAAAATTTTCAAAGTATCGGTTCGAGAGCTCACCACTAACCCGTACTTTGCCTACGCCGGGGCGAGATTCATAACCTACCTCGTACAGTGTGCCTGGGTGTCTCTTGGATTTTCATGTGTGTTTGCAGTGCTTATGTCATGGTATTTCGTCAGAACCGGCCGAGGACAAACAAAAAATCATTTCATTCGAGGAAGCTCAATCGAAGCCCCTCATGTTGTGAAGCGAAAAATTATTAAAAACTGCATGAACTCAGACATCACGTTAGATGGATTTCCGCTGATTAAACATTCAGAAGTCCAGCATCTTTTAATTCATGGCACCGTGGGGACGGGTAAAAGCCAGCTCATCATGAAAATCATGGATGCACTGCGCGCGCGAGGGGATCGGGTCATTGTTTATGACAAAGGTTGCACCTTCATGGAGTCCTATTTTGATGAGAAAAAAGATGTGGTGCTGAACCCCTTTGATTCACGATGCGCACCCTGGGATTTGTGGGCTGAGGCACCTACGGATGAAATCCTTGAAAACATGGCTGAAAGCTTGATTCCAATGCATGGCGAAACCGATCCATTTTGGGTGAATGCCGCAAGAACTGTGTTTTCATCCACCGCCGCGCGTATGCGAGGTGACAGCGATCGCTCACTGGATAAGCTTCTGAAATTTCTTTTAACCGGGGAGTTTGATGAACTTGAATCCTACCTCAAAGGCACGCCCGCAGCGACCTTGGTGAGCGGTAAGATTGAGAAAACAGCCATATCGATTCGTGCAGTCGTCACAACTTTCTTAAAATCGATGCAATCCCTACGGGGCTTGGATACCACGAACCCCTTCTCGATCCGAGATTACATCTTAGACGAAGAAAACAAAGGGTGGCTCTTCATCTCATCCAACGGCGAACAACAAAAATCCATGAAGCCTTTAATTAGCATGTGGATTGCCATGGCGTCGATGACGCTTTTAAGTTTGCCTGAAGATGCAAACCGTCGTATCTGGTTCATCTGTGATGAGCTGCCAAGCCTACATAAGCTCCCCATGCTCGGTGAGACCATCGCTGAAGTACGTAAGTTTGGTGGGTGTTTTCTTTTGGGCATGCAGAGTTTTTCACAGCTTGAAAAGGTGTACGGCCGCAGTGGTGCCGCTGAAATCTTTGACTTGCTTAATACACGCGCTTTTTTCAGAAGCCCAAGTAATGACATGGCGAAGCTTGTATCGAAAGAATTAGGTGAAGAAGAAATCGATGACACACGTGAAAACTACTCGTACGGCGCGAACAGCATCCGTGACGGTATATCGCTAGGGAAAAATAGAATGACACGAGCCCTCGTAACCTACCCCGAAATCATGAACATGAAAGAGCTCACATGCTACTTGCGTCTTCCAGGTGATTACCCCATCACCAAGCTTGAATTGGCGTATGAGAAGCGTAAAAAAATGGCGGAGGGGTTTGAACTTCGTGAGTTGAAAGCTGAAGAATTTCTAAGCTTACCGTGCCATGACGAGGAAGATAGTGGGCAGTCAGATGAGCTTCCATTGCCTAAGCGTCCAGTTGAACGACAAGAAACTGAGATTGAGTCTGTTTATTAAATTATTAGGGGAATTTGCTCATGTTAAGCCTTCAAATCAAACCCATCTCAGATGGTGGACGTGCTTCACGTTATTATTTTTCACAAGATAATTATTATTTCTCAGGGGAGTTATCCACGGCTTGGCAAGGCAAGGGGGCTGATAAATTAGGTTTGAAGGGACGCGTTGATCAAGAAAGCCTTGAGGCGATGATGGGCGGTAAGCTTCCTACCGGTGAATTTGTCGGTATCAAAACAGCTTCGGGCGAAATTAAACACCGTGGCGGTTACGATTTAACCTTTTCTGCGCCTAAGTCTTTGTCATATTTGGCGCTTGTTGGTGGCAACGATACGCTTACAAAACTGCATGACACAGCTGTTTCTAAAGTTCTCTCTGTGATTGAATCCATGGCAGCCGAAGCACGCATGGTGAAGAAAGGCGATATGACGTATGAGAAGACAAACAACCTCACGTTTGCCACCATCAACCATGACACGTCACGTGAGCTCGATCCAAACCTGCATACCCATGCATTGATGATGAATTTAACCGAATGCAGCGATGGAAAATGGCGATCGCTTGCATCAGATATGACGCGAAAACATGGCACCATGGAATGGATCATGGATAACAAGATTTTCTTAGGGATGGTGTATCGCTCAGAAGTCGCCATGGGTCTAAAAGGCATGGGGCTAGAGATTGAGGCGACGGGGGATGCGCACGGGCTTTTTGAAATCAAACATTTTGATAAGGCGCTGTTAGAGGGCATATCAAAGCGCCGCTCACAAATCACAGAAGAAGTCTCTTCGATGAAATCAAGTACGATTAAAGCGTTTGATAGAGCAACTCAAAACACAAGAAAATCAAAAACGGTACGTGACGGTGCCGAGCTTCGGGCGCAGTGGTTTGAAGAAAGTAAGGCGTATGGCATTGAACCGAAAACGTACAAAGAGGTGTTGCAAGCCAAGACGCGAGAAACCCAGACAAATCATACGCCTTCGCGTGAAAAAGTACGTCATCAAGCTGTTTTCGAAGCAATATCGCACTTATCTGAATCTAATCTTACCCTGAGCTATCAAAGTATTTTAGAAAAAAGTCTTTATTTTTCGCTGGGCTCCTGTGACGTGGATACCATAACACACACCATTCAGGAAGCCATTCAAGCGAAGCAACTCATCCCTTTGGACAAGCGCTCAACTCTGTTTACAACAGAAGATTTAATTGATGATGAAAAAAGTCTGATTCAAACACTGCGCGAAAGCACACCCCAGGCTCGGGGTTTAAAGCGAGATATGGCGCGCATGCAAGCTTTAACAGATAACAAAAGTATTCAAAAAACGGTGGTAGAAGCGCTCTTTCATAAAGATTCCGTTGTGCGTATCAAGCAACAAAGCGCTGTTTCTCGCGAGGTCATGAAAGGTATTTTGGACTATGCCGATGATGCCAAAAAAGTTCGTATTTTAACGCCTAGCGCAATTAAATCAGGCTCTTTTCATGAGGACATGAATGCTAAAACAAAAAGCGTTTGGCAATGGCTCAGCACCTCAGGTAAAGCGCGTCATGCCGAAACCATCAAAGGGTTTAATCACCAGCACCAAGGTGAACATAAGCTACCCCTATTCTCGCATAAAAAGGAACGTGAGTTGCTGATTGTGGATGATGTTCAGCGTGTGAGTCATTGTGATTTAAAGCAATTGCTGGAGATTGCAGAGCATAGGCGCGCTAAGGTGATTTTGCTTGAAAAGCCGCTGGGATTGCAGGGATTTAAACATGATGTTTCACGCCTGTTAGATAAAGCAAACCTGAAAACGTTTGATGTCCATGATGCGTTGAAAAGACAGGTGTCAGTTCATCTTGAGGAGGTGAAAGATTCGGATTCACGTATTAAGCAGTGTGCCGACCGCTACTCCAAACTTGATGGTGATGCGCGCGCGAATACCCATCTGGTAGCATCCTCTCAAAAAGAAGTTCAAGCCATCAACGCGCGTGTGCGTGAAAACCTTAAGAACCAAGGTGATCTTTCGCGTGTTGAAGCCTCGATTAAGACGCTCAACCTTGTTCATCTAACAGAAGCCGAAAAGAAGCTGGCTAAAAGCTACAAGCCTGGGCTTGTGATGTATCACGCTTCACGTAAAGGTATACAAAAACTTACGATTGAGTCGGTTATTCAAGACACCAACCAGATTTTAGTGAAAGACCGCGATGGTTTCAAAAATAAGCTTTTGGCAAAGCACCTGGGGCCTAAAACCGCTGTTTATGAAGAAGTGCCGCTCAAGGTTGCTGTAGGTGAGTCGCTTCTGGCCACCCGAGAGATGAAACTTGAAGGCATCAAGGCCGGAATCTCAATTGAGGTAACATCCATCACCGACCGTGGTATTAAAATCAAACAAGGCAAGAAAACACAAAATCTGTTTTTAGACGATAGCCGACATCATCCATTAACCTACAATTATGCAAAAACACTCCATGCACACGATTTACGCACCAAGAAAAATACCATACTCACGCTTCCTGCTTATGCACTGAGAAAAAATACACTGAGCATGGTCACGGAATCGAGCAAAGAGACCTTACATATTTTAACAGATGATGCAGACAAGGCATCACATTACGCGAAGGGTATGCGGGAGAATACAACTGCCATCGATGTTACGTTAAATGCCGCAAGCCAGGTTCATTCAGAAAAATATCTGGACGATAACATGAAGCAATCGCTCATCACGTCGCTCAATCAAGCGATAGCGAAATTAACCGACGAAAAACAGCCTTTGAACGAGGCGGAACGTGCCCTTGAATTTGCTATCACGTGCTTATCTGAAGGGGAGGCGGCATTTAAGACGACGGATGTGCTTGCTTTGGCGCTTCAAGAATCGGTTGGAAAATCCAACATGGAGGATGTAACCACAGCGCTTGAAACGTTGATTGAAAAGGGCGAGCTCGTATGCGGCTCGAATCACATGCTCAGCACAAATGAAGCCCTTCAATGTGAAGAGCAAATTCTGAGTCATGTCCGTGAGGGCAAGGGGCAGGTCACGCCATTGCTTACAGAAGAAGGATCACAAGCGAAGTTTAAGTCTTTAGGGCTCACAGAAGGGCAGGCCGATGCATGCCATCTCATCACGACCACGAAGGACCGTTTTGTCATGGTTCAAGGGTATGCTGGAACCGGAAAAACAACGATGACGACCTCTGTGTTTGATGCCATCAAGCCCGATAAAGATAAAGGAATGAAGATTATCGCTGTTGCCCCGACACACCAAGCCGTAAAAGAGCTTCGCGAAATTGGAATTAAGGCACAAACCTTAAAAAGCTTTCTCATCGAGCAAGCACAAACGCCATCCATTGATGCCAATACCTTGGTGTTGTTGGATGAATCCAGCATGGTAAGCAATCGGGACTTTTCACAACTCTCAACGCTTGTTCATAAGCAAGACGCCCGCTGTGTATTTCTAGGAGATGTCGCGCAGCATCAAGCCATTGAGGGCGGCAAGCCCAGCGCTTTGCTTATGCGCGAAGGAAGCATTGCTGTGGCGTACATGCATGAGATTGTTCGACAAAAAAATCAGGGTTATAAAGATGCCATCCAGCATTTAATTTCAGGTGATACAACGAACGCTTTACATGCCCTGAGCGCTTTACCCAGGCATATGATTGAGCGGCCTGAATCCGACGTTTTTTTTAATCAAATGAAATCATCCGTGGTTGAAGTGGTGGAAAATCATGGCAAAGAAGGCATACAAGAAAATCCACGTATTGAGCATGACGGCATGCATGACAAAGTACACAACATGGGATTATTGCATGTGGCAGCACAAGACTATTTGTCGAGAACGCCCGAATGTCGAAAAAATACGGTGGTCGTCATCCATCAAAATAATCAGCGCGATTTAGCGAATCAGTTGATTCGTGACGGGCTCTGTAAGCAAGGGCAAATAGGGGATGAAAACACGGTTTTTCATAAGCTCGTAGGTACCAATCACAAGACTCAAGAGCTCTACCACCTTCAAGCTTACAAAGGGTGTCTTGAAGGATCGAACTCGTTTTATTTAAAGCGTGAGCAGCAGTATTTTCAAATCAAAGGCGTCGATGAAGCGTCAAAAACGGTCATCCTGTTGGATGAGCGGGGTGTTGAGGCACCATTCTTACCTGAAAAAGCCATTCGAGACGGTCGGATTGAGTTATTTGAACGTCAGTACGCGAAGCTATCTTCGGGTGAGAAAATTCATTTTAAAAAAACGGATAAAGAGATGGGGCGTTATGCCAATGAGCGCTTAACGGTATCCAGTGTTGGTTCGGATACATTCAAAGCAATCGACGACATCGGCCAAGAGCACACCCTACAAAACAAAACCTTAAAAGACGCGCATTGGGATTACAGTTACACGGCCACAAGCCACGCCGTGCAAGGGATGTCAGCACACTATGTGATTGGTGTTGAGGATACGCGTAATAAACACACATCAAACCTTCGTGGTTTCTACATTAGCGCCACACGTGGCGTTCAGCATGCCATGATTTATACCAACAGTATTGATGGGCTCAAAAAGAGCTTGACTCATGAGCCAGATAAAACATCGGCACTTGAAGCGCTTGGAAAAATCAGTGCGCAATCTAAAGCAGCGAACCCCAAGAAAAAACTAGAGCCAAACTGGAGCCAAACTGGAGCTAAACTAGAGCTAAAGGCTTCTAAAACGTATGAGACTACATTAGATGCAAAGGTCATCTCTGATAATCTGTCGCTTCATGCTGAGCAGATCGTAGAATCATTGCTTGGGGAGCCCAACCGAGCCCTTTCATCTAGAGGTGAATATCGATACGGCCAAAAAGGGAGCCTCGCGATTTCAATGCAAGGCAACAGCCGAGGCACGTGGTTTAACTTTGAGAGCCAAGAGAGGGGCAATCTTATTCATTTGATTCAAAACACCTTAGGTTTAACGTTCAAAGAAGCTTTAGCGCATGCATCCAGGCAAACAGGGGATGATTTAACGTTAGCAACACAACAACCTCGCATACAACCTAAGAAAGAAACGCATCCAGACGCAAAAGGCACAGAAAGAAAAACCAAAGCCTATGCACTTAAATTAGCTCATGAATCAAATCCCATTCATGGCACCTTGGCTGAAAAATACCTGGATAAGCATCGAGGGATTTTGAATCTAAATGGCGCTGATTTACGGTTTCATCCAAGTGTATCAAGTCGAGAAGAGGGGAGTCATCAGTACCTTCCGGCACTGCTGGCCATCACACGAAACAAAGACGACCACGTGCAGGCGGTGCAAGCCATCTATCTGGATGAAACATCAGGCATGAAAGCCGGCAGGAACGTTCAGAAGCGCACCTTTTCAAGCGTTTCAGGATCAGGGGTTATCATCAGCAAGGGATTGGACAAAGATGCCGTCACGTACTTGGCAGAAGGGGTTGAAACGGCGCTCAGCATTCGAGATGCGGTGCAACATGAGCGTGTCGTTGCTGTGCTGGGCAAGCAGAATTTCGCGAAGGTTGACCCTGCGCTTACGACTCAAAACATTGTGTTGTGCCTCGATAATGATGGAAAATCCATTCAAGACGACAAATTGGTCAAGCAAGCCGTTGAGCGCCTTGAACAAGCAGGTAGGCAGGTATTGCTTGCTTACCCTAAGCACAAGGGTGATTTCAATGATGTCGCAAAAACGCAAGGCGTAGAGGGTGTTTTTAAGGCATTAAATAATACTATATCTACGTCAAATCAAGATAATATGAAAATGAAGATTAAGCTCGATGATCAAGCAGTGACACGCTACATGAATTCATTCGAAATCAAAGAAATAAATGCTCCAAGCGAAAATGAAAAAACAGATACTCGGTCACAAGATAAAACTCTTGGTCAAATAGAGCGGGAGATTTATTGATTTACCGAAGCATCCAGTCCATAAAAGATGGACTATGTTTTATGAGGCAATTCGAATCAGTACCTGAATTTGAAATGTAAGCATATGTCTTATATACTGTGTATAAGACATAATCTTAGATTGAGGTATGCATATGGCTCGCACAATGACCGTTGATTTGGGGAATGAACTTCGCAATTATGTGGAATCACTGGTGCATTCTGGAGGTTATCGAAGTAACAGTGAGGTACTCAGGGAGTCGTTGCGCCTGCTTCGTGAAAAACAAGCTGAATCAAAACTCGAACAGCTAAGAAATCTCATTGATGAAGGAGAGGCAAGCGGGCCACCTATGGATTGGAACGCGCGTGATTTTCTTCTACGAATGAAGAAGCAAGATCATGCCCAATAAAACCTACCGACTTTACCCTAAAGCCATAGAAGATCTTGAGTCAATCTATTTGTATAGCGTGCGTGAGTTCGGAACAAACAGATCAGATGACTATATCTACGCGCTCGAAGAAAGTTTTCAATACCTTGCAGAAGATCCGCTTCTTTCAAGGAATTGTGACTATATTCTTCAAGATTTACGCGCCTTTAATCTTGGCTCTCATGTTATTTTTCTCAAGATAACAAATTACGGGATTTCGATTATTCGTATACTACATCAGTCCATGGATTTTAGTAGGCATTTGTGATGTTTAATTCGAATATTTTCAACTTGTGAATTAAACATCATGGGGTAATTCATTATGTTATTTTAGGTAATAATGTTAACGATCTATTTTAGCATGGAATGGGGTTAGACTAATGAAATTGAAAACTATAACTCCAATATAATTAATAAAAATTAAGCCTATATTAACAAGGGTTATTTATAGCTAGGTCCTCTTTAAATATACTGAAATATAAGTATTTTTAATCCAACTAAAAAAGGCTTTACACAGAAATTATTTTAATAGTTCCTGCTTAAATTATTACTTCATCATAAAAAGCTTGATGTAAGATTATTGAAAAGGTTGTATGAGGCTCTGGATCCGTGCTTGATATGTGGTGCTTAGACCCGCCATTTGCAAGACATTGATCATCATCTACTCCTTCACAAACAGAGGTGTTTATGCTTTTTAATATCAAATTAAGATCTTTGATTTGTCCCATTCCAACACGAATGACAATCTTATTCTTGTGTTCTTTAAGGTGCATCAAGGCATCAGGATTGTGATTTCTTAAAAAGAAAAAAAGAGCCCTTACAGATGAATATTTAACTAACTTTTTCAAACAAAGTTGAACTACTTCATCTCTGTTTTTACTACCTTTCATTTCAATGAACTTAGTCGTGCTGTTAATCCCTGGAACTTCAGTATCATCGTACCTAAGTGGTAGAATATATTCTACATTAGAATATAAAGCCCGCTCTTGAGCTTGGACTAACTCGTGTTTAGGCCATGCTTTTTGAGCATAATCTTTTGATATAAAGGGAACAAAAAACCGGCATTCATCTTTGTAAATATGACAGAACTCCGTATATAAGTTTTTACCCCAAAGCTCGCCTTCAAAAAAATCATCATAAAAAACATTGATATTATTTTCTTTAAGTTTCTGTGCGATATACATGGCATCATCACGTTGTTCACCAGCAAAAGATAAACCGAAATCATATTTATACATATTAAATCTAAGAGTTAAATTATTAGTTACCTAAGTATCCTTCAATAAATGCATCTACTTTATTCTTGATTTTTGCTATATCTTCTTCGACGTAATTTGTGGAATCGGGTAATTTATTTTTATCATGGACGCATCTAAAAATATCAGCACTTAAGCCAAGTAATCTAAGTAAATAAGTCGTATGTTTTTTTTGAAGCTCTTCTTCTTTTTCGCGCTTGTTTTTTTCGTCAATTGATTCATGATTTTCCTTGTTCATAAGATGAACTTTGATACCAAGTTCAATCATATCTTTCATAACATGTGACGAAGAATCATAGCCGTCCGAAAGCTTTACCGCTTCTAATTGGTCAATCGTTTTTTGTGGCAAGTAGCAATAGGCTTTTGGCATGGCAGAGCTTATTTTTAGACAAGAATACCTATATTGTATATGGTGTTGATTGGGTGTGCAACAACAGTTTTGAACAAAATCAAGGCTAATAATTAGGTGTTCATTAGGTGTTTGTATTAATTAACGCTATGATTTATAAGTAATTGTGCATAGACACCTGTTTAAAACTAGACCTCGTTAATTTTAAAAATGAAAATACGCTTGTAACCCATTGAATTAGAAGGGTTTTGAACTTTGCAGGGCATGCTGCGACGGGTGTGTTCCTTTAAAAGTATTATCATCCTCCTTTATCTATGTCCATTTAACCTAAACTTACTTTATTTTTATATTTTTAACTTCAAATACAGCGCATATAGTTGCGTGTTTGTGGCGTTATTTATTCTATTAATTTTTTGACTTTTTTGCCCTTGTAGCAAATACTTAATTGTCCGACAAATAAAAGGAATATTATTATGAGTATTTTTAAATTAATTTTTAGAGGTATGGGATTTAATTTCAACAATAAAAACAAGAATAAAAAAATCAAAAACAACAATGAAAACTGGAGGGGCGAAGACTTTAAGCGTCAAGAAACATCTATTAACCCTGGCACGGGCTTACCAATGATTGGATCTGTTGACGTTGCTGGCAATGCCTTTGGCTCAAGTTATTCAGATAATCATCGATCCAGTCATGATGATTATCATCGCCACCAACCGATAGAAAATATTTTTGATTCTAATGCATTTAATCGTCCTTGGTAGCACTCGTTATCAGCGATAGATAATGATATTATTAACCCGCGAATAAATACAGGATTAGACATGGCTATAATACAGAAAAAAATTGTAGACAAAAAAGACAAACTTAAAGTTGAAATTAACGCTGAAATTCTATCTCAAATAAAAGAATACTGCGCATGGGCTGATGTAGACGATCTTGGGTTCTTTATCGAAGAGTCCGCTCAGTTTGTTTTTTCAAAAGATAAGAAATGGAAAGAATATTTGAAGTCGAATAAAACATAGTTAAAATAATCTTACAGGAATAGTTATATGCCAAAGTGTTGTAAGAAACTTTCAGGATGGTTTTATTTTGGAGTGGCAGTTGGTTTTCTTGCTGGTCTTTCTTATTTTGTTTTCATGGTTTATGAGGGGCACAAAAATGACGCACCAAGAAACAAAAATTGTTCTCCCGGAACAACACAGTGTGTGCCTATAATTAACTATGAAATAGGCAATCAATTATGAAAAAAGAAACTAATTGTAGACAGTGCTCTTAACCCGCTCATAAATGGCGCAGGTTATTAATACCCACTTATTACAGTTAGCCCGCGTTACAACAAATTCACCAGGTTAATCTAAAGTTAAGGGACTAATGAAACCCATTTG
>Ga0209702_10008872_pt1 | contig 11484 bp, 7 predicted proteins | sample FRY01_FD_187210 | JGI IMG/M metagenome (GOLD analysis project Ga0209702, IMG submission 187210) | Freshwater microbial communities from Lake Fryxell liftoff mats and glacier meltwater in Antarctica - FRY-01 (SPAdes) (version 2) | ecosystem: Environmental > Aquatic > Freshwater > Ice > Glacier... | reverse complement strand
GCCGAACCCGAATTGGCACAAATTGTCGTTATCGAAAAATTCTTGCCAGCACAACTAAGCGAAGCCGAAGTAGAAGCCGTGATTGCAAAAATTATTGCAGAAACTGGAGCATCGGGAATAGCTTCAATGGGAAAGATAATGGGATTGGCAGCTGCACAATTAGGAGGAACTGCCGAAGGAAAAACAATTTCTACCTTAGTTAAAAAACTCCTGACATAAAAATTAGGTTGTTGATTACTGTTTTTAAATCTAAAATCTAAATTCGTTAATCAACAATCTAAAATCAACAGACTGCGTAGTTCAACTGGATAGAATATCAGATTTCGACTCTGAGGGTTGCAGGTTCGAACCCTGCCGTGGTCACGAATAAACATAAATGCTTCAAAAAATCAAGTTTACTGGGATTATTTTGAAGCATTTTTTCGTTTAAAAATAGTACTTTTATGCTTAGGCGAAGTCAATCTTAACCGGTTTATAAATATGTTGTTTCCATTTTTTGTTTTATTTCTTTTCGGGTTTCTGTTTCTTGTAATTATTATTTTTAGGATTGTTGAGCCAGCTTATATGATGGTTTTTAATAAACCATTGTATTTGTATTTTTATTTGTTTCCTAAAAAACTGACCATTAATCAGAGACAAATTCTAGCGAACGAATTTCCTTTTTACAAAAAGTTGACGGATAGGAGAAAAATTTATTTTGAACATCGAGTAAAAGAATTCATAAACTATTATCAATTTATAGGTAAAGAACAATTGTCTGTAACAGATGAAATGAAAATTATCATTGCAGGAACATACACAATGCTCACATTTGGAATGCGAGATTATCTTATGGACTTATTTAAAACAATAATTATTTATCCTTCAGCCTATTTTTCAAATGCAAACCAGCAATATCATAAAGGAGAATTTAATCCCATAATGAAAGTCGTGGCTTATTCATGGGAAGATTTTGTTCTTGGACATAAAACCACAAATGATAATGTTAATCTGGGGCTTCATGAGTTTTCGCATGTATTGCATTTTAATTGTTTGAAGAGTAATAATCCAAGTGCAATTATCTTTTATGATGAATTTAATGAAGTTGTAAAATATTTTGTAAATCAAAACTTAAATAATGAATTACGTATTAAAGGCTATTTTAGGTTGTATGCCTATGAAAATCAATTTGAATTTTTAGCTGTAATTCTCGAACAGTTTTACGAAACACCTTATGTTTTTAAAAAAGTACATCCAGAATTATATGCAAATGTTTATTCTATGATTAATTTCAAAGATGAATATTTAATACCAAACTAATTTATATTATAGTCCAAAGTGTACTAGTATAATGCCGATATAGTATAAAAACAGTCCAATTTTTATTGGACTATATTGAATACATAATCGGTATAAGTTAAAAACCGTTTTTTAAAACGCTATAATTGATTTGAATTTTTATAGTTTATAATTCATTATAGCTCCTTGAATTTTGAAATTTATCAGTTCTTATAAAATAAGAAAAAAATCGCAAATAGAGCCTGATATACATCATATTTTTCGGTTTTTTTATCGAATAACTTTGGATATAATCTAAAGTTAGAAGTTATGAAAAATAAAGTCCCAGTATCAACCATAATGACCCAAAATGTAATAAAATTACACCTTACAGACGACTTGACAAGAGCTGAAAAACTATTCAAACATAATAAAATCAGGCATATTCCGGTTGTAGACGGCAATAAAATAGTTGGGATGTTGAGTTACACCGATTTATTAAGAATTTCTTTTGTAGATGCTGTGGATGACGAATCTGACACGGTTGATGCAATGGTTTATAATATGTTTACGGTAGAACAAGTAATGGCAAAAAAATTGGTTACTATTTCTCCGGATACAACCATAAGGGAAACTGCTGAAATTTTGTCTAAACAAGAATTTCATGCTCTGCCGGTTTGTGTGGGGGAATTGTTGGTCGGAATCGTCACAACAACTGATTTGATAAAATATTTAATAAATCAATATAAATAGAGAGTAGAAAGCCCCAGATAAAGGCTTCTTTTTTCTTTTTATACTATTGTAATTTTCTTTAAATCTGCAATTGTTTCCGTTGGATTTTCGGCTTTAAAAACAAAACCCCCGCCTGATTACTCTGGCGAGGATTTCTAATTAAATGTTTTTTGTATTATTTCTTAATCACACGAAGTGTTTTTGCATTCTCTCCTTGTCTTACGACAATTGTGTAAATACCTGTTGGATAATTACTTCCTATTTTTTGATTTTTAGTTTCATTAGCGTCGAATTGATTCGTTTCTACTAACTTTCCATTCATATCATGTACTTTTATTTCAACTTGGTCATTACTAATTGTTGTAAAATCCAATTGAAATGTAGAATCAAAAGGTACAGGATAAGCAATTACTTTAAATGAAGCGCTCATTTCTGAAAGGTTGTTAACGGACAAAGTACCAGTAGTAAATGTAAAAACCCCAGGAGAACCAATTTCGCTGCTGCTGTTTATGGCAACAAAAGCTCCGTTAACACTTACTGCGCTCAATTGTGTAAGTGGAGTTGTAATAGTGGTAAGTCCAGCCGTATTGTCAAATGTTTTAAAAGTACCAGTTGGCGAAGTTCCAAATAATACAGAAGTTTGTGGGGTGCTACTTGTGGGTTTGTATAAATTTACCTGATCTCCTCCTGATCCTAAACCAACACCAGTGCCAGTGTAATTTCCAATTCTTAATCCTGCTGGAGGATTTGCCCCAAACCAGTTGCTTAAAAATAATGTAGTTTTTCCAGCCAAATCATTTGTTTCAATAAAAAGTACAGATTCTCCAGGATTGATGCTCGTGATTCCATTTAAAGCTACAGCAGCGGCAGGTGATTGCGAATTATCATCTACTTTCCATCCAGTAATATCAACAGCTACGGCTTTAGTATTGGTTAATTCGAACCAATCAGCACCCACAGGACTACTTCCGCTAGACCAAGGCGCTACTTCTGATATAAATAGTTTTCCAATTGTCCCTGGAGAACCAATTTGATTAACATCATTTATAGCCGCAAATGCATCATTAATTCCTACTTGACTTAATGTTGATGTACTAGTGTTAGTAAGACCAGCTGCATTGTTAAATGTTTTATTAGTTGTAGAAACTCCAAAAGTAATATTTGCTTTAAGATTTCCGCTGGCATCAAATAAGTTTACGGCATCGCCTGAAGAACTTAGTCCTGCTCCGCTACCTGTATAACTTCCTACTTGTAAATTTGCAGGAACATTCGAACCAAACCAAGCCGATTTGAAATTAGCAATAATAGTTGCTGCATTTGTTGAACTTGTTTCTAAGAAAATCACTGATTCCCCAGGGGCAATGCTTGTAATTCCGTTTAAAGCCAAAGCTACTGCAAAAGAATTGGAATTATCGTCTATTTTCCAACCTGTGATGTCAAGAACAGAGGTTCCATTATTAGTTATTTCAAACCAATCAGCAAGAACTAGGCTGGTACTACTTGACCACGGTGCTACTTCCGAAATACTTATTATGGCTGTTGGTGTGGTTTCAACTACAACATCTGTAACTGATAAAGTAAAGTTAACAGAAGCATCTGGAGTGGACCCAACAGTTGTATCATCAACATTTATGGTGACAGCGTAACTTGTTTTCGTTTCATAATCCAATACAGTTCCAGCTTTAATATATAAGGCTGAGCCTATGATTTGAAAAAAACTAGCATCTGCGCCAGATAAGTATAAACTGTTTGTTCCTAATCCATCATCAGTAACCAGAATATCTGAAATTTTAACAGCTGAAGTCGTGTTGGAATTTTCTAAAACACTATTAGTTGTGTTTGTTAAAGCAATAGCTGTTGGTGCTTGATTTGAAGAAGCAGAAGGGGCATATACCCATAGTTGCGGGTGATCAATATCTCCACCACCATTTTCGTTTGCAATATATAAATTGCCATCACGATCCATAGTAAGTCCTTCGTGTTGCTGAGACGCTGCGTCTAAAGGATTTCCTGGGTCTGATACAATCGTTAAAGTACTGGAAATTGTTCCATTTCGGTCAATATTTACTACTTTGGCGTTTTCTTGACTCAATACTAATAAATTATTATAAAGAGGAAGACTACTTAGTGCAGGTAAATTAGATAAAGCAAAAACATCAGCAACATCTGTTACACTCAATAACGCTGGGTCAAAAAGATTAACAGAATTGACAGTTGTTGCCGAACCATTTGTAGCAGTTCCGGCATTAAAGTCAATTCCTGTTTGGAAAATTCCCATAGGAGTTATTTCTTTTAAAACAATATAACCATTAGTCAATGGATCAAAGGAAAGTCCTTCTGTTCCAATATTATTAACGAATGTCCCTAATTTTACGGTTTTAGTATTGCTTCTAGTAAGAGTGGTTCCAGCAACATAGGTAAATAAAACGACATTTCTGTCACGCTCTTCACTAATTACAAATTGACCACCACCAATATAGGTAATTCCTTCGGTGTCATAAAACTCTGTTCCTTGTGGGCTGCTTCCTTGAGCTAATGTCATAGTGTCGATTAACTGTCCTGTTTTTGATACCTGAACTATTGCGGTGCTTCCGTCTCCAACAATAAACAGGGTATTGGTATCCCAATTGTAAGTTACACCAGAAGCTTCCTGGGCTAGTAAATTATTTACTGGATGTGCTGTTCTCGTTGGTTCTGGTAAATCGTATCGACCAACACGAACATAAGTAGAAAGATCTACAGTTTGGGCTATACTATTTTGATTAAAGCCTAGTAGTGCCATAATCAAAAATAATTTAATTGTCATAATAGAACTTGCAGCGTTCTGTAATTTTAATTGTAAATGTTCTTTCATAAAGTAATTTTTTTAAATTCAAAACAAATGTATTTATCACTTGTCATCTAAATTTAATGGAATAGTTACTTTATGATTAACTTTTTGTATGTTGTAGATTAAGAGAATGTTGTGAAATAGCAATGTAAAAAAGAAGATGGTTTTAAACGAAAAAATCCGAAGCGGTGAACTTCGGATTTTTGTCTAAATGTATTTTAATTTTAGAAACAAGTTAGTTTCTTTAAATCTGCAATTGTTTCTGTTGGATTTTCAGCTTTGAAAACATAATTTCCAGCCACCAAAACATCAGCGCCAGCTTCTACTAATTGAACAGCATTTTTATTAGTTACGCCTCCATCGATTTCTATAATTGTATTTGCACCTTTTCTAGTGATTAAATCTTTTAATTTTTTAATTTTAGAATAGGTATTTTCAATAAACGATTGTCCTCCAAAACCTGGATTCACGCTCATAATACAAACCATATCGATATCATTGATAATATCTTCTAATAAATCTATATTGGTATGAGGATTAATGGCAACTCCAGCTTTCATTCCTTCAGCTTTTATTGCTTGCAAGGTTCTGTGAAGATGTGGGCAAGCTTCATAATGAACGGATAAAACATTGGCTCCTAAATCAGCAAAAGTTTTAATATAACGATCCGGATCAATAATCATTAAATGAACATCAATAGTTTTTTTAGCATGTTTAGAAATGGCTTGTAAAACAGGCATTCCAAAAGAAATATTTGGAACAAAAACACCGTCCATAATGTCAATATGAAACCAGTCTGCTTCACTATTGTTTATCATTTCTATGTCGCGTTGTAAGTTTGCGAAATCTGCAGCTAATACTGATGGTGCAATTAATGTGTTATTACTCATAGTAATTGTTCTTTTTTTAATTTCGTGAATCGCAAGCGATTTCATTGTAGTTATGTTGTTTGTACAAAGATAGTTTTTAGTTTAAAAATTTAAAGGGTTAAGCGTTTAAAAGTCGTTCTGAATTAAAATAAAACAACAAAACCTCCATTAATATTAGAACAAATAGCATAAATAAAGCTATGTTTTAATGTTAATGGAGGTTTTGGTTTAAACGCTTATTTTTTTAATACTTGTTTTTTTGTAAATCAATTTGTTCTTGAATAATATTCCAATCATAATATTGAAATACCATTCCGTTACTCATAGCAACAAGCATTCCGTTAGGATATTTACTTCCAAGGTTAACAGAAGTAGCATCTACTCCATCACATTCAATTGTTGAAGTAGGGAATTCGGCAATTTTTTTATGTTCTTTCGCATTTCCATTTACACCTTCACGAGTATAAACTACAAAAGTATTGGCTTGTTGGTTAGAAACTAAAAGGTATCCGGTAGAGTCTGTCTTTTTATATATTGCAATTCCTTCATTATCTGATTTAAAATCATTTTGACCAAAAAAAGCAATTTCAGTATTGTCGTTTTTAGCTGGATCTGCATAGTATTTTCTAATTCCTGATTGCTCATCAGAACAGTAAACATAGCCAAGTTCGTTATCTACGGCTATCGCTTCAATTTCTTTTTTACCACTAAAGTTTCCAAATTTTCGCACTAATTTTCCAGTTATAGTACCATTTCCAGAATCTAACAATTCATATTGCCAAAGATATGTTCCCGATGGACCTGTTTTTCTTCCTACTATTGCAAAATGACTACTGTCTGATGGTCTTGTATAAAGAGCAATTCCCATTGGATCTCTTTCTGTTTCCTTTTCAAAAACTTCGATTCCGCCGTTATCAATTGGTTTTAAATTGGGTAATGAAAATATTCTAATTCTATTTTTCTTGCGTTCTGTAGTAATTGCAACATCTATTTTTTTACCATTTAATAAAAATCCATAAGCAATATCCACATTATTTGGGCGATCCATATTGGTGAAACTTGTAACAATTTTTCCGTTCAAATCATATACATATAATCCACCGCCTATTTCTTTATCTGTACCAATTATCAAACTTTTAGAAGCATCAGTAGGATGAATCCAAATAGCTGGATCATCTGTATCGTGTGGTGTTTTTTCTGTAATGATAGTAGGTGTTAATGCGTTTTTTGCTATTGGAGTTAGTTTCCCTTTACAAGATTGCAATGTGCAAAAAAGCATAATTATGTAAACTGTGATTTTTTTCATCTTTTTATTTTTTTAGTTCGTGTTTAAATAAAATTTTCCCGTCTGCATTTACTAGCTGCGTCAAAATTAATTTTGGAGTAATGGAAAAAGTCATAAATCCAGGTTCAGAAACAGCAAAAAGTGTTCCGTCTGTTATTCCAGTTGGACGAATAGTACAACCTGTTCCTGACAAAAACTGTACAGTGTATCTATTTTTTGGTTTAATAACTTGTAAATCGTGCTCGTGGCCACATAAATAAGCATCTACTTTATATTCTTCAAAAATAGGTGCAAAAAGTTTTTCTATATCTTTTGTATCTTTATTATCTTTTCTTTTTCCTCCAGAATACATTGGGTGATGTCCAACTACAATTTTCCATTTCACATCTGAACCACTATTTTTAAGATTGTCAATGATCCAATTTTTTTGAGCAACTGTGTCTTGCTTTTTTACATTTTCTTCTATTTCATTTCCTTTACTATAGTAGTTTTTTATAAAAGGACTTGTGTCTACAAAAAGCAGTAAAGCTTTAGATCCATCTTCTAGAGTTATGATTTCTTTATAATAGTTACTGGGCAATTTCCATCTTCTACTTACTTTAGAATAATCAATTTGTGCCTGAATATTTCCGTTATAATCGTGGTTACCTAGACATACATGCCAATCTTCATGCAAACTATGTTGATGGTAAATATCTTCAAAAGATTTTTCCCATTGTGGGTCTTGTGTGCTTGCTACGCCGTTTGGATAAAAATTATCGCCAACGGTAACTACAAAATCAGCATCTATTGCACTAGCAGTTTTAGACATTTGCGTAGCTACTTCTTTCTGGTAAAATTCTCCATTTCTACCAAAATCTCCAAGAACTAAAAAGTTGTTGCTTTTTTTTATAATTTGTAGTTCAGAAGTAAAAGTGTTATTCTTCTCTTTTTTCACCTCTTCTTGAGAGAAACCAACGGATAACCCAAGAAAAAATAAAAGTAATAATGCTATTTTGTTCATTATATTATAATTTAAATAAAATTTACAGGCCTTAAAAGTAGCCTGTAAATTTTTAAATAGTTATTTTGATTAGTTAATTAAAAGTCAAATTTCAGACCTAAATTATATCTAGCTTGATAGTATTCCATTTGCATTGTTCTAGATGCACTACCTTGGTAATATCTTAATGCTTGATTTGTTAAATTATTTGCTTCTGCAAAAACTCTTAAATTACTAGTAAATTTATAAGATACATTTGCATCTACGAATGTTTGCTTGTCATAATATCTGTCGTCAAAAGACTCTCCGCCTAGTTCGTCTAAATAATCTGCAGTATAATTTAATGATACACGTGCTGAGAATTTTTTATTTTCCCAAGATAATGAACTGTTAAACATATGAGGAGCTGTTCCTGGTAATGTAACCTCTTTTCTTTCTTCTCCAGCAGAATTAGTTATTCCTTTAGCTTTAGAATCTGTATAAGTATAGTTTAAGTAAACAGCTAAACTTTTGAAGAATTTACCTGGTATAAAGTCTAATTGTCTTTGTATTGCTAGTTCAAAACCATACACATCTACATTTTCTCCATTTCTTTGTTGTGTTAGAGACCAATTACCAGGATCTACTGTAGGTATAGGATTTATTAAGTCTGGAAAATCTGCTCCAAATTTTGCATTGGTATATTGGTTATCGCGATAAGTATAGATAAAGTTAGTAAGGTTTTTATAAAACACACCTCCAGATAATAATCCTACAGATTTAAAATATTTTTCTAACATGAAATCAAAATTATAAGCATAAGTAGCTTTTAAATTTGGATTTCCTGCATCTATTGCAGAGTCGTCATCTGGTATTACACTTACAAAAGGAGAAAGTGCATAATAATCTGGTCTTGCTAATGAAGTAGTAAATGCGGCTCTATAAACCCAGTTATTTAGGGTGCTATATTTGAATGCGATACTTGGTAAAACATTAGTATAAGAATTAGTGTTATTTATTTTACCTTCTAAATCATCTTCATTAGTAATGTAATTTGCGGTATAATCAATAGATGTATTTTCGATACGCAAACCAGTAATCATTGATAACCTTTCGTTAAAATCCTGGTCAAATCTTATGTATCCTGCGAAAATATTTTCTTTTGCATTATAATTTAATCCTAAGTATTCAGCAGGAACATCAATTTTTTCATATAAGGCTGCATTATTTAAATTTAAACCTCCTAAATATGAGTTGCTCACAAAGTTTCCAGGCACATATTTAGAACCAGCTTGATAATTTTCTCCGCTGAAAAATGAATTTGGCAAAGTGTTTAAATTTCCAAAATCTGTTATTGGGCTATATTCAAAGAAATTATTATCTCTAAATTTGTCTTTTATTCTCGTTCTTACTCCAAAACGGATTCTACCTTTTTGATCCGCTACTATTGAAAATGGAACTCTAAAATTTAATTTAGCGCCTAATTCACTTTCTTCCGTATAATTGTTATTTTCAGACATTTCTCTAAATTCAAAATCTTCAGGAGTATTGTCTCCCAATCCTGTAATTAAAGGATATCTAGTATTATTTAGATCCATATCAAAATTAAGACCCTTATTTTGGTATGAAATATAACGCTCGTTTGGTCTGTCTTCACTAGCTTGTGCATAATTTGCAGCCCAATCCATTTGTAACTTTGAACTCAATAAATGCTCACCACCAATGGAATAATTTTGAACAGTTTGTCTTTCTAAACGACCATTTTTATTTTTATTGTTGTCTATTCCACCTTTAGTTTGTCTTCTTACATCTCCTTTAAAGCTTGTAATGTCGTCGTTTCCGTCATAAGTAGCTTTTATACCTCTATATCTTGTGCGGTAACGATTTTCTATATCATCTCTAAAGTTATACATTGCATTTAAATAGATGCTGTTATTATCGTTGAATTTATAATCTGTAGAAAAAGCAAATGAATTACGAATTCTATGTACATCATATTTTCTAATATCGAATTCTTCAACGTAAACTTGATCTTTTCTTCCTTTTACCCATGCAGCTTCTACGTTATCAGATCCAAAACTATTATTAAAATGAGATGCACTAAACACAACTCCTAATTTATTATTTAACAAACGATTTCCGTAAACAAAACCAGCAGTATAATTTGCTTTTTCTCTAATAGGCCCATATCCACCTGCTAAAGTTGCTGAGATTCTTTCCCCATTTGGGGATGCACGTGTAATTAAATTTACAGATCCACCAATAGCATCTGCATCCATGTCTGAAGTAAGCGTTTTGTTTACTTCAATAGTAGATATCATGTCTGCAGGAATTAAGTCCATTTGTATATTTCTATTATCTCCTTCAGCAGACGGAATTCTATCTCCATTTAATGTTACGGAGTTTAAATTTGGAGCTAAACCTCTAATGATAATGTTTCTTGCTTCACCTTGATCATTTTGCATAGTAACTCCTTGCACTCTTTTAAGAGCATCTCCAATATTAGCATCTGGAAAACGACCAACTTGGTCTGATGATATAATATTGGTGATGTTTGGATTACTTTTTTGCTTATTTAAAGCTTTTGCTTGTCCTCTTAATCGGTCACCAATGATTATTATTTCATCGAGATTTTCTGATCCAGGAGTTAATACAAAAGAGATCTTTATGTTTTTACCCGCTTCTACTTTTATATCTTTTGCTTCCTTTTTGTAACCAATATAAGTTACTTCTATTTTATAATTTCCTTCAGGAACATTTAAAAATTCAAAGTCTCCATTTGTTTTAGAATAAGTATATATATTAACTCCTTCTAGTTTAATGTTAGCTCCTGGTAATGAGAAATTACTTTCAAGCTCTGTTATTTTACCAGAAATTACACCTGTACTTTGTGCATTTACGGTCCAATTAGCTCCAATAAATAATAGTAATAATAATTTTTTCATCTTTTAGATTAATTTTAATTTTGTCTATGCAATATTAAAAGATTAAATCAAGACTAATGTTTTGGGTTTATTATCAATTTATTTTATGAATGTTAAGAAAAACTTCAAATGTTAAATTAGTGTGAAATTCACTAATTGCATTTTTTGTTTTAGAGTTTTTTAATCTTATTTTTCTAAAAAAGTAAAACCTACTTACGCAAGTTTGAAAGTAGAATAAGGCGAAGCTAAAGGCAAGTATTTTGTGAACGGATAGTAAGTTTGTAAAAAAGTAAAATCTCGGACTCGAGACTTGAAGTCGAATAGAGCGAAGCTAAACCCGAGCATTTTTGCGAACTGACCGCGGTTTTACTTCCTAAAAAAGTAAAACCTCGGTAATCAGCCGAGGTTTCAATCATCAATCAAAAAACGAACAGTTAATCAGACCGTCGTTAACTTTGAAATTCCAATATTAGAAATTCCAAATTCCAAAAATTTGAGATTGGAATTTGGAATTTAATAATTGGAATTTATCCTAAATATGTTTTCAAGATTTTACTTCTTGAAGTATGTTTCAATCTACGGATTGCTTTTTCTTTAATCTGTCGAACACGTTCGCGAGTTAGGTC
>Ga0209702_10008868_pt1 | contig 11488 bp, 9 predicted proteins | sample FRY01_FD_187210 | JGI IMG/M metagenome (GOLD analysis project Ga0209702, IMG submission 187210) | Freshwater microbial communities from Lake Fryxell liftoff mats and glacier meltwater in Antarctica - FRY-01 (SPAdes) (version 2) | ecosystem: Environmental > Aquatic > Freshwater > Ice > Glacier... | reverse complement strand
GATTTATCCGTCAACACAATTTTGAATTAATAGGAAAGTTTACATGGCTACATTCGGAAGACAAAAAAGGCAGCTAACCTCCTGCGTAGCAGGTGGTTGGCTGCCTTTTTGTCTTTGGAACTTCAGACTAATTCCCTAACTCAAATAAAGCAATGAACACACTCCCCAGTCCAATCCTCGTGAACAAAAAATTAATTTCCCGGAGCCTCCTCGGCTCCTTTGCCCTTGCGGGCCTGATGCTGATTAACGGACCAGCCAATGCGGCCGATTCCTATTTTGACACCAACGGATCCACAGCCGGGTCCGGGGTGACTGCCGGTTCGACCTATAGTACCTGGACGACCCTGAGTGATTGGTCCACATCATCGGCTGGTACCGCCGCCACCTCGACTTGGACTCCCGACGATGATGCCATCTTCTCGGCCGGGACAGACGCTGACGCGTTGGGCTACAATATTGATCTGGCGGCAGGAATCACCGTCGTCAATTCAATTACCAAGAACGGAGGCGGGAACGTGGCCGTACAAGGAAGCGGAACCATGAGTATAACCGGCGGAGTCTTCGATGTGGTTGGAGGCAATCTGAGCATGAACATGGTGGTCACAGGCACCTCCGGGATTACGAAAAACGGAGCGGGTGGGATTAGCTTTGGATCCGGCGCTGCGACCTACACCGGTGACACCGTCGTCAACGCGGGAATTCTGAGTATGACAACCGCGCGGCAGCCCGCCGGAAGCCGTCTGGTTCTCAATAACAGTGGAATTTATCGGAGTTTTAACGGGCCCAATACGGTGGCCGGTATCTCGGGGACCTCAACTTCCACCTTTGTTGAGAATGCATTCGTTGCATCGACGATCACGATCACCAAGGCCAGTGGAGAGGAATCCTATGCGGGAACGATTCGAGATAACGGCTTCGCGCACAGCGTTGCTAAAGACGGTGCCTATACCCAAGGCTTCTCCGGTGACAATATCTACACCGGAACAACCACCGTCACCGCCGGAACTCTCCTCATTAATGGGAACAGCTCCTCCGCCACTGGTGCCGTCACCGTGAAAGCGGTCGGCACCTTGGGAGGAACCGGCACCATCGGTGGCACGACCACGGTAAATGCCGGTGGATCTCTCTCAGCGGGAGACAGTAGCCGGGCCCTCCTCACCTTCAGCAATGGTCTGAATATCTCAGCCGTGAACAGCACCTCCAGCCTGCTCTTCAGCCTCGGGGCGACCGGAGACTCTGATCGGATTGCCAGCGGCGCTTTGACCATCGGGACTGGAATTCTCGGGTTTAACGATTTTTCCTTCGCGGCTGAAACCGGATTTGGAAATGGGGTTTATACCTTGTTTTCCAGCACTGGAATCACTGGAACCTTGGATGGCGCGAATCTGACCGGCCTGGTTGGAGGTCTTAATTCGACCCTCTCCCTCAGTGGCAATGACGTGCTCCTGACAGTGGTGCCCGAGCCTTCCACCGCAGGACTGCTCTTGCTGGGCCTGGCTTTGGGGGCGGCTGCGAAGAGAAAGCGCGGCTGAGGAACGCGTGAATCCTCAAAGATGCAAACTCCGGCTCACCGGGTTTGTTGCATCTTTCGGGAGCGCCAAGACTGATTTTTTTGGAGGCATGGGGTCTCACTCCTCGTTCTCAAGGTCAGACATCCTGATACGGGGAAAGGCGGTGTCATGCCACCGCAGTCCAAGGCAAACCTATGGAGTGCGGCGCCATGACGCCGCTTTTGAAAGCCTGGCCGTTGCGGCTCTAAATTCTGTCCAACTGCCGTTTTAAAATGAAACCTTCTCTCCGTCTCGCGGACTCCGGATGGGTTTATCGCAACCCCAAACCCTACTTGCGAGCCATCAACGCGATTCATCCGTGTCTCAATCGATTGCCGGATGGCAATTGGCTGGCGACATTTGATGTTGGACAGGGCCCAGAAAGCCTCGACTACCACACGGTGCTGGCAAGTTCCCCCGACGGAAAACATTGGGAGCAGCAAGGCTCCCTGCTCACCACTTCCCAACTCGAACCCTCCACTACGCATTCGATCCGCACCAGCGTATTGTCAGATGGTCGCCTGGTGGGAATCGGCGGTCGCTATTATCGGGACGATCCTGAAGAAGGAATTCTCAACCGGGACACCATGGGGCTTTGTCGGATGGACCTTTTCTGGACCGAAAGCCTCGACCGTGGACGGAACTGGTCTGATCCACTAACGATTAAAGCTTCTTTGCGATGTGAGGCCTGGGAAGTCAGCCATTGTCCCCTCGACCTTGGCAACGGAGTCTTGGGTCTGCCCCTGGCCACGTGGAAGAGCTGGAATGGTGAACTTTCCTGTGGCGAACAATCCGTTGTGCTGCTCAGCTCCGATGGGGGAAAGACCTGGCCGGAATTTCGGCGCAGCTTTGATGGTCGGAAGTCCGGGGTGATCCACTGGGAACAGTGTGTGATTCCTTTTGGCGGCGGACTATTGGCCGTCGCCTGGGCCTATGATCCTGCCAAGCACCTTTCCCAACCGAGCGTCTATTCCCTATCTCCCAGCACAGAAGGGGAATTTTCATCCTCCCGACCCACTGGGTTTCTGGCCGAGACCTGTGAGATTCTCAGTCTGGGCGATCACGATGTTTTGGCCGTCTATCGGCGATCAGATCAACCCGGTCTTTGGGCGGAGACCGGACGAATCGAAGACGGGGTCTGGACCCGTGCTGCCGCGATTCCTCTTTGGCAGGGGCAAGCCTCCGATCTATCTGGCCGGACCAACGCGGCCGACGCCCTGAGTGATCTAAAGTTTGGCTCCCCCAGTATGCGGCACATGGAGGACGGCTCAATTCTGGTCTTGTTCTGGTGCCAGGAAGATGGCGTGACCGGCATTCGCTGGCTTAGACTTGCGCTCTCTTGAGCCTGATACAGTTAGGCATTCCCCGGGGTCTCTGTTAATTTGTTTTATACAGTCTGGAGAAGCCTGAAATATCTTGATTGCGAAGTGCGTTTAGAGAAAAAAAGAGGATGCAAAATTTGAATTGGCAAAGCGATTTGGAACTGGACGCAGACCGCAAGCTGACGGCGGGATCGACGGAAAAACTGCGGGAATCAATTCGGAATGGGGCGGATCTCCGGATCTACACCGCTTTCCCGCATAATGAACATCTGGAGCCAGGGTCGGACAATCCGGAGATCGTCGACGAAGTCGCCGAGTTTCGAACCACCTACCTCATTGATGATCGCTGGGTGGCTGGCATCCAGACGACGCGGATGCCCATCAGTCCCCCCTTTGGTTTCGGTCCCCGGCCTTCGATGTCCTATTTTCTCTACAATGAAGATGGGGGCCAGGCGATTGCCCGTCCATTTCTTGATCGCGTCTCTGCGACTGTAGAACCGGCCGAAAATCCAACCCAGGATCACCCGGACATGCCGAAATACGTGGAGGAATCCCGCTGGGATGATGCGACCAATGCTCCATCCAGCAATTTCTACTACGCCTTTGAGAAGTTCAGGTTTCTGACCAACCCGTCATGGAAAGAGGTTTACGTTCACGAGTCGGATGGTCGTCCCCGCCGGGGCGCATTGCAGGCACTGACGGATGCTTTTAATCAGGGTTGTGAGATCAAAGTGGGCTTGGAGGGACTTTGCGAGAATTTGGGAGGGCCGGGGTTGCCGCACATGGTTTGCGTGCCCTGCGGGCCTGGCTACCACCACACCGAGAGCCAAGTGTTCTCCGTCGGAACCCAACCGACGGTGCGGGTGGCTCCGGCCATTCCGATGCGCTACGAAAGTCGGAATTGGGATTTTGGATCCTTGTTTGTGCGCACGGATGGGTTTGTCCAATATTGGCGCTGCGATCCTTATACCCTCGAATACTCCAAGCACGACCTGCATTTGGCGGTGCGTTGGTTTGTGCGCTAAGAAAGCGTCAGGCCGTGGTCGTTGGCCTCAGGTTCACCCATTCCTGTCTTCCTTTGGATTGATTCTGGTCAGTAAAATTCTCCAGAAAGTTCGCGTTGCTGGTCGAGATGTTTTTCCTTCTTCTGGCTTGGTAGATAGATTGTTCTCATGAAAACCGATCGACAGAAAATTTGGAAGGCCGCCGTCGTTGGAAGCGGGGCCTTCGGGGAAGCTCATCTGCGCACGTACGCCAGTATGCCTCAGGTGGAGGTGGCGGGGGTTTTCACTTTGGCGCGGGAACGGGGCGCAGCGCTTTGCCAGCAATATGGGGGAACCAGTTATGAGAGTCTGGAGGCCTTGGCGGATGATAAATCGGTGGACATCGTCTCGATTGTGACCCCCGAAGACCGACACTTGGAAGCCTTTCAAGTGCTGGCCTCTGCCGGCAAGGCGATTTATGTGGAGAAGCCCCTGGCAACCGACCTCGCGGAAGCCCGGACAATTTTGGAACTGTCCCGCACCACGACTGCCATGAGCGGACATTGCCTCCGCTTCGAGCACCGACTGGCCCAGGTCTTTGCAAGACTCAAGGGGGTGCCCAAGCATCATTTGAGCTTCCGGGACCGACGCACCCGGGAGGAAAAAGACACTTATGGTCGGGTTCACCCAGCGTACGCGATGCTTTGCCACGAGATCGAATTGAGCAATGCCTTTGCGGAAAGTTCCTTTGCCCGGGTGATCGCTTTGGAGACAAGGATTTCGGAGGGACAGGTCGATGGTATGACGATTCTGATTGAATACGCCAATGGGGTCACCAGCGTGGTGGAGGGCGGGTGGTATTTGCCCCGGCAAACCCAATGCATCGAAAATGATTTTGTCTCCATTCTTTCCGCCCAGGGGATTGATGAACTGACGATGCCGCATCTGGGATACTACCGCCTGAGTGAGGCGGGTATGGAAGTCCCCAATTTGGCCTATGGGCATGGTGTTTATGGTCAGGAATATGGTCCTTTGAGGGCGGCCTTCGATTATTTTATTGGCTGTTTGGCGACGGGGACAACTCCAGAAATCAGCACGGTGGACGATGCTTTTTGTGCGGTCGAACTCATTGATGCGGCCATTCGCTCGGCCGCTGAAAACCGATGGGTGGAGCGGACGGTTGGATAATGGATCTTTTACGATTTTATGAAACATCACTACAAATTCTCCTTCGGGCCTTGGAACATTAGCAATGGGGCCGACGTGGCCGGCCCGGCGGTTCGCGAAGCCAAATCGGTGGATTGGAAACTCGATCAGGTGAAGAAGATGGGTTTCGACGCCATGATGTTGCATGACGATGATGTGGTGCCGGAAGTGGACGGCAAATCGTTGGTCCAGATTCGTCGAGAAGCGAGGGAGTTAAAAAAACGTTTCCACGACGCCGGAGTGGCGATCGATCTCATTGCTCCTCGACTCTGGTTTGATCCGCGCACGATTGATGGCGCCTTCACCAGCAACGATGCCAAGGCACGGCGTTATGCGGTGGACCGGGCGCTTCGGGCCATTGAAATCGCGAGCACGGTGGGCTGTGGATTGTTGGACCTCTGTCTGGTTCGTGAGGGCACATATTTGCGGGAGGCCAAAGATGGCAAACGAGCCATTGAGCAGCTTGTCAAAGCCATCAACGAGATGCTGGCGGCCGACAAAAAGATCAAAATTGTCATTGAACCCAAACCGAATGAACCTGTCGATACGACCTATGTTCCGACTCCGGGCCATGCGGTGGCGCTTTCGCATTTGACCCGGGACCCCAAGCGGGTAGGGGTCTTGATTGAAAGTTCTCATTGCGTGTTGGCGGGACTGGATCCGGTGGACGAAATGGATTTTGCCCTGGCGGCGGACAAGCTCTGGTGTGTTCATCTTAATGATCAAAACGGGCTGAAGTTCGAACAGGACAAGCCTTTCGGGAGTACCAATCTCCGATCGGCTTTCAATCAGGTTCGTTGCCTGGATCGCAATCGGTATGGCCGCAAGGGAGAGATGATCGCTTTTGAGGTTTATCCGTTTCGCCCCACCAAAACCGAACATATGTTGGATCATTTGACCAATTCGCGCCGAACCTTTCTGCTTCTCTTGGAAAAAGTGCGTTCCTTTGACGAAGCGGCGGCTCAGAAATTGGTGGTAGCCCGCGATTATCAGGCCCTTGATCAAATGGTGATTGAGCATTTGATGGGCTAACTGAAAGGGGGACTTTTCGATGTCGAAAAATGATTTTACCAGCGAGGAATTCGCGGAGCGCCGCGAGCGGGTCCGCGGGGCCATGCAGGCTATGGGCGTGGATTGGTTGGTGGCCATGCACCCGGTCTCGATTCATTGGCTGACCGGTTCCGAAGCCAAGAGCTATCAGGAATTTCAATGCCTGCTTATTTCGGTCGAGGATGAGAAGCTGAGAATTCTCACCCGCGAGGGGGAGCGCAATGAGTTCGAGCAGGATGCCCTGGTCGATGAGCTGCGTGTCTGGGGTGGACGACGAATCGAAAACCCGGTGGACGCCTTCGCCAAAATGGCGGCGGACTTGGGCTTGAAAGAATCCCGGGTCGGGATGGAAGTGCCGGCCTATTATTTGCATCCCCACGACCTGGCCGGCATGAAGAGGGTCCTGGGGGCCGCGTTCGTCCGCGAAGCCACCGATCTGATCTTTGGGCTCAAGATGGCCAAGTCGCCACAGGAGCTTGTCTATATTCGTGAGGCGGTCGGGATGGCCGATGAGGCCATGAGGGTCTTTGCGGAAGCGTTGTCAGTCGGTCGGACGGAGCTGGAATTGGCCGGAGAGGTTGCCCGGGCCTTGCATAGCCAAGGAAGCGGCATCGCGGCCAGTCCCATCAATTTGGTTTCGGGCGAACGTTCCTGTTTCAGTCACGGTGCCCCTACGGATCGGCGTCTCCAAAAGGGAGACTTCGTGAACATAGAGTTTGGAGCCACCTGCCATCGCTACACGGCCACGATCGGGCGCCAATTCTGTCTTGGTGAACCTTCCCCCCGAATGCGGGAAATCTTTGCTGTGGTGCAGCAGGCCTCCGAGGCCTGTCTGGCCGGGATTCGGGCCGGTGTGCCGGCCAATGTCCCGCACCGGGCGGCGGCGGCCATCATTGAGGCGGCCGGCATGGACTCTGGTCGGGTGCATACCTCCGGTTATGGACTGGGCCCCGGATTTCCTCCGACGTGGGCCGAGCCGGTCCACATGCTGGAGGAATGCGATCACCCTCTGGAGGAGAATATGATCATGACCGTCGAGCCTCCGGTTTTCCTGGGCGAAGAGCAGCTTGGGGCCCGGCTTATCGACAATGTTCTGGTGAAGCCCGAGGGAGCAGAACGTCTCACCCAATATCCCGGCGATTTGCAAATTCGATAAAGAGACTGTTTTGAACACGGATGGCCGCCATTTTACTTACGAAAAAAAATCAGCATGAAAACGAAATCTCCACCCAGCGAAATCATAATGCGGAATTGTCGGACCGATTTTTACGGCGACGAAATTCTGGCGGAAGTTCACAAATTCGATGACACTTACTTTAGCTCCGTGCGAGAGGGTGGTTTCACCGCCATTTGGTTGCGCGGGCAGATTCGGGATCTTGTCACCTTCGCAGTGGCCCCGCATTGGGACCATCAGAATGCGGAGCGAATGGCCGCTTTGCGGAACATCGTGGCTCGGGGACGGGAACATGGCGTGGGAGTCTATCTTTACGTGAATGAGCCTAAGGGCTTTACGAAAGGCGATCCCATTTTTGACACCTATCCCGACCTGAAAGGACCATTAGATCCCTTGCTTAGTCATACCGTGTCGGCACCTGAAGGCGTGGCCTATGCGTTTTGTACCCAATGTACGTTTACGGAAGAATATTTGGCCGGAGGCATGGAGCAAATTTTTTCCCAATGTTCGGATCTGGCCGGAGTCATCACGATCACGGCCTCGGAAATTCTCAGCCATTGTTTTTCCAATGTCGATGAACGGAATCTTCTCAATGAGGAATTCAAATACCGCGAGGTTGCCTGTCCACGATGTCGGGAATCAAGCTCAATCGAGACTGTCATTGACGTCATGGAAAAAATTCACAAGGGCGTCCGGGCGGCCAGTGCCACCGCGCGAGTGGTGGCGTGGAATTGGAGTTGGGGGATGTATGAAGAATCCCCTCAAAAACAAATCATCAGTGGCCTGCCCAAGGACGTCACCATCATGTGCGATATGCAGCGGGGTGGGAGCAAGACGGTGGATGGCATCCCAATGGTGGTGGACGAATACAGTTTCAGTTATTTGGGACCATCTCCATTGTTTATCGAAACCCTGAAACTGACCCAATCGGACGAGCGGGAACTTTGGGCCAAGATCATGCTCAATGTCACCCATGAGTTCCTCATGGTGCCATATCTGCCTTTGCCGTTTCGCTTGGCAAAGAAGGTCATCGCGGTGCGAGACCTTGGTTCCCGAGGCTTGATGGGATGCTGGAACTATGGTGGGGATACCACGACTTGGATGGCACGGCTTGGTAGCCGGATTTTCCGAGATGAGAGATTTGGCGTTTCCTCCATCGATACCGAAGTGAAGCGATGTGCTGTGGCGGTGTACGGCGAAAAGCGGGCGGATGCCGCTTATGAGGCCTGGAGTGAATTTGATCGTGCCTTCGAGTATTTTTCCTTTGATCTGCGGCTGATCTACTTTGGTCCCCATATGCATGGGCCCGGGTTTGAGTGGGTCTTTACGAGGGAGGAAATCCCCATGCCCTGGTATTTCATGAAGGGCGCGGGGAGGCGGGGAACCAAACTCTCCGATTGCTGTGACCAACTGAGCCCCGAGCAAATCATCCATCTGCTGGATAAACTTTGCGAGCGCTGGAAGACGGGAGTTGAGATTCTGGCCCGGGCCTTTGGAGTGGAGGAGGCCCTTGGGGTGATTCCGGACTTTGAAAAACTGGCGCAACTCCCGGGCTTCGAGGATTTCAATATCGCCCGGACCGTTTACATCCACTACCAATCCACGGTCGCCTTTTTTCGGTTCCGTCTGGCCACCTTAGCCTGGTTCGACGAACAGCCCGACCGGGATCAACTTCGCCAAGAGATCAAAGAGCTCTTGGCGGGTGAGAAGACCCGGATTCTTGCTTCGCGGCAAATTATCGCAAGGTATCCGGACTTTCCCTTCCAGCAGGAGGCGCAATGTTTGCTCTACACCGGGGAAGATCTCGATGGTCGGCTGGAAAACATCCAGGCGTTTCGGTTTGAAGAAGGGCAATGTCTTTGATCGATGGGAATTTTCGTACCAGCCGAGGCGCGGCGTTTTTCTTTGAACGGATTTCAGGCAAAGAGTAATGGGGGGCATGCACGTTCCCATCCGCCATTCCTTGATCGCGAGCGTCGCTGAAAGCCTGAGGGAGGCGATTGAGTCCGGCGAGTTTCGCGATCATCTGCCCGGAGTGCGTCACTTGGGACGCGAATTGTGTGTGAGTGTTCCGACGATCCTCGAAGCGATCAAGGTGTTGGAAGCGGATGGGGCAGTGGCCGTGAAGCATGGGTGTCCCACCGAGATTATTTCCCCGGTGGTGAGCCGCGGTGCCGAGCTGGAAGCAGACGGGAAGAAAGCCGTCCTTCTGGCCTTTTCGCCCATCAAACTTGATGAACTCCACTTCAGGGATATGATAGATCAACTTCGCAAACAGGGATATATCGTTGTTCCTCATCAGTTTGGAAGCTGGAAGCTTTCCCTTCCCGAAATGAAGCGCCTTGTGGCCCTCCATCCCGCCGCCTGCTGGGTTCTCATGGGCAGCCCGGTGGCGGCGCAGGAATTTTTTGCGGACCGAAAATTGACCTGCTTGATTGCCTGTGGATCGTCCGGAGACGGCGTACATCTTCCCGATTTCGAAATGGATTTCTCGGCCTTGTACAGGCACGTCGCCAACCAGTTTTTCAACTTGGGCCACCGACGCTTCCATCTGATTCTCGGGGAACAGAGTGCTCGGAAAAATCCGAAATGTTTGGAGGCTTTTGTGGCTGCGGTACGGCAACGGGAGCCTGACCGGAAGGTGGAGGATTTGATCCTGACTTATGATAATTCCACAGAGGAGTTGAAGGCCCTGCTGGAAAAACTCTTTGGGCAGGTGGAGAAGCCCACCGGTTTGTGTGTGGCTCTTGTGAGCCGTTATATTTTGACCCAGGGATGGCTGCAGGCGAAGGGATTCAGGATTCCCGAGGATGTTTCCCTGATTTGCCGCGATGGGGATGATCTCATGGATTGCATTATTCCGGTCCCTGCTCATTACGCCTATCGGACGGAGGTCTACGGGCGTCGTCTGGCCCGGGCCATCGCCACTCTCCTGGAAACCGGCCGGGTCAAGGACCACACCCTTCTGATGCCGGAATTCGTCAAAGGGGATTCGATGGGGCCTGTCCCTGTCCCGGCCAAGAAAAGGGCGAAGTCGCGAAATCGTTGAGGCGGGATGGTTTGTCCGGCCCAATGAGGTCAGACAGATCAAGATGGTTTAACAGTCCAGTGTGGGTTGACGCTCCCAATACCGACCCCTAGGTGTAGGGGATGCAACGGCAGCCCGAAATTTTGCGTGGGAGAATTCCGCAGGGCGAATATTGAATTTCAGGACCGTCTGTTCACCAGACAGGGCGGCTCCGCAGGTATGAAGGGGCCTTTTTTGTTCGGGGCGCGGGGCATTTTGGCTTGGGCCGTTTGTGCCCTTGTCGGATTTTCGCCCTTGGCCTTGGCCCAAAAATATTCCGGCTGGAAGTTTGATGATGGTCAGTGGAACTCCGGGCGGGCCAGCGCCTTTCCGCTTTGTCTGCGGCCAAGGTTCATTGGTTCGAGGAACCGTTTCACAATTTCGCCTTGGACGCTTATTCCCGATTGGCAAAAATGTCCCCTCCGGTTGCGCTGGCCGGAGGCGAGGGGTCACATAACACCCACCAAGCCCTGCAAATGATGCGGCAGGCCGGGGTCAAGTTCATTCAGGTCGATACCGGACGGATCGGCGGCATCAGCGCCGCCAAAATTGTTGCAGATCACGCTGCAGAACTGGGTGTAACTTATGTCAATCACACCTTCACTTCCTCGCTCGCCCTGGCCGCGTCTCTTGTGCCTTACGCGGGCTTGCGAGATCATGTCCTCTGTGAATATCCTCTGGAATTAAAATCTCTGGCTCAAGATGTGGCCGGTAATCCGTTTCCGTTGGATTCCGACGGGTTCATTGAATTGAGTGAAAAGCCGGGCTTGGGAGTGGAGGTTCAACTTGATCGGCTCAAAAAATATCTGGTCGATGTCGAAATCCGGATCGGAGGAAAAATCATCTATCAAACCCCTGAACTTCGTTGAATATGAAATGAGTGGATCATTCGGTTTCGCTGAGGCATTCATTCCGCATCAGAAGCGGGGGTACTCGGAGGAGAATTTTGCTCCTCTTGAAGAGGCTCTTAAGGAAGAAATTGTCATCCGACCCGGATCTTGAGTCTGTCCGGCGGATTTCCTACCCACCCCAGCGGGCTCCGGGGCTGAGCCCTGGGATCCAGCCGTTGGTAGGACATTGGGAGTAATCGGTTTTGCCCACGGCGCCGATCATTTTCTTGCCGGTGACGCTTCGCC